>Ga0272446_1000668_pt1 | contig 52686 bp, 58 predicted proteins | sample YNPCB0061_FD_194587 | JGI IMG/M metagenome (GOLD analysis project Ga0272446, IMG submission 194587) | Hot spring microbial mat communities from Yellowstone National Park, WY, United States - YNP-CB-006-1 | ecosystem: Environmental > Aquatic > Thermal springs > Hot (42-90C) > Sediment | place... | reverse complement strand
GCGTCACATCGCCTGGGAAAAGCAGCATATCGGAGAAGCGGCATGACCCAGCTCACCTGACAGTCTCGATCTGGCGGACACCCGCCACGCCAGATCAACCCTGTCAGATGAAGTACCTACTTTTACAAATAATGATAGCAGAGCCGCCCGTCCTCGGCGACCCACCAGCGGTAGATCTGTCGCTGCCGGGGCGTGAGCGTGCCGCCCGGCTCGGCCTGCATGAACAGCCAGCCGGTCCCGTCGGACAGCAGCGCCAGCGTGATCCGCGTCGGCCCCGCGTCCCGGTACGGGGCGACGAAGGTCGTCGTATGCCCGCCGAACTGCGCCCGCGTCTCCGCGGCCGGCGGCGGCTGCGCCCCGGCCGGCGATGCAAGCCCGGCGGCGAAGAGAAGGAGGACAAAGGCAACCGCGCGCATCATCATATTCCGCATGGGCGAATCATGTCCGGCATGCATCCGCCGCGCGGCGGGCGGCCAGCCGCTCCGCCTCCGGCAGCACGGCGCGGCGGACGAGCGGGCCGCCGGCGCAGATCAGCGCCGCCTCGACATAGGCGCGCCAGGAGAGCGCCGCCTCCGACATGCTCTCCCGCCGCCCTTCGTAGGACTGTCGGCCGGAGAGCGACTCGATCGCGACCCCGTCGCGCAGCACCAAGGTGTGCGGCACCACCGACGGCGGCGGCGCGCGCGGCCCGTCAGGATCGCGGCGCAGGATGCCGGCGAGCGGGCGGCCGCGCCGCCGCGCATCGGCCAGCTCCTGCTCGAAGGCGTGGTCCACCGTACGGCCGGGCGCGGCGGCGGCGATGAGGAACACCGGCACGGCGGGATGCGCTGCGGCGAAGGCCTCCGCACTCGGGCGCTCGGCGACGCAGGGCGGGCACCACAGCCCGCCGACGCGCAGAACGACGACGCCGCGCGCCCAAATGGCGGCGGCGAAGCGCCGGCCCTCCCCGTCGATCAGCCGGAGGTCAGGCGGGAAGACGGCGCCGCGCGACCACGGATCGGCGCTGGCCGCCGCCTGCAGCGGCGCGATGCCAAGCGCCGCGACGGCGGCAAGCGCAGCGCGGCGGGACAGCGACGGAGCAGGCGACATGCGCCGTCGCATACCGAAACAGCGGTCAACGCCCGGTAAACGCCCTCACGCCATCCGCAGCACCGCAACCTCCCGCGCCTCCCGATCCTCCAGCTCCCGCGTCGTCGGCACGGCGAAGCGCGCGACCGGCGTCAGCCCCTTGCGCGGCAGATAGGCCCGGCCCGGGTCGGCGAGATACACCGCGACGCCGCGTGCCGCCTCGGCCCGCAGCCAGGCGGTGACGCGCGCGGCCATCGGCGCCTCGTAGCAGACGTCGCCCGCCAGGATGACGTCCCACGCCCCCGCCTCGCCCACCACGTCGCGCGTGGTGGCGGCGAGCGCCACGCCGTTCGCCGCCGCGTTCAGGGCCGCGGCCGCCTCGGCCAGCGGGTCTATGTCGGCGGCCAGCACCGAGGCCGCGCCCGCCTTCGCCGCGGCGATCGCCGCCAGGCCGCAGCCGGAGGCGAAATCCAGCACCCGCCGCCGTGCGACCGGCGAGGGATCGTCCAGCACCCAGCGCGCCAGCGCCGCGCTGCCCGGCCAGGCGAAGGCCCAGTAGGGCGGGGAGACGCCCTGCCGCGCCAGCCACGCCTCCGTCGCCTGCCACAGCGGCGTCAGCTCTTGGGCCAGATGCAGCACCACTTCCGGCACCAGCGGATGCGCCGATGCCCGCGTGTTCGCCCGGATGAACGCGGCGGCGTCCCTCACAGCCGCCCGAGCAGCAGCGCCAGCGCCACCAGGATGCCGACGTCGCGGTTGGAGCGGAACAGCGCCAGGCACCGCGCCGGGTCCTGCATGTCGAACCTCGCCACCTGCCGCGCCAGCAGCATGGCCGGCAGCGCCAGCGCCACGGCGGCCAGCCAATGCGCGCCCGACAGCGCGACCGCCGCCAGCAGGCTGAGCAGCATCAGGCCATACATCACCGCCAGGAACGGCCGCGTCCGCGCCCCGAGCGCCCGGGCGGAGGACCGCACGCCGACCAGCGCGTCATCCTCGCGGTCCTGATGCGCGTAGATCGTGTCGTAGCCCATGATCCAGAAGAACCCGGCCGCCCACAGGGCGAAGGCCGCCGCGTCGAGCGTGCCGGTCGCCGCCGCCCAGCCCATCGGCGCGGCCCAGGAGAACACGACGCCGAGCACCGCCTGCGGCCAGTCCGTCACGCGCTTGGCCAGAGGGTAGAGCGCGATCGGAACCAGCGAGGCGACGCCGAGCCAGATGGCGAGCGGCGTCAGCTGCAGCAGGATGACGAGGCCGATCGCCAGCAGCAGCACGAGGAACGCCAGCGCCTGTTTCGGGCGGATCGCGCCCGACGCGATCGGCCGGCCCGCCGTGCGCGTCACCTTCGCATCGAGGTCGCGGTCCCACAGGTCGTTCACGACGCAGCCCGCGCCGCGCATCACCACCGCGCCCAGGCCGAACAGCAGCGCGAGCCACAGCCCGCTCGCCCAGTCGGGCGCCGCCAGGGCGAAGGCCCAGGGCCCCGGCAGATACAGCAGCCAGGAACCGATCGGGCGGTCGAGCCGCATCAGCAGCGCATAGGGCCGCCACGCCTCGGGCAGGCGGGCGAGCAGGCCGCCCGTGCGGATGTCGGTGTGTCCGGACATGCGCGCTATAGAGGGTGCCGGAGCCGCCATGTCCATCCCGCGCCTGTTCACCAACGCCGCGCTCGCCGAAGGCGCCGAGGTCCCCGCCGCCGAGGGGCAGGGCGCCTACCTGGCCCAGGTGCTGCGGAAGCGGCCGGGCGATCCCGTGCGGCTGTTCAACGGCCGCGACGGCGAGTGGGAGGGCACGGTGGCGTCGCTGGCGCGCGACCGCGCGATGCTGCGGGCGGAACGCCGCCTCGCCCCGCAGCGGTGCGTGCCCGAGGTGACGCTGCTGCTCGCCGTGCTGAAGCGCGACGCGATGGAGGCGGCGGTGCAGGCGGCGGTGGAGCTGGGCGCCGCGCGGATCGTCCCCGTGCTGGCCGCGCGGTCGGTGCCCGACCGCGTCAACGTCGCCCGCCTGTCGCTGATCGCGCGCGAGGCGGCGGAGCAGTGCGAGCGGATGGAGGTGCCGGAGGTGACACTGCCGGTCCCCTTCGCCGCCGCGCTCGATCGCTGGCGCGGCGGGCCGCTGTTCATCGCCGCCGAGCGCCGCGGCGCCCGCCCGCTGCTTGCCGCGGCCGCCGGCGCCGCACCGCCGCTCGGCCTGCTGGTCGGGCCTGAAGGCGGCTTCACGGGGGCGGAACTTGACGCCGCCCTCACCCGTCCCTTTGTTGTCGCGGCGACGCTCGGCCCGCGCATCCTCCGCGCCCGGACCGCCGTCGCCGCCGGCCTCGCCATCCTGATGGCGGCCGCCGGCGACTGGACCACCCCCGAGGGCTGACCTCCGCGCCCGCCCGCGCCGAACCGAAAGCGACGAACAGGCATGTCCAATCCGGGCGAAGCGGACCCGACGCCGATCACCCATGTGCGCGACCTGGCGGCCTGGTTCGCCGCCGGCTGCAAGCCGCGCGACGCCTGGCGCATCGGCACCGAGCACGAGAAGTTCGGCTTCCGCCGCAGCGACCTCTCGCCGCCGCCCTATGAGCCGGGCGGCATCCGCGCGGTGCTGGACGGGCTGGCCGCGCGCGGGTGGGAGCCGATCCTCGACCGCGGCAACCCGATCGGGCTGAAGCGCGGCCGCGCGTCGGTCAGCCTGGAACCCGGCGGGCAGTTGGAACTGTCCGGCGACGCGGTCGCCGACGTCCACGCCACGAAGGCCGAACTCGACGCCCATTTCGCCGAGGTGCGGGAGGTGGCGGCCCCCCTCGGCCTCGGCTTCGCGCCGCTCGGCTTCCATCCGCTCGCGCGGCGGGACGACATGCCGTGGATGCCGAAGGCGCGCTACGCGATCATGCGCGCCTGGATGCCGCAGGTCGGCGGCCTCGGCCTCGACATGATGCTGCGCACCTGCACCGTGCAGGTGAACCTCGATTTCGGGGGCGAGGCGGACATGGCGGAGAAGTTCCGCCTCTCCCTCGCCCTGCAGCCGGTGGCCACCGCGCTGTTCGCGAACTCGCCCTTCCTCGAAGGCAGGCCGTCGGGCTTCCTGTCGCTCCGCGCGCAGGCGTGGACCGACACCGACGCCGCGCGCACCGGCATCCCCGCCTGCGCCTTCGAGAGCGGCTTCGGCTTCGAGCGCTTCGCCGAATTCGTCCTCGACGTGCCGATGTATTTCGTGATGCGCGAGGGCCGCTTCGTGGACGCGACCGGCGCGACGTTCCGCGACTTCCTGGCCGGGAAGCACCCGAAGCTCGCCGGTGTCGTCCCGACCATGGGCGACTTCGCCGACCATGTGACGACGGTGTTCACCGATGTCCGCCTCAAGCGTTTCCTCGAGATGCGCGGCTCCGACGCGGGGCCGCCGGAGATGCTGGTGGCGGAGCCCGCGCTCTGGGTCGGGCTGCTGTATGACGACGCGGCGCAGAAGGCCGCCCTGGCGCTGGTGCGCGACTGGACCGCGGCCGAGGTGGCGGCGCTGCGCGCCGAGGTGCCGAGGAGCGCGCTGAACGCGACGATCCGCGGCCGCCGCGTGCGGGACGTGGCGCGCGACATGCTGGCGATCGCGCGCCAGGGCCTCTCCGCGCGCGGCCTCGGCGAGGAACGCTACCTCGACCCGCTGGACGAGATCGCCGCCTCCGGCGTCACGCTGGCGGAACGCTGGCTGGCGCGCGTGGACCGCGAATGGGGCGGCGACCCGCGGCCGGTGCTGGCGGCGGCGGAGGTCTAGGTCGCGCCTGCGGCCAGCCGCGCGCTCGGCGGCGACGGCGCGCGACAACGCGTCGGCATGGCGCGGCGCGAGCCACCCGCCCAGCGCCGCGCCCTCGCGCGGAACCGGGACCGCCGCAGAACCCACGCCCGCAGCACGAGCGACAGCGCGGGCTCCTGCAGGTGCTTCATGCCGGAGCCGGGGGAACAGGGCGATCTTTCCGGCGTACAGATCATCGCCGCAGGCCAGGACGTCGAAGCGGGCGAAGGCCACCTCGCGGCTCAACACGCGCGCCGCCGCGACGGCCCGGTGGAAGGCGGGCGGCAGCGGCGTGCCGGGCGGCAGAGACGCTCAGGCCAGGATCAGCGCCAGCCCGCTCGCCCTCGACAGCGCCAGCACGAACGTCCGCAAGGCGCCTGCCGGGATGGCGCGGCGCAGCGGCCCGGCCAGTCACACCCCGGCCAGCACGCCGGGCAGCAGCGCGAGGCCGGCGGCGAACTCGCCAGGCCCGTAGCGGCCGGCCGCCCACAGGCCGGGCATCACCAGCACGAAGGCGACGGTGAAGAACATCCCGAGGAAGGCGCGGTAGGCGGGCAGCGGCAGGTGCAGCAGCGCCAGCGCGACCAGCGGCCCATGCACCCCCGCGATCGCGCCCATGAGCCCCGAGCCGAGCCCGGCCAGCGCCAGCACCAGCGGGTGCGGCGGCAGGCGTGGCGCGGCGATGGAGATGCCGACGGCGAGCAGGATGATGGCGCCGAACACCGGCCGCGGGTCGCCCTCCGGCAGGAACAGGGTGGCGATGACGCCAAGCGCGGTGCCGGCGGCAAGCCCACCCAGCGTCGGCGGCGCGAGATGCCAGGGCAAATGCCGCCGTTCGTGCAGGAACTGCCACAGGATCAGCACGACGCCGGCAGTGAACATCGGCCCCGGCACCAGCATCGGGTCCAGCGCGACGAGCGGCGGCACCGCCACCAGCGCGAAGCCGAGCCCGGCCGCGACCTGCACCGCCGTCGCCGCCGCCATCACCAGCGCCGCGACGGCGAACAGGGCGAGCGTGTCCAAGGCGGCGCTACACCGCCGTGCCGCCGACCGTCAGCCCCGCGATCTTCAGCGTCGGCTGCCCGACGCCGACCGGCACCCCCTGCCCGTTCTTGCCGCAGGTGCCGATGCCGGGATCGAGCCCGGGATCGCTGCCGACCATCGAGACCTTCGTCAGGCTGTCCGGGCCGTTGCCGATCAGGGTTGCGCCCTTCACCGGCATGGTCACGCGCCCGTCCTCGATCAGATAGGCTTCGGAGGCGCTGAACACGAACTTGCCGGAGGTGATGTCCACCTGCCCGCCGCCGAAGTTCACCGCGTAGAGGCCGCGCTTGACGGAGGCGATGATCTCGCCCGGAGCATGCGCGCCGCCCAGCATGAGGGTGTTGGTCATCCGCGGCATCGGCGCATGGGCGTAGGACTGGCGGCGGCCATTGCCGGTGGGCGCGACGCCCATCAGCCTGGCGTTCTGCCGGTCCTGCAGGAAGCCGGTGAGGATGCCGTCCTCGATCAGCGTGGTGCGGGAGGTGGGCGTGCCCTCGTCGTCCACCGTCAGCGAGCCGCGTCGGTCGGGGAGGGTGCCGTCATCCACCACCGTGACACCCGGCGCTGCGATCCGCTGCCCGAGCAGCCCCGCGAAGGCCGAGGTGCCCTTGCGGTTGAAGTCCCCTTCCAGGCCATGCCCGATGGCTTCATGCAGCAGGATGCCCGGCCAGCCCGGGCCGAGCACCACCTCCATCTCGCCGGCCGGGGCGGGGCGCGCCTCCAGGTTCACCCGCGCCTGGCGGATGGCCTCGGCGACCGCGCCCTTCCAGGCGGCCTCGTCCACCACCGCGTCGTAGGAGAACCGCCCGCCCATGCCATGCGTGCCGGTCTCCCGCCGCCCGTCGCGCTCCAGCACGACGGTGACGTTGAGCCGCACGAGCGGGCGGAGGTCGGCGACATTGGTGCCGTCGGCGCGCAGGATCCGCACCGCCTGCCATTCGCCGGCGAGCGAGACGATCACCTGCGCGACAAGCGGGTCGGCGGCGCGGGCGTGGCCGTCTATGTCCGCCAGCAGCCGCGTCTTGGCCTCGAAGGACAGGGCGGAGAGCGGGTTGTCCGGGCTGTAGAGGCGCTGATTGGTGGCGCGCGGTGCGACGGCCGCGCTGCCTCCATGGCCGGAGCGGACGGCGGCGACGGTGTCGGCGGCGCGGGAGAGCGCACCCTCCGTGATCTCCCCGGCATGGGCGTAGCCCACCGCCTCGCCGGAGACGGCGCGCAGCCCGAAGCCGCGGCTCGCGTCGAAGGAGGCGGACTTGATCCGCCCGTCCTCGAGGCTGATCGCCTCGCTCTCGCGGTATTCGAGGAACAGCTCGCCGTCCTCGGCACCGGCGAGGCCTCGGGCGGTCGCCGCCTCCGCCGCGCGGCGGTCGAGCGCGTCGAAGAACAGCCGGTCGGTCGTTTCGATCGCGCTCATGCGCTCCCCTTCTCGGGCAGGTGGACCAGTTCGGGCGGGATCAGCAGCGTGGCGACCGTGCCTTCGCCCTCCCCGCTGGAGAGCGTGAGCCGCATCCCCATCGCCTCGGCGATGCTGCGGGCGAGATACAGCCCGATCCCCGAGCCGGCGTAGCGGCGCGCGCGCTCCCCGTCCAGTTGGCCGAAGGGCTCGAACACGCGGGGCAGCGCCTCGGCCGGGATGCCGATGCCGGTATCCGTGACGAGGACCGAGACCGCGCCCTCGCCGCCGACGCGGGCGGAGACGCGCACCCGCCCGCCGGCTTTGGTGAACTTCAGCGCGTTGGACAGCAGCCCCTGCAGCACCTGTTCCAGCCGCGCCGCATCGGCCGTGATCTCCGGCAGGCCGGGCGGCAGGTCGAGCGAGAGGTCCAGCCGCCCCGTCGCGGCGACGCCGCCCTTCGCCTCGACCACGCGCGCGAGCAGCCCCGCCAGGTCCACCCGGCCCGCGCGCACCGGCAGGCCCACCGTCTCGCTCCGGGCGACGTCGAGGATCTGGTCGATCAGGCCCAGCAGCTCGCGCCCCGCCTCGGCGATCAGCCCCGCGTAGTCCGCGATGTCCTGCGCGGGCTGCGGCGTCTTCAGCAGCTCGGCGAAGCCGATCACGGCATTCAGCGGCGTGCGCAGCTCATGCGTCATGGTGGCGAGGAAGCGCGACTTCGCCCGCGCCGCCGCCTCGGCCGCCGCGCGCGCCGCTTCGAGCTCGGCGCGGATCCGGCGGTCCTCGGTCACGTCGGAAAAGGTGCGGACGAAGAAGCCCTCCGGCGTTCGGTCGGTGGTCACCTCGATGATGCTGCCGTCGGGGCGCTGGCGGGTGTAGCGCAGCGGCGTGCCGTCGAGCGCGGCGAAGCCGCGGGCTTCGGCCTCGGCCTCGGTGAACTCGCCGGCGGCGATCTGCGCCGCGCGCAGCTCGGCCATGCTGGCGCCGGGGCGGAAGGCCTCGGGCGGCAGGCCGGTCAGCCGCGCCGCCAGGGGATTGGCCGCGATCACCCGGCTTTCGGCGTCGAACAGCGCCAGCCCGTGGCGCATGTTGTCGAGCATCGCCGCCTGCAGGGCCGCGCGCTGCCGCGCCTCCGCCTCGGCGCGCACGAGCGCGGTGACGTCGATCAAGCTGATGACGAAGCCGCCATCCGGCATCGGCTTCGATTCGATGTCGAGCACCGTCCCGTCCGTGCGGACGCGGCGGTAGGCATGCGGGCGGGAGCGGTCCACCGCCAGCAGCATCTGCCGCGTCGCCTCGTCGAACTCGTCCCTCGCCACCTGCTCGGCCAGGATGTCGGCGTAGGCCACCCCCGGCCGTATCGCCGCGGGATCGAGCCCGATGAAGCGCAGCGCCAGCGCGTTGCCTGCGACGAAGCGGTGGGCGGCGTCGTACAGCATGATGCCGTAGGAGGCGTTCTCGATCATCCCCTGCAGCAGGGCGGCGCGGTGGCGGGCCTCCTCCTCCGCCCGGGCCAGCTGCGTCACGTCGCGCAGCGTGACGACGAAGCCTCCCCCCGGCATCGGCCTGGCCGAGACATCCACCACCGAACCGTCGGCGGCGCGGCGGCGATAGTCGCGGCGTGACGCGGCCGGCAGCGCCATCACCTCGGCCTGCGACGCGCCCGGCCCGGCGAAGCCGCCGCGCGTCCCCACCCGCTCCAGCAGGTCGCGGCGCGACAGGCGCCGCGCCAGATCCTCCTCGCCGATCCCTTCAAGGCGCATCGCCGCGGCATTGGCGGCAACGAGCCTCTCCTCGGCGTCGAACAGCAGCACCCCGGCCTGGCTGTTGTCGATCATCGCCCGCAGCAGGTCGGGACGCGCCCGCGCCTCCTCCTCGGCGCGAACGAGCGGCGTGACATCCTGCAGGGTGACAAGGAAGCCGCCGCCCGGCATCGGCTCCGAGCGCACCTCGAGCACCGTGCCGTCCGGGCGGGTGCGGCGATGCAGCAGCGGCCGGCGGCGATCCAGGCCGGCGATGCTGGGCAGGAAGCCGGGGGCCGAGGCGAACTCCCCCTTCCCCTCCTGCAGGGCGATCACCTCGGCGGCCGTCATGCCGAGGCGGAGTTCCCCGGGCGCCAGCCCGACCAGCCGGACGCCGAGCTCGTTGAAGGCGACCAGCCGCTCGGAGGCGTCGTAGAGCCGCGCCCCGACCGGCAGGTTCTCGACCAGCGCCCGCAGCAGCCCGGCCTGCGGCCGCGCCTCGGCCTCGGCGGCGGCCAGCGCGCGGATGTCGGTGACCACCGAGATGTGCCCGCCATCCGGCATCGGCGCGACGCGCTGCGAGAAGATCAGCCCGTCCTCGCGGCGCCGCACCCGCTCCGCCGGGGCGCCGCGGCGGAAGGCGAGTTCCCCGGCGATCAGCGCCTCGATGTCGGCATCGCCGAACATGCCGGCCGCCGCCTGGCGGCGCAGCACCTCGGCCAGGCTGTCGCCCGGCGCCGGCCCGCCGACGCCGACCATCGCGCGGTGGGCGCGGTTGGCCATCGTCACCCGGAACTCGGCGTCATAGACGCAGACGCCGACGGGCAGCGCGTCAAGGATCGAGTCGAGCAGGGCGGCCCGGCGCAGCGCCTCGTCCTCCGCCGCCTGGCTGGCGGTGGCGTCCGCCACCTCGAGCAGCATCCCCCCGTCGGGCAGCAGCGACGCGCGGGTCTCGACCACCCGGCCGGTCGGGCGGCGGCGGCGGATCACGGGCGGCCCGCTGCCGGCGGCCCGGTGCCGAAGGCTCTCCACGGTCTCCGGCGGCAGGGCGGCGAACTCGCCGCGCTCGGCCAGAAGCCGCACGATCTCGGCGGCGGGCAGTCCCGGCCGCAGCAGCGAAGGAGGCAGCCCGATCAGCGCGCCATAGGCCGGGTTGGCCAGCCGCAGACGCATGTCCGGTCCGAAGGCGGCAAGCCCCGTGGCCAGCCCGCCGACGACCTGGCCGAGCAGCTCGGCCCGCTCCTCCGCCTCGCCTTGCGCCGCAGCCAGGGCCGTCACTTCCACCCACACAACGAGGAAGCCGCCGTCGGGAAGCGGCGCGGAGTGAATCTCGAAGCTGCGCCCGTCCATCGCGCGCATCAGCAGGCGGAAGGCGGCGCTGCGGTCCATGCCTGCCATCCGGCGCGCCAGCTGCTCCGGGTCGCCGCCGCCGAACAGGCCGCGATAGGCGAGAAGCCGCGCGCAATCGCCGCAGGGCAAGCCGGGCGCAAGAGTCTCGCCCGCCATGCCGGAGAACGCGAGGAAGGCGGGGTTGGCGAAGCGCAGCGCCCGCTCCGGCCCGAACAGCAGCAGCGGCAGCGGCAGCGCCGCCAGCAGGCTGTCCGAGGCGGGCGAGGCCAGGTGGTTCACGCGGCCCGTCGCCCGAGCGCGTGCATCGCGACGAGCGCCGCGGCCAGCACGCCGACCGCCACCGTCTGGTGCAGCGTGCCGAGCCCGACCGGTACGACGTAGAGCAACGTCAAGATGCCAAGCCCGTATTGCAGCGCGACCGTCGCGGCGAAGACGAGCGCCGCGCCGCGCGCCAGCCCGGCCGGCAGCGCGCGCAACGCCACCGCCCCCGCCGCCAGCGCCGCCAGCAGGCAGAGCGTCGCCAGCAGACGGTGGTTCCACTGCACCGCGGCGATGTTGGCCGTCAGGTTGCGCCACCACGGCGACAGGTCGGCGTAGCCGGCAGGAACCCAGGCGCCATCCATCAGCGGGAAGGTGTTGTAGGTGAAGCCGGCGCGGATGCCGGCGACGAAGCCGCCCGCCAGCATGGTGACCACCGCGAGCCCGGCCGCCGCATGCAGCCAGGGCTTCACCGCCCGCGCGCCCGGCACCGCCGCGCGCTCCGGCCGCAGGAGGGACAGCGCCGTCCACAGCAGCAGGCCGAACAGCAGAAAGGCCATGCCGAGATGCAGCACGAGGCGATAGGGCGAGACCTCGGTGCGGCCCTCCTCGAAGCCGGAGGCCACCATGAACCAGCCGATCGCCCCCTGCAGCCCGCCGAGCGCGAGCAGCAGCAGAAGCCGCGGCTTGTAGCCGCCCGGAATCGTCCCGCGCAGCCAGAACCAGGCTAGCCCCGCCACATAGGCCAGCCCGATCAGCCGCCCCCAGACGCGGTGCAGCCACTCGAGCCAGAAGATCTGGCGGAACCCTTCCATGCCGAACCCCGCATTCACCAGCGCATATTGCGGGATGGTCCGATACAGATCGTAAAGGCGCTGCCACTCCGCCTCGGAGAGCGGCGGCAGGATGCCGCTGATCGGCGCCCATTCCATGATGGAGAGCCCCGAGCCGGTCAGCCGCGTCGCGCCCCCGATCGCGACCATGATCCAGACGAGGCCGGCGACCCCGAGCAGCCACCAGGCGACGGGCCGGGCGTGGGAGAGGGCGGGGCGGGCGGCGGCGGGGGTCGGGTCGAACGGCATGATGACAGGCACATAATGCATGTCGCGCCCGGCGGGAGGCACCCCCTGTCGCGCTGCTGCCCCGCGCCTTGCCGGGGGCGGCGGCCCCTGCTACCCCGCGCCGCCCATGTCCGACACCGCGCCCCGGCTCTCGGTCGTCATCCCGATGCGGAACGAGGCCGGCAACGCGGCTCCCCTGATCGCGGAGATCGAGGCCGCGCTCGCCGCCATCCCGCACGAGATCCTGTGCGTGGACGACGGCTCGACCGATTCCACCGCCGAGGAACTGCGCGCCGCCGCCGCCGCGGCGCCGCTCGTGGTGCTGCAGCATGCGCGGTCCTGCGGGCAGTCGGCGGCGATCGTCTCCGGCGTGCGCGCCGCGCGCGGCGAATGGATCGCCACCCTCGACGGCGACGGGCAGAACGACCCGGCCGACATCCCCCGCCTGCTTGCCCGCGCCGAGGCCGAGGGCGGCGCCATCATGGTCGTCGGCCACCGTGTCACGCGGAAGGATTCCTGGCTGAAGCGCCGCACCTCCCGCATCGCCAACACGGTGCGCGCGCGGCTGCTGGGCGACGCCACCCCCGACACCGGCTGCGGGCTCAAGGTGTTCCCGCGCGCGCTGTTCCTGGAACTGCCGGCCTTCGACCACATGCACCGCTACCTGCCGGCGCTGGTGCTGCGCGGCGGCGGGCGGGTGGTGAGCGAGGCGGTGAACCACCGCCCGCGGCTGCGCGGACGCTCCAACTACGGCACGCTCGACCGGCTGGCCGTCGCCTTCGCCGACCTGCTCGGCGTGCTGTGGCTGATGCGGCGCTGGAAGCGGCCGGAGGCGCGGCGCCTTGTCTGACGGCAGCGCAGAGGCGGGCGCCGCGCCGCGCCGGCCGGCGCGGGCGCCGCGGCCGCGGCTGGCCGGGCTGTGGCGTCTGGCGCTGCTGGCCGCAGGGCTCGCCGCCGCCGGGCTGCTGCTGCGCGAGATCGGGCTTTCCCCCGGCACCGAGGAGATGGACGCGCTGCTGCGCGGGCAGGGCTCGCTCGCGCCGCTGCTGTTCGTGCTGGCCGCCGCCGCCGCCACCGCGGTCGGGCTGCCGCGCCAGGTGGTGGCGTTCCTCGGCGGCTACGGCTTCGGAGTGGCGGCGGGCATGGCGCTGGCGATGGCGGGGCAGCTGCTCGGCGCCGCCGCGTCCTATGGCTGGGCGCGGGCGATCGCGCGGCCCTGGGCGGAGCGGAGGCTGGCCGGGCGCTTCGGGCCGAAGCTGCGGCCGCTGGTCGCCACCCTGCGGGAGAACCCCTTCGGCGCGGCGCTCGCGCTCAGGCTGATGCCGGTCGGCAACAACCTGGCGCTGAACCTGCTGGCCGGGATGTCGGGCATCGCCGCCCTGCCCTTCCTGGCCGCGACCGCCCTCGGCTACCTGCCGCAGACGCTGGTGTTCGCCCTTCTCGGCAAGGGCGTGCGGGTGGACGGGGCGTGGCAGATCGCCATCGCGGCGGCGATGTTCGCGGGCTCCATCGCGCTCGGCGTGTGGCTGTGGCGTCGTCATCGCGCGGCGCGTGCGCTGGACCCGGGCGAGGATGGCTGAGACCCCCCGCCCTTCACGCCGCCGGGGCGCCCTGCCATATTCCCGCCGGGTTTCCAGCCGGGGAGGTGCGACGCCCGCCATGCTGGTGCATGCAAGCTGCGCGGCGCGCGACGGCCACGCCGTGCTGCTGCTCGGGCCGCCGGGCGCCGGGAAGTCCGACCTGCTGCTGCGGCTGCTCGATCGCGGCTGGGATCTGGTGGCGGACGACCAGGTGCGGCTGGCCGCCGCGGGGTCCGCGCTGCTGGCCGAGCCGCCCGAGACGCTCGCCGGCATGGTGGAGGCACGCGGCATCGGGCTGCTGACCGGCCTGCCGTTTCGCGCGCCGTCGCCCGTGGCCTTGGCGCTGCGGCTGCTGCCGCGCGAGTCCGTCCCCCGACTGCCGGACCCTTCGCGAGAGGCCTTCGCCGGCCGCTGGCTCCCGGTCATGCCGTTGTGCTCCTGGGACGCCTCGGCGGTGGCGAAGGCGGGCGTCGCGCTCGACCTCGCGCTCGGCCGCCGCGCGCTGCACGCCGGAGCCTTCGCGGCGTGAGCGAGCCGGCCGCGCCACGGCAGGTGGTCCTGGTCACCGGGCTGTCGGGCGCCGGCAAGGCGTCCATCCTGCGCGGGCTCGAGGATCTCGGCTTCGAGACGGTGGACAACCCGCCCTGGCCGGTGCTGGAGCGGCTGCTGGACTCGCCCTCCGGCCGCCCGCTCGCCGCCGGGGTGGATGCGCGGACCTCCGGCTTCGACCCCGCCGAGGGCGCGGCCCTTCTGGCGCGGCTGCGCGGCGCGGGGCTTGCGCTCGACCTCGTCTTCGCCACCGCCGACGACGAGGCGCTGCTGCGCCGGTATTCGGAGACGCGGCGGCGGCACCCGCTCGCCCCCTCGGGCCGCGTGGCCGAGGGCATCGCGCGGGAACGCGCGCTGCTGGCGCCGCTGCTGCCGCTGGCGGACTGGGTGGTGGACACCACGACGCTGGCGAGCCCCGATTTGCGCCGGATGATCGAGGCGCGCTACGGCAACGCCGGCCTGTCCATCACCGTGCAGTCCTTCGCCTTCCCGCGCGGCCTGCCGCGCGAGGCGGACATCGTGCTCGACCTGCGCTTCCTGCGGAACCCGCACTACGACCCGGCGCTGCGGCCGCTGACGGGCAAGGACCCTCTGGTCGCCGCCCATGTCATGGCCGACCCGGATTTCGAGCCCTTCTGGCAGCGCATGACGGCTCTTCTGGATCCGCTGTTGCCCCGCTACCTGGCCGAGGGCAAGAAATATCTGACGGTCGCGCTCGGCTGCACCGGCGGCAAGCACCGCTCGGTGTTCGCGGCCGAACGTCTCGCCGCGCATTGGGCCGCCCAGGGCTGGCCGGCCGCGGCGACGCACCGGGAACTCGCCGCCGACCCCTCCCCCGCACAGGCATCCGCGCCGCACCCCGCATCATGATCGGCCTCGTCCTCGTCACCCACGGCCGCCTGGCCGAGGAACTCCGCCTTGCCATGGAGCATGTGGTCGGGCCGCAGCGGAACGTCGCCACCGTCTGCATCGGCGCCAACGACGACATGGAGTCCTGCCGCGCCGAGGTGTCGAAGCGCGTGGCCGAGGTGGACGAGGGCGACGGCGTCGTGCTGCTGACCGACATGTTCGGCGGCACGCCCTCCAACCTCGCCACCGCCCATCTCGGCCGCAATGTCGAGGTGATCGCCGGCGTCAACCTGCCGCTGCTGGTGAAGCTGGCGAAGGTGCGCGGCTCCGAACCGCTGGCCGAAGCGGTGGATCATGCGCAGGCCGCCGGGCGGCGCTATCTCGGCACCGCGGCCAGCCTCTGCGCCGCCGCCGCGCCGGCGCGCGGCAACGGCCACGGGTGAGGCGCGCGGCGCCATTCCGCCCCTTGCCGGCCCCCGCGCCGGCGCGGCACTCTGTCCGACTGGAAGCGCCAGGGATGCAGCATGACAGAGCCCGGTGAGGGGCGCGCGGCGGACGCGCTCGTCCTCCGCCGCACCGTGATCGTGCCGAACAGCCGCGGGCTGCACGCCCGCGCGGCGGCGAAGATGGTGACCCTGGCCGAGCGTTTCTCCGCCCGCACCTCCGTCAGCCGCCACGGGCAGAGCGTGCCGGCCTGCTCCATCATGGGGCTGATGATGCTGGGCGCGGGCCAGGGCGCCGAGATCACCATCGAGGCGGAGGGCTGGGACGCGCGCGAGGCGCTGGACGCGCTGGCCGGCCTGGTCGAGGCGGGGTTCCATGAAGACTGACGCGCCGCCCGCGAAGCCCGCGCCGGGCAGGCCCGCGCGCAAGGGGAAGGAAGTCGCGGTCGAGGGGCTCGCCGTCTCCCCCGGCATCGCCATCGGCACGGTGTTCGACACCACCGAGGCGCCGGCCGAGACGCCCCGCCGCCCGATCGCGCCCGAGGAGGCGGAGGCCGAGAAGCAGCGCCTCGCCACCGCGGTTGCCGCCTCGCGCAAGCAGGTGGCGAAGCTGAAGTCGCGGCTCGCCGTGCTGCCGGAGGAGGCGCAGGAGGAGCTCGAGCCGCTGCTCGACGCCTATGCGCTGATGCTCGGCGAATCGCGGCTGCTGCGCGGGGCGCGCAAGCGCATCGCCGAGGGCCTGCTCTGCGCCGAGGCGGCGGTGGAGGACGAGGCGGAAGCCATCGCAGCGGCGATCCTCGCCGCCAAGGACGACGACAAGTCCGGCCTGAAGCGCCGCGCCGCCGAGGTGCGGGAGATCGCCCGGCGCCTCACGCGCAACCTCACCGCCCGCCCCTTCCGCAGCCTGAAGGACATCCCGCAGGGCTCGATCCTCATCGCCGAGGAACTCACGCCCGCCGATGCCGCGCTGCTCGACCCCTCGCGCATCGCCGGTGTGGCCACCGAGGAAGGCGGGCCCGACGGGCACACCGCCATCATGCTCCGCGCCCTCGGCATCCCCGCGGTGGTGGCGGCGCATGGGCTGACGGAAGCCGCCGCCCCTGGCGACGAGGCGGTGGTGGACGGCGACCAGGGCCGCGTTGTGCTGCGGCCCGGCGCGGTGGCGCTGGCGGCGGCGCGCGCCGGCCTCGCTGCCCACGCGAAGGAACGCGCGCGGCTGGCGAAGCTGCGGCGCGTGCCGGCGGTGACGCTGGACGGGGAGGAGGTGGAGCTGCAGTCCAACCTCGAGATCCCGGCCGAACTGCCGCTGATCGCGCAGGCGGGCGCCAAGGGCATCGGGCTCTTGCGCACCGAGTTCCTGTTCATGAACCGCGAGGACCTGCCGGACGAGGACGCGCAGTACGAGGCCTATGCCGAGATCGTCGCCGCACTCGACGGGGACCCGGTGACGATCCGCGTGCTCGACTGGGGCGGCGAGAAGGACATGGAGGCGCTGGCCGAGGGCGTGGCGCCCGTCCACGCCGGGCCGAACCCGGCGCTCGGGCTGCGCGGCCTCAGGCTGCTGCTGAAGCGGCCGGAACTGCTCGAGGCGCAGTTCGCGGCGATCCTCCGTGTGGCCGCCATCGGCCCCGTGCGCATCCTGCTGCCGCTGGTGACCGTGCCGCAGGAGGTGGCCGAGGCGCGCGAGGTGTTCGACCGCGTGCTGCGGCGCCTGCGCCGCCGCGGCGTGGCGCTGCCGGAGAAGCCGCCGCCGCTCGGCGCGATGATCGAGACGCCGGGCGCGGCGCTCGCCGCCGACGCGATCGCGCTGGAAGCCGATTTCTTCTCGATCGGCACCAACGACCTCGCCATGTACACGCTGGCGGTGGACCGCGGCGAGGCGGAAGTCTCCCACCTCTACGACCCGCTGCACCCGGCCGTGCTGCGGCTGGTGCAGTTCGCCACCGAGGCGGCGCTTCGCCTGCGCATGCCGGTGTCCTTGTGCGGCGAGATGGCGGGGAACCCGAAGCTCGTGCCGCTGCTGCTCGGGCTCGGGCTGCGGTCCTTCTCGATGAATGCGTCGGCCATCCCGCGCGTGAAGCAGGCGGTGCGCGCGCTGAAGATCGACGATTGCGCCCGCTTCGCCCGGCGCGTGATGGAGCAGTCGGACCCGAAGCGCATCCGCGAGCTGGTGGAGGGCTTCGCGGAAGGCGCGCTGGAACGGGGCTAGGCGGCGGCGCCGCGCGCTTCCGCTGCGTGCACCGCGGCGGCGGCGACAGCGAAGGCGGCCTCCGCGCCGTCGGACAGCATCCGCCACCCGGCCTCGGTCAGCAGCAGCCGCTTCACCCGACGGTTCCCGGAGAGTTCCGCCTGTCGCAGCAGGCCAAGCGCGACCGCGTCCTGCACCCCGCGCGACAGGGTGGCCGGGGACAGGCGCCCCGCCGCCATCGCCACCAGGTCCTTGTGGGTGACGCGCTGGCCACGCAGCGCGCCGAGGGCGACGGCGGCGCAGCACCAGCACACCTCGTCCGGGCGCTTGCTGAGGCCCGCGGGGTCCGCGGCGCGGATCGCGGCGGCATGCCGCCGGACGCCCTCGAGATGCAGCTCGAGCAGCGCTTCGAGGGCCGCCAGCGCCGCGGCGGTGGTGCCGGCGGGCAGCGACGCGAGATGTTCCGGCTCCGGCATGTCGCGTGCCTCCCTTCGTGAATGTCTGCTCAGTTTCTGGACCTTAGGCGCTTCGCGTGGGCAGGGCCAGGAAAGGTTTCGCGGCCGCTACGGCATGCCGCATAAACATATCCTTATGTCTGTTACGCGGACTGGCCTTCACGGGAGGTCCATGCTACACGCCGCCCGCCCGGCGCACCGCGCCCCTTCCAGGACCCGAGAACACCAATGCCCGACACCCACGCCGCCGCCGATTTCGTCGTGAAGGACCTCTCGCTTGCCGGCTGGGGCCGCAAGGAGATCTCGATGGCCGAGGACGAGATGCCCGGCCTGATGGCGGTGCGCGCGGAATACGGCGCGTCCCAGCCGCTGAAGGGCGCCCGCATCGCCGGCTGCCTGCACATGACGATCCAGACGGCCGTGCTGATCGAGACGCTGAAGCATCTCGGCGCCGATGTCCGCTGGTCCTCCTGCAACATCTTCTCGACGCAGGACCATGCGGCGGCCGCGATCGCCGCGACCGGCACGCCGGTGTTCGCCGTGAAGGGCGAGACGCTGCCGGAATACTGGCAGTACGTGAAGCGCACGCTGGAATGGGCGGACGGGGGCACGCCGAACGTGCTGCTCGACGACGGCGGCGACATGACGATGCTGGTCCACTACGGGCTGCGCGCCGAGCATGGCGACACCGCCTTCCTCGAGACGCCGACGAACGAGGAGGAGGAGGTCTTCTACGCCCTCATCAAGGACTGCCTGAAGACGAAGCCGGGCTGGTTCGCCGCGCTCGCCAGGAACATCGTCGGCGTGTCCGAGGAGACGACGACCGGCGTCCACCGCCTCTACACCATGGCGAAGGAGGGCAAACTGCTGTTCCCCGCCATCAACGTGAACGACAGCGTCACCAAGTCGAAGTTCGACAACCTCTATGGCTGCCGTGAATCGCTCGTGGACGCGATCCGCCGCGGCACAGACGTGATGATGGCCGGGAAGGTCGCGATGGTCTGCGGCTTCGGCGATGTCGGCAAGGGCTCGGCCGCGTCCTTGCGCAACGCCGGCTGCCGCGTGATGGTGAGCGAGGTGGACCCGATCTGCGCCCTGCAGGCGGCGATGGAAGGCTACCAGGTGGTGACGATGGAGCAGGCCGCACCGGTGGCCGACATCTTCGTCACCGCCACCGGCAATGTGGACGTCATCACGCTCGAACACATGCGGCAGATGAAGCACCGCGCCATCGTGTGCAACATCGGCCACTTCGATTCCGAGATCCAGGTCTCGGCGCTGCGCAACTTCAAGTGGGACAACGTGAAGCCGCAGGTGGACGAGATCGAGTTCCCCGACGGCAAGCGCATCATCCTGCTCTCCGAAGGCCGCCTCGTGAACCTCGGCAACGCGACCGGCCACCCGTCCTTCGTGATGAGCGCGTCGTTCACCAACCAGACGCTCGCCCAGATCGAGCTGTGGACCAACCCGGGCAAATACGAGAAGAAGGTCTATGTGCTGCCGAAGCACCTGGACGAGAAGGTGGCCTCGCTGCATCTCGCCAAGGTCGGCGCGACGCTGACGAAGATGACGCCGGCGCAGGCCTCCTACATCGGCGTCTCGCCGCAGGGCCCGTTCAAGCCCGACCACTACCGCTACTGAGGCGATGGAGCCGTTTCTCGGCGGGCTGGCGCTGCTGGCGCTGGCCCTGCACACCGGCGGGATGGTGTTCTTCGCCGCCACCATCGGCCCCGTGGCGTTCTCCGCGCTGCCCGCCGAGATGGCGGGCAGGTTCCTCCGCGCGATCTTCCCGGTCTACTACCTGTTCGTGTTCGGCACGGCGGCGGCGGCGGCCGTCGCGCTGTTCCCGATCGCGCCCGTGGATGGCGGGCTGATCGCGCTGTCGGCGGCCGCCACGCTGTGGCTGCGGCAGGTGCTGATGCCGCGCATCAACGCCGCCTCCGACGCGCGCAACGCGGGCGTGGACGGCGCGGCGGCGGAGTTCGCGCGGCTGCACCGCCTCTCCGTCGTCGCCAACCTGTTCCAGATGCTGCTCGGGCTCGCGCTGCTGCTGCGCTTCGTGCCGTGAGGCGTCCGCGCGGCGGCGCAGCGCGCCAGGATCGGGCGTGGCCGCGCAGCTCCGCCTGATCCAGCTCTCTGCCTTCGCGGCGGCGGTGGACATCTTCCTGCTGCCGCCGCTGGTGGGAGAACTGGCGCGGCACTACGGCGTCGGGCTGCCGGCGGCGGCGGGCGTGGCGGCCGCCTATCTCGCCGCCTATGGCGTGATGCAGCTGCCCTGGGGGCTGCTCTCGGACCGGATCGGGCGGGTGGCCGCGCTGCGGCTCGGCTTCGCCGTCGCGGCCTGCGGCACCTTCGCCTTCGCCCTCGCGCCCAGCCTCGAATGGGCGCTCGTCGCGCGCCTCGTCTCGGCCTCCGCCATCGCTGCGGTGGTGCCCGCCTGCATCGCCTGGATCGGCGACACCCTGCCGCCCGCGGAGCGCCCGCGCGGCGCGTCGCGCATGAACGCCGCCTATGCCGCCGGCATCGCGGCGGGCACGCTGGGCGCGGGGTTCCTGGCGGAACGGCTGGACTGGCGGGTGCCGTCGCTGCTCTGCGCCCTGCTGTCGCTGGTCGCGCTGGTGGCGTCCCGGCGGCTGCCGGGCGGGCGGCCGGCAGCCTCGGCGCGCGGCGGGCTTGGGCAGGCGCTCGGCTCGCCGGCGGTGCGGGCGGTGGCGGGCTTTGCGCTGGTGCAGGGCGTGGTGATCTTCGGCGCGGTCACGCTGCTGGCGCCGGCGCTGATCTTCACCGGCAGCGGGGCGACGCTGGCAGGGCTCGTAGTCGCCGCCTATGGCGCCGCCTTCGCGGCGTTCGGGCCGCTGTCGCGCATCGTGCTGGCGCGCCTCACGCCCGTCGCCGCGATCCGCGCGGGCGGCTCCATCCTCGCCTCCGCCTGGCTGCTGGCGGCGCTGTGGCCCGCGCCGGCGGTGCTGGTGGCCGCCGGCGTCGTCGCGGCCTTCGGCGCCTCGGTCAGCCATTCCTCGATGCAGGTCTGGGCCACGGGGGCGCATCCGCCAGCACGCGGGGCCGTTGTGGCGCTGTTCGCCTCGCTGCTGTTCGTCGGCGCCTCGGCCGCGACGCAGGGGGGCACGATGGTGCTGGACGCCGCCGGGCCGTCGCTGCTGTTCGGCGCCCTGGCCGCGATCGCCGCGGCGCATGCGGTTGCCATGTCGGCGGCGCGGCGGCGCTGGCCCGGGGGCTGAGCGCCCCTTTCTGGCCGGCTGCCGGCTTGCTACACCGCGGACACCAGCCTGCATCCCGGGAGGAACCGAACCCCATGAACCGCCGTGCCATCATCGCCGCAACCCCCGCGGCGCTCGCCGGGGCCACCGTCGCCCAGGCGCAGACCCCCGCCGCCCCGGCCGTGCAGGGCACCGGCCTGCCGGAGGTGCGCTGGCGCGTGCAGTCGGCCTTCCCGCGGGTGTTCGACATCCTGTTCGGCACGCTGGAGCGCATCTCCGCCCGCGTCGCGCAGCTGACGGAGAACCGCTTCCGCCTGCAGGTGTTCCCGGCCGGCGAGATCGTCGGCACGCTGCAGGTGCTGGACGCGGTGCAGGCCGGCACGATCGAGGCCGGGCACACCGCCTCCTACTACTACATCGGCAAGGAGCCGGGCTTCGCCCCCTTCACCGCGATGACCTTCGGCCTGACGACGCGCCAGCTGACCGCCTGGTTCCGCCACGGCGGCGGCAACGAGCTCGCGGCGGAGCTGTTCCGTGACTATAACATCCACGGCATCACCGCGGGCGACACCGGCGCGCAGATGGGCGGCTGGTTCCGCACCGAGATCACCTCGGTCGAGCAGCTGCGCGGCCTCAAGTTCCGCATCACCGGCCTGGCCGGCCAGCTGTTCACCCGCCTCGGCGCCGCGCCCACCCTGGTGCCGCCGGCCGACATCTACCCCTCGCTCGAGCGCGGCGTGATCGACGCGGCCGAGTTCGTCGGCCCGCACGACGACGAGCGCGGGCAGTTCTTCCGCGTCGCCCGCTTCTACTACGCGCCCGGCTTCTGGGAGCCGGGGGCGCGGCTGCATTTCATGTCCAACCTCGCCGCCTGGAACGCGCTGCCGGCGCAGTACAAGGCGGCGCTCGAGGTCGCCTGCGCCGAGGCGGATTCCGACATGGTCGCGCGCTACGACGCGGCGAACCCGCAGGCGCTGCGCCGCCTCGTCGCCGCGGGCGCGCAGCTGCGCTTCTGGCCGCGCCCGATCATGGAGGCCGCCTGGCGCGCGAACGAGGAGCTGAACGCCGACGTGGCGCGGCAGAACCCGCGCTTCGCCCGCATCATGGAAAGCTACAACCGCTTCCGCTCCGACGCCTACACCTGGTTCCGCGTGGCCGAGAACTCCTTCGACAATTTCGCCTTCACCGCCGCCCAGACGGTGCGCTGACCGCGGTGTGCAGACGGCGCGGGCCGCTCCGGGAAACCGGGGCGGCCCGATGCTTTGAGAGGACGCGATGGACCTGTCCTGGATCTGGCCCGCGCTTCTGATGGGGGTGGTCGAGGGGCTGACGGAGTTCCTCCCGGTCTCCTCGACCGGCCACCTCATCCTGCTCGGCGAGATCATCGGCTTCCAGGGCCCGGCCGGGAAATCCTTCGAGATCGGCATCCAGTCCGGCGCGATCCTGGCGGTGCTGTGGGTCTATCGCGCGCGCTTCGCGGCGCTCGCCACGCGCGCCTGGGTGCCCGGTTCGCTCGACCGGATCTACGCGGTCAACATCCTGCTCGCCTTCCTGCCGGCGCTGGTGATCGGGGCGACGCTGTACGGGCCGATCACGCGGCTGCTGTTCAACCCCCATGTCGTGTGTGTGGCGCTCATCCTCGGCGGCGTCGCGATCATCGCGATCGAGCGCTGGCGGCCGCCGCCGGCGATCCGCCGCGTCGAGGAGATCGGCTGGCTGGCCGCGCTGCTCATCGGCTTCGGCCAGGCGCTGGCGATGATCCCGGGCACCTCCCGCTCGGGCGCCACCATCATCGCGGCGCTGCTGGTGGGCGCGGATCGCCGCACGGCGGCCGAGTTCTCCTTCGTGCTGGCGGTGCCGACGATGCTGGCCGCCACCGTCTATGCGCTGTGGAAGGCGCGGGGTGAACTCGGTTCGGGCGATCTCGGGCAGATCGCGGTCGGCACGCTCGCCGCCTTCGTCGTCGCGCTTGTCGTGGTGCGGGTGGTGCTCGCGGTGATCTCGCGGATCGGCTTCACGCCCTTCGGGTGGTACCGCATCGTGCTCGGTGGCGGGATGCTGGCGTGGCTTACGCTGCGCTGATCACCCCCACCACCACACCGGCAGGGCGCCCGCAGCCAGCGCCGGCAAGAGCCGCCCCTTCGCCAGCCACAGCACCAGGAGCGCCAGCGCGACCCCGCCCGCCCGCGCGAACAGCGGCACCGCGGCGAGAGCCCCGGACGGCGCCAGGAACGCGAACAGCACGAAGGCGGCCAGCGTCGCCTGGCTGACGGCGGTGGCCCAGGCGATCAGCGGGTGCTGCGCCGACAGGCCGCGCGCCAGGACAAGCCCGCACAGCCGCAACGCCAGCCCGCCGCCCGCCAGCAGCAGCAGCGACACCCACGCCTCAGCCACGGCGGGTGATCCAGAAGGCGACGCTGCCGCCCAGCAGTCCCGCGGCCAGCAGCGCGACGCCGGGCGGCAGCCACAGGCAGGGCAGCGCCGCCGCCATGCCGCACAGCGCCGCCGCGCGCGGCTTCGGCCAGCGCAGGTCGAGCGCGATGAGAGCCGCGAAATAGAGCGGGTTGACGAACACCAGCGCCGCCTGCGCGCCGCCTTCCAGCATGCCGCCGAGCGCGTGCCCCGCCACCATCCCGGCCGCCGAGGCGGCGAAGCAGACCAACCCAAAACCCACGAACCAGGGCAGCCGCTGCTCGACGGCAAGGCCGGGCAGGCTCCGCAGCCCTGCCGCCCAGGGCGTCACCGCGATGAAGGGCGCGGCGAGCAGCGTGCGCGCGCGCCACGGCCCGAACAGCGGCGCGATGGCGATCGCCATCGGCAGGAAGCGGCTGTTGGCGAACAGCGCCGCCGGCACCGCCGACAGCCCGCCGCCCGCCTGCAGCAGCACGAGCTGCCCCGGCATGCCGAACACCAGCAGCCCGCAGGCGAGCGTCCAGCCGAGCCCGATGCCGGCCGCGGCGCAGGCCGCACCGAAGGCGACGAAGGTGGCCGCGAGCGCGATGGCCGGCGCGGCGAGCGCGGCGCGCGCGGCGTCGAGGGGGATGGAGCCAGGCACCGCAGGCACCCTGCCATGCCGCCCGCGGGGGCGGGAAGCGGGCGCGGGGCGTGGAATCCGTCCCGCCGCCCGCCTACATGCGCGGCAGAGGACCTTACAAGTAGGCAACGTCCATGCAACTCCCCCGCCGCGCCCTGCTCGGCGCCGCCCTTGCCGCGTCGGCGCCGAACCCGCCCGAGGCCTTCGCCGCGCGGATCCGCCGCGACTACGACAGCGTGGTGGCGCTGGTGCGCGCCGGGCCCATCCAGGCGAGGTGACGGTGCGGATGCGGCGCGGTCTCAGGCCGCGCCGCGCGGGGCGGGCAGCAGGCCCGACACCTCGGCGTAGGCGGCGCGCACGCGCTCGGGCCCGTGAGAGCGCTCCAGCCGCCGCAGCAGGAAATGGCCGCGCGCGGCGTCGCGGTAATGGCTGCGGAACAGCAGGTTGATGCCGGCGCCGGTGGCCGCCCCGATCACCGGCGCGGCCTGCGCGGCGAGCTTCGTCGCCACCGGCCCGGTGAAGCGCTGCGCCACGAGCCCGGCGAGGCCTGGCAGGGCCCCGGCGGCGGCCTGCGCGATCATCCCCGGCGTCGCTTCCGCGAGCGCGAGGCGCAGCGCGAAATAGCCGGCGCCGGCGGTGTCGTCGTCCGCGCTGCGGCTGCCGAGGGCGAAGACCTTCAGCGCCTCGGCGGCGCGGGCGTGCTCGGGCTCGCCTTCCTCGGCGGCGACGGCCAGCACGTCGCGCAGCAGCAGCGTGGTGGTGACGGGCAGTTCGGCGAGCGTGCCCTTGAAGCCCATCGCGCCGCCCATCGCGCCGGACGCGACGACGAGGCCGCGCTGCCAGAGATCGGGCGCGATGCCGAAGGGCGCACGGCCGGGCGCGCTGCGGGCGGCGGCGGCGGCGGCGGCGGCAAGCGCCGCCTGCACCGCAGCCGAGAGGCCGTCGCGCAGCGGCTCCGGCAGGCGTTCCGCCAGCCGCTGCGCCGGCAGGCCGACGATTGCGGCGATGCGCGCGGCGACCGAGGGGCGTTCCAGCAGGGCCGCGGCGCGCGCGATGTCGAGCCGCGCGTCCTCGGGCAAGGCGTGGGGAACGAGGGCGGGCGTCATGTCAGCGCGTCGCACACCCCCCTCGCCCGCATGCGGGGTTGGCGGGGCAGCCGCGTGCGGGCGAGGTCACGAACATCCGGGCGAGGTCACAGGATGAACCGCGACAGGTCGGCCGCCGCCGCCAGCGGCGCGACCTTCTCGCGCACCATCGCCGCATCCACCACGATCTCCTCGCCGGCGCGGTCGGAGGCGGTGAAGGAGATCTCCTCGAGCAGCCGCTCGAGCACGGTGGCCAGCCGCCGGGCGCCGATGTTCTCGACCCGGGCGTTGATGTCGGCGGCGATGTCGGCGATCGCGCCGATCGCGTCCTCGGTGAAGCGGAGCGCCACCCCCTCGGTGCCGAGGAGGGCGACATACTGCTTGACCAGGCTGTGCTCGGGCTCGGTCAGGATGCGGCGGAAATCCTCGCGCGTAAGGGCGTTGAGTTCGACGCGGATCGGCAGGCGGCCCTGCAGTTCCGGCAGCAGGTCCGAGGGCTTGGCGAGATGGAAGGCCCCGGAGGCGACGAACAGGATGTGGTCGGTCTTCACCGGCCCGTGCTTGGTGTTGACGGTGGTGCCCTCGATCAGCGGCAAGAGGTCGCGCTGCACGCCCTCGCGGCTGACATCGCCGCCGCGGATGCCGCCCTCGCCGGTGCGGGCGCAGATCTTGTCGATCTCGTCGAGGAAGACGATGCCGTTGTTCTCGGCGTTCGCCACCGCGTCCCGCGTCAGCCGGTCCTGGTCGAGCAGGCGGTCGGCCTCCTCCTGGATCAGCAGGGTGCGCGCCTCGCGCACGGTCGCGCGGCGCTTCCTGGCGCGGCCGCCGAACATGCGGCCGAGCATCTCCTGCATGTTCTGCATCTGCGCGCCCTGCGCGCCCGGCAGGTCGATCATGCCGATCGGCAGGCCGGCGGGCTCGGCGACCTCGATCTCGATCTCGCGGTCCTCGAGCGTGCCGTCGCGCAGCAGGCGGCGGAACTTCATGCGCGTCTCGGGCGAGGCGCCCTCGCCGACGAGGGCGGAGACGAGGCGTTCCTCGGCGGCGAGTTCCGCCTTCGCCCGCACTTCCTTCCGCGCGGCGTCGCGGGCGAGGGCGATCGCCGCCTCCACCAGGTCGCGCACGATCGAATCCACGTCGCGGCCGACATAGCCGACTTCCGTGAACTTCGTCGCCTCGACCTTGAGGAAGGGCGCATTGGCCAGCCTGGCCAGCCGCCGCGCGATCTCGGTCTTGCCGCAGCCGGTCGGCCCGATCATCAGGATGTTCTTCGGCACCACCTCCTCGCGCAGGCCCTCGGGCAGCTGCTGGCGGCGCCAGCGGTTGCGCAGCGCGATGGCGACGGCGCGCTTCGCGTCATGCTGCCCGACGATGTAGCGGTCGAGCTCGGAGACGATCTCGCGCGGGGAGAGGTTGACGGCCTCGCTCATCACAGCGTCTCCAGCACGATGTTGCCGTTGGTGTAGACGCAGATGTCGGCGGCGATCCTCATCGCGCGCCGCGCGATCTCCTCGGCGCCGACGCCCTCGACGGGCAGCAGCGCGCGGGCGGCGGCGAGCGCGTAGTTGCCGCCAGAGCCGATGCCGATCACCGCGTCCTCCGGCTCCAGCACGTCGCCCTGGCCGGTGATGAGGAGCGAGCGGTTGGCATCCGCCACGGCCAGCAGCGCCTCGAGTCGGCGCAGGTAGCGGTCGGTCCGCCAGTCCTTCGCCAGCTCCACCGCCGCGCGTTCCAGCTGGTCGGGGAAGCGTTCGAGCTTGGCTTCCAGCCGTTCGAGCAGGGTGAAGGCGTCGGCGGTGGCGCCGGCGAAGCCTGCCAGCACGCGCCCCTGCGCGATGCGCCGGACCTTGCGGGCATTGCCCTTCACCACCGTCTGGCCGAGCGAGACCTGGCCGTCGCCCGCCATCGCCACGCGCCCGTCCTTGCGGACGCAGAGGATGGTGGTGCCGTGCCAGCCAAGGGGATCATGCGTCTGTTCCATGTCGCGGGAGATGGCCCGCCCGCCGCGCCTGGGCAAGCCGGCCGCCCGGCGGTAACGGCATGGCAAGGGATCGCGGGCAGCATGCCGCGCCGGACCAGCCCTTCGGGATTTCGCTGCATGCGCCTTTCCATCGCGTCCCTCCTGCTCGCGCTGCTCGCCGGGCTGTCCCTGCTCGGCGCCGTCTCCGGCGTGCAGGCGTTGCGCGGGTTGTGGGAACAGCAGGCGGCGGCCGAACGGCTCCGCACCCAGGTGATCGAGCCGCTCGGCGAACTGAAGACGCTGTCCGACGCCTATGCGGTCCATGTGGTGGACCTCGCCCACAAGGTCCGCAACGGGAACCTCGCCTGGCCGGAGGCGGAGGCCGCGCTGGCGGCGGCGCGGCAGCGCATCGAGGCGGCGTGGCGAAGCCTCACGGCCGCCCGGCTCCTGCCGGAGGCGCGGGAGCGCCTGCTGGCAGCCACCGAACACAGGACGGAGGCCGAGGCGGTCGCGCGCGACCTCTCGGCGATCTTCGCCGCGCGGGACGGGGCGGCGCTGGACCGGCTGGTGCGCCAGCGTCTCTATGCGGCGATGGACCCCTTCACCGAGGCGGTCGGCGCGGTCACCGAGAGCGCGGTCGCCTCCGCCGCCCGGCTGACGCGCGAGGCGGACGAGGCGGCGGCCGCCGCGCTCGCCGTCCTGCTCGGGCTGTTCGCGGCGGGCGCCGCCGTCACCCTCGCCTCCGCCGCGGTCATCGTGTTCCGGGTGAGCCGCCCGCTCGAGCGCATCACGGACACGCTGCAGCGGCTGGCCGCCGGCGACCTGGAGGTGGCGGTGCAGGGCGCCGGACGCCGCGACGAGATCGGCCGGCTCGCCGCCACCGTGGATGTGTTCCGCGCCGCCGCGCGCGAGAACGCCGCCCTGCGCGCCGAGCAGGAGGCGGCAAGGCTCGCCGCCGAGCGCGAGCGGGCCGAGGCGCTGCGCGCCATGGCCGAGCGCATCGAGCAGGAGACGCGCGCGGCGGTGGACGAGGTGGAGGCGCGGATGGCCCGGCTCAGCGGCTCGGCCGCGGATGTCGCGGCTTCCTCCAGCCGGGTCACCGCCGAGAGCCAGGCCGTCTCGGCCGCCGCGCAGTCGGCGATGGACGCCTCGCGCACGGTGGCGGCGGCGACCGAGGAGCTCGCCGCCTCGATCCGCGACATCGGCGGGCGGGTGGGCGAGGCGGCGCGCGCCGCGCGCGAGGCGGTGGCAGGCGTCGAGCGCGGCACGGCGACGATCGCCGAGCTTCAGCAGGCCACGGGACGGATCGGCGAGGTGACGGAGCTGATCGCCGACATCGCCAGCCGCACCAACCTCTTGGCGCTGAACGCGACGATCGAGGCGGCGCGCGCGGGCGAGGCGGGCAAGGGCTTCGCCGTGGTGGCCGGCGAGGTGAAGGGCCTGGCCAACCAGACCGCCCGCCGCACCGAGGACATCGCCCAGCAGATCACCTTCATCGCCGGCGCGACGGACCGGGCGGTGGCGGCAGTGAAGGGCATCGCCGAGCATGTCGCCTCCCTCGACCGCATCGCCGCCGGCATCGCCGAGGCGATGGAGCAACAGATGACGGCGACGGGCGAGATCGCCCGCTCGGTCGCCGGCGCGGCGCAGTCGGTCGGCCTCGTGGAGGGACGGATGCGCGGCGTCGCGCAGGAGGCGTCGGGCTCGGGCGATGCCGCGGCCTCCATGCGGGCGACGGCGGGCGAGGCGGTGGAAGCCGTGCAGGCGCTGCGCGGCGCGCTGGTCCGCGTCGTCCGCACCGCGACCGAGGAGGTGGATCGCCGCGCCGGCCCGAGGCGCCCGGCGACCGCCGAGTGCCGGGTGCTGCTGCCCGGCCAGCCCCCGGCGACGCTGCGGCTCACCGACGTCTCGCGCGGCGGCGCGCTGATCCCGCTGCCGGCGCCGCCCGGACTCGCCCCCGGTGCGGCGCTCCGCGTCGAACTGGGCGGGACGCTGGTGGAGGCGCATGTCGTCTCGATGCGCCGGCAGGGCCTCGGCGTGCGCTTCGCACGGGAACTGACGGAGGCTGAACTGGCCCGTCTCGCCGGGCCGGCGGCGCGCGCCGCCTGAGCGCCGCCCTTGGCGCAGGGGCAGGGCGCCGGTAGGAAGGCGCGCATGGACCCGTGCCCCGCCCCCGTCCGTCGCGTTTCGCTGCACCGCAGCACGAGCGAGACCGACATCGCCGCGACCGTCGATCTCGACGGCACGGGGCAGGCGGAGGTGGCCACCGGCATCGGCTTCCTCGACCACATGCTGACGGCGCTGGCGCGCCACGCGATGTTCGACATCACGCTGCGCGCCGAGGGCGACTTGCACATCGACTTCCACCATACGACCGAGGATGTCGGCATCGTGCTCGGGCAATGCATGCGCGCGGCGCTTGGCGACAAGCGCGGCATCCGCCGCTTCGGCCAGGCCCTGGTGCCGATGGACGAGGCGCTGGTGGAAGTCGCGATCGACATCTCCGGCCGCCCCTTCCTCGCCTTCGCCGCCACCTTCCCGCGCGACAAGGTGGGCGAGATGGACAGCGAGCTGTTCGAGGAATTCTTCCGCGCCTTCGCCACCAACGCCGGCATCACCCTGCACGTCACGCAGAAGGCGGGCAGCAACACGCACCACATCGCGGAGGCCTGCTTCAAGGCGCTGGCGCGCGCGCTGCGCATGGCCGTCGAGCCCGATCCGCGCGCGGCGGGCGCGATCCCCTCGACCAAGGGGAGCCTTGCCGGCTGATGCGCGTCTGGACCATCCACGCCCCGCCCGCGCCGCAGGGGTCGGTGCCCGTCACGGCGCCGCCCGGTCCGGTCGCGCTGGTGCGCGAGGGGTTTTCCTGGGTCGCGCTGGTCGCGCCGCTGCCGTGGTTCCTGTGGCAGCGGATGTGGCTGGTCGCGGTGCTGTGGACCGCAGGCGCCGTGATCGCCGCGCTGCTGGTTCCCGAACGGCTGCTGCCCTGGGCGGCGGTGGCGGCGCAGATCCTGGTGGCTGCCCATGCCCGCGACCTGAAGCGCTGGACGCTGGCACGGCAGGGCCTGGCGCCGCAGGGCGTTGTCGCGGCGCGCAACCTGGACGCGGCCATCGCGCGGCTGGCCGAGTTGCGGCCCGACCTCGGCCGCGCCGCGCTCGCCACCGGGGGCGTCCGATGATGCGGATCGCGGTGGTGGACCCGGGATCGGGCAACCTCGCCTCGCTCACCCGCGCGCTTGCCCGCGCCGCCGAGATGGCCGAACGCCCTTCGCAGGTGCAGGTGACGACCGACAGGGCGACCGTCGCCGCCGCCGACCGCATCCTGCTGCCCGGCCAGGGCGCTTTCGCCGCCTGCCGCGCCGGGCTCGACGCGCTGCCCGGCATGGTGGAGGCGCTCGAGGATCAGGCGCGCGGCCGCGGCAAGCCCTTCCTCGGCATCTGCGTCGGCATGCAGCTGATGGCCGAGCGCGGGCTGGAGCATGGCGAGACGCCCGGCCTCGGCTGGTTCCGCGGCGAGATCGCGCCACTTGCCGCCACCGGCCTGCCGCTGCCGCAGATGGGGTGGAACACGCTCGACTTCACGCCGGGCGCGCATCCGCTGCTGGATGGCGTGCAGCGCGGCGCCCACGCCTATTTCGTGCATTCCTACGGCTTCGCGGGCCACGACTTCGACGACGTGATCGCCCGCACCGACTATGGCGGGCCGGTGGTGGCGATGATCGCCCGCGGCAACCTGGCCGGCACGCAGTTCCATGTGGAGAAGTCGGGGCTGATCGGCCTGCGCATCCTGGCGAATTTCCTGGCATGGGAACCGTGACACCACGCGCGGCGACGGCGCCGGCCCTGTCCGTGGAGCGCGTCGAGTCGCTCTCCGACTCCGACCTCGCCGACCTGTGCGAGGCGACCGACGCCGCCATCATCGCCGGCGGCGGCTTCGGCTGGGTGGAACCGCAGGGGCGGGACGTGCTGTCGCGGCATTTCCGCGGCGTGCTGCTGGTGCCGGAGCGCGAATTGTTCCTGGCGCGGCTGGATGGCGTCGTCGTCGGCTCCGCGCAGCTGCTCCGCCCGCCGCGCAACAACGAGGCGCAGGCGTTCTCCGCCACCCTCGCCCATGTCTATCTCGCGCCCTACGCGCGCGGGCATGGCCTGGCGCGGCTGCTCGTGCAGCGGGTGGAGGAGCGCGCGGCGTCGCTCGGCCACCGGGTGCTGAACCTCGACGTGCGGGCGACGCAGACGGACGCGATCCTGCTGTTCGAGGGGCTCGGCTACACCCGCTGGGGCACCCACCCGGCCTATGCGCGGGTCAAGGGCCAGACGGTCGCGGGCCATTTCTACACCAAGCTGCTGGACAACCCGCGCGGACGGCCGATGGGCGACATCCTCGGCGGCAGCGAAGGCGCATGAGCCTGACCCTCTACCCGGCGATAGACCTGAAGGGCGGGCAGGTCGTCCGCCTCGCGCGCGGGGAGATGGACCGCGCCACCGTCTATTCCGCCGATCCGGCGGCGCAGGCGCGCGCCTTCGCCGAGGCCGGCTTCGCCTGGCTGCATGTGGTGGACCTGGACGGCGCCTTCGCAGGCAGGCCGGCCAATGCGGAGGCGGTGCGCGCCATCCTCGCCGCCGTGCCGCGGGCGAAGGTGCAGCTCGGCGGCGGCATACGCTCGATGGCGGTGGCCGAGGCGTGGCTGGCGGCAGGGGTGGCGCGCATCATCCTCGGCAGCGCGGCGGTGAAGGACCCGGGCTTCGCGCGCGCTGCCTGCCGCGCCTTTCCCGGCCGCGTCGCGCTCGGCATAGACGCGCGCGACGGCATGGTGGCGACCGAAGGCTGGGCCGAGGTGTCGGACGTGCCGGCGGTGGAGCTCGCCCGCCGTTTCGAGGATGCCGGGGCGGCCGCCATCATCACCACCGACATCGCGCGCGACGGCATGCTCTCCGGCGTCAACGTGGCGGCGACGGCGGCGATGGCGCGGGCAGTCTCGGTGCCGGTGATCGCCTCGGGCGGCGTCGCGGGGGTCGCAGACCTCGTCGCGCTGCGCGAGGCGAAGGCGGGGATCGAGGGCGCGATCCTCGGCCGCGCACTGTACGAGGGGCGGCTCACGCCCGCCGAGGCGCTGGCGGCGGCCTGAGGGCAGAGGCCGCCCTTGACCCGCCGCGCGGTTCGGCGCATCGCACCGCCCTGCACGGCCCCCCGCGCATCCCCGACATGGAGGCGACCCATGCTTGCCCTGCGCGTCATCCCATGCCTCGACGTGAAGGACGGGCGGGTGGTGAAGGGGGTGAACTTCGTCTCCCTCGTGGATGCCGGCGACCCGGTGGAGCAGGCCCGGCTTTACGATGCGGAAGGGGCGGATGAGCTTTGCTTCCTCGACATCACCGCGAGCCACGAGGAGCGCGACACCATCCTCGACGTCGTCTCCCGCACCGCGGCCGAGGTGTTCATTCCGCTCACGGTCGGCGGCGGGGTGCGGAGCGTCGAGGATGTGCGGCGGCTGCTGCGGGCGGGGGCGGACAAGGTGTCCATCAACTCGGCCGCGGTGGCCGACCCGTCGCTGATCACCGCCGCGGCCGAGGCCTTCGGCAGCCAGGCGATCGTGGTGGCGATCGACGCGCGGCGTCGCGCGGACGGATCGGGGTTCGAGGTGTTCACCCATGGCGGGCGGCGCGGGACGGGGCTGGACGCGGTGGCGTGGGCGCGGCGGGTGGAAAGCCTCGGCGCGGGCGAGATCCTGCTCACCTCGATGGATCGCGACGGCACCAGGCAGGGCTTCGATGTCGAGCTGACGCGCGCGGTTCGGGCGGCGACCAGGCTGCCGATCATCGCTTCGGGCGGCGTCGGGGAGCCCGAACATTTCGTGGAGGGCGCGAAGGCCGGGGCGACCGGGCTGCTCGCCGCCAGCGTGTTCCATTTCGGGCAGTTCCGCATCGCCGACGCCAAGGCCGCGCTGGCGGCGGCCGGGCTGCCGGTGCGGCCGGTCGCGGAATCGGAGTTGGCCTGATGCCGAAGGCGCCAGGAGAGACGAAGAAGCCCCCCAAGGCGAAGGCAGCGAAGAAGACGCTGCGGAAACTGCCGAAGGCGGTGCGGAAGGCCGAGACGCGGGTGCTTGCCCCGTTCGCCGTGGAGGGCGCGGCCGCCGGCGTGCTGGACGCGCTGTGGCAGACGGTGGAGCAGCGGCGGGTCTCGGGCGACGTCGCCACCTCGCACTCCGCCCGGCTGCTGGCGCGCGGGACGCCCAAGGTGGCGCAGAAGCTGGGCGAGGAGGCGGTGGAATGCGTGATCGAGGCGACGATCGGCAACCGCGCCGCCACCATCCTGGAGAGCGCGGACCTGCTCTATCACCTCATCGTGGTGTGGGTGGACGCGGGCATCCGGCCGGAGGAGGTGTGGGCGGAGCTCGCGCGCCGGCAGGGCATCAGCGGCGTGGCCGAGAAGGCGTCGCGCCCCGCCGGCCTGCTGGCGGCCGGCGGCACGGCGAAGCTGCCTTGACGGGGCGCGCGAGGCGCGGCTAGAAGCCGCTTTCCGAACGGGCGGGCCGCTAGGTCCGCCCGCGCGTCTTTGCCACCGGGTTCGACCCAGGACATTGCCGATGTACGCCATCATCCGCACGGGCGGAAAGCAGTATCGCGTCACCCCCGACGCCGAGCTTGCCGTCGAGAAGCTGGACGCCGAGCCCGGCGCCACCATCACCTTCCACGACGTGCTCGCGGTGGGCGGCGAGTCCGGGCTGACGCTCGGCGCGCCGACCGTCCCGGGGGCGAGCGTGCAGGCGACCGTCGTCGAGCAGACGCGCGGCGACAAGGTGATCATCTTCAAGAAGCGCCGGCGGCAGAACAGCCGGCGGAAGAACGGCCATCGGCAGCACATGACGGTGCTGAAGATCGCCTCCATCTCGGCCGGCTGAGAGGGCTACGGACATGGCACACAAGAAGGCTGGCGGCTCGTCCCGCAACGGCCGCGACTCTCCCGGCCAGCGGCTGGGCGTGAAGCTGTATGGCGGGCAGACGGTTCGCGCCGGCAGCATCATCGTGACGCAGCGCGGGACGAAGATGATCCCAGGCGCCAATGTTTATGCCGGGCGGCAGCACGCGCTGCACGCGGCGGTGGACGGCACGGTGACCTTCGTGCGCAAGGCCGAAGGCCGCGTGCATGTGACGGTGACGCCGGCGGCAGAGGCGGCGGAATAACGCGGCCTGGGTTCGGCGCGATGCTGGGCGGGGGCCGCGAGGCCCCCGTTTTCGTTTGGGGTGGTCCCGAGCCATGAAGTTCCTGGATGAGGCAAAAATCCACCTCAAGGCGGGTGACGGCGGCGACGGCGTCGTCGCCTTCCGGCGCGAGAAGTTCATCGAGTTCGGCGGGCCGGACGGCGGCAATGGCGGCAAGGGCGGCGACATCGTCGCGGAAGCCGTCGAGGGGCTGAACACGCTGATAGACTACCGCTACGCGCAGCACTTCCGCGCACGGAAGGGCGGCAACGGCGCGGGCGCCGACCGCACCGGCGCCGCCTCGGAGGACGTGGTGCTGAAGGTGCCGGTCGGCACCGTCATCCTGGCCGAAGACAAGGAGACCGTGCTGGCCGACCTGACGCGCGCCGGGCAGCGCGTGGTGCTGTGCCGCGGCGGCGATGGCGGCTTCGGCAACGCGCATTTCAAGTCCGCGACCAACCGCGCCCCGCGCAAGGCGACGAAGGGCTGGCCCGGCGAGGAACGGGCGGTGTGGCTTCGGCTGAAACTCATCGCCGATGCCGGGCTGGTCGGGCTGCCGAATGCCGGCAAGTCCACCTTCCTCGCCGCCGTCAGCGCCGCCAGGCCGAAGATCGCCGACTACCCCTTCACCACCCTGCACCCGCAGCTTGGCGTCGTGCGCCTCTCGGCCACGGAGGAATTCGTGCTGGCCGACATCCCCGGGTTGATCGAGGGCGCGCATGAAGGGGCCGGCCTCGGCGACCGCTTCCTCGGCCATATCGAGCGCTGCGCGGTGCTGCTGCATCTGGTGGACGGCTCGCAGGCCGACCCGGCCGCGGCGTATCGCACCGTGACGGGGGAACTCGCGGGCTATGGCGGGGGCTTGAGCGAGAAGCCCGAGATCGTCGCGCTGAACAAGGCGGATACGATGACGCCGCAAGCCAAGGCGGCGCGGCTTCGCGCGCTGGAACGCGCCGCCGGCAAGCCGGTGCTGCTGATCAGCGGCGCCACCGGCGAGGGCGTGCCGGAGGCGCTGCGCGCGCTGTGGGCCGAGATCGCCAGGGCGCGCTCGGCATGAGCATCCCGCGCCTTCCCGCCTGCCGCCGCATCGTCGTGAAGATCGGCTCCGCGCTCGTGGTGGATGACGCCACCGCCGCGCCGCGCGCCGAATGGCTCGCCTCCGTCGCCGCCGATGTCGCAGCCTTTCGCGAACAGGGCGCGCAGGTGATCCTGGTGTCCTCCGGCGCCATCGCGCTCGCCCGCCGCGCACTCGGCCTGACACGAAGAAAACTGCGGCTGGAGGAGAAGCAGGCCGCCGCTGCCGTGGGGCAGATACGCCTCGCCGGCGCCTGGCAGGAGGCGCTGGCGGCGCACGGCATGAACGCGGCGCAGCTGCTGCTGACGCTCGAGGATTCCGAGGACCGCCGCCGCTACCTGAACGCGCGCGCCACCCTTTCCACCCTGCTCGAGCTCGGCTGCGTGCCCGTCATCAACGAGAACGACACGGTCGCCACCGCGGAGATCCGCTTCGGCGACAATGACCGGCTCGCCGCGCGCGTCGCCGAGATGGTCGGCGCCGATGCGCTGGTGCTGCTCTCCGACATAGACGGCCTCTACACCGCCGACCCGCGCCGCGACGCCGCGGCGCGGCATCTGCCGGTCGTCGAACGCCTCACCGAAGAAATCATGGCGATGGGGGGCGAGCCGCCGCCGGGCTACTCCTCGGGCGGGATGCGCACCAAACTGATCGCCGCAAAGATCGCGACAGGCGCCGGCTGCGCGATGGCGATCGCGCTGGGCAAGACGGCGCATCCGCTCCGCGCCCTGACCGAAGGCGCGCGCTGCACCTGGTTCCTGCCGGCGCCGGAGGGCCGCACCGCGCGCAAGCGCTGGATCGCCGGCAGCCTCTCGCCGATGGGGTCGCTGACGGTGGATGACGGCGCGGCGCGGGCGCTGAGGCGCGGCTCCTCCCTGCTGCCGGCCGGGGTGCGGGCGGTGTCCGGCGCCTTCGGGCGCGGCGACGCCGTCAGCATCCGCGACGTCTCGGGGGCGGAGCTGGCGCGCGGCCTGTCCGCCTATGACAGCGCGGATGCGGCGCGCATCGCCGGCCACCGCAGCGACGAGATCGAGGCGATCCTCGGCTGGCGCGGCCGCGACGAGATGGTGCACCGCGACGACCTGGTGCTGCTGTAGCGCGGCGCGGCGCTTGCATGTCCCCACTCCGGGCCCGCCCCAGATGCCCGGAGAACCGCCATGCCGACCCTCCTCCCTGCCTCTCGCCGCGCCATCCTGCTCGGGGCGGCGGCAATCCTCGCCGCGCCGGCCATCGGCCGCGGCCAGACCGCCCGCTTCCGCTTCAACCTCGGCTGGCGGGTGGAGGCCTCGGCCGCCGGCTACCTGCTGGCCGCCGAGCGCGGCTACTACCGCGAGGAAGGGCTCGAGGTCACGATCGACACCGGCAACGGCTCGGCCGGCGCCATCACCCAGGTGGCGGGCGGGGCCTATGACGGGGCGTCGGCGGATTTCGCCTCCCTCATCCAGCACAATCTCCGCAACCCGGACCGGCGGCTGATCGCCGCCGCGATCCAGTACGACAAGAATCCCAACGCGCTGATCGTCAAGGCCGACGGCCCGATCCGCGCGCCGCGGGACTTCATCGGCAAGAAGATCGCCGGCCAGCCCTTCAACGCCTCCCGCGCCCTGTTCCCGATCTTCGCCCGCGCCCAGAACATCCCGCTGGACAGCGTGCAGTGGCAATCGGTGGACCCCGCACTCGGCAACCAGCTGTTCCTGCGCGGCGAGGTGGACGCGATCGCGTTCTTCTTCTTCACCGGCCTCATCAACATGCAGCAGGCCGGGCTGCCGCTCGAGCGGATGCGCGCCTTCGTCTACGCCGACTACGGGCTGCAGGGCTACGGCAACGGCATCGTCGTGAACCCCCGCCTGATCGCGGAGAACCCCCGGGCGCTCGCCGGCTTCGTCCGCGCCTCGACGCGCGGCTGGCTCGACTGCATCGCCGATCCGGTGGCCGGCGGGCGGGCGGTGAAGGCGCGCGAGGCGCTCGCCAACCAGGAGGCCGAGACGGCGCGGCTTCGCATGATCACCGAGGGCACGATGGTCACGCCCGACACCCGCGCGAATGGCTGGGGCACCGCCACCGCCGCCCGGATCCGCGCCACCATCGAGGAGACGATCCTCGCCTTCGGCCTGCAGGGCACGCTGGCGCCGGAGGAGGTGTTCACCGACCGCTTCCTGGCGCCGCCCCCAGACCGCGCCATCCGCACGACACGGGGCTGAGGCGGCGATGGCGATCCCGCTCATCCGGCTCGACCGCGACGACGCCGCGGTGGCCGCCGACATCCGCGCCGCCTCCCTGGCGCACGGGTTCTTCTACGTCGCCGGCCACGGCGTGCCGGAGGCGCTCATCGCCGAGCAGTTCGCCTGGGCCGAGCGGTTCTTCGCCCTGCCGGAGGCGGAGAAGCGCGCGCTCGACATGCGCAACAGCCGGGCCGGGCGAGGCTGGGAAGGCATCGGCGCGCAGACGCTCGATTCCGGCGCGCAGCCCGACCGGAAGGAAAGCTACTATTGCGGCCCGGACTACGCGGAGGACCACCCCTATGTCGCCGCCGGGCTCACCAACTATGGCGGCAACCAATGGCCGGCGCTGCCAGGCTTCCGCGAGCAGATGCTGGCCTACATGGCGGCGACGACGGCGCTGGCCGAGCGGCTGATGCGCGACCTGGCGCGCAGCCTGTCGCTGCCGCCCGGGTATTTCGACCGGACCATGGCCGACCCGATGCTGACGCTGCGGATGATCCGCTACCCGCCGCATCCGGCGGACGCCGGGCCGGACGTGTTCGGCGCCGGCGCCCACACCGACTGGGGCGCCATCACCATCCTGGCGCAGGACGAGCTCGGCGGGCTCGAGGTGCAGGCGGCGGACGGCGCCTGGCTGCCGGCCACCCCCATCCCCGGCACCTTCATCGTCAATCTCGGCGACATGATCCCGCGCTGGACCAACGGGCTCTACCGCTCGAACCTGCACCGGGTGATCAACGCCAACCCCTCGGGGCGCGACCGCATCTCGATCCCGCTGTTCTACAGCCCGAACTACCACGCGCGGATCGAGGCGGTGCCCGGCACGGTCCCGCCCGGCGAGGCACCGCGCTTTCCCCCCTGCACCGCGGGCGAGCACCTCTCCGAGATGTACCGCAAGACCTACGGCCTGGCGGCGTGAGCCTGCTCGCCTGCGACATCAACCTGTTCTGCCGCGACCCGGAGCGGCTGATGGGGTTCTACGCCGCCCTCCTCGGCCTGCCGGAGAACGCGGCGGCGCGCAGCCCGATCTACAGGGCGCTGCGCTTCGGGGCGGTGGAACTCGGCTTCAACAAGACCGACGCCTACGCGCTGCTCGGCATCGCCGACCGCGAGCCGGCTTCGCCCGCCACCACCGCCTACGCCACCTTCGTGGTCGGCACGGAGGCGGAGGTGGAGCGGCTGGCCGCCCGCGTCGCCGAGCTCGGCGGGCGGGTGATCAAGCCCCCCTACCGGACCTACTACGGCGCCTGGCAGGTGGTGGCGGAGGACCCGGAAGGGCATGTGTTCCGGCTGAACCACCGGGGCTGAGGGCGAGGCGGCTACGCGGGCGCTTCCCGCCACGCCCGCCCTCGGCTACCGATGCCCCCGGAGGATCAGGCCATGACCGCCCTTGCCGACCAGGCCGCGCGACAGTTCGAGCCGCTCGCCCGCGCCGCGCGCGGGGCGGCAGACATGGTCGCGCGCGCGCCGGCGGCGCAGCGGACAGCCGCACTCTCCGCCGCCGCCGCCGCGCTGCGCGCCCGCGCCGGCGAGATCCTGGCGGCGAACGAGGCCGACCTCGCCGCCGCGACCAGCCTCAGCTCCGCCTTCCGCGACCGGCTGACGCTGACGCCCGCGCGCATCGAGGCGATGGCCAAGGGCGTCGAGGAGGTGGCGGCGCAGCCCGACCCGGTGAACCGCGTGCTCGCCGAATGGACGCGGCCGAACGGCCTCGTGATCCGCCGCGTCGCGCAGCCGATCGGCGTCATCGGCATGATCTACGAGAGCCGCCCGAACGTGACGGCGGACGCCGCCGCCATCTGCCTGCGCGCCGGCAATGCCGTCATCCTGCGCGGCGGCTCGGAAAGCCTCCACTCCTCGCGCGCCATCCACGCCGCGATGGCCGACGGCCTCAGCGCCGCCGGCCTGCCGGAGGCGGCCGTGTCCGTCGCGCCGGACGCCGACCGCGCCTTCGTCGGCGCCATGCTGAAGGGCGTGGGGCTGCTCGACCTGCTGATCCCGCGCGGCGGCAAGGGGCTGGTGACGCGGGTGCTGGAGGAGGCGCGGGTGCCGGTGCTGGCCCATGCGGAAGGGCTCTGCCACACCTACGTCCATGCCGCGGCCGACCGCGGGATGGCGCGGCGGATCGTCGCCAACGCGAAGATGCGCCGCACCGGCATCTGCGGCGCGACCGAGACGCTGCTGGTCGATTCCGCCATCGCCGCCGAGCTGCTGCCGGTGCTGGTCGCGGACCTCGCCGCCCTCGGCTGCGCCTTCCGCGCCGATGCCCGCGCGCGGGCCATCGTCCCCTCCCTGCCGGAGGCGACCGAGGCGGATTTCGCCACCGAATGGCTGGATGCCGTGCTGTCGGTTGCGGTGGTGGACGGGGTGGAGGGCGCGCTCGCCCACATCCGCCGCTTCGGCTCCGAGCACACGGAGGCGATCATCACCGAGGACGCCGCCGCCGCGCAGGCGTTCCTCGACGGCTTGTCGTCGGCCGTCGGCATCTGGAACGCCTCGACGCAGTTCTGCGACGGCGGCGAGTTCGGCTTCGGCGCCGAGATCGGCATCGCCACCGGCCGCCTGCATGCGCGCGGGCCGGTCGGGGCGGAGCAGCTCTGCACCTTCCGCTACGTCGTGATCGGCACGGGGCAGGTGCGGCCCTGAGCGGGCGCGTCGCGTCGGCGTCGCGCTTCGGGGATTCGCGGCGGCGGCGGATCGGGCTGCTCGGCGGCTCCTTCAACCCGGCGCATGAGGGGCACCGGCATGTCGCGGCAGCGGCGCTGGCGGCGCTGCGGCTGGATGCGGTGTGGCTGCTGGTGTCGCCCGGCAACCCGCTGAAGCCGGCGCGCGGCATGGCGCCCTTCGCGGAACGCCTCGCCTCCGCCGCCGCCGTGGCCGCGCCGCCGCGCATCCTGGCCTCCGACATCGAGGCGCGGCTTGGCGAGCGCTACACCGTCCGCACCCTGGCCAAGCTTCGGCGTCGCTTCCCGCGCTGCCGCTTCGTGCTGGTGCTGGGCGCCGACAACCTGGTGCAGCTGCCGCGCTGGAACGGGTGGCTCAGGATCGCCGCGCTGGCGCCGATCGCCGTGCTGCCGCGGCCTGGCTGGACGCGGCGGGCGCTCGCGGGCCGGGCGGCGAAGCGGCTGCGCGCCGCGCGACGGCCGCCCGGGCGCGTCCTGGCCGAGGGCGGCTGGTGCCTGGTGCCGGCGCGGGAGCATGCCGCCTCCGCCACCGCCATACGCGCCGCGCGCGGCGCCTGACGCTGGCCTTGCGCGCGCCGCCGCGTCATACCTTCCGCAACAAGACCCGCCGCGCCAGCAGGAGGCCGCCATCGCCCGAACCCCGACCCGCGCCGCGACACCGAAGCGCGGCGCCGCCGTGACCGACGCCGAGACGGCCGCGAGGCCGGCGCGCGGCCGTGCCGCCACCAAGGCCGAGGCCGCCGCGCCGCGCGCCGCCAGGGCCCCGACCGCCGGGACGCGAGGGGCGGAAGCGCCCGCACCCGCCAAGCGCGCCCCGGCGAAGGCGAAGGCGGCCCGTGACGCGAAGCCTCGCGCGGCGCCCGCCGCCGAGGCCCCGCCGAAGCCGGCGCGCACCGCCGCCAAGGCGATGGGGCGGACGACGACGCCCGCGCCGGCGGCGAAGCCGCGCCCGGCGAAGGCGACCGATGCCGGCGCGACAGCCCCGCGCGCCACGGTCGCGACAGCCCCGCGCGCCACGGCCGCGACAACCCCGCGCGCCAGGGGCGCGACGCCATCCGCCACCAAGGCAACAGAGCCTGCGGCGACGAGGGCCAAACCCGCCTCCGCCAAGCAGGCCGCCGCCGCCGGCCCCGCCGCCGCGCCCGCCCGCGCCCGCCGCGCCAAGGCGCCGCCGCCGCTGCTCGACCGGCTGGTCGCCGCCGCCGTCGCCAGCCTGGAGGACGACAAGGCCGAAGACATCGTGGTGCTCGACATCAGCACCCGATCCTCCTTCGCCGACCGGATGATCGTCGCGTCGGGCCTGTCGGAGCGGCAGCTGCAGGCGATGGCCCGCAACCTGGAGGAGGCTCTGGCCGAGGCCGGCTGGACGCGCGTGCGGATCGAGGCCTCGCCCGAGTGGGTGCTGCTCGACGCCGGCGACCTCATCATCCACCTGTTCCGCCCCGCGACGCGCGAGACCTACGGGATCGAACGCATGTGGGGCCCGGAGAGCCCCAACGGCTGAGCCGCCGCTGCTGATCGCCGCCGGGCGGCTGAAGGCCGGGCCGGAGGCGGCGCTGTTCGCCGCCTGGAACGCCCGGCTGCGCCCGCCCTTCGCCGTGGTCGAGGTGCCGGAAGGCCGCGGCAGCCCGGCCGAAATGCGTCGCCGCGAGGGCGCGGCGCTGCTGGCCGCGCTGCCGGAACGGGCCTTTGCCGTGGCGCTCGACCTCGGCGGCGAGGCGCCCGATTCGGAAGGCTTCGCGCGGATGCTGGAACGCTGGCGCGGGCTCGGGCGCCGGCTGGCCTTCGTGATCGGCGGCGCGGAGGGGCTGGACCCGTCGGTGCTGGCGCGTGCGGACCAGCGCCTGTCCCTCGGGCCGATGACCTGGCCGCATCTGCTGGTGCGGGCGCTGCTGGCCGAGCAGATGTTCCGCGCGCAGGCGATCCTGTCGGGGCACCCGTATCACCGGGGGTGGCGGCCGTGATCCGCGTGCTATCTCTTGGGGGAACCGCACCGGACACCGCGCCATGCTCCTGCTGATCCTCGCCGCCATCCTCTGGGTCGGTGTCCATGTCGGCATCGCGGGCACGGTGGTGCGCGCGCGGCTGGCGGCGCGGCTGGGCGAAGGCGGCTTCCGCATCGCCTATTCCGCCGTCTCGGTGCTGGCGATCTACGCCCTCGTCGCCGCCTGGAACGCCGCCGACACCACGCCGCTGTGGACGGCCGGCCCCGCGCTGCGCTGGCTGCTGGCGGCGCTGATGCTGCCGGTCATCTTCCTGTTCGTCGCCTCGGTCGCCGGGCGCAACCCGACCTCGGTCGGGCAGGAGGGGGCGCTCGCCGCCGAGCCGCGCGGCATCTTCCGCATCACCCGCCACCCGATGCTGTGGTCCTTCGCGCTGTGGGCGCTGTTGCACATCGTCGGCAACGGCGATTCGGCGGCGCTGGTGTTCTTCGGCGCCTTCCTCGTCACGGCGCTGGTCGGCATGCCGTCCATTGACGCCAAGCTCGCCACCCGCCGGCCCGAGGCCTGGCCCGCCTTCCGGCAGGCCACCTCGATCCTGCCCTTCGCCGCCATCCTGGCCGGGCGGCAGAGGCTGGAGGCGAGGGAGATCGGCTGGATCGTCCCGGGCGTTTCGCTCGTCCTGTGGGCGGCGCTGCTGCATTTCCACCGCCACATCTTCGGCGTCTCCGCCGTCCTCCTGTAGCGCCCACTTGAAGCGCGGCGCGCGGCGGGCCATCCCACCGCCCGACGCCGGAACCTTCGCGGCGACGGCCAATCGGGAGCGATGATGCAGGAAGTGCTCTCCTCGGCGGGCCCGCCCGGCTCGCCCCGCGCGCGGCTGGCCGCGCTGATCCTGTCGGACGGGTTCCAGCGCACGGTGATCGCGCTGATCCTCGCCAATGCCGTGCTGCTCGGCATCGAGACGTCGGAGAGCGCCGTCGCGGCGGCCGGCGGGCTCATCACCGGGCTGGACCGGCTGTTCCTGATCGCCTTCACCATCGAGATCGGGCTGCGGATCTACGCCTTCCGCGGCCGCTTCTTCCGCGACCCGTGGGGGATCTTCGACGTCCTCGTGGTCGCCATCGCCTGGCTGCCGGCGTCCGGGCCGCTTGCGGTGCTCCGGGCGCTGCGCGTCCTGCGCGTGCTGCGCCTGATCAGCGTCGTGCCCTCCATGCGGCGCGTCGTGGAGGCGATGCTGCACGCGCTGCCCGGGATGGGCTCGATCCTGCTGCTGATGCTGTTGATGTTCTACGTCGCGGCCGTCATGGCGACGAAGCTCTATGGCGACATCCTGCCGGAGCGCTTCGGCACCCTCGGCAACAGCCTGTTCACCCTGTTCCAGCTGATGACGCTGGAATCCTGGGCGGAAGCGACCGTCCGCCCGATCCTGGAGCACGCCCCGCTGGCGTGGATGTTCTTCGTGCCCTTCATCCTGGTCGCCACCTTCGTCGTGCTGAACCTGTTCATCGGCGTGATCGTGGACAGCATCCAGACGCTGCGCGCCCGGGACGAGGGCGCGCTGGAAGCCCGGCACGCCGCCGAGGCGGCGGCGGCGCATGACGAGCGGAGCGAGATCCTGCGCGAACTCCGCGCCCTGCGCGCGGAAGTGGCGGCGCTGCGGGCGGAGCGCGGCTGAGGCGCGTCAGGTGCGGCGCGCGGGGTCCGGCCGGCGCAGCAGCCCGGCCGCGTCCGGCCAGCGCGGCACGGCATAGGAGGAGGCGGCGAGGATCCGCCCATCCGTCGCCGACACCACCTGCAGGCTGACATAGACGTAGTCGCCGGCGGCGGCGTAGGTGCCGGTGGCGATGGCGCCGGCCTGCGGCGGGCGAAGCAGGGCGGAGGGATCGCGCGAGAGGATCAGCTCGCCCTCGCGCCGGTCCATGCGCAGGCCGCTGCGCACCCGCTGGTCCGTCACATTCATGCCGCGCTGCGTCAGCCGCGCGCGCATCAGCTCGGCGACCAGGTTGCCGAAGGGGGCGGCGGTGTTGAGGTCGGCGACGTCGGCGACGGTCGCCACCACGAAGGGCGTGTCGGAGGGAATGCCAGGGGCGGCGGCCAGCATCCGGTCCACCGCGTTGAAGGTGAGGCGGCCGAGGTCGGAGCCGCGCGAGGGCGCGGAGCCGTCGCGCACCGAGGATTCGCCGCGTGGCGCCTCGCAGGCGGCAAGCGCCAGGGCGGGCAGCGCGATCAGGACGGTGCGGCGGGCGGGCATGGCGGCGTCTCCCCTGCCGGTCAACGGGTGAAGCGGAGGGTGCGGACGGCGGGCCGCTGGTCCGGCCCCGGGCTCGGCAGCGCGGCCACGGTGGTGTCGCCGCGGTAGAGGGCGAGGTCGCCGCCGCGCACGAAGATCGGCGCGCGGGTGCGCAGCACCACGCGGTCCCGCGTCACGATGCTGGCCTGCCACTGCACCTCGGCGCTGTAGGCAGCGGGGCGCAGCAGGTCGAAGCCAGGCTCGACGTCGGAGCCCCAGCGGACGACATGCGCCTCGAGGTTGATCACCGTCGCCCCGGCCGGCGTGCGGGACACCTGGCCGCCGCGGTCGAGGATCTCGGTCTCCAGGCTGTCGCGCACGGCGGCGAGGAACGCGGAGCCGGGCGAGGTGACGTGGATGTGGAAGGCGCGGTATTGCGGGTCGGCCGGTGCCCCGGTGCGGCGGTTGCTGAGCAGCGCGTAGCGTTCCATCTCGTCGGCGATGCGGATGCCGACCCCGTTCCAGTCCCGCAGATAGGCCGCGGCCGCCTGCTCCTGCGCCGGGCGGGGCGCGACCGTAGGCGCGGCACATCCGGCGACGCCGAGGACAGCGACAACACAGAACAGACCGCGCAGACGCATGTCCCACCCCTTGCAAGCCTGTGACGCCGCCCGCGGGCACCGGAGGCACCGCAGCCGCGAATCACCTGCCACGGCAAACCTTTCTTTTCTACGCATGCCGCGCGAATCGGGGCAAGCGCGAAGCCGCGCCCGCCCCCCGCATGGCCTCCGCGCGCCCCGCGCGGTAGTGTCGCGCGGGCGGCGTGCCCATCTGCGGGCGAACACCCTCCGCCTGGAGCCTCCGACATGGTCCGTCCCGTGATGCTGGTGGTGCTGGATGGCTGGGGCTGGCGCGAGGACGCGCCGGACAACGCCATCACCCGCGCCGCCACCCCCTGCTTCGATTCGCTGTGGCGCGACTGCCCGCATGCGTTCCTGGCCACCTCCGGCCTCGATGTCGGGCTGCCGGCTGGCCAGATGGGCAATTCCGAGGTCGGGCACCTCAACATCGGCGCGGGCCGGGTGGTGATGCAGGACCTTCCGCGGATTGATCACGCGATCGCCGACGGCTCGCTTGCCGCCAATCCGCGGCTCGCGGAGTTCGCCGCAGCGCTGAAGGCCTCGGGCGGCACGGCGCATCTGCTCGGGCTCGCCTCCCCGGGCGGCGTCCACGCCCACCAGGACCACGCGGCGGCGCTGGCCCGGATCCTGTCGGGCCACGGCATCCCCGTCGCCATCCACGGCTTCACCGACGGGCGGGACACCGCACCCGACGCCGCCCCGCAGCAGCTCGCGGCGCTGCTCGAGGCGATCCGCGGCCTGCCGGGCGTGCGGCTTGCCACCCTCATCGGCCGCTACTACGCGATGGACCGCGACCGCCGGTGGGACCGGGTGGAGCGCGCCTGGCGGGCGATGGTGCTGGCCGAGGGCGACGCCGCCACCGGCCCCGTCGCCGCCATCCGCGCCGCCCATGCCACCGGGATCACGGACGAGTTCCTGCCCCCCGTCGTGCTGCCGGGCCACACCGGCATGGCGGACGGGGACGGCCTGCTCTGCTTCAACTTCCGCGCCGACCGGGTGCGGGAGATCCTCTCCGCCCTGCTTGACCCAGGCTTTGACAGCTTCCCCCGCCCGCGCCTGCCGCGCTTCGCCGCCGCCCTCGGCATGGCCGAGTATTCCGCCGAGTTGAACGCGCGGATGGGCACGCTGTTCCCGGCGCAATCCATGGACGGGCTGCTCGGCGAGACGGTCGCCGCCGCCGGCCGCACGCAGCTGCGGATGGCGGAGACGGAGAAATACCCGCACGTCACCTATTTCCTGAACGGCGGGCGCGAGGAGCCCTTCCCGGGCGAGGAGCGGATCATGGTCCCCTCCCCCAAGGTCGCCACCTATGACCTGAAGCCCGAGATGAGCGCGCCGGAACTGGCGGAGGAGGCCGTGAAGGCCATACGCTCCGGCCGCTACGACCTGATCGTGCTGAACTTCGCCAACCCCGACATGGTGGGCCACACCGGCAGCCTGACGGCGGCGATCCGCGCGGTGGAGACGGTGGATTCCTGCCTCGCGCGCATCGTCGCGGCGGTGCGCGCCGAGGGCGGGGCGCTGTTCGTCACGGCCGACCACGGCAACGCCGAACAGATGACCGACCCGGCGACCGGCGGCCCGCACACCGCCCACACGCTGAACCGAGTGCCGGCGGTGCTGTTCGGCGGGCCGGCGGGGGCGCGGCTTTCCGACGGGCGGCTGGCCGATGTCGCGCCGACGCTGCTGGCGCTGATGGGCATCCCGCAGCCGGCGGCGATGACGGGGCGAAGCCTGCTCGGCCGCGCCGTGCCGGCGGCGGCGGAGTAGCGATTGCGCGGCGCGGCGCGTCGGGGCGGCTGGGCGGCGGGGTGCGCGAGCGGCGCTGCGCCCTCCGCCGCCGGCCTCGCCGGGCTGGCGCTGGCCGCCGCGCTGTGCTGCGGAACCCCCGCCCTCGCGCAGCCGGCACCGGAGGCGCTGCGGGCTGCCGAACAGGAGGCCGCCGCCCGCCGCGCCGAGGCCGAGCGCGCTGCGCGCGACGCCGCCGAGGCCGCCCGCCGCGCCGCCGCCCTGGCCGAGCGCCGGATCGCCGCCGCCGCCCGCGCCCAGGCCGCCGACCGCGTGCTGGACGAGGCGCTGACCCGCACCGCCGACGCCGAGGTGGCGCTGGCCGAGGCGCGCAACGCGCTCGACTCCCGCGCGCGGGCCCTGGCGCCGTTGCTGCCGCTGGCCCGCCGGCTGGCGCAATGGCCGGAGGAGACGCTGCTGGCGCAGCCCGTCCCGCCGGAGGAGGCGCTGCGGGGCCTGGCCGCGCTTCGCCATGTCGCGCGCCGGCTGGATGCCGAGATCGCCCCGCTGCGGGCCGCCGCCGAGGCCGCCGAGGCCGCCGCGCTGCGCCTGGCCGCCGAGGCGGAGGCGCTGATCGCCGCGCAGCGCGGCGTGCGCGAGGCGGCGGCGACGGTGGAGGCGGAACTCGCCGCCGCCCGCGCGGCCGTGACCGCCGCCGAGACGGCCGAGCGGCAAGCCGCCGCCCGCGCCGCCCAGGCCGCCGCGGAGGCCGCCGATCTGGCGCAGATGCTGGCGCGGGTGGAAGCCGAGTCGCGCGCCGCGGCGCAGCGCGAGGCCGCCGCCGCCCGCGCCGCCGCCCAGCGCGAGGCGGACGCCAGGAGGCAGGCCGGGCGCAGCGGCGCGCAGCCCCCCGCGCCCGAGCCGGCCGCCCAGGCCGCCGCGGCGCGCGCCACCCCGCCCGGCGCGCGCGCCCTGCCGGTCGCCGGGCGCATCACCCGGGCCTATGGCGCGGCGACGCCGGAAGGCCCGTCGCGCGGGGTGACCTTCGCGGCGCCGGCCGGCGCGCAGGTGGTCAGCCCCTGTGCCGGACGCGCCGCCTTCGCCGCGCCGTTCCGCTCCTACGGGCTGCTGTTGATTGTGGATTGCGGCGGCGGATACCATGTCGTCCTGGCGGGAATGGCCGAACTCGCGGTGCCCGCCGGCCAGCGGCTGCTGCCCGGGGAACCGGTCGGCCGGCTCGGCGGGCCGGAGGGTGGCGGCGGTCGCGGAAGCCTCTATGTCGAGGTGCGGCGCGACGGTCGGCCGGTGGATCCGCGTCCGTTCCTGGCCGCGTCGGGCTAGGCGGGGGGCAGGGTGGTGCGCCCGCGGGCGCGGGAAAGGAGCGGCAGGTGAAGCTTCCGGTGGCAGCGGCGGTGGCGGTGGCGTTCGGCGCGGGCGTGGCGGCGGGGCCGCTGCTGCTGGACAGCGGGATGCGCGCCCATGCGCAGGAAGGGTCGCGCGCCGAGACCTTCCGGCTCCTCAACCTGTTCGGCGACGTGTTCGAGCGGGTGCGCGCCGAATACGTGGAGCCGGTGAGCGACCGCGACCTGGTGGAGAACGCGATCAGCGGGATGCTGTCCGGCCTTGATCCGCATTCGGCCTATCTGAACCAGCGGTCCTTCCGCGACATGCAGGTGCAGACGCGGGGCGAGTTCGGCGGCCTCGGCATCGAGGTCACGCAGGAGGACGGCTTCGTCAAGGTGATCAGCCCGATCGACGACACGCCTGCCGCGCGCGCGGGCGTCCGCGCGGGCGACCTGATCACCCACCTCGACGGCGAATCGGTCCGCGGCCTGACCCTGCAGGAGGCGGTGGACCGGATGCGCGGCGAGCGGGGCACGCAGATACGCCTCACCATCCGCCGCGAGGGCAGCGAGCGGCCGCTGGAACTGACGCTGACGCGCGACGTGATCCGCCCGCAGGTGGTGCGTTTCCGGCTGGAGGGGAACGATGTCGGCTACATCCGCATCTCCTCCTTCAACGAGCAGACCGAGCGCGCGCTGCGCCAGGCGGTGACGACGCTGCGCAGCCAGGCGGGCGGCAATCTGCGCGGCCTCGTGCTCGATCTGCGCAACAACCCGGGCGGGCTGCTCGACCAGGCGATCCAGGTGGCGGACGACTTCCTGGAGCGCGGCGAGATCGTCTCGACCCGCACGCGCCGCCCCGACGATTCGCAGCGCTGGAATGCGCGTCCGGGCGACATCGCGCAGGGGTTGCCGATCGTCGTGCTGATCAATGACGGCTCGGCGAGCGCATCCGAGATCGTCGCCGGCGCGTTGCAGGACCATCGCCGCGCGGTGGTGCTCGGCACCCGCTCCTTCGGCAAGGGCAGCGTGCAGACGGTGATCCCGCTGCAGGGCAACGGCGCCATCCGGCTGACGACGGCGCTCTACTACACGCCCTCCGGCCGCTCGATCCAGGCGACCGGCATCGAGCCCGACATCGAGGTGCTGGCCGCGCGTCCCGACCCGGCGGCGCGCCCGCGCGACCGCGAGGCCGACCTGCGCCGCGCCATCCGCCAGCCGACGCAGGGCACCGCCGCCCAGCGCCAGCCTGCGCCGCTGCCGCCGCTGCAACTGCCGGCCGGGGTGGCCGAGCGGGTGCAGCGGATGCCGGCGGAAGGGGCGCCCGCCTTCGACCCGGCGCGGCCGGAGACCGACTTCCAGCTGCAGCAGGCGCTGACGCTGGTGCGCGGCATCGCTGCGTCGCGGGCGACGCGGTAGCGGGCGGAAACGGGTTGTTCATTCCCGCCGCATAGGGTCGCGGCGGGATGAAGGTCGCAGACGGTTTTTCAACCGACGCGCGGGCCTGGCGGGCGCTGGGGCGCTTCTGGGCCGTCGTGCTCGCTGCCACGGCGCTTGGCGCGGCGGTGCTGGCGTGGCTTGGGCCGCCGGTGGCTCCGCCGGAGCCGCCGGCCGTCGCGGCACCCGGCGACGCGGCCCAAGCGCCGCCGGGCCCGCATGCGGAGGCGGCGCCGCGGCACGCCGGCGAGGCGGAAGGCTCGGCGCCCCTGGGCGCCGCCACGGCCGAGACTCCGGGCCAGGCGATTCCGCCGGGCACCGTCGCGGCGGAAACGCCTGCCTCCCTCCCCGCGCCGGCAGCCGCCGGGCATCACCCCTCCGGCGCCCTGGTCGCGCCGCTGCCGCAGCTGGTCACGCCGGTGCCGCCCGCCGCCACCGCGCCGACGATCCGGGCCGAGGCGGCGCCCATGCCGGTCGCGCTGCCGCCGGCCTCGACCGCGGCCCCGGGGCCGATCCCGCCGCCCGACCCGGGCCTGACGGAAGCCTCCCGCCACGGGCCCCTGCCGCGCATCGGCCCCGACGGGCGCAGCCCGGCGAGGCTCTACGCCCGCGGCTTCGATCGCGCGCAGCCCGGCCCGCGCGTCGCGCTGCTGGTCGGCGGCATCGGCATGTCGCAGCGCCTGGCCGAGGAGGCGATCGCGCGGCTGCCGCCGGATGTGTCTCTGGCGCTGTCGCCCTATGCGCCGAACCTCGCGCCGCTGCTGGCCGCCGCGCGCGCGCGCGGAATGGAGACGCTGATGTCCCTGCCCTTCGAGCCGCAGGGCTGGCCGCTGAACGACCCTGGCGACCAGGCGATGCTGACCGGCCTGCCGATGGAGCAGAACCTGGATCGGCTGTTCTGGGCGCTGTCGCGCGCGCAGGGGCAGATCGGGGCGGTCGGCGCGCTCGGGCCGCTGCGGGGGGAACGCTTCGCCGCTCAGCCCGGCGCGCTGGAGGCGGTGCAGCGGATCCTGGCCAGCCGCGGGCTGATCTATGTCGAGCCGCGGCCCGGCGCGCCGGGCCCCGGCTTCGCCTGGGGTGTCGCTGTGGATCTGGTGGTGGACGAGCCGGGCGGGGCGGCCGCGATCGACGCCCGGCTGGCCGCGCTGGAGGCGCGGGCGCGGGAGCGTGGCTCGGCGGTCGGCTACGCGGGGGACCCGTCGCCGGTGCTGGTGGCGCGCGTCGCCGCCTGGGCGGAGGGGCTTGCGCGCCGGGGCGTGGTGCTGGCACCCGTCAGCGCCATGATCCGCCGCCCGGAGCCGCGATGAGCCTGCCCTACCGCCCGAATGTCGGCGCCTGTCTGTTCGACCGCCGCGGCCTCGTGCTGATGTGCCGCCGCGCCGATCTGCCGAACGCGGAGGGCGCGGCCGGCGGCTGGCAGCTGCCGCAGGGCGGCATGGACGAGGGCGAGGACCCGCAGCAGGCCGTGCTGCGCGAACTGGCCGAGGAGATCGGCACCGACCGCGCCGAGATCCTGGCCGAGCACCCGGAGTGGCTGACCTATGACCTGCCCGGGCATCTCGTCGGCAAGGCGCTCGGCGGGCGCTATCGGGGCCAGAAGCAGCGCTGGTTCGCGCTGCGCTTCACCGGCCGGGACGAGGACATCCGGCTGGACGCCGACCCCCACCCGGAGTTCGACGCCTGGCGCTGGGTGCCGCTGGCCGACATCCCCCGCCTGATCGTGCCGTTCAAGCGGCCGATCTACGAGGTGCTGGCACGGGATTTCGCGCGCTTCGCCGCGCCGGGCTAGGCGGCGCGCGCGGCCGCAGCCGCGTTCTCGTTCGCCGCCTGCAGCAGCGCCTTGCGGTAGCGGGCGTAGCGCCATTGCAGCAGCCGCCACGCACCGCGCGCGGCGAGCGCGGAGATGCGGCCGCGCGGCTCCAGCCCGATCGCCTTGAACATCATGCCCATGCCGCGCTCGACATGGTGGTAGCGGTAGAAGCCCATCGCCCGGCCCATGTAGCCGGCAAGGCAGCGGTCGTGCTCATAGGGCACGCCGGGCGGGTCGTTGCTGCAATGGAAGGCGAAGGCGAGTTCCTCGTCCTCCGTCTCCCCCACCCGTCCGAGCGCGATCTTCAGCCGCTGCAGGTGGGAGATGTTCTCGCGCGACAGGTAGCGGCGCAGATGGTCGTAGAACAGCTTGAAGTGGCGGTACTCGTCGGCGGCGATCTGGCGGCAGATCTGCTTCAGCACCGGCTCCTCCGTAGCCTCGCCGAGCGCGGTATAGTAGGAGGAGGTGCCGATCTCGACCATGCAGCGGGAGACGAGTTCCCCGCTGCGGCTGCCGCGCCAGGAGGTGGTGCGGTCGGTCTCGATCGTGAAGCCGGTGCGGTAGCGTTCGAAGGCCGAAAGGAAATCCCAGCCCGGGTCGGCGAGCGTCGCCCAGCGGCCGAGCGCGTCGCCGTGCTGGATCTCCTCCACCGCCCAGTGGTCGGCGGCCTGGCGGAAGTCCGGGTCGTCGGCGAAGACGGAGTTGAGGTAGCGGCCGTAGTCGCCGCCGTTGCGCTCGACCATGGCGGCGGCCTTCACCAGCGGCACCACGGCGTGGTCCACCTTGGACGGATCGAAGCGGTCCCAGTCCATGTCGTCGATGTGCCAGTGCTTCATGTCGGTCTCCGGCGCCTCGGCAGGCCATGGCGTGAGAGCAGTGTGCCCCTGGCCGCAACCAGCCTTGCAGGCAAGGATGCTCGCCAGGGAGGGCTGGAGCGGTTTCCACCCGTCTCAACACCGCTCTAGCGCCAAGCGCCGCCCACCGGCAATGGGGCTTCCGGCCCGACACCGCAAGGACCGGCGCGACGGGATGATGTGACCCGACGGGAACGTTGCTAAAATGCGATGGTTCTCGCGCAGGGAGCAGGCCGATGGCTGCCTTGATGGACCAGACGAAGGCGATGGAACTCGGGCAGGCGGCTCTCGCCTTCGTGCAGCAGACGCTGAAGATCGGCGCCGCGAACCAGATGAGCAACCCGGCCGCCTGGGGCAATGAGACGGAGGTCTTCGGCACCAAGGTGCCCGTCTTCACCCGCCGGCAGGACAGCTTCGCCTACCAGTGCGTCAACGGGATGCGCGCGGTTCGGAAGGAGATCGTGGATGCCGACG
>Ga0272446_1000667_pt1 | contig 52756 bp, 49 predicted proteins | sample YNPCB0061_FD_194587 | JGI IMG/M metagenome (GOLD analysis project Ga0272446, IMG submission 194587) | Hot spring microbial mat communities from Yellowstone National Park, WY, United States - YNP-CB-006-1 | ecosystem: Environmental > Aquatic > Thermal springs > Hot (42-90C) > Sediment | place... | reverse complement strand
AGAGAGATGTTCACCAAACGGGCCTTTCTTTCCTTTCTTGATTTATTGCCGATCGACTTGAAGATCTGGCGAAAGGAAGTGTGGCGTCCTCAACAGGGAACTCTGGTACGGGGCTCCCTCCCCGCTTTCGCGTTTATGTAGGCATGGAGAACCTTGTTATGAGGCTGGAGAACTAATCTTCGTAACACTATTCGTCTATTCCCCGTTCCGCGGCGCTGGTAATGCTGTGAATGAGGGTTTCCAGGGCCCCATCTTCGGGATAGAATTCCTTTAAAATCCGGCGAACCGAGGGGGCATTCATAAAAGCACCGATTCGCTGGGAGTCCAAGTTAAGGAAGCCCTGTTCCCGGAAACAGTCCTCCGCGAGGATTCGGCTCGAGTGAGCCAAAGCTTTATAGAATCGAGGGTATATGCTATTTTCCCTTGGGGTCCCCGGGGGATTACCCGCGGTCGATACGGCTATATGGTGGATTTCGGTGATCCTGTACAAGAGGGCGGCCAGGGTTTCGGAGACCTCGGCGGTGGGCTCTTGCCGATGGGCGCTTTTGAGGTAGACCAGATATATAGCGTGGGAGGGACAGGCGTCCACACAAAGGCGGCAACCGTCTATGCACTTGGAAGCGTCGATTTGACCGTCCTCCGTGTCCGTAGCCCCGGAGGGGCATACCATGATACATGCGCAATCCTTCGTACAAAGTTTGATATTCCGAGCGGCAAACAAAGTTCCCTCCTTCTTTAATACTGCGTGAACCGCGACGCTGGGGCCTTGCACACGGGGCAGATTTCTGGGGCCCGTTCGCCAATATACATAAACCCACAGCCTTCGCAGACAAAGAAAGCTTGGCCTTCTTTGAGTATCCCATCACCCTGGGCTTTGAGGTGTCCCAGGATGCCTTTGAGGATGGTGGCTACCTTGCTTCCCCAGATAAAGGCCCGTAGGGCTCCCCGGTTGTCCTTTGCCGCCCCCTTCAGCGCGGGATAACGGGCATCGATACAATCACGAATCAGATTTTCCAGGTCCGTAAAATTAGTAGGTTGATTATCTTCCACGGGAATGGCCCCTGCCGTTTTCTTGTCCCCGCTCCGGAGCTCCTGAGAAAACCCTTCAAAAAGTTGGGCTAATCGGGGTCTCTGAAATTTGGAGGCGATCATGGCGTAATTATCCATCCAGAGGGCCACCCCTAGACTCGTAAGCTCCTCGCCCGTGTACAAAACCCGCTTCTCCATTTCCATCCCCTCCAAAAAAACTTCGTCCTTTAAGTATAGGTCCCCGGTCTTGTTTTTGCCAAGGATAAAACAAATTTAAAAACCGATCGTTTTTAGAGCAGACCAAAGAATGCTGGTAAAAACCACTAGCCCTGGGGGCCATGATTCTTCTGACGGCCCTATCGGGGCTCCCGGTACGGGGTGTGGAAACGGCTATCTTTGTGGTGATCATTGGCCGGGGGATCGGTATATCGATAGGGTACCTGCGGGCGATCCGCTAGAAACCTCCTGGGGGGGCCGCGAAACCGGCGGGACCTACCCAGATCGGGGGTCCCGCTGGGTTCGCGGCGGGGGGCGCGTCGGATGTTCAGTGTCCACGAGGGTGTGCTATGGCGCCCCCCGATTATTCTTAGGGACCTTTCGTTAAGCGGTGGCGGGGTAGTCGATCCCCAGAAATTGGCTCCGGTAGAGGTCGGCGTAAAAGCCCCGGGCGGCGAGCAGTTCCTGGTGGTTCCCCTGTTCGACGATGGCGCCCCCGTTCATCACCAGGATGGTATGGGCATCCCGGATGGTGGAAAGTCGGTGGGCGATTACAAAGCTGGTCCGGCCTTCCATGAGTTTTTCCATGGCCTGGCGTACGATTACTTCGGTTCGGGTATCCACGGAGCTGGTGGCTTCGTCGAGGATGAGGATCCGGGGGTCGGCGAGGAAGGCCCGGGCGATGGTGAGGAGTTGCCGTTGACCCTGGGAGAGGTTCGAGGCTTCTTCGTTCAGGATGGTGTCGTAACCCTGGGGGAGCACGCGGATAAAGTGGTGCGCCTGGGCGGCGGTGGCGGCGGCGACGATTTCCGCTTCGGTGGCCCCTTCGCGGCCGTAGGCTATGTTTTCCCGTATGGTTCCCCCAAAGAGCCAGGTGTCCTGGAGGACCATGCCGAAGGATCGGCGCAGAAGTCCCCGGGGAAGGTCCCGGATATCCACCCCGTTGACATCGATACTTCCTTGGTCGATCTCGTAATAGCGCATCAGCAGGTTGACCAGGGTGGTCTTGCCCGCCCCGGTGGGTCCGACGATGGCTACCGTTTGTCCCGCCGGGACGGATAGGGAGAGGTTCTGGATAAGGGGTCGATCCTTGGTATAGCTAAAGGAGATGGAATCGAAGGTTACGGGTCCTGGACTGCTCAAAAAGGTCTGAACAATTTTGGCAGGGGGAACGTTTTCCGGCGATTCTTCGGCTTCGTCGAGGATTTCAAAGACCCGTTCCGCGGCGGCCACGGTGGACTGCAGGATGTTGGCCATGTTGGCGGTTTGGATAATGGGTTGGGTAAATTGGCGGGCGTACTGGATAAAGGCCTGGATATCCCCCAGGGTGATGGTTTTGTGGGCCGCCATAATGCCGCCGATGGCGGCTATCAAAACGTAGCCGAGGTTGTTGATAAAGGTCATAAAAGGCATGATGATACTGCTGACGAACTGGGCTTTCCACGCGACGTCGTAGAGTTGATCGTTTATCCCGTTGAAGCGGCGAACCGATTTGCCTTCGTACCCAAAGGCTTTGACCACCGGATGGCCCGAGTACATTTCCTCCACGTGGCCGCTCAGAAGGCCGATGTATTTTTGCTGGGCCTTGAAATAACCCTGGGATCGTTTGGTTACCCAGGTGGTGGCTAACGCGTACAGGGGAAGGGTGGCGATGGCAACGAGGGAGAGTTTCCAACTGATGGAGAACATCATGGCCACGCTACCGATCAGGGTAACGATGGAGGTGATAATCTGTACCAGGCTCTGTTGGAGGGTGTTGGCTATGGTGTCCACGTCGTTGGTTACCCGGGAGAGCACGTCCCCGTGGGACCGGGTATCGAAAAAGGAGAGGGGGAGCCGTTCGAGTTTCCCGTCGATGGCTTTGCGGAAGGAGTACACGGTTTTCTGGGATACCGTGGCCATGACCAGTTGGGTGGCGTAGCTAAAGGCCGCCGAAAGGAGGTACAGGGCTAGCAGGATGAGCAAAATGGAGGCCACTCGGCCGTACTCCATGACGGCGCCGGGGGTATGGTTCGCCACGGCTTGGACGTTGTTAAACAGCAGGGTTATGGTAAGGCCGAGAATTTTTGGTCCCGCCACCGAAAAGGCGGTGCTGAGGACCGCGAGGCCAAACACTACAAAAATCGAGATTCGATAGGGTCGGAGAAAGCCCACAAGGCGCCGCAGACTACCCTTGAAGTTTTTGGCTTTTTCTACCGGCTGGCCAATTCCATGGCCGGGGCCTCGGCCCATAATTTGGGCCGGTTTAAGGCCGACCTGGTTGTCCCTTTGGCCGGGGGCCGCGGCTTTATTCTTTCCCTGTTCCCCGTTCATACCGCTTCCTCCTCCGACATCTGGGATGCCACAATTTCTCGATAAACTTCGCAGGTCCGTAAAAGGTCCCCGTGCCGTCCCACACCGGCTAACTGGCCTTCGTCTAGAACCAGGATCTGATCCGCGTCCCGAACGGTACTGACCCGCTGGGCCACGATAATCACCGTGGCGTCGGCGGTTACTTTTTTTAGGGCACTCCGCAGTTTGATGTCGGTTTTAAAGTCCAGGGCGGAAAAACTATCGTCAAACAGGTACACGGACGGCTTTTTTACCAACGCCCGGGCGATGGCTAACCGTTGCTTTTGCCCCCCCGACAGGTTTAGGCCCCCCTGGTCGATGGTGGAACCCAGGCCCCCCGGCCGTTCCTGGATAAAGTCCAGCGCTTGGGCCACCGTCGCGGCCTGGAGGAGGTCTTCCTCCGGGATATCGTCGTGACCGAACCGCAGATTGTCTGCCACGGTTCCCGAGAAAAGGATGGGCCGCTGGGTGGTCAGGGCGAGCCGGGATCGCAGGTCCTCCTGGGTCATGGACCGAACGTCGACGCCGTCCACCAGGACCGAACCGGAGCTGGGGTCGTAAAACCGGGCGATGAGGTTGATCAGGGTGCTTTTGCCCGCTCCGGTACCACCGATGATGGCGGTGATGGTGCCTGGCTTGGCGGTGAAGCTTATATCCCTTAAGACGGGCTCGGAGGACCCGCCGTAGCTGAAATTGACGTGGCGGAACTCCACTACCCCCGTACCGGATAGATTTTTCTCCCCCCGGGGAGGGTCCTTAATTTCCGGATCCACGGTAAGCACTTCGTTGATCCTGGCGGCGGAAACGGAAGCCCGGGGAACCATGACAAATAGGACCGAGAGCATGACCACGGAAAACATGATTTGGGTAGTGTACTGGATAAAGGCCATGAGGGAGCCCACTTTGATGGCGCCGGTGGCCATGCCGAGGCCGCCGAACCAGACGATCACGATCGTCGTGAGGTTCATCATCAGCATGACGAAGGGAAACAGGGAGGCCATGATTATATTCACCCGGAGGGTGATGGCGGTTAGATCCCCGTTGGCCCGGTCAAAGCGCTGGGTTTCGTAGGCGGTTCGGTCAAAGGCCCGGATGACCCGAATTCCCGCCAAATTTTCCCGAAAGACCCGGTTCAGGCTGTCCAATTTTTTTTGGACCTCCCGGAAAAGGGGGATACCCCGGAGGGCTAAAAGGAGGATGACCAGAGCCATCAGGGGGATGACCGCCAGAAGGATCCAGGAAAGTTTTGGCTCCGTGGTTAGGGCCATCACGATACCGCCGATGGCCATCAAGGGGGCCCGAACCATCATTCTCTGCATTATAAACACGATCTGCTGAACCTGGGTAACGTCGTTGGTGGTCCGGGTAATCAGCGAAGCGGTACCGAAGGTATCGATTTCCCGTAAAGAAAAGGACGATACCCGCTTGAAGACCTGGGAACGGAGGTCCCGTCCGAATTTCATAGAGGACCGGGAAGCTAAAAACACCCCCGCTACGCTGGCAAACACCCCCACCAAAGAAATGGCGAGCATTAACGCCCCGATGCGCCAAATGAGGGGTATATTCCCCCGGGCAACCCCCTGATCCACGATGGTGGACATGAGGGCCGGGAGGCTTAAATCGGTGATGGCGCTGGTAAAGGTCAATAAAAGGGCCCCGATGATGGTTAGGGCGTAGGGCCTAAGGTAGGCGAAAAGTTTTAACACGTTGTATCCGCTCCTTTTGTGTGGTAATCGAAAGCGCAGGCTTCAGGCCGATTAGAGCCGTGCCGTTGGGACATAAAACGGGATACCCGGGTGAGGAGATCTATGAGCCGTTCGCTTTCCCCGGGGCCCAAATAATCGACCAACGCTTCGGCTTCGGTAATCGCCGTTTCCTGACATTGTTTTGCCTGGGCCCACCCCTGGGGCGACAACCGGACCCGAATAGCCCGCCGATCCTCTTGATCGGCGTACCGTTCCACGAGCCCCTTGGCGACCAGGGTATCGATAAGCTGGCTCGCGGTTGGAGGTCGAACCCCCAGCCATTCGGCCAAATCTCCCATCCGAAGGCCCTCCCGCTCGTGGGAGAGCCGATGGATCAGATGAAACTCCCCCGGCCTAAGGATGGAACTAAAGGGGTTGTGGCGCCGAAACGGGGCCAGGTGGCGCAGGGATTCAAAAAGCCGCTCCGCAATCTGACGCTTTACCGTTGGATCCCCCTGTGGGGGTGTATGGTTAGGCTCTACGGTACCAGGGGGGAACAATGTTAGCACTCCTAATATTTAGGTCTACTAAATATATTCGGTTCCCAAAGAAGGGTCAAGGGTACTTCAACGGGAACCAGAACCTCTTGGGGAAAAACAGTTGTCATCCCTGTTCTCTTGATCCTATAGTATAACCATGATAACCATTGGGCTAAGGGGTGTAGGGCGAAGGCCGAACAGTAGGCTTTTTCGAAGGTCAATTGTAGGTTTTCTCTTTTTACTGTGGGGAACCGCCAACGGGGTGGCCCAAAACATTTCGGTACAGGGGGCGGATTGGGGGTACTTGACCACCGTACCCCCCGCCTGGGTTCAGGACCGGAGAAGTCTGTACAACCAGGGGATAGAGGGGCTTTTTTTACCCCAGGGGCAGGAATACGGGCCGGAGGTTCCTCGGATACTGGTAATTCCACCAAATGGAAGGTATACCCTTACGCCCCTGCCCGAGGCCCTAGGGGTGGGTTCCGTGGAAACCGCGTCTTTTCAAACCATAGACCTGTATAGCCAAAGGGAAAGCGAATTCTCCGAAGGCCCCACCTATTCATTGTACGGTAGGCTAAAAACCGGATCGGGGGCTTTTACGTTCCTCCTGCAGGCGCCATCCCAAGAAATGGTAGACGCCAGCAGGGAAGCGTTTATTCAAATCATCGAAAACTTTGTGCTCCTAGGAAAAGAGTAACCTAAAACCGCGCCAGGCTATAGGGGGCGGAATAGTAATTTTCGAAAAATTTAATTTGGGTGCTCAGGTACTCCCAATGGCCCTTCTCCCAATTAGCCAGGTCTTCAAAGAGGTGCTTGAGCTCCGCCTCCTTCATGGACTGGGCGGTTTCGCGGTAAAATTTTTCCGATTCGGCTTCCAGTTTCATGCCGATGGAGAGGGCCGCCATTTCGAAGTGCTTATCGGCGATTTTTTCTTTAAAATCCCGGGTAAAGATAGGGCTTTGGGCGTCCTCAAAGCGGGTGGGTTTGGGGAACGGAGGAATTTTCAGGTCCAGGCCTTCCTCATACTCATCCGCCAACTTTACCAGGGTCTCCAAATGCTTTTGCTCTTCGTTAGCCAAAAGGGTAAAGTTTTGTTTGGCCTTCTTATCGGTGGTTTTTTCAGCCGCCGCTCGGTACAGCTCTCGACCCTCGATTTCGCCTCGGATAGCGGTCTTTATCGCTTCTTTTATTTCCATTATGAAACCCCCTTATTCGTAATCTTTACTAATATAGTACTCTACGGGGTGAATAAATACAAGGGCGCCTCTAAAAATTCGGTTAGATTTTTAGAGGGGACTCACAATTCGAAGCGGAATCCGCCCACGAGGGGATGGAAGGAGGGGAATTTTTTTTCCAGTGCCGCTTCTGCCACCGGTCCGGTACAATGCCCCAGGAACAGGAGGGGGATCTGTTGGGCCTCCAGGTATTCGAGGGTCGCGGAAAGCCGTGGGGTATCCGCATCGACCAGGTGGGAGCCCCCAAAGACAGCGTACAGAGGCCGATGAAAGGCCTTCCGCGCCGTCTCGAGCATATTCATTATGCCCGGATGGGAACAGCCAAGAAAGACAGCCAACCCCTGGGGTAGATCCACGACCAGGCAGAGTTCGTCCCGGAAATCGTCTTCCCAACGCCCCGAAGGCCGGTCCACCACGAACCGAGGATTGGGGTATTCCAGGGGACTGTTCCGGGGAAACCCGTTTAGGGCGTACAAGCCGGGCAAAAGCTCCTTCAGGTGGGTTTCCACCCCCCCATCGCCGGGAGCCCTACCGACCGTGAAGTGTTCCACCCCCCGAAAGCGGAGGTAGGCTTCGTCAAATTCAACACCGATGAACCGGGGGGCGGGAGTTTCGTCGGACCATTTTTTGTCAAAAAAATCCGGCCCCGTCCACAGGGGGCCGCGAAAAGAAGTTTCCTCGTAAAGGGATCGGACACCGCCGCCGTGGTCGTAGTGGCCGTGGCTTAGGGCCAACAGTTCGGCGGCGGCCACGTCCACCCCCAGTAGGGGGGCGTTGTCTAAAAAACCGCCGCTCTGTCCGGTGTCGAAAAGGGCGCCCCGGCCCTGGACCTGAATCCAGAAGGATAGACCGTGTTCCGCTTTGGTTGTCCCCGTTCCCGAACGGTTTTCCATCAATGTCACGACTCGAAACATGGATCATTCCTCCTTTTTCTCTAGCGACGGGACGGAAGGATCCCCCACCCGTTTTCGTTCAAATTGATAAAAGGCCGCGGGAACCACGAAGAAGGTCAAAATGGTGGAAAAAAGAATTCCCCCAAAGATCACGATCCCCATCCGCTGACCAAATTCGGCTCCCTGGCCGTTAGATACCACCAAGGGGAGACTGACCACCAGGGTCGTCAGGGCGGTCATGATGATGGGCCGGAACCGAAGTTTGGCGGCTTCCACCAGGGCATCCCTAAAGGGCATTTTACCCAATCGTTCCACCACGAATTCCAAGTACAGAATGGCGTTTTTTGCCGAAAGCCCTATCAGCATCAGCATGCCCATAAGCCCAAAAATATCAAGTCCGCCACCCACAAGCCAAACCACCGAGAGGGCTCCTACGATGGCCAGGGGAACCGGCAGAAGAAGGTAGACGGGGTAGCGCCAGGAGTTAAACTGGGCGGCCATAACCAGGTAAGCCAAAAAGAAGGCGAGGAGGAAAACCTGCCAGCCCGTGTTGGCTAGCTGACTGGCCAGGGCCACGGAACCGAACCGGCTGTTGGTGGTAATTTCCAGACCGCTCTGTAATAGCCCCCGATCCTTTAGATCCTGCACGATGAGGTCCTGCATTTTTAACACCGTCGGGGCGTTGGGTTTTAGGTTGATACTTAAAGTTCCCGTATATTGGCGGTTATACCGGGCGATGGAGTTGGGTTTTTGGTTCAGCACGAAACTGCCCAGCTGTCCAACCTGCAGGTTGGTCTGCAGGGTACTCGAATAGACGGGCAGGTCCAACAGGGATTGGCTCCCCGAAAGGGAATTGGGGTCAATTTGTACCATGATGGGGTACCCTACTCCCCCGGTTACCACGTTGGAAGCCTGGGTTCCGGAGGTGTAGGTCTGCAAAAGGTTGGCTATGGTTTGACTCGTGATCCCCGTCCCCTTTAGTTTATTCTGGTCGGGGATAAAATCATTTTCCAGACTGGCGTCCGAAAGACTGGAACTAACATCGGCCACGTAGGGGTTCTGCTGGATCGCCGAAACGATGGCCGCGTTGTTCCGCAATAGGACGTTCATATCAAAGGAAACCATGCTGAGTTGAATAGAACTGGCTCCCATATTGCCGCCAAAGCCGCCGGAACCGACTGAGAGCCGTAGGCTGGGAAAGTCTTTTAAAAGCCCCGTTAATTGGCCCCGGTAGGTTTGGGAAAGGGCGGTCACGTTGGGTCGTTTTTCCACCGGAATAAGGGTTACCGTTATCTGTACGTTATCGCTGACCACGGTTTGGTACGTTACTACCTCGCTCCGATTTTGCACAAACGTTTCAATTCGGGAAGCCACCGCGTTAGCGTAATCCTGGGAAGTCCCGGGGGGAAAGCGAGCCGTAATCGTCAGGGTACCGGCGTCCGAATTCGGAAGGAAATTAAACTGAATTCGGGGCACCAGGAAAACTACCACGGTGGTTAAAAAAACCACCGCGGTGACCAGGACCACCACGCTTTTACCGAGCATTTTTTCCAAACCCCGGGCGTAGGCGTCCCGGACGTGTTCTACCACCCATTCGGTCCAACCATGGAGAAGCTCCGTCAGGGACTCGAAGAGGCTTAAGCCCATAAAGACAAAATAGTTGAGGATCCCCAACACCAGGGGATACAGGACCATCAGGGGCATCCAGGGATAGAGCTTTAAGAAAGCCAGGGTTCCCAAAATGACCAAAGCCAGCACCACCGCGGGGCCCTGTTTCCAGACCCGCAGACCCCACGCTAAGGCCGGACGAACTCGGCTAAAACTCTTTAAAAAATCCTTCCAGGTTAAATCGCTGGAATCGGGGGTATAGGCGAGACGGACCGTGAGGAAGAGTATGGCTTCCAAAAGGGAAAACCCTACCGCCGCCGCTAGGCCCAGGGAGAACTGCATCAAATACCGGCCAATGTAGCCCCCCGCGAAACTAATCGGCAACAGGACCGCCAGCAAAGACAGGGTCGCCGCCACGACGGCGCTAAACACCTCGCTTCCCGCTTTTAAGACCGCTTCCTTCTGGGGAACTCCCATATTGCGGTACCGTTCCACGTTTTCTGCCACCACGATGGAGTCGTCCACCACGATGCCGATGGCGGTTACCATGGCCAAAAGGGAAACCAGGTTAAAAGAAAAGCCCATCAACTGGTAAAGGATAGGGGAAGCGGAGAGGGCGATAGGAACGGCGAGGATAACCGAAAAGGCCGTGTTCGGTTTTCCTAAAAAGAGGAGGACAATGATACCTACCACGATCAGGGTCATTATCAGTTCCCGGAAGGTATTGTTGATGGACGCTCGGATGGCCCCGGTGGTGTCGTTGCTGACCATAACGTGGTACCCCTTGGGAAGGTCCATGGTGGCGAGCATTTTCTTAACCCCATCCACCACGGCTACGGAGTTGGAATCCGCGGTTCTTTGGATGGAAACGAGCACCACGGGGATACCGTTAACCCGGGCATAATCCTGATCCTCCGCCACATCCCGAACCGCCCCCAGATCCTTTACCTGTACCCCCTTGGCCGAATCGACCATAATTTCCCGAATTTGGTCCAGATTTTCCGGGGTATTCTGGGTTGCGAAGGTAAGGGTCGTGTTTTTGGTGGTTATACGGCCGATGGGTTGGTTCAAGGCGCTTCCCGTAATGGCGTTAACCACCTGGGCCGGGGTTAGGGAATAGAAGCGTAGCTTCGCGGGGTCTAAAAGCACCTGAAATTGCCGAGCCGGAGCTCCGTTAAAGGTGATATTGGCCACCCCGGGAACCCGTTCCAAAAGGGGAGCCAGGCTATTTTGAACATAATTGGATACATCCACCAGGGGAATCCCTCCGCCGGAAACACCGAACTGGATAACCGGTTGGGAATTGGCGTCGAAGGTTCGGACGATGGGGGCTTGGATCCCCGTCGGAAGCCGACGCACCGCCGAATTGACCAGTGCGGACACCTGTTGAAGCACCGCGTTCTTATCCGTGGTGATATCAAACAGAACGGTGACCCGGCTCGATCCTATAGAACTGGAGGAGTTGATGTCCGTGATCCCCGAAGCGGTGGAGACGGCGTTTTCTATAATTTGGGTAATCTGCTGGTCCATTACCGTTGGGCTCGCCCCGGTGTATTGGGTACTGACGTTGACCACCGGAATGGTTATCGAAGGCATCAAATCCACCCCCAAGCTGAGGGTGGCCACAAGACCGAATACGACGATGGCCACAAAGATAGCGATAGCCAGAACGTACCGGGTAACCGAAAATCGTATCGCCGGGTTTATTTTGTCAAATATTTGATTTTCGATTTCTTTAAGGGTGCTCATTTTTTCCCCGCCGTTGGGGCACCGCCCCCTTTGTTGCTCCCCGATTGATCGGAACCCAGCAGTATCGCCTGCACGGGGGACCCTTGGATTAGCCCTGGGGGAGGACTTACCGCCACCGTATCACCGTTAGAAAGGCCCGAAACCACCGCGTTGGTTCCCGCTTCCCCGGTTATGGTAACGTAGTTAATAGCGACTTTGCCTTCCAGAATTTTAAAAACGTAGGTCCTATTCTCCAGGGTCTGTAGCGCCATGAGGGGTACGATAATCCCCTTGGCCACCGGAACGGTATAGGAAATAGTACCCACCGCGCCAAAGGGCAGGGAAACCGAAGGCGGAAGGCTCGCGGTGAGGGGAACTACCCCATTTAAGGGAGCCGAAGGAGCCTGGGACACCTTAACTGGAATTCCCTGCCCGCTGACGATAAACAATACCGTACTTCCGCGATTTAGATAGGGGGAATCGCTGGGGCTGATGCTAAAGTTCACCTGGGACTCCCGGCTTACCAGAGAAAACACCGGGGTATTCAAGGCCACGTACATCCCCGCCTGCATATTTATAGACGCGATTTGACCTTCGAAGGGAGCGCGGATACTGGCGTTTTGCAGGTTCAATTCCGCCTGGGCCACCTGGTTTTGGGCTTGCTGTACCCCCAGTTTTAACTGAGCGATGGTCTGATCGTCGCTCTTATTGTTCTGATCCAGGGCGGATTTAGCCCCCTCCAAGTTTGCCTTGGCCGCCGAAAGTTGACTCGCCGCCGTATCCAAGGCAGAGGCGGAAATACCCCCCAAATCGTAGAGGGCCTTTTGGGAATCGTAGAATTTTTGCGCCGAATCGAGGGCTGACTGGGCCGATTGGACCTGGAGGGCCAACTTGGGATTGGCCTGGGTCGCGTTATCCTGACCGATTTTCAGGTTGATTTTGGCGTTTTCCAAAGAAGCTTGAGCGTTGGCCAAGCTGAGTTTCAGCTGGGCGTCGTCCAGTTGCACCACAATTTGGCCGGCTTTGACCCAATCCCCCGCGGTGCGGTACACCTGCTTAACCACCCCGGCGACCTGGGCGGCCACCTGGCTCTGGACCACCGGCGTTACCACCCCGGCGGTGGACCGATCTACCGTCAAAAGGCCTTCCTTAACCACGGCCGCCTGCACGGGGACCGCCATCTGTCGCCGCCCGCTTGCCGCGCCGGTTGGTGCGCCGGTTGGAGCGCCCGCCGACGGCCTACCCCCCGAAGGGTTGGCGGAACCGTTCTTTGACGCACCTTCGGGGCCCTGGGCCGGGGCGCCAGCTCCCTGACTAGAGGGAGCTGGGGCGGTCGAAGCCGCTCCACCAGGGGAGGTTCCATTTTGGCCATTCTGGGTTTGACCGGCATTATTCCCGCAGGAAGCCAGGAGAAGGGCCGTCCCGAGAAGGAGACTCCATACAATTTTTTGTTTAAACATACCCATACCTCGCTTCTATAGGCCCATCGCGGTTTCCAAGGTAATTACCGCGAGAAGATAACTGTTTTTCGCGGCGGCATAGGATACCTCCGCGTTCGCCGCGTTCACCGCGGCGGTCATAAGATCCTGATTCGTAGCCGTACCGAAGGAATTCTGCGCTTGAACCAGCTTTAGCTGGGCTTCGTACAAATCCTGGCTTTGTTTAGCCACCTCAACTTTCTGGGATTGTATGGTCAACTGCCAAAAGGCGTCCCTGATATCCGCGGCGATGGACAGGCGTAACTGCTGAGCCTGGGTTTGGTACAGGTCCACCAAGGCCTGGCTGGAGGCAACCTGCGCCTGGACCGCTCCTCCGTCCAGAATGGGCAGGGTGAGTTTTACCCCCACGGTGGCGTATTCCGCGTCCGCAGAGGTCCCCGTGGAAGTTTGTCCCAGGGCCATCGCCACACCCCCGGTTAAGCCTACCCCCGGCTGGCCCTGCCCCGCCGCCAGCTTTAGGTCTATGGTAGAGGATCGGCGGTTCAATTCCGCCAGAGCGATTTCGCTCCGTTTTGCCATACCCGTGGCAATAGCGTCGTCCAAGGTTTTTACCGGAATTGGGGGATCAGGAATATCGGCCACCAAAAACTGAGCGTCCGGCGAATACCCGATCAGGTTGGCTAAACGCTGGGTCGCCAGAGCCACATCATGCTGGGAGGATTCCACGTCCAGGTCCGCGCTTTTCGCGTTTATTTGGGCGTTTAACAGGTCGATGGAACTGGCCTGTTTAATCGCGTATACCGCGTTGATCTGGGTCAAAATAGATTTTTGTTTTTCCGCGATACTTTTTCGCAAAGCCAGGGTGTTTTGGGCCCCCAACAGGGTTACGTAGGCCCTTTTGACGTTGGCCACAATGGATGATCGGCTTACCTGGGTTTGCAGTTCCTTACCCTGAAGGGTAAGGGCGCTTTTATCGATCACCGCCCTTGTCTGCCCCCCCGGATACCCGTCCCAGAGGGTTTGGGCTACGGAAACGCCGAGCACCGTATTAGGCGTGTTTGGGACCGCCGTGGATGGAGGAAGGGTCTCGGTCGCCGTTAACCCAATTTTGCTGTAGGGATTCGTGGGCGAAGCGTTTCCCTTGGAAAGGGTAAGCCCCCCTTGAACCGTTTGGGAAACGCCGACGCTCGAGGCGGAAGCCGAAAGTCCCCCCGCCGCTTTGCCCAAAAGAGATGCATTGACCGAATCGGGGGTAGTGTAGGAAAAACCTGATCCTACCGTGTAGAGCCCCGATGCCCCGAGGGAAAAGGCATCCTTGCTTAGATTGAGAGCGTGGGAAGCCCGGGCGGCGTCTAGAGTTTTTTGGGCGATAATAAGATCCGACCCCTTAGAAAGCGCCAGGGCTACGCAGGTATCCAAGGAGAGCACCGGTACAGCCGATGCCGGGGAGTCAGAACTGGGCTTATCCGTAGACGAACCGGAGGCAGAAACCGGGGGAGCCCCCCGAGGGCTCCCTACGGTCTGGGCCAAAAGGATCGATGCGACCATTCCCATAAGGGTACAGAACAGGATAATTCTTTTCATTACTTATAATATAGGAATACCCCTTTGGGGGTGTCTACGAAGGAATAAAAAATCCGAGCCGGTTTTACAAAAATTTTACATTAAGGGATTTCTAAAAACCGATAGAGTTTCTGGCCAGGGCTTGAAAAACCTGCGGATGCGGGCTTTTCAAGCCTACAGTACAGTCCCCCCCAGCGTACAGGACCGTAAAGGATCCAATCCCCCTCTACGGGGTCAAAACGGGCCCTTTTTACTCCCCATACCCGGCGATCACGTCTCGGTAAAAGTAGTAGCTATCCTTTGGTATTCTCTGGAGGGTCTGAAAATCGCAATAGATAATTCCAAAGCGCTTGGAATACCCAAAGGACCATTCAAAATTGTCTATTAAAGACCAGGCATAGTAGCCCTTTAGGGGAATTCCTTCCCTAATGGCCTCGGAACAGACCTCGAAATGGGATCGGAGGTAGTCGATCCGGGCCCTGTCCCGTACCCGGAGGGACCCGTCAGGCAGGAGTTCCGGCTTGTCCACCTCGGCGCTTCCGTTTTCGGTGATATACAGGGGTATCCCTGGCGCCTCGGCGGTGATCCACCGCAACTGCCGCAGTAACCCCTGGGGAACCACCGGCCATCCCATATCGGTGGTCTTTTGCCAGAAGGGAGCCTCGTGCACCCCCAGGGGCCCGGTCGTCCCAGCGGAGATGGGCCGCTCGCTATAGTAATTAAGGCCGATAAAATCGATGGCCCCGGAAATTAATTCCATATCCCCCGCTTCGATGGGAAGCCGGATCCCCAATTTTTGTACCAGTGGGGGATACCCCTTGCCAAGGACAGGACCCGTAAACATCCGCGTATCGTGGTCTATAACCCGTTCCGCCGCCTGCGTATCCTCGGGTCTTTGGGTAGCCGGCCGGGGGGTTATCAGGTTCCAGACGATGCCGATGGTTCCCCGCCCGCCCATCTCCCGATAAGCCTGGACCGCTAAACCATGGGCCAGATTCAGGTGATGCACCGCCCGATACGCCTGCTCTGGATCGGTGATCCCCGGGGCGTGGACACCCTGGAGGTACCCCAGGTAGGCACTGCACCAGGGTTCGTTTAGGGTAGCCCACGTATCTACCTGATCACCGAAGGCCGAAAAGCACACCCGGGCGAACTCCTGGAACGCGAGGGCGGTAGACCGCTGGGCCCAGCCCCCCTGATCTTGGAGCACCTGGGGAAGATCCCAGTGGTACAGGGTTACCAGGGGCTTGATTTCCGCGGCTCGGAGGGCTTCAAGAAGGGCTTTATAATAGGCGATACCCCGGGGATTAACCTCCCCCGTTCCGTGGGGAAGGATCCGGGGCCAGGCGATAGAAAATCGATACGACCGGATACCCAGGGCCTTCATCAGGGCCACATCCTCGTTAAACCTATGGTACTGGTCGCAGGAAACATCACCGTTATCCCCCGCGTGCACCTTTCCGGGGGTACGGCAAAACCGATCCCATATACTCTCGCTCCGGCCGTCGTCCCGGGCCGCGCCCTCTACTTGAAAACTAGCTGTCGCAGCGCCCCACACAAAATCCTTAGGAAAAGCAAGTGAACCCATCGAGTACTCCTTATAGTGTATTTTGTAAAATCATACAGGATTGCCGTTTAACAAATTCCACGGGGATCAGAAGACGCCGCTCCACCTTCTTACCCCGCAACTGCTTAAGCAGAGATTCGGCGGAACTTACGCCGATCGCCTTGCGGTCTTGCCGGAAGGTCGTCAAAGGGGGGTGGGCGTAGGAGGCCCAATCGATATCGTCGAAGCCTACGACGGATATATCCTCCGGTATTCGGACTCCCTCCTCTCCGCAAGCTTTCAGGGCCCCTACCGCGAGAATATCTCCGGCGCAATAGAGGGCCGTCGCGTCAATTTTTTTTTGAAGAAGCTCCTTCATGGCCCAGTACCCCGCTTCGGGATTCCAACGGGGGGCTTCCACTACCAAGTCGGGATCGAAGGGTAACCCCACCTGGTCCAAGCCCTGCCGATACCCCAGCAACCGTTCCTGCCCCGCCAGGGCCACGGGATCCATGGGGCCGGAAATGTGGGCGATCCTGCGATGTCCCAGGCCGTAAAAATATCGGACCACCTCTTGGGATGGGCGGATATTGTCGGATGTTACGGTGCAAGCATCCGGGAAGACGTTATTGGCCGAAACGATGGGAAGGCCGCTTTTAATGACCTCGTCCACTTCCCTGCTTTGGGCGTTGCAGTTCAGTATCAAAACACCATCCATTTGACGATACCGGCAGTGATCCAAAAGGGACATTTTTTTACTCCCCAAATTTCGGGCGATAAATAAAAGTTCGTACCCCTCGGCTTCCATTCGACCTTTAAAGGCGTTCATAATCCCCGCGAACAGGGGATGCTCCAAACCAATACCCAGGTGATCTTCCTCGTAGATGATCCCGATCATCCACGATTTTTTGGTAATCAAGGAAATGGCGTTTGAATTGGGTATGTACCCCAAATCCTTAGCGACCCGGGCTATCCTTTCCTTTGTCCCTTCGCTGATATCGCTGTGGTTGTTCAAAGCCTTGGAAACCGTGGGTGGAGACACCCCTGTGGCTTTGGCGATATCATAGATTGTTACCATTCGCTATAACCCCGATAATTAAAATAGGAAAAATCCGCCACGGCGGATCGGAAGCGGAGGGCCTTCCCAACGATTTCCCACCGGTAAAACCCCGGGGCCGGCTAATCTGTCCCCCCAGCTACTGCGCAACCGATTGCGCTATAAACTATATCATTTCGGCGAAAAATTCGCAACTCCAATTTTATTAGTTCTACGAAGGTTGAGCACAACAAGCGGTTATGGAAGTCTCCGATCCTACCCTTTTAGAACGTACAGGGGAATAGAGGAAATTTCTCGGTTATCGATATAAAGGACAAAATTCACCACCCCGCTGGCTTTAATTCTTAGGTTCGTTACCCCGAATACCAGGTGGGATACCGCCGTCGCGTTTCCCACCCCCTTGACCTCCAGGGTGCCTTCGACGGGCTGGATACTCCCTTCCCCGTCCAAATCCTGGGTATCCACCCGGAAGGTATGATGACCGAATTCCCATAAATCAAAGCGTAGCCGAATAACCACAGAAAGCTGGGGGTGAACGCAGGGGAATTGCCGGGCCACGATGGTATCAAAGGTTCCCACCACGGTTAGCTTTCCGTTGTTTTCCTGGGCAAAATCACAAAGGGTAAATAATTCGGTTTTCATACACAGTCCAGTGTACCCCGATAGGGTGGAAAAGGCCAGTCCACAAAACCGGAATGTTTACTTGATTTGTCATATATAAATCCCTATATTATTGGTATACGGTGATAGAAAAACCGTCATTACAGAGGAGGCACAGGATGGCTAAAATTACGTTTAAGGGTTCCCCGATTTCTACGGTGGGTCAGCTTCCAGCGGTGGGGACCAGGGCCCCGGATTTTCGTTTGGTCGACGGGAGTTTGCAGGATCGACGGTTGAAGGATTGGGAAGGGAAGGTAAAAATTTTGAATATTGTTCCTAGTTTGGATACCTCGGTATGCGCCCTTTCGGCCAAGAAGTTTGATGCCGAGGTGGGTAAGCTTGCGGGGGTGGTGGTGCTAACGATTTCGCTGGACCTCCCCTTTGCCCAAGGGCGGTTTTGTAAGGCCGAAGGGGTAAACAACGTGATTACCCTTTCTCAAATGAGGGACCGGGCCTTTGGCAAGGATTACGGGGTAGAAATCCTCGATGGGCCCCTGGCGGGACTGTTGAGCCGCGCGGTAGTCGTACTGGATAAGAAAGATCAGGTGATCTACACGGAACAGGTCCCCGAAATTGGGCAGGAACCAAACTACGATGGGGCACTCCGGGCCGCGAAGGGAGTTTTATAAAAATTATACCCGGGGTAGCCTTATGGGGGGGTTGCCCTGGGCCTTTTTTATTTTATACGGGGGATAGATGAAACCTCCCTTTTCTAATATTTCAAACACCCTGGATCTTGAAGGCCTGAGGGTTCTCTACTTTGATGAAAATCCCATCAATCGTTCGGTCACCGAATTGGTGTTGCAAGAACACGGAGCCCTCTGCAGGACCGTGGGCAACTCCTGGGCCCTGACCGAAGAGGTGGCCCATCTTTCCTTTGATGTTCTGGTCTTCGATGCCTATACGGTAGCCCAGGATAGGGTTTCCTTTTCTTTAGCCCTGCGGGATCCCCATTTGAGGGACATAAAAAAGATAGCCGTAGGAAACGATCCCTCCATCTTAAAAACCCTTGGCGTGACCATCCAACTACCGGCGCCTTTGGACGAGCTTCGGCTGGTCCAAGAGTTAAGGCGAAGCAGGGGAACCTTTAACCGAATCATTCAGAAAAAGAGGCCCGACGAGGACCAAGAGCGGCCCCTCATTCTGGCGGTGGATGATTCTTCGGCCAATAGGGACTTTATCCACGACAGCTTGGAAGACACCTATAGGGTTGACGTGGCGGAAAGCGGAGAGGAAGCTCTAGAACGGGCAGTAAAGGACCCCATCCCCGATCTTATTCTTTTAGACGTTAATATGGGTGGGATTGACGGGTATGAAACCTGTAAACGCCTTAAAAACGATCCCCGAACCCGATCCATTCCGGTGGTTTTTCTCACGAGCCTTTCCCGGGAAGAGGACGAGGAACAGGGCCTTTCGCTGGGGGCGGTGGATTATATACGGAAGCCCTTTAGCATTCCCGTTTTAAAAGTCCGGGTCCGCAACCAACTGGAACTGCTTCGATACCGGGAATATTTGGAAACCCTGGTGGATAAACGAACCCGGGAACTCCGGGAAACCCAAAACGAGGTTATCCTCCGGTTGGCCAAGGCGGCGGAGTACCGGGACAACGAAACAGGAAGCCATATCAAAAGGATGGGCTATTACGCCATGGTTTTGGCGGAGGCCCTAAAGGTTTCCCGAAGGGAAGCGGACCTGATATTCGACGCAAGTCCCATGCATGATGTGGGAAAAATCGGCATTCCCGATTATATTCTGTTAAAACCGGGAAAACTGACGGCGGAGGAGTGGGAGATTATGAAAACCCACCCCATTATCGGTGCCCAGCTTTTGGGGGACCATCCTTCGGAAATCCTTACCGTGGCCGCAAAAATAGCCCTGACCCACCACGAAAAATGGGATGGATCGGGGTATCCTACGGGCCTTCGGGGGGAACAGATCCCCTTAGAAGGCCGGATTGTAGCTATTTGCGACGTCTTCGATGCCCTGTTAAGTAAACGGTCCTACAAGCCAGCGTGGACCTTCGACCAGGCCCTGGACGAAATCAACCGTCTATCCAACGTGCAATTTGATCCCGTGGTGGTGCGGGCCTTTAACAACGTGTTCCCCGAACTGGCCAAAATCCGGGAGCAACTAACCGACGGTTCTTAGTTTAGGGCTCCTATTCTTTAAAGGCTTGACCAGCCTGCTCCCGAACCTGGTCGATAACCGATTGGTAGCGATCCTTTAGGGTGTTCATGTTTTGATTGTAAAAGGCCACGAACTCCGGATCCTGAAAGGGGTCCAATTTAACCGCCCTTCCCAAACGGCGGGATAATTCCTCTTCTTTTTGGCGGAGTTTGGGGGCAAACTGACGGCGAATGGCCTGATCGTACTGATCCAACTCCGAAAGGTACTGCTGAAGCATTTGAACCAACTGGTTAAACAGGGAAGAAAATTTACGGTCCCCGATTACGGCCTGTAAACCCTTACCCACCAGTTCTAACTTAGGCAAATCCTCTTTCCGGGAGGGTAGAGAAACTTGGGCGACTAAAATATCAAAAATACCCCGACGAACCGCGGGAAGTTTTTCCTTTGGCAGTTTTTTAAGCTCCCCTTCGATCGTTTTTTCCGCGGGGTTTTCCAAAAAAGCGCCGGCGATCCGTTTACCCTCCCGCTTCAACTCAAACTGTTCCACACTGTCCTTATCACCCTTAACCGATTCGGTTCGTTCCAGGGCAATCTCTAGAGCGCTTTTAATTCGACCCATCTATTTCACCTCTTGCTAATAATATAAATGAGTCCCCTCTAAAAACCAATTGTTTTTAGAGGGGACTTAAGCAATTCCTGTAAGGAATTGCGATTTCAGCGGAACAATTCTAAAAACTGATGTTTTTAGAATTGTCTCATAAATAAAAGCCCTTCCAGGGCAAATGGTTATCACGCCAAGAAACGGGGGATACGGATAAAGATATTTACCGAACCAATCCGTTACACCGAATTGGTGGAGGTACAATCGATAAACCGATCCCCCAGGCAGAGGCCCTTCAAACGTCGATCCAGAGCCCCCATGGGAACCCGTTCAACGAGCTGTTCATCCATTCCTACCCCCATGGTATAAAGGTCCCTAAAAAATGATACCGCGGAACCTAAAAATCGATCGTAGTACCCCTTTCCCCGCCCTAAACGGCCCCCCTGCCGATCAAAGGCCAAACCGGGGACCAGGACAAAACAGGGAATTTCCGGTTTTTCTAAAGAAAAAAGGCGATCCGCGTTCCGCCCGTCGGGTTCCCGGATACCAAAACTACCCCGGACCCAGGGGCCGCAGAGGGAACGGATCCGATAAAATTGAAGATCTTGACCCTCTACCCTGGGAACGTAGACCCGCTTCCCCGATTCAAAGGCTCCTTGGACTAACGGATCGGTCACAATTTCTCCATTCATGGACATAAAAAGGAGAACCGCTTCGGCACGTTTCCAGGGATCCAAGTGAATAATCCGTTGCGCGGCCACGAAACCGCCGTGGGTGTATTCCTCCTGGGTATAACGAGAAAGAATACCCAGCATACGACGGCGTAGTTCCCGTTTCTCCTTTTTTAAGGGATCCTCCATTATGTCCGATGTGCCTCCATCGCCGGTATCGTTCATATAACCCTCGTTCCCCCCGAACGAAGACCCGCCTCGTAGATTTTTCCACAGGCTAAAAACATAGGAAGCCGGGTTCCCGCTAAAATTATCCCCGAAGCTTCGGCCATATCGATCATATCCACCGTCGGCCGTTTACCCCGGACAAAAATAATCGCGTGGATATCCAACAACTCGGCGGTTCGTATCACCTGGGGGTTCACCAACCCGGTTAACAGCAATACATGATCCTTTACAAAGGCCATAACATCGCTCAAAAGATCCGCGCCACAGGCTGATCGTACTTCCAGATCGGCCTGATCCTCGCCGGAAAAGAACTGTCCGTCTAAAATACGTACCGCCTCAGCTACGGTCATAGGTGGACCTCCAGATACTCCTAACCATACCATGGCGGGGCGTTCGATACAACAGGAATTTTATTCTTCATATTTTAAACTTGTCTCTTGACATTTTTTTTTAAGCCCTATATTATCCAATTTTGTTAAGACATTCCCCTGTAGCTCAGCTGGCAGAGCAAGTGGCTGTTAACCACTGGGTCAGGTGTTCGAATCACCTCGGGGGAGCTAGTTAAGTTCTTACCTGGTAAGGCGTTAAGCCCTGGCGATGTCCAGGGCTTTTTCGTATTTGGAGGCCTATGGGACTCAAATTGGCCCCAAATCTGGGGTGAGTATGGTATGCCAAGTGAGATCCGAGCGCCCCAAGGAGGAAGATGCTCCATTTAGCCATAAAGATACTCCGCACAAACTTCAAGAAAGGTCAAACTTGACTCTATCGCCTTGTCCGAAACCGATTCATGGGGTACTATAAGTGGACTTGTTTCTTAATGAAGCTATATTAGAAAAGGACTTAACCCTATGCCTACGCTAACCTGGACCGGCAAAGAAGACGCACTCCGCGCCGCATCCCTTGTTCCCTTCCGACTCCTCGAACCCCATACGGCGGTACGAGGGGGCATCATCGGCGATCCGAAGGCCGCGCAGGACAATCTCCTTATCCAGGGCGACAACCTCGAGGCCCTCAAGGCCCTGCTTCCCTACTACGCCGGGCGGGTGAAGTGCATCTACATAGACCCACCTTACAACACGGGTTCGGCCTTCGAACACTACGATGACAACCTCGAGCACTCGATCTGGCTTTCGATGATGTACCCGAGGCTGGAACTGCTCCGAGAGCTCCTTGCGGAAGAGGGGAGTATTTGGGTCAATCTTGATGATAATGAGGGTCATTATAGTCGTGTGATCCTTGATGAGATTTTTGGTCGTTCCAACTTCATCGCGGATGTGATCTGGGAAAAAGCTGATAGTCCGAGAATGGATGCAGAGTTTTTTTCTAGTCGACATGATCACATTCTCTGTTATGCAAAAAACATCAGGTCCTTTGCTGTTGTTAAGCGCAATCATATCGAAGAACTCCCAGACCATTATGACCGAAGAGATGAACAGGGAAAGCCATATTATCTTAAGCCTCTTAGGGCTATGGGCCCTGCCGATCGTCGAGAAGATAGACCTACAATGTTTTTTGAGATGGTAGCGCCTGATAATACAAGCGTGTTTCCAAAAAAGCCGAATGGAAGTGATGGTAGATGGCGATGGGGGAGAGATCGAGTTCTTGATGATGCAAGCTTGATCGAGTGGGTAAACGGTCGGAATGGCTGGATTCCATACTATAGAGTGTATGCTGAGACATCGATGAGAACTCCTCCTGAGACTATCTGGTTCAATGATGAAGTGGGTAGTAATCGTACTGCTAAAGCAGAATCAAAGACACTTTTTGGAGAAGGATCGGCATTCGCAACTCCAAAACCGGAAGGATTACTTCAAAGGATTATTGAGGTATCTACTCAAAGTGGCGACCTCGTCCTCGACTCATTCCTCGGCTCCGGTACCACCGCAGCTGTCGCCCACAAGATGGGGCGCCGCTGGATAGGTATCGAGATGGGCGACCATGCAGTGACGCACTGCCTGCCCCGTCTTCAGAAGGTCATTGACGGCGAACAAGGCGGCATCTCCGAAGCAGTCAGCTGGAAGGGTGGCGGCGGCTTCCGCTTTGTCAAGCTCGGCGAGACAGTCTTCCAGCCTGATGGCTCTCTCAATCCTAAGGTGAGCTTCAAGTCCCTGGCAGCCCATATCTGGTGGCGTGAGACCGGGAATCCGCTCGCGGATACTCCCAAAACGCCTTTAATCGGTACCCATGAAGGGAAGGCTTTCTACCTTCTGTATAACGGCATTCTCGGTGACAAGCGCCCCGAGGCAGGCAACGTCCTCACCCCCACGGTACTATCCAAGCTACCTACGTCAGAGGGACAGAAGGTTATCTTCGCCGAGGCCTGTTTGATCCCGGCTCGCAATCTTGAACGGTTGGGTATTATCTTCCGCCAGGTCCCCTATGACCTTGGGGGCCTCCATGCTTGAACTTAAGCGCTACCAGAAGAATGCCCTCGAGGTGTTGGAGGCCTATCTTTCCGCGTGCCGGATTAGCAACAATCCCGAAGTAGCTTTCCGGGCCTCGCTGGTTAAGCAGGGAATCGTCAAGCCAGGTTCCGAGACTGCGGTGCGATACGTGAAGCCGAGCGGCCTGGAGGATATCCCCTATGTTTGCGTCCGTATTCCCACGGGAGGCGGCAAGACCATCCTCGCCTCCTACGCGATCGAGCGGGCCCGCAAGGTCTTCATCCAATCGGACTTTCCGCTTATCCTGTGGCTGGTACCCTCCAACACCATCCGCGAACAGACCCTCGATTGCCTCCGAACGGCCGGGCATCCCTACCGTCGGGCCCTTGAGGAGCGTTTCGGCGAGAATATCAGGGTCTTCGACATCGGCGACCTCGAGGCTCTCTCTCCGCAGGACCTCGGCTCGAAGCTCGTTATCGTCATCGGGACCATACAGACGCTTCGCGTAACCGACGAGGCGGGTCGTAAGATCTACGCGCATTCCGAAGAGTGGGAACGCCACTTCGCGCGGACGCCCAAGATCACCGGTCTCGACATCGAAAGCGAGGGCAAGCGGGTAGGACTGGTCAAGCATTCCTTCGTCAACCTATGTCGGCTTTTCCGTCCCTTCATCATCATGGACGAGGCGCACAACGCGAGGACAAGCCTCACCTTCGATACGCTCTCCCGCCTATCGCCCTCGGGCATCCTTGAGCTCACGGCCACTCCCAACGACGATACCAAATCCGGTTCCAACGTCCTCTTCTCGGTCAGCGCCACTGAGCTCAAGGCCGAGAACATGATCAAACTCCCCATACACCTCGCAGAGCATCCTTCGTGGAAGGAGGCCGTATCAGCGGCCATCCATGAGCGCTCGCGTCTTGAGGCGATCGCGTCAGGCGAATCACGATACTTGAGACCCATCGTTCTGTTCCAGGCCGAGAACAAGGACCGCGAAGTCACGGTGGATGTTCTTCGCAAGCAACTCTTAGAGGCTGAGGGAATCACGGAGGACGAATTGGCGGTGGTCACCGGTTCCATCCGCGAGCTTGACGGGATCGATCTTTTTTCGCCTCAGTGTACTATTAAATACATCATCACCGTTCAAGCGCTCAAGGAAGGGTGGGACTGCTCCTTCGCCTACGTATTCTGCTCCGTCGCCAATATCTCCTCCCAGAAGGATGTCGAACAGCTTTTAGGCCGCGTACTCCGACTCCCGGACGCCCGTCCCTTTGGTCGACCTGAACTCAACAACGCTTACGCCCATGTCTCCAATACCAGTTTTTCCGACGCCGCTTCTGAGCTCAAGGATAAGCTCGTGACGAAGCTTGGATTCGCATCCGTTGAAGCCGACCTCTACGTCGATCCGGCGGCGACCTACCTTATTCCTCCCGACGCGGGCGTTGGCTTCGCGATGGAAAGTATCGCCAAGGACTACGGTTCGGTCTCGGTCGTTGTTCCCGAGGAACCGGATTTCTCCCTCATCCCGGAGCCGACTCGCGCGAAGATCTCTATCAGCAAACGTGGTCAGGATATCGTCGTCACCGTCGGCGGTTCAATCGATGAGGCCGAAGCCAAAGCCATCTCCGAGGCCGTAGCCAAGGGGCCGAGGGCCGACCGTATCCGCCATGCTATCCACACCTATCGGGCTGTGGGGGTCAACACGAAGTCCGGTCCGGTAATCAAAAGCTTCAAAGTTCCCGAGCTTCTCTTTCCCGATTCTGACAGCATCGTACTCGAAAGCGCACACTTCGCCCATCTCGGTGGGTTCTCACTCTCCCGAGGCGAGTTCTGTTCGCCGAATCTCACCGAAGCGGAGTTCAGTCCCAGGAGTGAAGTTAAGGTCGCGGATATCGACGTTGAACGCGGCAAGGTCATCTATTCCTATCGGGAATCGGAAGCCTCTGGAGCCTCGTGGCTTTATGAAGCCGGGGACCCCGATTGGGAGATTGCCAGGCTTGTTTCCTGGCTCTGTGGCGAACTTAGGTCTGCGGATATTTTCCAGCATGAGCTATCGGGGTTCATTGTCCGTGCGCTCAGGCACCTTACGGACGTTCGCGGGCTCAAGATCGCCGAGCTCATCATCTACAAATACGCCCTAGCTGACGCCCTCAGACGCAGGCTTGATGAGGCCCGACGAAACGCCGCCAAGAAGGGCTTCGATCTCTTTGCCGGTAGCGATCACCCCTTGCGCGAGCTCCCACTTTCCTGGGACTTCTCCTTTGATCGTGATCGACCGCCCTACACGCATCCCCAGGATCTCGTCGCTGGTGGATACCGCTTCCAGAAGCACTTGTATCCGATGATCCAGGATATCAAGGATCGGGGCGAGGAACTTGAATGCGCTAAGATCCTCGACGGACGCATCCCCGAGATTCGGACGTGGGTGCGCAATATTCCCCGCCGACCCGAATCCTTTCGGTTACCGACCTCGAAGGGCGAATTCTACCCCGACTTCGTCTGCCTCCTCAATGACGATCGAGTTCTCGTCGTCGAGTACAAGGGCGCTCACCTCAAGGATGATCTTGATGAGTTGGAGAAGAAGGCGATCGGTCTCGCCTGGGCGAAGGCATCGAGAGGGAAGGCTCTATTTGCATGGATCGTTAAGCAAGACGCCGCTGGGCGAGATGTCCAAGGACAGCTCCACGCGGTTATCCAGGGATTGAAGTGATCGATATGGACGACAAGCTACTTCACGATTACGTCATCGCTTATAAGAAGTATATCAACGCGAATCCTAAGGAGTACAAAAACGCAAGGGTGGAGCGCTGGGATCGAATCTCCTGGTATCAGAGCTGGGATAGATCGAAGTTGCTTGCTATCATACCCGGTAAACGCATCGACGTAGTCTGGGAAACTTCCATTGGCAACATGGGAAGGGAAGCACTCGAAACCCACACATCCCTCATAACCGCGTTCGGTTCGATCAATCGGTTGCAACTCGTGCCAGACCTGTTCTAGGCACAGCTTAAGGAGGTCTCTATGCCCATCGCCTTACGTTTACGCACTACCATCGGGAACCAGAAGACCAAAGCACAGCCACTGGTTGTCCCGCGCCCCGTACCCAATCCCATGCCTCTTAAGCGCTGGTGGTTCCCTTTAGGCTCTATCACGCGGGTTGGAGAAAACGCATACCGTTGGCATTGCGTGGGGCAGATGCCGGATCGACAGCAGTACTTCATCTTTTCTGGACGGCTTGAACTCTATGACGGCGTCGGTATTCTCCACGACGAGGACACGGATGAAGGGAATATCGATGCAGATCCATCGGAATCATGGTACAAGAATCTGCCGCCATTCCCCTATGTCCATTACTTCTTCGATGAAACGCAGGCAGACGAGAATAACGAACTCGGCCCGTGGTTCTGCATGCACGGGATATACAGGTTTTCTCGAGCCGATCTTGAATCATCTTGCGTAAACTATGGGGATTTCTCTGATGAGTAGGTCCATACCGAGCAATGAAAGCCCTGGATAACTCGAACGCGCAGTAGCCATCGCCGCGACTACCCATGAAGACTGGACTTGCCCCGGTTTAGTGAAGACCTCGCGGAAAACTTAACGGCTTAAGTGCTTCAACGAAGGTTGTCAGGTGGATGGTTTGGAGTTTGGAGAACTCGAGTTGTACGGTGGCAGGGTTAAAGGTCTATGGCACTCCCGTATCATTAGCCTTTAACAACTGGTTCTTTAATATTGTCGATGACGGCAGTATCCAAGCCTACTGGGACTCGATCCCGCCGGATACCATAACGGATCCGAGTAATACCGGTCGTCTCAAGGTCTCGGGATCGGAGGACCGGCGCATCCTGGAATAGAAACTTGATATGAACATGCGATGGCACCATAAGCCCTGTTCCAATATCCGCTCCCCTTCAAAGCAACGCGACGGGGGGTGTACCCATCTTACACGTGCAAATACGTGCTACTCCGTTTCCCATCCTCCCCCTGTCATGGTATGATAAAAGTATGGGTAATACTTCGGCTGATGCTATTGTGGGTTCCTGGATGAGCGATGGTTGGCGGTTCCGTCTGGAAATTGCTCCTGAGGATGGGGGTTATTCGGGGTTCCTGGCGGAGGGACTTGAAAATGGGGAACTTGACGCGGCAAACCCCGATCCGACCTTGCGTAACCGGCCGCTACTGGGGAGTAGACTTTTTTACGGTCTCCGTTTCCATAACGGAACCTGGAAAGGCGGGAAGCTCTATAATCCCGAAAACGGCAAGTTCTACGATATGAAAGTGACCCTGGCCCTTAAGGATACGCTGGATCTGCGGGTCTTTGTGGGTATCCAACTCCTGGGGATAACCCAACATTGGGAAAGGTTTGACTATCGGAAAGACTTGGACGCCGCGGTAATTGAAGAAGAGGCAAAGCTTTCTTCCGATATGGTCTGGCCCGCGGAACGGGCCCGCCAATGGTTCGCCCAACATCCCTGGCCCGTGGGGTGCAACTTTATCCCCTCCAACGCCATTAATCAACTTGAGATGTGGCAGAGGGATACCTTCTCCCCGGAGCATATCGGCAAGGAACTGAGATTAGCCGCAGGCCTAGGCTTTTCCACTATCCGGGTTTATCTGCACGACATACCCTGGCGGTTCGATCGGGACGGGTTCATCACCAGGATTTCCCGATTCTTAGACCTGGCGGAACAGGCGGGACTTTCGGTTATCTTTGTCATCTTTGACGATTGCTGGAACGACAATCCCCACCCTGGGAAACAACCGGCTCCCCGGCCGGGGGTACATAACTCGGGCTGGGTCCGTTCACCCGGGTCTCGGCTTATCCAGAACGAGAAAACTTGGTCGGCCCTGGAGGACTACGTGACCGGTATCATTGGAAAATTCAAAGACGATGGACGGATCTACGCCTGGGATCTATACAATGAGATCGGTAACTCCATCGGTTTTCTTCCCAACACCAGTAGACTCCTCGGACGAACTTTTCGCTGGGCCAGGCAGGCGGGACCAACACAGCCCATAACGGCGGGTATATGGAAGGGCGCGTCTTGGTTCAGGGGCATCAACGAATTCCTGGCCCGTAATTCCGATATCATCACCTTTCATGACTATTCCCCAAAAGAGAGCCTCCTAAAAAAGATCGACGCCCTTTCCGTCTACGGGAAGCCCCTGGTCTGCACCGAGTATATGGCCCGTACCCAGGATAGCCGCTTCGAAAGCCATCTGCCGATTTTCCGGAAAAAAAATGTCGGCGCCCTCAGCTGGGGGCTCGTGGCTGGAAAAACCCAGACTATCTACCCCTGGGGTTCTCGGCCCGGATCGAAGGAACCGGAAGTATGGTTCCATGATATTTTCCGACAGGATGGAACGCCTTGGTCGGCGAAGGAAGTCGAAGCGATTCGGAGCGTAACAGGACACGATTAAGTCGCTCCTCTGTAAGAGATAGCCCAGGAGCAGATCGAGGAAGTATCGACGACCATATCGTAAGGCCCGCTCCGTCCAAAAGGAGTTTTTATGATTACATTACGTATTACAGGAATGACCTGCAATGATTGCGCGGTCCATGTACAAAAGGCCTTGATAAGGGTCCCTGGGACCAGTTCTGTACGGGTAAGTTACCCTGAAGGTCTAGCTTTTATCGAGGGTGATGAAACCATCAGCGAGAAACAGGCTATCGCCGCGGTACAAGGCGCGGGCTACGGGGCAGAGCCTATCCAGGAAACGCTGAACCAATCGGATGATAGGGCGAGCCGGGGGACCGAAAAACTGAGGGTTGCGGTTATCGGTAGCGGCGCCGCGGCGATGGCGGCGGCGCTGACCGCTGTCGACAGGGGTGCTGAGGTTACGGTGATCGAAGGGGGTACCATTGGAGGTACCTGTGTCAACATCGGTTGTGTGCCCTCAAAAATCATGATCCGCGCGGCCCATATCGCCCAATTACGCAGAAAAAGTCCTTTTGACGGCGGGATTCGGCCCGCAGAAGGCGCGATAAACCGAAAGAACCTACTGGACCAGCAAAGGAGCCGGGTCGCTGAATTGCAAAGAGCCAAATACGAAGGGGTACTCGCCTCCAGGCCGGAAATCTCGGTACTCCGGGGGCAAGCCCGGTTCACCAGCCCCCGGAACCTGCGGATCCGGACGATGGATAGCCGAAATATCGATGTATCCTTTGACCGCTGTCTTATCGCGACCGGGGCGCTTCCTTTCATTCCTCCGATTCCCGGGCTTTTAGGCACCCCCTACTGGACCTCCACCGAAGCCCTTGAGTGTACGGAAATTCCGAAAAGTCTGGCCGTATTGGGTTCCTCTTCGGTGGCCCTCGAGCTTGCCCAGGCCTTCTCCCGGTTGGGAAGTTCGGTGACCATCCTTGCTCGACACAGCCTGCTGTACCGGGAGGATCCCGCTATCGGCGAGGCCTTACAGGAGGCTTTTGAATCTGAAAGTATTCGGGTTTTGACCTATACCGAGGCCCAGCACATTACCTTTGGGGATGGCTCTTTTACCCTTATGACCGTCAAGGGAGAGATCCGAGCGGAAAAACTCCTGGTCGCCATGGGGCGAAAACCGAATACGGAGGACCTGGGTCTGGAGAACACGGGCATAAAAGTGGACAAAGGGGGGGCCATCATGGTGGATGATCACATGGGGAGTACCGAGCCCGGAATTTATGCCGCGGGGGACTGTACTAACCGTCCCCAGTTCGTATACGTGGCCGCGGCGGCGGGAAAGACGGCGGGGATCAACATGACCGGAGGAAGAGCTTTCCTGGACCTGTCTGCCATGCCCGCCGTGGTGTTTACCGATCCCCAAGTCGCGACGGTGGGGTATTCGGAGAAAGAAGCGGGAAGACAGGGCTTTAATGCGGAGAGCAGGACCCTGAGCCTGGATAACGTACCCCGGGCTCTGGTTAACTTTGAGACCGGTGGCTTTATCAAACTGGTGGCTGAAATACCCTCCGGAAGATTACTAGGGGCCCAGATTCTAGCGGAGGAGGCCAGCGAGATCATCCAGACAGCGCTCTTGGCTATCAAGATGAAAATGACCGTTCACGACCTGGCCGAAACCCTCTTCCCCTATTTGACCATGGCTGAGGGGATAAAACTGGCGGCCCTGACCTTTACCAAGGACGTACAACAGCTTTCCTGCTGTGCGACCTGAAGCTGGATCCTCTTCAACGAAGGTTGAGCGGGGCCCCTCGGGGGCCGCTGAAAAACGTCAGCGCCCCGAGGATCGTGATAACCACAAGGCCGTCGACTATAAGGGGAATAAGGCCGTCCCAAAAACGGGGAGTACCGTCCAAACGGTAGAATAAAACATAGCAAACCAGGCCGATACAGGCGGCCAAACCAAGGAGAACCATCAACGTCAGAGCCTGTATGGAAGACAGCCGGTCCCCCATTTTTAAAACGGTGATCACCGACCATTCGAGGGTAGACCAAAGGACGATTAACAACAATTCCGAGGTGACGGGCCGTTGGAATAGACTTTTGGTAATACCGAGGAGTATAACATAGGCCCCCAAGGCACCCAGAAGAAAGTACGCCCCGGGGAAATCCTTCCCGTTCCAAGCTTGGGAGCTAATTCCGAAAATGAGAAAAACGATCGAGGCCGCTCCAGCCACTAGGGCTATCACGATCAAAGGCGGCCCGTAGGGGCTTTGTCCACTCCTATCCGGGCGAAACAGGACCACCCACCAGGCAATATAGAAGCCAATGGTAATGACCATGAGGGCGTTACCAATAAATATATTCCAAAGCGCTCCCGTAAAATCTCTAAACACGATCATGCCCTCCCTTTACGAAAACAACCCTTCTGTTTGTCTATTATACTCCTATCCGGTCATTAATCCATTGACTACCTGGACCAACATCCCTATATTTATTTTTATTCTGTAAACGGGCGATGGAGTCCGCCCCCAAACGCCGACGAATCGATCTGATGACTCCTGGTTAGTGGATCGATAGATCCCACCGGGAGGTGTTTTGTTATGTATCGGGAGCAGGATGTCCATTCTCCAAAGCTCAGCGAGGAAATCGAAGAACGTTTACGGCCCAACAGATTTCTCGGGTACGACCGGGATCACCTGGGGATAGCGTTGCTTCGGCGCGAAATGTTTGACGCGGCGGAATCCCAATTCCGCCGGGCAATGTATCTAAACCCCTTTGAAGCTTCCTTTAGACAGCATCTTGCGTGGTGTCTATATCGTAAAAATAAATACGAAGAAGCCCTTTCGGTGATTGAAGAAGCTATACGACTAAACCCCAAGGATCCCGACGCGAACATAGTCCGCGATCGGATACGGGAAAAACTTTCCGTTCCCCAGGATCACACTCGGGGGATTTCTCTACCAAACGAATCGGCTTGACACGTCGAAGGCTTTCGGATATTGATTTCCTAGGCGATGGAGTTCGCCCGTGGGAGGAGCTAGTCCTTCAAACCCGAAGCGCCATTATGGCTGATGACTCCTAACCTACTATTCATTCTCTGGAATGTGGAGGTTAGGAGTGCTATTCATACTCAGTCTCGCTCAAATTCTATTTGTCTTTGCGTTCGCGCCCCTTTTCGTCGGTCTCCAAACGACGGTCCAAGAAAAATGGGAACGCAAAAAAGGGCCGAGCGTTTTCCAAAAGTACTTTGATCTGTATAAGTATTTTGGAAAGGAAAGCCTGGTTCCGGCGGTGTCTTCGCCTTTTTTTTCCATAGCGCCGTACCTTGTTTTTGCCCTGTACCTTTTCCTGTCCCTCGTCTTGCCCATATTAACGGCGTTTCCCCTAACCTTTGGACCGGTGGTCGACTTTATCGGCGGAGGCCTCATATTCGGAGCCGCAGGGACGCTCAAAAAGATCGCGGCCCTCGATTCCCGAAGCAACTACGCGCACCTGGGGGCGTCCCGAGCCTCGGGTTTAGGCGCGGTTTCCGAACCCACCACGGTTATCATCTTTATCCTGCTGGGTCTTATGTCGGGGACCAATAATCCCTATACGATCAACAACGTTCTCCAGGATTCAAAAATTTGGTACCATTCATTGCTCCACTGGTTCGTTGCGGGGGCGTTTTTCCTGAACCTTCTGGTAGAAACGGGTCAGCTCCCTATAGAGGCGGAAACAACGGGAGAGTTTGGCCTTATCGACCAGGGGTTACCCCTGGAGTATTCGGGGGCCGAATACGCGTTCTTCAAATGGGGAGGCTATGCGAAGCAACTATTGCTTTCCAGCGTTTTCCTCAATGTTTTCTCGGTACCCTTCTTTGTTCCTCGGAAACCCGATTTTCTGGCTATTCTGATCTACTCGGGCATCCACCTTATCAAGCTCGGTTTGCTGACTGTTCTGTTGGCCCTGGTGAACGAAACGGTCTCCAAGTACCGGCTCTATAAAAATTTCGATTACCTTGCGGCGGTCTTTTCCCTGGCCATCATGGGGGGACTTGCCTACTTTGTCGTCGGGGGAGGCATACGATGAACTCCATCTCCGATATCCTGGGATTCATTCTTGTTCTATTAGTCCTGACGATGCAGTGGATGGTCTTTGTCAACAGGATTTTTTTGGTGTTTTCTCTCAATTCCCTCGTTGTAGCGGTGGCTTTCTTTATTCTGGGGATCCACACCGGTACGATGGAGTATTTTGTCATTGCGGGCTTAACCGTCCTGATCCGCGCTTTTCTGATTCCCATGATAACTTCCTTCAATTTGCATAAACGACCGGAACGGGTCCGGGAGGATGCGCCCCTAGTTCCTACAGCGTCCGGAATACTCGTTTCCATGGCCCTGATTTTGACGGCCCTGGCGTTGTTCCGCTACGTACTGCTGCCACGGTTCGGAGTACTAAACGAAAGCGGCGGGCTTGCCCTGGCCTTGATACTGCAGGGGGCGTTCCTCATCGTTTCAAAACGGAATTCCTTTATTCAGTTTTCGGGATACCTGGTGGTGGAAAACGGGGTACTGCTCTTTGCGGCATGGAACTTCCCCGTCATTCCCCTGATTCTGGAAGGCGCTGTGGCCCTCGATCTTTTGGGACTCGTTGTCATAGCAGGAATTGTGATGCGCCTGCGTGAACGGAGGACAGAGGGGGATACCCCCTTCGCCATAGCCGCTGAACATGAAGATCTAAAAGGATAACGACCATGCAAACACTACCTATCCTATATTTTTTGCCCCTGGCCTTGGCGGTACTGGGGGCCCTGCTGGTTTTGTTTCCCCGTCTTGTCGCAGAGGAAGCTTTCTCAGTGGTTTTTTCCTTTGGAGCCCTCATAGCTTCCGGGATCATCGCTTTTTCTCCGAATCATTTTGACCATTTTGTCTACGTGGATGGCTTTTCTAAACTGATGCTCCTTTTAATCTCCCTCGTTTGGGCGGCGGTGGTCCTTTACTCAATCGCCTACCTTCCCCACATCAAAAACCCGCTCTTCCATAAACGGTACTTCTTCTTTCTGCTCAACTCCTTTATGGCGGTTATGTTGTCCGCCGTGACAATGGACAATCTGGGATTGGTTTGGTTTTCTATCGAAGCGACGACGGTGACTGGCGCTCTGCTGGTGGCCACGGACAACAGCGAAAGCGCCGTGGAAGCGTCGTGGCGTTTTATCATTATCGTTTCTTCCGGTCTGGTCATAGCCCTTATCGCCTGTATTTTTCTGTATTCCGCCACGGGAACCCTCTCGCTCACGGAGTTGAAAAAAGGGGTGAACTCCAGCGCCTTGGCAACGACAGCGGCTCTCCTGGCGGTGGTCGGTTTCGGAACCAAGGGAGGCCTATTTCCTATGTTCACCTGGCTCCCGGACGTACACGGCAAAGCTCCCTCCCCCATTAGCGCCATACTTTCCGCGGTTAACCTTCCGGTCGCGATCTTTGCGATGACGAGGTTTCTCGGCGTCGCGCCCTTTCCTCTGGCCAAAGAGGTACTCTTCATCATGGCCCTTATAACCCTTGTGGTGGCAACGTTTCTGCTGAGCGTCCAGTCGGATCTAAAGCGTTTATTCGCCTATTCAACGATTGAGAATATGGGGATTATCATGGTCGGTATTTCGCTCGGAGGAATAGGCGCCATCGGAGCGGTTCTGATTATCCTTTCCCATGGGGTATCCAAGTCGGCGGCCTTTTTCCTCAGCGGCAACGTGGTCATCGAATATGGCACCGTGCGGATCGCATCACTACGGGGAATAGGCAAGCGATTACCGGCCACGGGCTTGGCCCTGTTTTTCTCGGCCCTTTCCGTCACCGGAGCGCCGCCCTTCTTATCCTTCTTCGGTGAACTGATCATCCTTGGGGCTATCTGGGCCCGGTACGGAGCCCTGCTCGCCCTCATCGTCGGAACATTGATCGCCCTCAGTTTTATGGCCCTCAATTTCAAAGTGGCGGGGGTAGTTTTTTCCCCCACGAATCGGGAGAAAAGTCCCCTATCCTCCCTCAGCGTAGTTGTTCCCATCGTCATTTTGATCGTGGGATTCATCCTGTTATTCTTCGTGCCCGCTATCGAAGAAATGTTAAAAGGAGCGTTGGGCTTATGAGCGTCTTTCTTGGCTCCGTTGTTCAGGGTTCCACAGCCCGCTCCATAGTACAGGAGGGAAGCGATGTTTTCCTTTCTGATCTTCCCCTTTCCCCCGAATCCGCTCGGCTCTGGGAGCTTCGGGGTGATACGATAGGTACCCCACCCGTAACGGGGGAAGGGGTATTCGATTTCCGCTACGGTCCCTTTACGGGAGGAGTCCCGGAATCGGGTATTTTCCATTACGCCACCTACGGAGAAAAGATCCTTTCCGTGGCGGTGGATCTTTCGAAAAAACACCGGGGCATCGAAGATACAATGATCGGCATGGACGTCCGCGGTGCCAGCGCTCTCGCGTCCCAACTCTGCGGCAATTTCACGGTCGCCCATTCTCTGGCCTTCTGCCAAGCCGTGGAAAGCATTGCCCACTTCGAACCGAGTCCCCGGGATCGCTCGGCCCGACTGATCGCCCTGGAACTGGAGCGGGTCTACAATCACCTGTACGTTCTGTGGCGACTCTCTTCGGCGGCGGCCCAAAAAATAGGAAGCTCCTTTTATGGATCCTTTTTTGAACGGGCCCTCCGACTGACCGAAGGGCTCTCGGGACGACGGGGACTTCGGGGCTATATAATCCCGGGAGGGGTTTCCATTCCACCCACCCAGGAACGTATCGGCGATCTGGCTGAGCAGATAGAGCGACTCCGTCAAGACTTCGAGAGAACCCACCGGAGGATGCTTTCGTCCCGAAATTTCCTGGACCGGTTGCACCGAACCGCCACGGTGGATGGGGATCGGGCCCTTGCGATTGGGCTTACCGGACCATCCTTGCGGGCCACGGGTACGAAATGGGATCTGCGGTCCAAGGAACCGCTTATCGAAGAGTTTCAACCGAAGGGGGAAAACGAGGGAGACTCCTTCGCGCGGATGGAAGTACGGGCCCGGGAGTTCATCGAATCCTGCGCAATTATCGCGGGGTTGTACCGGCGAACAAGCTGGACAGGAGGTCCATCGGAGAGCCTTCCCGAAATGTCGGGCGAAGGGCTTGGGGCCGTCGAATCGCCATCCGGAACCATCGCGTGGGTGGTGGGGACTGAAAATGGCAGGATACGCTACGCCGTCGTTTCTCCCCCATCGCTCTTTGGGTTCCAGGCCTACGCGGAATCGGTGGTCGGCAACATCTTCACCGATGTGCCCTTCGCTTATGAATCCTTTGGCGTAAGTTTCGCCGACGCGGGGAGGTAATCATGGTTTTCTGGCCTTTACACGGAATTGGACGTCGTTTTACCGAAAAAACCCTTTACAAACCGCCGGTTCCGGTTCGATCTTTGGGGCCGCGGTTTCGTCGGAGCCTCCACTGCTGGGCGGTCGACGCCGGGTGCGACAACTTTTTAAATTTTATCGTTCAGGCGCTTCAGACGCCCCAGTACAATTCCCATCGTTTCGGTATTTTCTGGGCCGATACGCCCCGGCATGCCGATGTTATCATCCTCCTCGGCCCACCGCTTCCCGCTCTTGAGGGGGCGCTCAGGAATACCATTGAACAGATTCCCCGACCAAGGGGCATTCTAGCCATCGGAGGAAACGAGGAAACATGGCGATCCATCGTCGATTTCGACGAACTACTCGCGGTGCTTCCGGAAGAAACAGGACCACAGGACCTTCTGGGAGCCCTGTTAGCCGCAAAAGGAACAATCCAATGGGGGGTACACCCATGACCATCATTCTGCTTTCCATCATCCTGTATTTTGCCGCCGCGCTATCCGCTCGACGTCGAGGTATCTCGTATGCCATCGCCTTTGTGGCTTCCCTGGCCGTCATCGCCGCAGGCATTTGGGGAATCCTCTCGACGTCTTCGCCGGTGGACTTCGCCTACGGATTCGGTATCGTCCTGTCCTGGGGTATAGACAACCTTTCCGGCCTTTTCCTTATCTTTGTCGGACTGAGCGGAGCCCTCCTCAGCCTTTTCGCCATCGACTACGGCCGCTTCTTCGGGCGTAGAACGGCCACGGCCTTTTCTCTCGCCTTCGCATCTATCCTCGTCGTCTTCACGGCCAGGGATACCATCTCTTTCCTCTTTAGCTGGGAACTGGTTACCATATTCGTATTCCTTATGATAATCGGAGATTCCGCGTCTTCGGAAACCCAAAGCGGTAGAAGTCCCATGACCTCGGCGGCCTTTCGGTTCCTTCTTTTCGGCGAGATTTCCTTTGCCCTGCTCCTGCTCACCGCGGCGGCTTCCTTCGCCCTTTCCGGTTCCGCGGCCCTCGAAGCCCTCCCAAAGGCCGGAAGCGCGGTATTATTCCTGGGGATTCTCGGGGCGGCAATCAAATTCGACACCGTCCCCTTCCACGTCTGGATGCCCAGGGTCTACGAACACACCAGTGACCATACAAGCGCCTTCCTCAGCGTACCCCTCACCCTGATGGGAGTCTACGCCCTTGAACGTTTTTTGTTCCTGGGGACCCTTAGCCCTACCCTGCTTTTGATTCTGGTGCTTCTTGGCGCCTTTAGCGCCTTTTGGGGAGCCCTTCATGCCGCGGGAAGCCGGACCCTCAAGTCTCTACCGGCGTATTCCACCGTGGAGGCCAACGGTATGATCCTGGCCGCCGCGGCGACGGCGGCTCTGGCCCGTGAAGCGGGGGGCCCAAGCTTGACCTACCTTTCACAGTTCGCCGAAGCGGCGGCCTTAACCATCGCCTTTGCCCACGGGATAGCCAAGACCCTACTGTTCATGTCCATTGGCCACGCGAAGGAATTCCTTGGGGTCCGAACCATAGACGAGACAAGGGGAGTCTGGAGAACCGTTGGCAGGATACCCGGCTTGGGAATCTTCATGTCGTCCCTATCCCTGGCGGCCATGCCTCCCTTCCTCGGTTACACGGGCGAGTGGATGCTCCTGGAGACTTTTTTCCAATCCTCCCGTTTCAGACAACCGATGGAAATTTATGTTCTCATCTTTGCCGGTGTTATTCTTGCCCTGGCGATAGGTTTGACCGTATTCGCCATGGTCAAGCTCATTGGCTACACCGCCCTGGGCTACCACCACGGCATACGGGCCCCCGAGCGGTCCGCGACCTTTATGAAGGCGGCCCAAGGAACCGCCATCGTCTTGATTCCTTTGCTGGGCCTTGCGCTCCCCTTCCTCCTCATACCAGCAGGATTCGGTTCCCTCTTCAACGGCCTTCTGGGGGTCCCATCACCCTTGCTTCTTAATTCGGGGGATCCCCTTTTTGGGGTCCTTTCTCCCACGATGTTCGGCATCATCGTGGCGGTTCTTGCCATCCTTCCCCTCGTGGTATGGCGCCACCGATCGACCAAAACCAGGAAGGTACCGTCGTGGTACGGAGGAATAACGATGGAAGAAAACGAATTTTACAGCGAACCCGCGTTTTCCCAGATCCTTCTCCATCAATTTAGACGTTTTTACGGAGCCCGGGAAATCGCCGAAAACGATCGAGCCCAAATCCACCATCGAGACAGACTGATCGCCCCCCTCCTCTGGGCCTCCGACCTGGTACGGGGAATCGGAGCCTTTTTTAGTCGGTACTTTATGCACGGTAAAGTGAACTACTACGTGCTGTACATCTTTCTAGTCTTCCTGGTAATACTCCTGTTGCCGATCTAAACGCCCGTACCCCGGTGGATTATTTTTTCCCTCCATCGTACTATAGGCGGGTGGAATCGTAAGGTTCTCTGAAATTCCATCGATACAGTGTAGGAGGAGAAGTACTATGGAGCGAAAAATAGGCGGATCGGCCCAGTCCAGCGCGGTGTACGGCCTTGGTTTTATCGGTGCGGTGGTGTACTATATAGCCCACGCGACGGGATTTTGGATGGGCGTGCTTGGGTTCCTGAAAGCCCTGGTATGGCCCGCTTTTCTCGTGTACGGTCTATTTAAACACTTGGGGTAAAAAATACCATTTATGGAAAAGTATACGTGAATACCAATTTTGGCATAATAATAGGGGAGAATTTAGGGTTATCGGCGATTTTTGCCTGTATTTCCCTGGGGTTCTTTCTCGAATATCAGGGTTAAGAAACCTCCTTTCCGTATAAAAACACGGCGGAGTTACCGCTTGGTAGACCTTAAACCCGATGGGACAGCTCTATCAGAAGAGAATCCCGTCGGATCATGCCTTTGAAGGTTCCGTCGGGATCGATGACGGGAAGCCGCTTGAATCCCCGTTCCACAAAAAGCCGCAGGGCGTCTTCGATGGGGGTGTCCTCGGTAACGGTTACCACGTTTCGTTCCATTATTTCTTTGATCTTTAGATCAGCGCCCCCGTGGGTTCGGTATTTTTTCCACGGATGAAAGGGAGAGGCGACGCTATCCAGGGCTTTTACTATAAGGGAATCGGTAACCAGGCCGATAAGTTTACCCGTGGGGTCGACTACGGCCGCCCGTTGAACATTCAGTTTTCCAAGACTGTCAATCGCCATTTTTAGGGTCAACTCTGGGGAGAGGGAGGCGGATTCCCGCACCGTAAGATCCCGGACAAAATGGGCAGCCGGAAGGTTTACGGCCTCCGATGGTTGCGAAGCCCCATGGAAAGCCGAAGCGGAAAGGGTCTTGAGCGTATCGATCCGGGATATCACTCCCCGTAACGTTCCTTGGGCATCCACCACGGGTAGACGTTTTAAGTTTTTGCGGACCATCACATGTATGGCCTCGGCGACCCGATGGTCTTCCCGAACAGCCTGAGGTTTTTTGGTCATGATGGATTCCATGGACGTACCATCTATTTTTGTAAGCCACCGTTCCAGGTCCTCTTCCGCCAAAGCGGCGAATAATCCAAAGCGACTAGGCATACCAGCCCGTTCAATAAGGTCGGATTGGGTTACCATGCCCACCAAGCGGTGACTTTTGTCCACCACCGGAAGGGCCTTAAGTTGATAATCCATCATCAATTCCACAGCGGCTCGAACCGAAAAATCCGTGTGAGCGAAGATCGGTTTAGGGGTCATGACGTCCCGAACCAGAAGGTGCGGTGGTAGGATCGATCGGGGTGTTTGGAAAGATACGACTTCGGTTTTTGATAGGGCGACGATTCCATCGATGACCATGGGTTTAAGCAATTCCAACACCCGCGACACTTCTTCTGTGGGAAGCAGAATATCGATTATCAGGGGCATATTGTAGGAAAGTTCCACGATCCGTTGGGTAACCAGGGAGCCGTTTTCATAACACCCCTCCACACCCCGGAATACCGCGCATCGGGCGGCGATCTTTAGGGAATGGATAAACGATACCACGGCAGGGGCTAATTCTTGGCCTTCGTATTTAGCCTTTTCGTGGGTATAAACGCGGATAGTCGTATATTCAGTCATGGAACCTCCCTATATTCGGGATGCGGCGAACAGTCCGGCCACGGTCAGAGAAAAACCGATGAGTACATTAAGGAGCGCGTTCAAAAGGGCCCTATCGATGGTTCCCCCCAGAATCATCCGGACTGATTCCAAAGAGAAGGAAGAAAAGGTGGTGAATCCACCGAGAAACCCCGTCACCAAAAGTATCCTGAGGGAACGGGACACGATGGACCTATCGGCTAGGCCGGCCACAAATCCTATCAACAGACAACCCAACAGGTTTACCGTCAAGGTTCCCCAGGGGAAGGAATCGCCAAAAAGGCGAGCCGCGGCCAGGGAAACCAAATAACGGCTGGCGGAGCCGAAGCCGCCGCCAGCTATAACTAACACGATATCGATGGACGTACCCTTCTTAGCGCTTCATCGCCTCGGACAGGGCCACCGCTACGGCTACCGAAGCCCCAACCATGGGGTTGTTCCCCATACCCAGGAAGCCCATCATTTCCACGTGGGCGGGTACGGAGGAAGACCCGGCGAACTGGGCGTCCGAGTGCATCCGACCCATGGTATCGGTCATACCGTAGGAGGCGGGACCCGCGGCCATATTATCGGGATGGAGGGTTCGTCCGGTCCCGCCGCCGGAAGCGACGGAGAAATATTTTTTACCCTGTTCGACACATTCCTTTTTGTAGGTCCCCGCCACGGGGTGTTGGAACCGGGTGGGATTGGTCGAGTTTCCGGTTATGGAAATATCGACCTTTTCCTTGTGCATAATGGCCACCCCTTCTCGCACGTCGTCGGCACCGTAACAGCGGACCTGTCCCCGTTCACCGGTCGAATAGGGTATAACCTCCACGACCTTGAGTTCGCTGGTATAGTAATCGAATTGGGTTTTAACGTAGGTGAACCCGTTGATCCGGCTGATGATTTGGGCGGCGTCCTTGCCGAGGCCGTTAAGGATGACGTTGAGAGGCCGCTTTCGCGCCCGGTTGGCGCTATTGGCTATTCCGATGGCGCCCTCCGCCGCGGCGAAGGATTCGTGCCCCGCCAGGAAGCAGAAACAACCGGTTTCTTCGGAAAGGAGCATGGCCGCCAGGTTCCCGTGGCCAATCCCTACCTTGCGGTCGTCGGCCACCGAACCGGGGATGCAGAAGGCTTGAAGCCCTTCGCCCAGGGTCCGGGCGATTTCGGTAGCTTCGGAAGAGCCCTTCTTAATCGCGATAGCCGCTCCCACAATGTACGCCCAGGGGGCGTTGTCAAAACAAATGGGCTGGATACCCCGGACTATTCCGTTCACATCCAGGCCCTTCGCGTCGCAGAGGGCCTTCGCTTCTTCCAGAGAAGCGATACCGTATTTTTTAAGGACCGGCAGAATCTGCCCGATCCGACGTTCGTAACTTTCAAATAACGCCATAGAGTTCCTCCTTACTCGTGCCGGGGATCGATAACCTTAACCGCCTCGGCGAAACGGCCATAGCTACCCTTCGCTTTCGCCAGGGCTTCGTTGGCGTCCACGCCCTTCTTGATCGCGTCCATCATTTTTCCCAGGTTCACGAACTCGTACCCGATAATCTCGTCCTTTTCGTTCACGCCGACCCGGGTGACGTACCCTTCGGCCATTTCCAGGTACCGGGGACCCTTGGCTTTGGTAGCGAACATGGTAGCCACTTGACTCCGCAGTCCCTTCCCCAAATCCTCCAGGCTGGCGCCGATAGGAAGTCCGCCCTCGGAAAACGCCGATTGACTGCGGCCGTAGGCAATCTGCAAAAAGAGTTCCCTCATGGCGGTGTTGATGGCGTCGCACACCAGATCCGTGTTAAGGGCTTCCAAAATAGTTTTGCCGATCAGAATTTCAGCCGCCATGGCCGCCGAATGGGTCATCCCGGAACACCCAATGGTTTCCACCAGGGCTTCTTCGATAATCCCGTCTTTGATATTCAAACTGAGTTTGCAAGCCCCTTGCTGGGGAGCACACCAACCGACCCCGTGGGTAAACCCCGAAATATCCTTAATTTCCTTTGCTTGTACCCACTTTCCCTCCTCGGGAATCGGGGCGGGACCATGGTAGGCTCCCTTCGCCAGGGGACACATGTGTTCCACTTCGGCAGAATACATCATGAAAAGCTCCTCTACAGTATTTTTGAAGGTGTTCCCAAGGGAATCAGCTCCCATTCCGGGAGGAAAACCTTCGTAATCCGCCCACAACGGAGCGGAAATTCGTTACGGTTTTTCCGAATAGGAGTTATTAGCCGGCAGGCATTCTGGATCAACGGGGGACCCGGGCGAACTCCATCGCCATGGGGATATTGTGCCGATATGGAGGGTGTACGTCAATAAGCGTGGAGTGCTATAGGAAGATGAGGGTACAGAGGGTACCCCCCGAAGCTGGCGACTGAATGTCCACGGTACCGTTGATTTGGGCGGCCAGTATTTCCGCCAAAATGAGTCCTAAACCCTTGGGGCGTCGATCTTCCGGGGCTATCCCCACGCCGTCATCCTGGATCTCTACCACGATTTCATCCCTATCGGTCCGCCGTCCCCGAACTTCAATGGTCCCCGATCGACCATCAGGAAACGCATGACGATAACAATTGGACAGGAGTTCGCTCAAAACCAGTCCCAGAGGAACCGCCGTATCGATGCTCACGGCTTGGTTTAATTTTGTAGCTTCCCCAGCAATGGAATCCATCTGGATTTTAAGATCCACCTGCCCCAGGGGTTTCTGGTCTGGATCACAGGAAACGACGAGTTTATAAATAAAATCTCCCAGGCTAATTTTCGTTAAATCCGAACCCTCGTACAGTTGATTTTGAATGTTCGCGATGGTCATGACCCGGCGGTGACTTTCAGAAAGCACATCCAAAACTTCGGGGTTATCCGTACTGGAAGCCTGAAGTTGTAACAGACTGACGATAATCTGAAGGTTATTTTTCACCCGATGGTATATCTCGTGGAGCATGGTTTCCCGTTCCTCGATCCGCTCATGGAGGGCCACCAAGGTTCTGTTCATAGCCCGGCCTAACAGGGCTATCTCGTCCCCCGTCGGCAGTTCGATTACCCTGCCGCTTCGGTAAGGATCCTGGGCAATTTTTTCTAACTGGTTTGAAAGTTTTCGGAGGGAACGGAAGACCAGGGTTTCCAGTATCCCGAAACCGATCAGGGCAACCATCGCAAATACGATCAGTATGGTTATCAAATAGCTCAGCAGGGATTTCTCCCCGAAGTTATAAATCAGCCGGGGCGCGCGGACCGTCAACCGGATAAGAGAAGTTCCCGAAGCGGAGGGGAACGGGGCGGTACACTCTATCCAGTCGGTACTCCTTATGATGGTACGAGAAACATCCCTGGAGATCAGGGGGTCTAAAAACACCTGGTACCCCAATATTTTACTATATCGTTCCATCCGCTGGTCCGAAAGGGGCCAGCCCATAAACAAGGTGCCCACCGAAGGACCGGTACCATCGCTTTTTGTGATACGACGACCGATCAGCAAGTATAGACGTCCCTGGATCAAAATTGGTTCGGCGATGGCAGAGGCGGCATTTCCATAGGGAAGAACCGTCGATTCCAGAATCGACGGTTCTATCCCCGCTTCGGCGTGGACAAACCGAACGTGGCCCTGGGTATCCACGTACACGATGAAAGAAAGACCAAGGGATTGTAACGATGTGTTATTTAAATTCGACACTTCATATTCCGGCGAAGGGTGGAGCATAAAGGCATAGCTATCGTCCCAGGCGGCCCAATCACGAACCGTCCGGTCCAGTTGATCCATATCATCCTGCACCAACGCTATCGCCCGGTCGACGTATTCATATATTTCCCGCTGTTCCAGATCCGAATAACCGACCAGATAAAAATATCGAGAGACCAGCAGGACCATGGCCGCAGAAATCAGAAGGGTCGCGGTAAAAATTACAACCATGGTCCGACGTAAACTCAAAGCACACCCCTATTTTAAAATTTCCCTATACGGCGAGCTCGGTTCTTTCGAACATTCCGTACTCGTACCTCGGGTCATGATACTCCATTTCTCATCCATGGGCAATAAATTTACGACACCAAGCTGTCAACGCAATTGGTACCTGACCCTCGAAAGCCTTCAGACGCTGGTCCATGGACTATCCTTCAAAAAGTATCCCCCCAAGAGCTCCCTTGCCCATAGGAATTTTCCGTGGCATAATGGGCTTATGACAGGAAAAGAACGGGTTTTAGCGGCCTTAGCCCACGAAGAGGCCGATCGAGTTCCCCTGGTATTCGGGGGAACCAACGCAACGGGTATAAAAATGGGGGCCTATAGGGCTGTAAAACGCCTTTTGGGGGTTCAGAAGGAGGACCGGTATATCTACGATTGGCCCGAATTGGGAACCGCCCAGGTGGACGAAGAGGTACTCCAACGGCTGGGGTCCGATGTCCGGGCCGTACTGGATCGGTACCCCGATGAGGTATACCGCAGGGTTAAAGCGCGGCCGCCCCACACCCCCTTTGTGGACGATTGGGGTACAGGGCAATCGGAAATTGAACCGGGGCACTGGTACCCGGGGATTCATCCCATGGCTGAAGCAACCACCCTGAAGGAAATTGAGGAGTACCCCTGGCCGAATATGGACGATCCTAGCCGAGTGGCCCAGGTTAAAGCCGAAACCCAAGCTCTGGCGGCCTCGGGACAGTACGCGATTTTGGGTTGCCCCTGGCTTCTGTTTCCCTTTGAACGGGCCCACGCCATGCAGGGACTGGATACATTTTTAGCGAACCTGCTGGTGGAACCGGAGTTTGCCCAGGCCCTCCTTTGGAAAATCGAAGAGTTGTCGGAAAAATTGATGGGTCATTTTTTGGACGAGGCGGGTGATAGGCTTGATATGATCAAAATAGGCGATGATTTGGGCACCCAGGAAAGCCTGATGATCTCCCCCGAGACCTACCGGTCCATGCTTAAACCGGTCCACGCTAAATTGATTTCCTTTATTAAATCCAAGACCCGGGCAAAGATATTTTTCCATTCCGACGGGGATGTCTACGATCTAATCCCCGATTTTATAGAAATCGGCATTGATATTCTTAACCCTATCCAATCATGGGCGGGCCGGATGTCCGACCTGGCGCGGCTTAAAAAAACCTACGGTAAAAACCTGGTGTTCTGCGGCGCCCTGGACACCCAGCATATCCTTCCCCACGGCACACCGGAGCAGGTTCGGCAGGAGGTCAAGCGGGTCTGTTCTACCCTGGGGAAGGGGGGCGGTTTTATGCTCGCCGCGGTCCATACCATTATGGACGAGGTCCCCGCGGAAAACATACTGGCCATGGCCGACGCGCTCAAAGAATTCGGCGCTTACCCCCTGGGCGACTGATCAGCCGCTTTCCCCCGAGGGCCCTGTGGATTCCACCAGGATCTTGGGCCTTCGTGTATCGACCGTGGAAATCAAACTGCTACGAAAGGTTTTGCCGAGCCACTTTTCGCTGGGCGATAAAGCCTTCAAAGGCGGAAACGGAACTGTTGATAACCAGGTGTTTCGGAACCCCCGCGTTTTTTAAAAGGCTTTGAACATTGCCAAAACGGCCAACGTCCCGCCAGTAGTGGGCATCACTACCGACGACCATCAGAGTTCCCTGGTCCACGCACAGCCGGGCCAGGGTGGCGCAGTTCTTTTCGCTTCCCTTGCGGATGCGGAAGGAACTGTCGTTTAGCTCCAGAGCCTTGCCGTATTGCTTCGCGGCCCGAACCACGGCCTCCAGGTCGATGGGGAACGCGGGATTTCCCGGGTGAGAGATGGCGTCCACCGAGGGGTTGGCTAAGGCGGCCACCATGGCCTGGGTATTCCCCTCCAGCCCTTGGCTTTCAAAGCAGATCTCGTGGAACCCCGCCATCACAAAATCAAGACGTTTAAGAAGATAGGCTTCCATCTCTATATTCCCTTGTAAAGAAAGGATATTCGCTTCCACGCCGGAATAAAAACGGACCCCGTGAATTTTAGCGGGTAGAACCCGAAGGTTCCCAAAGTGGTACGGATGGGTCCCCCCCGGAAGGGCGGGACCGTGGTCGGTTAGTACAAAACCTGCGAGTCCCCGTTTTCGGGCCCCGTGGGCTAGTTCGTCCACCGTAGAATACGCGTGTCCCGAAGCGACCGAATGGGTGTGGGTATCGATGTATATTTTCATGGTGTCCTTCCATAATCCATAAATACGAGTGCCCTGTCCAGGGGGCTCTGCCCCCTGGAGAACCCTCCTTAGGCTTTTCAGTCCAAGACCCGATGGCCCTTTTCGACTTGCCGAGGTGGAGGCTTAGGGTTAGTATAGGAGGCGGAGGTATGTATGATCCTTTGTTGCGGTGAAGCGCTTATCGATATGGTACCCTTCCATACGAGCGAGGGGGACGCGTTCCGTCCCCTACCGGGGGGCAGTCCCTACAATTCGGCGGTGGCTGTTGGACGGCTTGGGGTGCCGGTAACCTTTTTGGGCCGCCAGTCCCAGGACTTTTTTGGCGATATGCTGGTTAATCGTCTTCGGGAAAACGGCGTAGGAACCGACCTTATCGTTCGATCAAAAGAGCATAGCACCCTCGCCTTTGTAAAATTGGAAAAGGGTAAGGAGCCCCAGTACGTATTCTATACCGAAGGAACGGCGGATCGATCCTTCTCTCCCGCGGACCTGCCGGCCACATTGCCCCCGGAAGTCCGGTGCATCCTCTTTGGTTCCATTTCCATGACCATGGAGCCCATTGCCTCCACCATAGAATCGATGGTTCTCCGGGAGGCCAAACGAACCGACGCCCGGGCGCCGGTAATTTCTTTTGACCCGAACATCCGGCCGATCATGATCCACGACAGGGTTTCCTACGCTCGCCGAATGGAAGTTTGGATGGCCCATTCGACCATCGTTAAGATTTCCGGGGCCGATATGGAGTTTGTATACCCCGATCTTAGCCGGGATGAAGCTTTGCGGAGGGTTCTTTCTCTGGGACCCCGGATGGTGATAACCACCCTGGGTAGCGATGGGGCCATGGCGATAGGAAAGCGGGACGATGGGAGCTCCTTTACCGCCACCGCACCGGTGGTTGAAGTAACGGTGGCCGATACTATCGGCGCGGGGGATACCTTCCACGCGGCCTTCCTCTCCTGGTTGGAACTCCACGGAAAAATGTCCCGTTCCGCCCTTTCCGCGCTGACGGAAACGGAACTCCACGACGCCCTGTTCTTTGCCAACAAGGCCGCTTCCCTGGTGTGTTCCAAGCATGGGGCCGAACCGCCGACCATGGCGGAAATGGAGGCCCTACGCGCCTAAGGGACCGTTGGCAGAGGGACCCGGGGTACCCGAAGGGGGAGAAAAGCCCCGGGGGCACTCCCCTGCCGTTTCGGCGCGTTCTGCTTTTTTTTGTTCCCCTGGCCCTTTTCTCTTGCGCCACCCTTTCCCAGCCCACCCCAAAAACCACTGTTTTGGAGCTAAGGGGCCAGGGAGAAGGGCAGCCTACGCAACCGGTTCCCCCATTACAGCCCCCGGACCTGGAGAGCGGTCTGTTCTACGCCCCGCCCCTTTCCCCCATCAACGAAGAAAGTCGGCAACGCATTCGGATGCTCATGACCAAACTCTCCCTTCGGGAAAAAATCGCCCAGCAGTTTATCACCTGGATACCCAGGAACTTCCAAGTATCGGATCTGGAAAAGCTCAAGGAGCTAAAACCGGGGGGCTACATTCTGTACCCCTGGAATTATGGGAGTATCCAGGATGTCCGCGCGTTAACGGGGGCCCTGTTGGACGTAGAGCCCCTCCGGGCCGATTTCCCCTGGGAGTGGAGGGAAACCATTCGCCCGTTTATCTGCGCGGACCAAGAGGGAGGCCGGGTCGCGGCCTTTCGTTTTAAGGAATTTGCCCTGCCCCCCGCGGCGTTCGCCCTGGGCTCCCTGGCGGAAGGCCCCTTGGTGGAAGAGTCGGCCTACTCCACCGCCCTGGAATTACGGTACCTGGGACTGAACATGAACCTGGCTCCGGTGGCGGACCTGTACCCCCAGGGGGACAGCACCATAATCGGGGACCGCTCCTTTGGGAACGACCCAGCCACGGTAGCGACCCTGGTTTCCGCCTATATCCGCGGCCTGCGCCGGGGCGGTATTATTGGAACCCTCAAGCATTTTCCCGGGCACGGTATTACCACCGTGGATTCCCATTCCAAACTGCCGGTGGTAAACGCCGACGCGAAGGCTCTGGAAACGAGAGAACTGGTCCCCTTTTCCGCGGGGATCCGCTCGGGAGCCCCGGTCGTCATGACCGCCCACATCCTCTACCCCGCCATCGATCCAGAACGGCCGGCCACCCTTTCACCCACGATTCTGGGAACCCTTTTGCGGAAGGAATTGGGGTTTGGGGGTATAATCCTGACCGACGGGTTTGAAATGGGAGCCCTTTCAAATACCTACGGAAAATCCGAAGCCCTGGCGGACGCGTTTAACGCGGGGATCAATATGATTCTACTCTACAGCCGTTACGATTTGTCCGATATGATCGATCGGGTGGAAACCCTGGTACAACAACACAGCATCGACATAAGGGTCATCGACCGGAACGTGGAAACGATCCTGCTGGTCAAAGAGGCCTACCGTCTTATCGACCGGTAGGGACGGATCGACCGGTAGGGACACGGTTGGACCCCCGTTCCGTATCCCCTTTTCTATAGAACCCACACAAGGATCCCCAGGGCTAGGAAAAAAACAGCCGAAAGGACGCGAACCAAGACCATCCGTTGGGAATACCAGCGGCGAATTGTTTCATGGCGAAGCCCAAAAAAGAAGAGGAGAAACACCAGGGTCAAGGGAAACACGAAGGCCAGGTTGTATATTGAAAGGAGGACCAGGCTCCGGGAAGAAAGGGCGCTCTGGTTCATATACGCCAGGGTCGGCAGGTAAATTTGTCCCGTGCAGGCCAATTCGATAAAGGAAACCAAAAATCCCGATAACGCCGCACCCAGAATATACAGGGGGAGGAAGTCAAAATGCCGAATAAGACCGTGGCCCAACCGTTTAAAAGAAGGGGGGAGCTGGAGTACCGAATCCTCAACCTTTCCTCGGGAGGCTAAGATACCGTCCCTGATGTTAAGGCCCGCGAAAAGGGCCGCCCCAAGGCTGACCAGAATATTTAAATATACGGCGAACCGTTGGGCCGAAAAGAAGGTCCTCAGGGCGCTTAAAAGCCCAAGACCAATGATAAAATAGGTGGCGAATACGGTTAGGATAAACGCAAGGGCCACAAACAGGAGGGAAATTTTATTTTTATGCCGCAGGGCCATAAAGGAGAGGAAAAACAGCATGGTAGAAAAGGCGCAGGGGTTGATCCCATCTAAAAGCCCCGCAAAGAGTACCGTCGCGGCCGAGGCGATAAAGACCGAACCCGTGGGGACCTTCGACTCGACCACCGTGGGCCGCCAGGTACCATGGGCGAGGTAGTATTCTAATTCGATGCCCAGGTTGGTTTCTATGGCCTTATTGCCCCGGTAAACGTTGTGGCCGATGAACAAAACAGGAAACACGGTAAAGGAAAGACCCCGATCGGCGAGCATTTTTACACACCGCTCGTACCCATCCGTAGAGAGGATATCGTAGGTGGTAAGGTTAAGGGTCACGGAATAGGTGGATTCTAGCTGGGGCTTTTCTTTATATAAAAAAATATCGCAATGATTGCACCCGGTTTCGGTAAAATATACCCCCTCCAACTCCAGGGCCCCCAACGCGGGGGTGGAAAAAAGCCATAAAAGAGCAAGAAAACAAAAAAACACCCCCCGGTGGAGGAAGCCGATAAGGAACTTTAAGGATAGGCGATTACACAATGGCATAGGTCCTTTTATAGTAGAGACAATTCTAAAAACATCAGTTTTTAGAATTTTTCCGCTGAAATCGCAATTCCTGTAAGGAATTGCTTAAGTCCCCTCTAAAAACAATTGGTTTTTAGAGGGGACTCATAATACTAGCTCCCAGTAGCCCACGTCTAGCCAGGAACCGAATTTAAAACCGACCTGGGTAAAGTGGGCCACCTGGGTAAAGCCCACTTTTTCGTGCAGGGCCTGACTAGCGGGATTTGGCAGGGCAATACAGCCCAGCACGGAGTGGAGCCCCTGTTCCCGGAGGTCCATGATCAACCTTTGATACAAGGACGACCCGATGCCCCGTCCCAGGAAATCCTTATGAACGTACACCGTCGATTCGACGGTGTACCGATAGGCCGATCGACCTTTCCAGGGACCCGCGTAGGCAAAGCCTACAACCGTACCGTCCTGCTCGTAGACAAACCAAGGGAATCGCTCGGTAATTTCACCGATTCGACGTTTCATCTCCCCTGGCGACACGGGATCTTCCTCAAAGGTAACCGTGGTACCCCTAACGTAGTAGTTGTAAAGGGCGCAAATTTCGGGACTGTCAGGGGGACGTACGGGTCGAATCATGGTTATTCGGTGGTCTCGGAGGCTGAAAAAAAGCGATCCAGGATAGCAGAATCTTCGCTGTCAAAATCGGTAAAGGAAACACCCAACTCGCACCCATCTTTTATGGGCTTCGATCGGGCCACGTAACCTTCGAACCGAACACTGTACGTTTTACCATCCAGTTCCAAAGCCAACATTCCAAATATTCGGTCCAGGGGTTCCAATATTTTGCTAGAAATACAACGTAGACCAAGCCGACTAAAATCAATACCCCGAGCCCAGAAGTACTCTTCCCAGCCCTCTCCCAATTGGATCATCTGTTCAATGAGAAACCGGGGGGCCTTTCGTCGTTCCTGTTCCATAGGAATAGTATAGACTAGAAAAGGAAATAGGAACAGCAAAAAATTAGTTATTTTTAGTCCCTGTTATTTTTAGACCCGTAGCCTTCCAAACCCGTAAGAAAGTTCCTTAAAAACTGATCCCCGCAGGGTTTATAATTGCGATGATCCTTTTTTCGAAACAACGCGTTGATTTCCGATGGACTTACCTTCATTCCCGACCGCTCCATCACCGCAATCAGATCCTCTTCCTGTAATTCCAAGGCTATCCGCAGTTTTTTTAAAATATCGTTATTGGAAAGCCCCTTAGAGCGCTCAGGCTTAGGCGCGGGCTCGGTCCTCGGCTTGGGCCCCCGGAACAGCAGAATGAGGCCGTCCAAAAAATCGCTTAAAACCTCGTCGGGGCACTCAAGCCACTCATCTTCCCCCTCCCGCTTCATATACCGGTCGATGGTTAACCGATCCAAAGGCCTTCCCGAAAGGGAGAATATCCGTTCCAGTTGGGGATCCCGTAAATTGAGGGAATAGCGCAGTCGGCGCAGGGTATCGTTATTGCTCAATGCCATGGGAAAAGCATACGATAGAATGAACGTTGACAGCAAGGGCTCCCATGCTCGTTAAACCGTAAATAGACGCCCCCAAGAATTGACAACTGAAGCTAGCCCTATTTACACTTATTACCAGCGGTATTGCCGAATAATTTGGTAGAAGTAGCCGTTCGGGCAGTACTATCCGCAGGAGGTTGGGAAAAAACCGAATTCCGGAGAAGAACCGTGAAATTCCCGAAAAGATAGTTCCACTATCAGTTCCCAGGAGGCTAGATGTTAGCATTCAAATATTTCGCCAATAATGATGTTCGGAAAGTGGAAATCGAGCGGCCCCGCCCGGCCCCCGGGGAACTGCTAGTCAAGATCCTCGCTACCGGCGTATGCGGTACGGATCTTCATATCTACACCCACGGCGACTGGATCGGCAAGGCGCCCAGAGCGCAGGTGACCATGGGGCACGAATTCGTCGGCGAGGTGGTCGAGATCGGTCCCGAGGTAGAGTTCGCGCAGAAGTACCCACAGATTAGCACCGCCATCCGGGTCGGTAGCCGGGTCTGTGCCGAGCCACACATCCCCTGCGGAAAATGTTACTGGTGCCTTCGTGGTGAAAGCAACATTTGCGGGAATATCGGACACCTGGGCGTAAGCAAGGATGGTTCCTTCGCCGAATACATGGTAATCCCGGCCGAACGCTGCAGTCTGGTCCCTGATTCAATTTCAAACCTGGAAGCTGCCGGGATTGAGCCGCTAGCCTGCGCTGTACGCGCAGTACACCGCTCACGTATGAGAGTTGGCGACACTGTGGTGGTTATCGGCGCCGGACCCATGGGCCAGGATGTGGCCAAAGTAGCCAGCCTCAGCGGTGCGAGCCTCGTGGTGGTCAGCGAGCCCAACCCTATGCGGCGCAAGATCGCAAGCGCTAACGTCTATCGACTGGTGATTGATCCAACCAAAACCGACCTGGCCAAAGCGGTTCTGGAACTCACCAACGGCATCGGGGCGGATATTACGTTCGAAGTCACAGGACTGAGCGCCACCATCTATAGTGTTACGAAGATTAGTTCTCCAGCCTCATAACAAGGTTCTCCCTGCCTACATAAACGCAAAAGCGGGGAGGGAGCCCCGTACCAGAGCTCCCTGTTGA
>Ga0272446_1000666_pt1 | contig 52824 bp, 46 predicted proteins | sample YNPCB0061_FD_194587 | JGI IMG/M metagenome (GOLD analysis project Ga0272446, IMG submission 194587) | Hot spring microbial mat communities from Yellowstone National Park, WY, United States - YNP-CB-006-1 | ecosystem: Environmental > Aquatic > Thermal springs > Hot (42-90C) > Sediment | place... | reverse complement strand
ACCCCGAGACCCGGCGTTATGTTTCAGCGCTCAGAGGCTGCGGGCGATGTCGACCAGATCGGCGAAGACGCCGTAAGCGGTCTGGGCCAGTCCGGGATTGCGGCTGTAGATGGCCAGCTCGCCCATCAGGTCGGTGTGGAGCACCAGCACGTTGGACGTTCCGCTGGCCTGCGCAAGAATATCCGAGCGGTCCAGCACTTCCGCGCGCACGCGGAGGCTCACGCCCGCGGCGGTGCGTTTGCCGCGGCTGACAAGCGCGATTTTCTTGCCCGCGCGCTCGGCTTCGGCCACCTTTTCCGGCGTCAGCCGCCCGATGCCGCGGCGGTTCACCGCGGCGGGCGTGGTCCGCGCATCCATCAGCACGTTGGCCAGCGCGGCCGCCTTGCAGGCGCTGTCCCAGCCGTCGATGTCGAACCACGGGTCCGCCTCGGTGACGCCGAGGCGGCGGGCGTGCTCGATGCCCTCCTCCAGCGAGGCCCCGCGGCGCATGGCGTCAAGAATCACCTGGGTGGTCGAGTTCAGCACGCCGGCGAAGCCCAGCACGCGGACGCCAGGCAGGCAGTTGCGCGCCAGATTGAAGACCGGCGCGCCGTCCATGACGGCGGACTCGAAGCGGAACTCAAGGCCGCGCCGCCGCGCCTCTTCCTGCAATTCAGCCCAGGCGCACGCGACGGGGCCCTTGTTGGCGGTGACGGCGTGCATGCCGCGGGCGAAAGCGGCGCGGATGTGGCTGACGGCGGGTTCGCCGTTTTCCGGGTTCATCGTGGTGAGTTCCACGAGGATTTCCGCGCGGGCGCGGTCGAGAAATTCCTCCGCGGAGGCCGCCGGAGGGCCGAAAGCCGGCTCCTCCGGCAGGCCGCGAAGATCGTACGCGGTCCCGTGCCGCAGCGTGTGCGCGGCCACGATGCGGAAAGGATACACGTGCTGCTGTTGCGCCACCAGGCGGGCCAGCGCGCGCGCCACTCTGCCGTAACCCAGAATTGCGACTCTCAAAACTCCAGCTTCTCGATCAGGGCGTTCAATTCAATTTCCAACTCGGCGAGGCGCGCGCGCAAGCCGGCCCGCCGGCTCTGCAACTCGGCGATGCGCGCGTCGGTGCGGGCCAGCTCCGCGGCGTAGCGGTTCACCTGCTCCTGCTGTCCGGCGACGTTGCGCAGCGTGTTGATGTTCTGGCGCAGCCGCTCCTGTTCGGCGGCCGTTTCCTTGATCTCCTTTTCGGCGAGTTGCAGCTGGTTGTCCGTCTCGCTGATTTCGCGTTTCTTGGCGATGACCGCCTCCAGCTGCTGGCGCGCGGCGGGGCTGACGGTGCGGGAGCGCACGTAGCGGACCAGCACATCGGGAGTCAGGGAGGAAACCGAAGTGGAGCTTTCGACCTCGTGCTCCTCCACGACCGCAAGTTTGGCGCCCCCTTTGGCCGGCAATTTCGCAGCAAACCGCCAGGAATTCGGCGTGGTTTCCTCCGCTTTCGGGCTGATGAGCTTCCACCCGGGGGTCACCGGGTGCTCCACAAGCAGGGTCTTTTCCTTTGCGTCCGCATTCGAGGCCGTGTACACCGTGGTGCGCTGCACGGCAGTGCGCGTCACCAGCACGCCGCGGCTCGCCCTGATGCTGCGGATGCTCTCTTCGCCGGATTCGAAGTTCGTGGTGATGCGGGTCCCCTGGTCGACGGCGTAGCTGATCAGCCGCTTTTCCCCGTCTTTGAGGGTCTCCACCAGCGCCTCGCCCGCATAGCCGGCCTCGCTGTAAACAGTGATGGGGCCGCCGTCGAGCGTCTTGCCGGAGGTGTTGGTGATTTCGGCGGCGTGGCGCGGGTGGACCGCCGATCGGTCCGAGTACAGGACGAGCTTGCGGGCGGCGATCTTGCCCTGGAAGAAAGGCAGCAGCAACGCCTCGCCTTTCTTTGCGCTGACAGGCGTGGAGAAGTTGTATTCGAACAGCTCGCCCGCCTCGCGGGCCTGCGTCTGCGGCTCGACCGAACTCATCTCCATCGGCGCCGCCGCTGCTTCCAGTACATCGACGCGGCCCCGAATCGGACTCATGACGCGCTGGCGCGACGCCGGCGCCGCGGCTGCCTTCTCTTCGGCCGCCATTGCGCCGGCGTGCAATTGCGGGGCTGCGGGCTCGATTCCCGGCAGCTCGGCTTCCTTCCGCTGGATGAAGCGGGGATCGGAAAGCCGCGTGAGGAAAGACACGGGCTTGCCGCTGACGACGCTGAGCGAGACCTGCTCCCAGTCCTCGCCGGTGGCGTTCTCGACGATCGCCCAGCCCTCCAGCGTGGCTTCGCCCGAGCCGGGCAGCAGCAGGCGGTAAGCCGACTTCCACACCGGCGCCGGCGCAAGGTAGCGCGCCGTCACGCGCTGCTCGCCGGAACCGGAGAGGTCGATCCAGAGAGTGCTGCGGTCGGGCGAGCGTTCCTTCGCGATGGCGGCCAGCGCGTCGGCGAGCTGCCGCTGGAGGCGCGGTTCGGAGAGGCGGATGCCGGAGGCGGCATCGAGGTCGTAGACGCCCAGCTCGCCCGAATCCGACATCAGTGTCAATTCCTGTTTTTGCCCCTTGTCGGGCAGCGGCGCGAGCCTGCCGGAGACGATGACGCCGGAGACGGGCTGGCCGCGGTAGTTCATTTCGACCCGCGCCCCGCGCCACTGGTCCAGCAGCACGGCCAGCGGCTGCTGCGGCCCGAGCTGCACGCCCGCCTCCTTCGCCTTGCGCGCGGCGGGTTCGCGGAATTCGTAACGGACGCGGGCAATGCCGCCCGGCGCTTCCAGAACGAGCGACTTGAGCACGTCGTCCAGCTCGGCCGCCTTGAAGTCCAGCGCGGCGGCTTCGCCCGGCTTCACGGCGCCCGAGCGCTCGTAATACGCCACGCCGTTCTTGTAAACAATGACGCGCCGCACCGGCAGGGCGGAAACCTGGAGCAGGCCCGCGGCGGCGACGATGGCGGGAACGGTGGGATTCATGCGGTTCCTCCTCAGTCCATGGTATGGTCAAAGACGCGCCGGAGCGACCATGTCCATTCTGCTGGTTGACGACGAAAAGCCGTTGCTCGCCCTCCTCCAGCGTTTCCTGGAACGCGCCGGCTACCGGGTGGACGTGGCCGAGACGGGTTTGGGTGCGCTGGAAAAGTGCCGCGCGCGGCCATGTCCGTACTCGGTGGTGGTGCTCGATCTGAAGCTGCCGGACATCTCCGGGACGGAACTCCTGCCGGAGCTGCTGGCGGCCTCGCCTGCGCTCCAGGTTGTGATCTCCAGCGGGACGCCCTTCCACCCGCAGGCGCTGCCGGAAGCGATGCGGCCGCGCGTGGCGGCGATTCTGAAGCCTTTCATGCCGAAGGAGCTGCTCGAGGTGATCGGGCGGTTGGCGCCGCGGGCCCGCGGCGCATCAGTCTAGCAGCGCCTTCAGCCGTTCGGCGAAATTCTCCTCGTCCTCCGTCCACAGCAGCTTGCGCTCTGCGATCAGCTCGTTCTCCAGGTCCCCGGCCAGATGCAGCACGCTGCGGATGTTGGACTGCACCGGCCGCAGGTTGTCGCTGTGCTCCTCGGGCAGATAGAGCCGCTGCGGCCCGAGATCGATGCGGACGTGCTCGCCGCGGGGCGTGTCGAATTCCGGCCCGAAGATCTCGATGAAAACCGTGGAGGGCTTCAGCTCCCATTCGCCGGTCCACTGGTAGAGGTCCCAGCGGAGCTGGACCTGGAAGGCGACGTCGTCGTTCAGGTGTTGCTGCGCGCGCTCGGCGGCCGCCTGCGGATCGAGGGCGCCGTCGAAGTACTCCTCGAGCAACGGGGCCTCGCGAAAGCTCAGCGGGTAGACGCGCAGCACGCCGCCGGGCCGCAGCCGGGATTGCGGAAACACGGCCACCGCCTTCTTCAGATAGAGCGGCAAGCCCACTGCGGCGAAGTTCCTGAGCCAGAGGGAGAGAAACAGCGGGTCATGCATGGGGCCTACCCTCCGATGCGCCGATAGACGGCGACGGCGAGCGGAGGCAGCGTGAGCGAGAGGCTTTGCCGGCGCCCGTGGATTTCCACCCGCTCGGTCCATAGCTCGCCTTCGTTGGCCACGCCGCTGCCGCCGAAATGCCGGTGGTCGCTGTTGAAGACTTCCCGGTACAGGCCCGGCTCGGGAACCCCGACGCGGTAGTTGTGCCGGACCACGGGCGTGAAATTGCAAACCCAGACGGTGAAATCCCCGCCGTGCTTCGCCCTGCGGACGAAGCTGATGACGCTCGAGTCAATGTCGTGAAAATCGATCCATTCGAAGCCGTTCCAGTGGAAATCCACCTCGTAAAGCGAGGGTTCGGACCGGTAGAAATGGTTCAGCTCCCGGACATACTCGTGCAGCCCGCGGTGGAAATCGTACTGGAGCAGGTCCCACCGGAGCTGCCCTTGCCAGTTCCATTCCTCGTACTGGCCGAGCTCGCACCCCATGAACAGCAGCTTCTTGCCCGGGTGGCCGTACATGTAGCCGAGAAAGGCGCGGACGTTGGCGAAGCGCTGCCACTCGTCGCCCGGCATCTTGGCGATGAGCGACGCCTTGCCGTGGACGACCTCGTCATGGGAGACGGGCAGCAGGAAGTTCTCCGTGAACGCGTAAACCAGGCTGAATGTGATCTGGTTATGCCGGAATTTCCGGAACAGCGGGTCGGTGCGGAAATAGCCGAACATATCGTGCATCCAGCCCATGTTCCACTTGAACGTGAAGCCGAGCCCGCCGGCGTAGACCGGGTGGGAGACGCCGGCGAACGACGTGGATTCCTCGGCGACGGTGAACGCGCCGGGCGCCTTGTGCGCCTCCTCGTTGAACTTCCGCAGGAAGGAAATGGCCTCCAGATTTTCGTTTCCGCCGTACTTGTTGGGCACCCACTCGCCCTCCTTGCGCCCGTAGTCGAGATAGAGCATGGAGGCGACGGCATCCACGCGCAGCCCGTCGATGTGGTACTCCTTCAGCCAGAAAAGGGCGTTCGATATGAGAAAATTCCGGACTTCATTTCTGGCGTAATTGAACACCAGCGTGCCCCATTCCTTGTGCTCGCCGAGCCGCGTGTCCTCGTACTCGTAGCAGGCCGTGCCGTCGAAGCGCGCCAGCCCGTGGGCGTCTTTCGGGAAATGGCCCGGCACCCAGTCGACGATGACGCCGATGCCCTGGCGGTGGCACTGGTCGATGAAGTACTTGAAATCGTCGGGCGTGCCGAAGCGGGCGGTGGGGGCGTAGTAGCCGGTCACCTGGTAGCCCCAGCTGCCGGCGTACGGGTGCTCCATGATTGGCATCAGCTCGATGTGCGTGTAGCCCATCCGCTTCACGTAGGGCACGAGGTGCGAAGCCAGCTCGCGGTAGCTGAGCGGCTCGCCCTCGGGCGTTTTCATCCAGCTTTCCAGATGCACCTCGTAGCAGTTGACGGGACGCTCGAGCCAGTTGGTCCTGCCGCGCGCGTCCATCCACTCCTGGTCCGACCACTCGTAGGCGCCGAGTTTCCACACCATGGAAGCGGTGCGGGGGGGCGTCTCGCTGGCGAAGGCGTAAGGGTCGCACTTCATTTCCGAAACGCCGAAGATTTTCGAGCGCACGAAATATTTGTAAATGTCGCCCTGCCGGACGCCGGGAAGGAAAATCTCCCAGATGCCGCCGTCGCGGCGGCGCATCGGGTGGCGCCAGGAGTCCCACTGGTTGAAGCTGCCGGCGACGCAGACCGTCTCGGCGTTGGGCGCCCATACGGCGAAGCGGCAGCCGTGCACGCCGTCGATCTCCATCAGGTGCGCGCCCATCATGCGCCAGGCTTCGTAATGCGTGCCTTCGGCGTGCAGATAGACGTCGAAATCCGAAAGAAGAAGGCCGAAACGGTACGGGTCTTCGATAATCTCCGTGCCGCCGCGGTGCAGCACGAGTTCGATGACGTAGCGGCCGGGATCGCGCGCGATCTGGGCGCCGAAAATGCCGGCTGGATGCAGCCTGGCCATGGGGACCCGCCCGCCGCCCTCCAGCAGCAGCGCCGCCTCGGCGGCGTGGGGCAGCCAGGCGCGCACCACCCAGCCGTCCTCGACGCGGTGAGGGCCGAGGACGGAAAACGGATCGCCGTGATAGCCTCCGACAATCGCCTCGAAATCACCGGGGTTCATGCGGCTATTATGGCAGTTCATGGACCTGCGGTCATTGCCCAAGGCGGAGTTGCACCTGCACCTGGAAGGGTCGGTAGAGCCGGAGACGCTGTGCGAAGCCGTGCCGGGGCTGACGCCGGAAGAGGCCCGCGCCCGGATGCGCTTTACCGGCTTCGACGGGTTTCTTCAGGCGTTCAAATGGGTGCACTCCTGTCTGCGGCGGCCGGAGCATTTCGCGCTCGCCATGCGGCGCCTCTTGCCCCGGCTCGCCGAAGAGGGCGTGCGGTATGCGGAAATCAACGTGAGCGCGGGGGTGATCCTGTGGCGCGGGCTGCCGCTCGACGAAGTCTTCCCGGCCATCGCGGAGGAAGCCGAGCGGGGCCCGCTGCCGGTGCGGTTCATTTTTGACGCCGTGCGGCAGTTCGGCGTGGACCATGTCCAGGCGGCGGCGGAAGCGGCGGTGCGCTGGAAGAAGCGCGGCGTGGCGGGGTTCGGCATCGGCGGCGACGAGGCGCGCGGGCCGGCGCGGCTCTTCCGCGAGGTGTTCGCCTGGGTGCGCCGCCACGGGCTGGCGGCGGTGCCGCACGGCGGGGAAACCACGGGGCCGGAAAGCGTGTGGGAGGCGCTGGAATGCGGGGCCCGGCGCATCGGCCACGGCATCCGGGCGGTGGAGGACCCGGAGCTGGTGCGTCACCTGCGCGACTCCGGCATCCCGCTCGAGATCTGCATCACCAGCAACATTCGCACGGGCGCCGTGCGCAGCCTGCGCGAGCACCCGGTGCGGCGGCTGTTCGATGCGGGCGTGCCGATCGTGCTGGGCGCCGACGACCCGGCGATGTTCGGCACCACGCTCACGCGCGAGTACGAGCTGGCGCGCGACGTGTTCGGCTTCAGCGGCGAGGAACTGCGGCGGCTGGCGGAGAACAGTTTCCGTTACGCGCTGGCGGCCCCGCCGGAGGCCTGAGGGCCGCCCTCCAGCTTCGACGCAAGCTCGCGCACCAGGCGCTCCAGCTGCTCGACGCGCTGGGTCAGCTGCTCGATGGCCTGCCCTTCGGGGTCGGGCAGCTTGGCGTGCTCAAGCACTTCCTCGTTGTCCAGGCGGCTGCGCACGATGCGCCCGGGCACGCCCACCACGGTGGAGTGGTCCGGCACGGACTTGAGCACCACCGAGCCGGCGCCGATGCGCACATGATTGCCGATGGTGATGTTGCCGAGCACCTTGGCGCCGCTGCCGACGACGACGTGATGGCCGAGCGTCGGGTGGCGCTTGCCGCGCTCCTTGCCGGTGCCGCCCAGCGTGACCCCCTGGTACAGCAGGCAATCGTCGCCGATGACCGTCGTCTCGCCGATCACCACGCCCATGCCGTGGTCGATGAAAAAGCGGCGCCCGATCTGCGCGCCGGGGTGGATTTCAATGCCGGTGAGGAAGCGCGAGATCTGGCTGATGATCCGCGCCAGCGTGGTGAAGCCCGCCTTGTACAGCTTGTGCGCCAGGCGGTGGAACAGGATCGCGTGAAAGCCCGGGTAACAGAACAGGATCTCCAGCACGCTCTTGGCGGCGGGGTCCTCGCGGAAGATCGTGTCGATCTGTTCCCGGATGGTGCGAAACATGACTATCCCAATTATGCTCCGGCCAGCTCAGGCGCGAGTCCACCATTTTCCTGGAGAAGGGGGGACAAAGCACCGCATCGCGTCGAGCAGCGCGCCGGCGTCCCCGCCCGCCAGGATCATGGCGCGGTGAGCCGGATGGAGGAACCCGTCGGCGACAGCGCGGTCGCAGAAGCGCAGCAGATCGTCGAAATAGCCATCGACATTGAGCAGGCCCACGGGCTTGCCGTGCAGGCCGAGCTGGGCCCAGGTGAGCGACTCGAACAGCTCGTCGAGAGTGCCGAGACCTCCCGGCAGGGCGAGGAAGGCGTCGGCAAGCTCGCTCATCAGCGCCTTCCGGTCGTGCATGGACTCGACGACGTGCTGCTCGCTCAAACGCGGGTGGGCCAGTTCCCTGTCGACGAGCGCGCGGGGGATGACGCCAATCACCACGCCGCCGGCCTCGAGCGCAGCGTCGGCAAGCGCGCCCATCAGGCCGACGCTGGCGCCGCCGTAGACGAGCCGCAGGCCGCGGCGGGCGAGTTCGCGGCCCGTGCGCCGCGCCGCGTCGAAATAGACATCCCGGGCGAGGGAACTGGAACCGCAAAAAACACAGACGGACCGCATTCTGTTTCGAGGGTCTCATACGGGAAGGCCCCCGCGCCGCGTTTGATATGATGTTGCCGCTTTCCCGAAGGCGCTCCGATGCAGACGTGGACCCAGAACTACGACCCGCTCGGCAACACGGTGCTGTCGACGATGGCCGCGGCCATTCCGGTGACGCTGCTGTTCTACCTGCTGGCCGTGCGGAAGATTGCCGCGCACATGGCGGCCGTGTACGCGCTGCTGGCCAGCATGGCGGTGGCGCTGCTCGTGTTCCGGATGCCCGCGCAAATGGTGGCCGGGGCGGCGGCGCACGGCGCGGTATATGCGGCGCTGTGGATTGCGTGGGTGGTGGTGGGCGCGGTCTTCGTATATGACCTGACGGTGGAAAGCGGGCACTTCGAGACGATCAAGGGATCCATTGGCGCGATCACCGACGACCGCCGCGTGCAGATGCTGCTGATCGCATATTGTTTCGGCTCGGTGCTGGAAGGCGCGGGCGGCGGCGGCGCGCCGGTGGCGGTGACCGCGGCGATGATGATCGGGCTGGGGTTTCGCCCGTTCGAGACTGCCGTGGTCTGCCTGATGGCGAACACGGCGCCGGTGGCCTGGGGCGGCATGGGCAACCCCGTGCGCGCGCTGAGCGCGGTGACCGGGCTGCCGGAATCCGATCTCAGCGCGACCATGGGACGGATCCTGCCGCCGGTGGCGGCGATGCTGCCGTTCTGGCTGGTGCGGTCGACGGTGGGGTGGCGCGAAACGTTCCAGGTCTGGCCGGCTTGCGTCGCCGCAGGATTCACCTTCGGGTTCATCCAGTTTTTCTGGTCGAATTACATGGATCCCAACCTGGTGGACATCATGGCCGGAATGGGGACCCTGCTGGTTTCCGCCGCATTTTTCAAGTACTGGAAGCCGGCGGTGGAGTTCCATTTCCCGGAAGAGGCGGGCAAGCCGCGGGTGCAGCGAAAGAAATACACGGCCCGCGAGGTGATCCATGCCTGGTCGCCCTTCCTGTTGATCGCGCTGTTCGTGATTCTGTGGGGCGTCCCGCCGGTGAAGGCGCTCATCTCGAAAACGACCCTCAAGATGCCGGTTCCTGGCCTGCATCAGATGGTGGTGCGCACGGCGCCGGTGGTGGAGAAGGACGTCGTGGAAAGCGCGATTTTCAGCTTTGACTGGCTGGCCAGCGTGGGCACTGCGACGGTGCTCGCCGGGCTGGTCGCCGGGCCGGTGCTGGGATTGTCCATGAAGACGACGCTGCGTGTCTTCCGCAGGACAATGTACCGGATGCGCTTCAGCTTCCTCGCCATCATGTGCATGATCTGCATGGCGTATGTGATCCGCTACTGCGGCATGGACGCGGTGATGGGCCTGGCGATGACGCACACCGGCGTGCTGTACCCGGTTTTCGGCACGTTCATCGGCTGGCTGGGCGTGGCCCTCAGCGGGACGGACGCGGGTTCGAACGCGCTGTTCGGCAATCTCCAGGTGGTGACGGCGACGAAGCTGGGGCTGGATCCGGTATTGATGGCCGCGGCCAATTCCACCGGCGGCGTGATGGGCAAAATGGTGGCGGCGCAGTCGTTGATCATCGCCTGCGTGGCCGCGGGCATCGAAGGCAAGGAAGGCGACCTGTTCCGCGCAGTGGCCAAACACGGGCTGGCGCTGACGCTCCTCATCGGTTTGATTGTGACCCTGTATGCATACGTGCTGCCCGGGGTCGTCGCCCACAATCACAAGTTCTGGTAACCGGCGCCGGAGCGGTGGATTTGAATGCTTCGCCGCGGTTTGAAAGAATGGCGGCATCCCGCCGGCGCCGGCAGAGCAATCCGGCCGGCCGCCGTGAAGACAATTTTCGAGAGCGACTGGAGGTTGACGGAATGCGCTGGACCGTGTTTCTCGCCGCCGCTGTAGCGGCGCTGCTGCTGGAACCCGCGCGGGCGCAGCTCGGGACGTTTTCCAACGAGCAGCGCATCGCCATCACGCGCGAATGGAAGGGCGAGCGGTTTCCCGACGGACGCCCGAAGGTGCCCGACGAGGTGCTCGACCGCCTGAAGCTGACCACGGCCGAGGAAGCCTGGGGAACGCTGCGGCGGCTCGGGTACCACAACCAGTTCGAGGGCAACTGGAAAACCGTGAATGTGGACGACCCCGCGGGCGACCGGCTGGTGGGGCGTGCCGTGACCGCGGTCTTCATGCCGCGGCGGCCGGACGTCGACAGCTTCATCATGGACATGGGCAAGAAGGAGAACCGCGTCGGCCGCGGGCAGAACTCCTGGGTCATCGACACGCTGGTGAAGCGCGACGTGATGGTGGTCGACCTGTTCGGAAAGATCAAGGACGGCACGATCATCGGCGACAACCTCGGCACGTCGATCTGGACGAAGACGGGCACGGGCCTTGTGGTGGACGGCGCGGTGCGCGATGTCAGCGGCCTGATGGAGATCAAGGGCTTCAAGATCTTCTGCCGCGGCTTTGATCCGACGGGTATTGCCGAGGTGACGCTGATGGGCATCAACGTGCCCATCCGCATCGGGCAGGCGACCGTGCTGCCCGGCGACGTGGTGCTGAGCGACCCCGAAGGCGTGGTGTTCATTCCCGCCCATCTTGCGGCCGCCGTTGCCGACGAAAGCGAGCTGACGCGGCTGCGTGATGAGTGGGGCCACCAGATGCTGCGCGAGCAGAAGTACACGCCGGGGCAGATCGACGCGCAGTGGACGCCGCAAATGATCGAGGAATTCAACAAGTGGGCCGAAGCGAAAGGCTCCAAAGTCCGCATGCAGAAGCGAGAGAAGTGATTTCGAGGGAGGCGCGCATGGAAAAAGCGACAAGGAAATGGTGGCAGAACCGCCGGGGCGCAAGCCGCCGCGGATTCCTCAAGGCGGCCGCCGGCATGGCCGCGGCCGGTTTCTGGGCCGAGGAAACCATCCAGGCTTACCAGGGCAACGTCAACACAAATTCGAAACCTTCGGCCTTACGCATCACGGACCTGCGTTTCGCCCACATCATCGACGCGCCGATGCGCTGCCCGATCATCCGCATCGACACCAACCAGGGCATTTCCGGCTATGGCGAGGTCCGCGACGGCGCCAGCGTCACCTACGCGCTGATGCTGAAATCGCGCATTTTGGGAGAAAATCCCTGCAATGTCGACAAGATTTTCCGAAAAATCAAACAATTCGGGTTCCATGCGCGGCAGGCCGGCGGAGTCTGCGGCGTGGAAATGGCGCTGTGGGACCTGGCGGGCAAGGCCTACAACGTTCCCGCCTACCAGCTCCTTGGCGGCAAGTTCCGCGACCGCATCCGGCTGTATGCGGACACGACCGAGTCGCACGACCCGAAGGTGTACGGCGAGCGGCTGAAGAAGCGGCGCGAGGAGGGCTTCACCTGGCTCAAGATGGACCTCGGGATCGACCTGGTGGAAAAAATCCCGGGCGCCGTCACCGCGCCGGCAGGCGTCACGCAACGGTCATCGGTGTGGACCAAACACATGTTTACGGGCATGGAGCTCACCGAAAAAGGCATCGCGCTGATGTGCGACTATGTGGCGCAAATCCGGGAAATGGTCGGCTGGGATATTCCGCTGGCGGCGGATCATTTCGGGCATATCGGCGTGAATTCCTGCATCCGTCTGGGCAAGGCTCTGGAAAAGTACAACCTCGCCTGGCTCGAGGACATGATTCCGTGGACGGAGACGGAGCTCTGGAAACAGATCACGCTGGCGGTGGATATTCCCACGCTGACCGGCGAGGACATTTACCTCAAAGAGCCGTTTATCGAGCTGGCAAGGAACCATGCTGTCGACATCCTGCACCCGGACCTGGCAACCTCGGGCGGGTTGCTGGAGACGAAAAAGATCGGCGACGCGGTGATGGAGTACGGCCACGCCATGGCGATGCACTTCGCCGGCACGCCCATTTCCTTCATGGCGAACGTGCACTGCGCCGCGGCGACCGAGAACTTCCTGGTGCTCGAGCACCACTCGGTGGACGTTCCCTGGTGGTCGAACCTGGTCACCGGCAATGAGCAGCCGCTGTATGAGAAAGGCTTCGCCGTGGTGCCGGACAAGCCGGGACTCGGCGTGGAGCCGAACCCGGACGAGGTGAAGCGGCATCTGGCCCCGGGCACGGGCTACTTCGAGCCCACCGAGAACTGGAACAACGAGCGCAGCTGGGACCGGCTCTACAGCTGAGCGCCGGCGCAGCCTTTTGCAGAAAGCGGCGGGCCAATGGCGCTCCGCCGCTTTTCTGTTTCTCTCAGGGAACCGCACAGAAGGGGTATGCTGTGGGTTCAGGGAGGACTCGATCCGGATGTCTGCAACAAGCCGAAGCCGCCTGCGCGGCCTGCCGGTGGCGCAAAAGCTGCTGCTGAGCCTTTTTCTCGTCACGATCGGCGCCGGATACGGGGTGGCGCTCCTCAACCTGTATCTCACCTATCACCTGACGGACGGCGAGCCGGGGCTCAGCGTGGCGGACCTGCGGCGCGCCTTCTACGGCAACCGCGAAAACACGAAGCTCGCCAGCAAGATCGATGGCGGCAGCATGGCCCAGTTCCTGCCGCGCGCCGGCGACAAGGAGAAGATCCTGTCCTGGATCCAGGACGGCGCCAGCGAGGATGGCTACCGGCGCGTGATCCGGCCCATTCTGCAACAGAACTGCGTGCGCTGCCATAACCCGGCGGGGCTGCAACGATTCGCGCCGCTGACGTCTTACGAGGAAGTGATGGCGGTGGCGCAGATCGACCGCGGCGAGCCGCCCCAGTTGTGGGCCCGCGTCGCGCACACGCACATCCAGTCGATCGGGCTGCTGTTTTTCGCGCTGGCGGGCGTGTTCTCGTTCACGCAGGTGCGGGAGAAGCTGAAGGTGGCGGTGATCGTGCTGCCGTTCCTGGTGCTGCTGGCGGACTTCGGCCTGCGGTTCCTCATCAAGTACGAGCCGCGGCTGGTCTGGCTGATGGCCGCTTCGGGCGCGCTGATGGGCTTGCTGTTTGCCGTGCTGATTCTCGTCCCGCTGCACGAAATGTGGCTCCGGAAAGAATGAGCGGGAACGCCGGCGCCGGGTCCGGCTAGCGGCCGCCGCCGGCCGGGCCGCTCTCCGGCGGTTTTTTCTCCTTCAGCCGCCTGCGCTCCCTCAGCGCCTTCCGCAGAAGGTACTCGATCTGGCCGTTGAGGGAGCGCAAGTCGTCGTCGGCCCATTTTTTGAGCGCGTCAAGGACTTCCGCGTCGATCCTTAACAGAAAGGACTTGCGCTCCGCCATCGGTCCCGCTTCCGCCTACTGGTAGAGGGTGCCCGTGTTGAGCACCGGCTGCGCCGCCGCCTCGCCGCAGAGCACAACCAGCAGGTTCTGCACCATTGCGGCGCGCTGCTCGCCGTCGAGCTGAATGACGCCGCGCCGGGCAAGCATCTCCAGCGCCATCTCCACCATGCCCACCGCGCCCTCGACGATCTTCTGCCTTGCGGCGATGACCGCCGCGGCCTGTTGCCGGCGCAGCATCGCCGCAGCGATTTCGGGCGCATACGCCAGGTAGCTGATGCGGGCTTCCAGCACCTCGACGCCTGCCACGGCGAGCCGCTCCTGGATTTCCTCCTTCAGCCGCGCGGCGACCTCCGCCGTGCTTCCGCGCAAGGACACCTGGCCCTCCTCGTGGGCGTCATAAGGGTACGCGGTAGCGAGGTTCCGCACCGCGGCCTCGCTCTGCACGTGGACGTAGTTTTCATACTGGTCCACCTGGAAAATGGCCTCCGCCGTGTCGACCACCTTCCAGACGACGACGGCCGCGATTTCGATCGGGTTGCCGTCGTGGTCGTTGACCTTCATTTTCGACGTTTCAAAGTTGCGCACGCGAAGCGACACGGGCTTCTTCGCATAGAACGGGTTGGCGAAGCGCAGCCCCGGCTGCTTCACCGTGCCGATGTACTTGCCGAACAGCGTGAGCACCACGCCCTGGTTCGGCTGGACGGTGAAGAAGCCCGCCCAGCACAGGACGTCCACGATCAGGACGAAGACCCAGAAGGCGATCCACGCCCCGCGCAGATCCGGTTCCGCATTCTTCGCCGTCCAGATCAGCCCGGCAAGCGACGCGATGAAGACGGCCAGCACCAGCAGGAGAACGGGGATGCCGTTCCAGGCTTCGATGACTCGCTCTTTCAACATAAACACGGCCTCCTGTTTGTTCAGGCAGCAGTCCCAGCTGCTGTCAAAATGATATCACATAGCTATCGCAAGCGCAAGCGAAATCCTGCCGCGTGCGGGGCCGGGCTGTTCCCCTTCGGGCATCCGGTCAGCGCGGATTGTGACCGCAGTCATGGAGCCGTGGCGGCGGCGCGGCTTACGCTCAAACTGGACCGCAAGCCGCGGAACAGGAAAGGAGTGACCGGCATGAAACGCCTGTGGTTGGCGTTTGGCATCGTGACTGTGGTTTCTTTTGCGATTCTTGGCTGGATCGGAACGAGGATCTATCAGGAGAAGCCGCCGATTCCCGAGCAGGTTGTGACGAAGGACGGCAAGGTGGTGATCGGCCAGGGCGAAGTGGGTGCGGGCCAGAACGTCTGGCAGAGCATGGGCGGAATGGAAGTGGGCTCGGTGTGGGGGCACGGAAGCTACGTCGCGCCGGACTGGACGGCGGACTGGCTGCGCCGCGAGCTCCGGTTCGTGCTCAACGAGTGGTCGCAGAAGGAGCACGGAAAGCCGTTTGACGATCTCAATGCAGAGCAGAAAGGGGCGCTTCAAGGAAGGCTCCGGCAGATGTACCGGGCCAATACGTATGACGCCGCGACAGGAAGGATCGTGATTGACGATGTACGGGCGCGGGCGTTCGAGTCGAACGTGGCGTACTACACGAAGCTCTTTGCGGAGGGGCAGCCGGCATACGCGATCCCGAAGGGCGCCGTGCCGGACCCGGAGCGGGCGCGCAAGCTGGCGGCGTTTTTCTGGTGGACGGCATGGTCGGCGTCCACGAACCGCCCCGGCGACACGATCACGTATACGCACAACTGGCCGCATGAGCCGCTCGTCGGAAACGTACCCACAGGCGAGACGGTGATGTGGACGGGCGTCAGCATCCTGATGCTGCTCGGCGGCATCTGCGCGATGATCTGGTGGTACGCCTCGCAGCCGAAGGAAACGCCGGTGGAGCGGCCGGCGGCGGATCCGCTGATGAAGATCGGGGCCACGCCCTCGCAGCGGGCGGCGCTGAAGTATTTCTGGGTGGTCGCGATGTTGATCCTGGCGCAGATTGTGCTCGGGGTGGTGACGGCGCACTACGGCGTGGAAGGCGACGGTTTCTACGGCATTCCCCTGTCGAAGTGGCTGCCCTACAGCGTGACGCGCACCTGGCACATCCAGCTCGGCATTTTCTGGATCGCCACGTCGTGGCTGGCGGCGGGGCTTTACATCGGGCCGCTGATTTCGGGCGTGGAGCCGAAGCACCAGCGGCTGGGCGTGAACGTGTTGTTCGCAGCGCTGCTGGTGATCGTCACGGGGTCGCTCGCGGGCGAATGGCTGAGCGTGCACAACCGGCTGACGGACCGGCAGTCGTTCCTGTGGGGCCATCAGGGCTATGAGTACATCGATCTGGGCCGCGCATGGCAATTGCTGCTGTTCGCGGGGCTGTTCATCTGGCTGTTCCTGGTGATCCGCGCGGTGAAGCCGGCGTTCCGGCAGGGCGGCGAGCAGAAGCCGCTGCTGACCATCTTCCTGATGAGCGCCGGGGCGATCGGCCTGTTCTACGGCGCAGGCATCATGTGGGGGCAGCACTCGCATCTCTCGATGGTCGAGTACTGGCGCTGGTGGGTGGTGCATTTGTGGGTGGAAGGCTTCTTTGAAGTCTTTGCCACGGCGGTGATCGCGTTCTTCTTCGCGCGGCTGGGGCTGGTGCGGCCGAAGCTGGCGGCGGAAGCGGCGTTGCTGTCGGCGACCATCTACCTGGCGGGCGGCATCATCGGCACCTGCCACCACCTTTACTTCACCGGGACTCCGACGGTGGCGCTGGCGTGGGGTTCGGTGTTCAGCGCGCTCGAGGTGGTGCCGCTGACGATGGTGGCCTACGGGGCCCTGGACGATCTGCGCCGCGGCCGCGCGACCGAGTGGGCGCGGCGCTACCGCTGGCCGATTTACTACTTCGTCGCCGTGGCCTTCTGGAACATGCTCGGCGCGGGGCTGTTCGGTTTCATGATCAACCCGCCGATCGCCCTGTATTTCATGCAGGGGCTGAACACGACGCCGGTGCACGGCCACGCGGCCCTGTTTGGCGTCTATGGCATGCTGGGCATCGGCCTGATGCTCGTCTGCCTGCGGGCGATGGGACAGAACGAAGAGTGGAACGACCGGCTGATGAAGTTCGCCTTCTGGGCGATGAACGGCGGGCTGTTTGCGATGTGCGTGTTCAGCCTGCTGCCCGTCGGGCTGCTGCAAACGTGGGCGAGCGTGAGCCAGAGTTACTGGTATGCACGAAGCATGGAGTTCCTCCAGACGCCGCTGATGCAGGCGCTGCGATGGATGCGCGCGCCGGGCGACACCCTGTTCGCCCTGGGTGCGCTGGCGCTCGTCTGGTTCGTCCTGAAGATCCGCCCGGCCGCGCCGGAGCGCGGCTGAGCGGCCGGCACGAAGGCGGAGGAGGCGCGGCTCAGCCGTCCTCTTCCGCCTGGCCGCCGGCTGCGGCCAGCGCTGCCGCGGCCGTTTCCTGCAAGCGGCAGGCGTCGCGGAAGCTGCACCATGCGCACAGGCTCTCGTCGGCGGGCTTCACCTCGATTCGCCCGCTGAAGATCTCGGCCAAGGCCCTTTCGGAGGCCTGCACGGCGGTCTGCATGAGTTCCTGCGATTCTTCCAGAGTGTCTGGGCCGGCGAGTCGGATCGAGTCGCGGAGGGAGACCAGCTGGATTTTCGCCGGGACGTATCCCTCCAGCTCGAGAGCGCGCGCGTAAAGCCCGCCCTGGACGGCGAGCCCTTCCTGTTGCTGCTGCGCCTGCTGCCGGACGGAGTCCGCGCGAGAGTATTTGAAATCGTAGACCGCACACTGTCTGTCTGGCGAAATATCGACGCGGTCGGCCCGGCCAACGACTTTCACGCCGGCCACGCGGAGCGAAAGCTCCATTTCCGTCTCCACCCGCCAGCCGGCCGCTGCCGGGCCATGCTGCGCGTACAGGCGAAGGTTGCGTTTCATGGCGGCGCGGTTCAGCAGGGTTTCATGCGTTTCGGCGAGGCCGGAGCGCTGCATTTCGCGGTCCCACAGCTCGTCGACGATCCTGCCGATGTCGCCGCCGCGGCGGTGCCACTCGCAAACGATCCTGTGCGCCAGCGTGCCAAGGAAGCGGGCGTCGAGCCGTTCCGAGGGCAGCGGCGGCAGTTCCTCCAGCTGCAGCGTCCACCTTGCGAAAAACTGGAACGGGCACTGAAGGAAGGACTCGATCGCCGTGGCGGCGATCTCCGGGTGCCTGGAGCGTACCTGTTGCAGCACCCCGTCCGACTGGAGCGCCGGGCGGGGCGGCTTGCCGGCGGCGCGGCGCGGGCGCACGGAAAAGCGGCGGGCGGGAATCGTGCGCGCGCCCTCCGCCTCTTCCTGGTCGAGCACGAACGAGCGCACATTTTCGTCGCCCTTCTCGTTGCGCGCCGGCCAGGAAAGGAACAGCCGCTGCGAGGCGCGCGTGCGGGCCACTTCGTACAGGAACCGCTCCTCGGCCTCGCGGGCGGCGCGCGTGCGGATGTCCAGCTTCGACTCGGCGAGCATGGACCGCAGCGAGTCCGGAAGAACCGGGTCCGGCGCGGCACGCCGCGGGAATTCGCCTTCGAGCAGGCCGCAGACGAAGACTACCGGCAGCTCCCACTGCCTCGACTCCTGCACGTCGAGGATGTGGACGACGTCGCGCCGCGCGTCATGCGGGAACACGCGCGACTCGCGCAAGGCCGGCTCCGCCTTCGACCAGAAATGCGCAAGCGGCAACGGATCCTCCGGCAGGATCCGGGCGACGCCCTCGAGCACGTTCAGAATTTCGCGGAAGCAGGCGGCGCGCAGGCGGAAGTCCCGCATCTCCGGCTCGCCGAGCGCGCGGTCTGCGGGGGGCGGCTCGAGCAACCGCGCCACCTCAGCGAAACGGCGCGCCCACTCCGGCGGGGACAGGCTCAGCCCGGGCCAATCAGCAAAGGGCCGCAGGATGCCGGCAACGGCGGCGCCGGCGGCGCCGGCGGCGCGTTCGAGTCGTTCCAGGCCGGAGAAGGGCAGCTCCTCGACGGCCCGCGCCCACACGCCCCCGGCGCTGACAGATCCGGCAACGCGGCAGCCGGGCGAACGCAGCAGCCGCAAGGCGGCCTCCCCGTCCCAGCCGCTGCCGACTGCATCCACGAAACGCCGCGCCAGCAGCCCGGCGGGCTCATGCCACACGGAGCGGCCGAAATAGCTGCGCGCGGGAATGCCGGCGCGGAAGAACGTCCGCTCGAGCAGCGAGACGTATTCGCGCTCGGCGCGAATCACCACGCCCATCTCGCGCCATGGCCGGCCGCGCGAGTGTTCATCGAGGATTTGCAGGGCGATTTCTTCGGCCTCATGCTCGCGGGAGGCGGCGTGGACGAGAACAACCTCCGGCCGCGGCCTTGCAGGGGAGAGCCGCTCCACCCCGGCGCCCAGCTCGCGAAAGGCTTCAACGGAGGGTTGCGCGCCCTCCCACTCGGGCAGCGTGACGGCGACCTCGGCGGCCTGCTTCAGCGCCCCGATCAGGCGCCGCTCGGCGGCGGAAAACAGAAAGAACCCGTCAAACCAGACGCGGGAAAACGGCGCGCCATTGCGGGCCACCCTCCCGGCGGCTTCGAAGAGGGCGCTGGCGCGCAGGTGCAGCCCGGCGCGCGAAAGTTCGCTCTCAAGTTCCCTGTAAAGCTCGCGGAAATCGCGCTCCACCTGTCCCTGAAGTCTGGCCAGAGACTCCAGTTGCAGCGCGTCGCAGCCGGAGTGGGCCAGCTCCTCGAACGCCGAGGCAAGCGACGCGGCAAGCCCCGGGCTGCCGCGCAGGCCCTTGTACAAATCAGGGCGTCTGTCGAGAGCCAGCTCGACAAGAAGAGCGAGCGAAGCGGCGTCGGCCATGCGGACGTCCGGCGCAAGCTCGCCGACCAGGCCGGCCATGGTGACGATCCGCGAGGGCCGCACCGGGTGTCCGCGGCGCGCCAGCTCGTGGCGCAGGTGCTCGGCCATGGTGGACGTGGGCACGACAAGCCGGACGCGTTCCTCCGATGCGGCGCGGAGGAACTCCTCAAGCACGCGGGTCGTCTTGCCCGAGCCTGGCGGCCCCAGCAGAAGCCTCATGAGGCCAGAGTACACCGGCCGGGGCGCCGCGTCCGGCGCGGTCACCGCACTGCGATCTTTTGCATGAGCTGCTGGCTCTGCGCGTTCAGCACGTTCAGCTGGCGCAGATCCTCCTCGGCGGCGAGCACGGCGGTCTGGATTCGCGACAGGTCCCCGACAGCCGCTGCCGGGTTGTCGCGCTGCGTGTCGAGCCGCACGGCCAGGGCCCGCAACTGGTCGGTGATGTCGCGATAGCGCCGCTGGAGCGAAACGACCGTGTTCTCGCGGCGGCGGTTGATCTCGCCGAGCTCCTGAACGACCGGGCCGAGGGAAGAGACGCGCTGGTTCAGCGCGGCCAGCTCCTCCCGCGTCTTGCGCAGCGCGGACTCCAGTTGCGCCAACCGCTCGTTCTTCGCCTTGAGCTCGGCTTCCATCGCCTGCACGACGCGGCGCGTGTTTTCGAGGTCCTCGTTCAGGGCCGTTTCGGCGGCGGCGAGGCGCCTGTTTTCCGCTGTGGCGCGCTCCAGCGAGGCTTCCAGCTCGGCCACCCGGTTGCGGGCCTCGGCAAGCGCCGTTTGCAGCTCGGCGAGCCGGTTTTGCGCGCCGGCGAGCTCGCGGACCGCAGCCAGGCGGCGCGCCTCCTCGGCGCCCCGTTCGACGGCGGGCGGCAGCGCCGGCGCGATGCCCTTCTCGGCGAGCTGGCGGCGCAGCGCGTCGTTTTCCAGCAGCAGCGCCGCGGCGCGCTCGCGCTCGCTGGCCAGCTCGGACCTCGCCTTGCTGATCTCCTGCTCGAATTCCGCCCGCGCCTGGAGGCGCGTGCGCAACAGCCACGCGCCGGCCGCCAGCGAAAGCCCGAGCAGGACCGACAGGGTCACGAGCGCCGGGTTGCGCATACGGTCAATCCTACCCGATGACGAAGCGAGCGGGGTCTGAAATCTTCCATAGTCTTATTCCCGCGCCCAGCCCTCCGAGGTGATGCGGCTGCGGTATTGCAGGTCCGCGCCGCCGGCGAACTGGACAGTGATGTTCTTCGGCAACCCGCCGGGAAGGCGGATGTCAATGGCGCACATGGACTGGATGCGCTCGAACGCGGCGGCCACGGCTTCCGGAATTTCGGCGAGGTTGCGGCAGAACCAGGCCTGGCCTCCGGTGGCTTCGAGGATCTGCTCCAGGCCGGTCTGGTAGGCTTCGTTGAGCCGGTCGCTGCGATAAGCAAGATGGACGGCGAAGACGGGCGCGTCGCTCGGGGCGAGCGCGGCGGCCAGGCGCGCGGATTTCTCGCGGATGAGCGCGTCGGGAAACCGCCGCGACAGATCGCGCGTGTCGCTGTAGTTGATCACCGGGTTGGTGAAGTCCTCGCGGTAGTTGCCGATGTCGGAGTCGGTGAGGTACAGCACGGCGACACGCACCGGCGCCTTGTGAAGCAGCGAGACGGCGAGCCGCGCCGCGCGGTCCACCGTTTCCAGCAGCCCGGCCCGCCCGGTGACTTGCGCGCTCTGGATGGCAGCGGCTGCCGCAGCGCGGTCCGGGCCGGGGTCCTGAAGCACGCGCAGGCCGTCCAGCGCGCTCAGCACGCCCACCCAGACGTGGTCGGGCAGCTTTGCGATTGCCTCGGCCGCTGCCTGCCGCGCCAGGTCGATGCGCGTGATGTCGCCGGTGAGATCCAGCACGAGCAACAGGACCAGGGGATCCTGCGGGCCCAGCACGCGCTCGATGCGGGCCTCGCGGCCTTCCACCATCGCCTTGATGCCGTCCAGCGGGGCCGAGCCGGGCCACGCGGGCACGCGCCGCAGCCGGCCGCTGTCCGCCGCGGGCCTCGGCCTGGCGCCGCCGGCGCCTTGCAGCGCAAGAATCGCCAGCCAGTGCCGCCGGGTCATCAGAAGCTGAACCTCAGGCCGAGCTGCACCACGCGGCCGCCGCGCGAGCCGATGATGCGCCCCGCGTTCACGTTGGGCGCAGACGCCGGGCCGATGACGACATCGGGATCCGTCCAGTTGGCGTGATTGAGCCAGTTGAATCCCGAGGCGGTGAATTCCACCGAGCGTTCCTGGTCGATCGGGAACCGCTTGGACAGCGACAGGTCGTGGTTCTGCGAGATGGGGCCGCGCAGGAACGGATGCGTTCGCGGCCCCGCGCCCATGGCGAAATCCGGCGGGTGAGCGAACGCCTCCGGGTTGAACCACTGTTCCGGGGAGGGCTTCCTGACGCGCGGGTTGACGCCCGGGACAGGGTTCACGCGCACCGTTTGCAGCACGCCGCCGGTGTTGTTGAACTGCGCGCGCAAGGCGAGCGGTTCGCCGGAGGCCACCGTGGAGATGGCCGAAATGGACCAGTTGCCCGCCAGGTACCCGCGCCAGCCCGGGTAGTTGAGAAGCGGCTTGCCGGCGCCCAGCGGCAGCTCGTACATGCACGAAAACGAAAGCCGGTGCGGGTTGTTCCACGCGGTGAGCGCCCATTCGTTCTTTCGGTTGAACTGGTCCTGGCGGCCGTAGGGGCCGGAGTAGTCGTCGAACTGGCGCGAGTATTCGTAGGACACGTTCAGCGAAAGGCCCTGCCCGGTGCGTTTCTCGGCGCGGAGGGAGAGCGCCTCGCGCCGGTAGCGGCCGTCGGGCCACTGCGAGAACAGGTCGATTTCGTAAAACTGCGGATACGGCCGCAGCGCGCGGTTCCAGGCCAGATCGTTGAGCTGCTCGCGAAGCGCCAGGTAGTCCGGGTGCACGGCGTTCATCCGCCAGGAGCCGTTCCCGATGAAGACGTCGCGGCCCCAGCTGACGCCCAGTCCGGCGCTGAGCACGATGCCTCCCTTCACCTGCCGTTCGTAGCCGAGCCCGGCCGACTGGTAGCGCGGCAGCCGGCCGGTGTTGTCCAGAACGTTGGCGTTGGTGTCGTTGGCGGCGTCCGGCGCGAGATCCGGCACCGGGCGGGGCGGCGGAGGCATGCCGTCGCGCAGCAGAAATGCAGGCTCCAGAAACGGGTTCGGCGAGTAGAAATACGGGTGCCCCGTGAAGCCGCGCGTGCCCCACTGTCCGTTATAAACGGGGTACCCCTGATAGCTCATTCCGTAGGACAGCCGCACCACGGACTGGCGGTTGCCGCGCGGGTTCCACGCGAGCGAAAAATAGGGCTGCGGCTTGACGGCGACAGGCTGGAAAGCGCGGCCGTAGCCGTCGCGGCCGGCGAAGACGAGCGCGCCGGGCCGCTGGTTGGCCGGGTTGATCACGCGCAGATCGACGATGCTTTGCCGGTCGTAGCGCTCCGTGCGCGGCGCGGCCGCCAGGAAGCTGAGGCCGAAGACGAGCGTCAGGTTCGGGCGGACCTCCCAGACATCCTGCGCGCCCGTCGTCCAGGACCAGTTGCGGAAATAGGAAGGCGAAGGAACCAGCGCGATGTCGGCGTTTTCCGGGCCGCCCAGAAGGAAGCTGGCAAAGGCGAGGCCGGTATTGACGATGCCCGGCAGGCTGGTGTAGCGCCAGGTGAAGAAGTAGGCGCCGGCGGGCATGGCGGGGATGAAGGTGTTGACCTGGAGCCGCGTGAACTGGCTGGTGAAGCGGAGGCTGTGGCGGCCGCGCTTGTGCGAGAGGGCGTCGGTGAGGGTGAAGGTGTTGCGCGCGGTCCGGGCCACCGGCGTGGTCCGGCCCATGTCGATGTAGTTGGCGAGGTCGAAGAACGGGAAGGCGCCGGAAGGGACCCCGCGGAGGCCGAGCTGTTCCGGCCAGCCGGAGACGTCGGAAACATTTTCACTGACGTTTGTCTGGGCCTCGAAACTGGCGGTGTGAATCGTCTGGGGAGAAAGCGTGAGGACGTGCTCGATGGCGCCCCGGCGGTTCCGGAATTCGCGGTCGGCCGGAGCGGAGTCGGCCGGGCTGTTGATGAGGCGCGCCGTGCCGCCGAAGCCGTTGGTGAAGGACAAGGAGACCGAAAGGCGGTGTTTTTCCAGAAACGTGTGGTCGACGCGCGCAATCATGCCGTCGGCGGTGTTGGTTTCCGGCGACACGATGAAATAGTTGTTGCGGAAGAACGGTCCGGCATTGGCGTTGGGCAGCGGGTAGTATCCGATCGCCTTGCGGGCCACGGGATCCTGGCGGGCTTCGGGGATGCGGTTGCCCGGGAACGGGTCCTTGAGAAACTCGAGATTGTCCCGCGAGACGGGCAGCGCCGGGTTGTAGGCGGGGTTCGGGCGGACGGTGGCGGGGTCGTAAATGGGCAGCGGGGCGCCGGAGGAGTCCACTGTAAGGCTGAAGTCGCCGCGGCGCTCCGGCTCGATGGGGACGGTGCGCAGCGAGCTGCGGGCGATGCGCTCGCGGACGCCTTCGTAATTGAGGGAGAAGAAGGTTTTTCTGGCCCCGTCGTAGACTTTGGGAACGAGCACCGGGCCGCTGACGCTGAAGCCGAACTGGTTGCGGCGCAGCAGGTTCTTCGTGCCGCCGCGCTGCCGGATCTCGTGGGGCACGGCGTCGAGGATGTCGTTGCGGAAATTGTGGTAGATGCGGCCGTGGAAGGCGCCGCCGCGCGCGCCGGGCGCGCGGGCCGCGCGCTTCGGGCTGTCGGCGCGCAGGCCCATTTCCCGCGTGAGTCTGCGGAATTCTTCCGCCGCCTGCTCAAGCGCGGATCGTGCCGGAGTTTGCCCGTGCGCGATGGCGGAGGCCAGAAACAGGACCAGCAGGGAGCTCCGCATCCGCTACCCTTTCAGTGTATCGCCGCCCGCCCGCGCAGCGGCGCGACGGCCGCGCCGTGCGCTACGCTGGTCGCAAATGAAACTGAAGGAACTTGCCACGAGGCTCGGCTGCGAGCTGCGGCCGGCGGCCCCGGACGACGGCGAGCGGGAGATTGAGGGCGTCGCCGGCATGGAATACGCCGGGCCGTCGCACATCACGTTTCTCGCCAACCCGAAGTACGCGCACAAGGTGAAGGAGACGCGTGCCGGGGCGATCATCGTCAGCGCCGGCGCCGGCCCGCTGCCCATCCCCGCGCTGCTGAGCGACAACCCGTATCTGGATTTTGCGAGGGCGCTCGAGCTGTTCTACCAGCCGCCGGCCCCGCCGCCCGGCATCCACCCGACGGCGGTCATCGCGCCTTCGGCGGAGATCGGCGAGGGCGTCTCGATCGGCGCCTATGCGGTGATCGGCGAACGGGTGCGCATCGGGCGGGGGACCGTCATCCATCCGATGGTGGTGATCTACGAGGGCGCGGTGATCGGCGAGGACTGCATCCTGCACGCGCACTCCACCGTGCGCGAGCACTGCCGCCTCGGCAACCGCGTGATCCTGCAAAACGGGGTGGTGATCGGCGCCGACGGCTTCGGCTTCGCGAAGCGGAAGGACGGGACGCACTACAAGATCGTGCAGTCCGGCCCGGCGGTGCTCGAGGACGACGTCGAGGTGCAGTCGCTTTCTTCGGTGGACCGCGCCACGGTGGGCGAGACGCGCGTCAAGCGGGGGGCGAAGATCGATTCGCTCGTCCAGATCGGCCATGCCTGCGTGGTCGGCGAGGACAACATCCTGTGCGCGCAGACGGGGCTGGCCGGGTCGAGCATTCTCGGCAGAAACGTGTTGCTGGCCGGGCAGGTGGGCGTCAGCGGCCACCTGACAATCCACGACAACGCCGTGGCGTACGCGCAGAGCGGCATCGGGGGCGACGTGCCCGCGGGCAGCGTGGTCGCGGGCTCGCCGGCCTTCGACGCGGCGCAATGGCGGCGGGCGGTGACGGCGTTCCCGCGCCTGCCGGAGCTTCTGAAGACGGTGCGACAATTGGAAAAGCGCATCGCCGAGCTGGAAAGCCGTCTGGAAGGAAAGTGACCGATGAGGAAAAGCCGCCACATGAACCGGGCGCCGCTCGCCTATAAAAACGAAGCGTTTCTGGACAGCTGGAACGGACGCGCCATCCGCATTCTGGCCGAATATCTGGAGCCTCTGGACCGGTTCAGCCGGGAAAAGATCCGCGACACGGTCGTCTTTTTCGGCTCGGCGCGCATCACCGAAGACGGGCCGATGGGGCGCTACTACCGGGAGGCGCGCGAATTTGCGCGGCTCATCACCCAATGGTCGAATGCGCTGGAGCCGCCCACGCGCCGCTTCGTCGTCTGCACCGGCGGCGGGCCCGGGATCATGGAAGCGGCCAACCGCGGGGCGCACGACGCCGGCGGCAAATCCATCGGGCTGAACATCGCCCTGCCGCACGAGCAGTACCCGAACCCGTATATTTCGCCGGAGCTGAATTTTGAATTCAACTACTTTTTCATGCGGAAATTCTGGTTCGCCTATCTGGCGAAAGCGCTCATCGTGTTCCCCGGCGGGTTCGGCACGCTGGACGAGCTGACGGAAATTCTCACTCTCGCGCAGACGCAGAAGCTCGAAAAACGGATCATGATCATGCTTTACGGCGCCGATTACTGGCGCGAAGTGATCCGTTTCGACGCCCTGGTCCGGCACGGGATGATCAGCCCGGAAGACATGAATCTGATGGATTTCGTCGACGACGTGCACACCGCCCTCGACCATCTGAAGACATTCCTCACGGAAAATTACCTCCAGCCGGACCAGGTCCGCGCCGCCGAAGAGCTGCCGGACATCGCCAAGTCGCGCCTGTGACCGGCGCTGCGGCGGTGGCGGACGAACCGGCGGAACGGGTACTCTGAAGCGGAATGGGCTCGCCCGGCTGGCTGACGATCTGGCGTTCCGCAGGCCGGCTGGAACGGTTGTTCGCAGCGGCCGTGCTGGCCTCTTTGGCTGCGCAGTGGGCCGCGCCCGGCCGGCTTCCGGCGGCCGTGCTCCAGCTGGCGGCCTTCGCGCTGGGCTTCGCCGTGCTGCTGCGGCTGGGCGTGCGGCTGGCGCGGCGGATGATCTGGCGGCTGCGCAACCGGCTGATTCTCGCCTATGTCTTCATCGCCGTCGTCCCGATGCTGATGCTGGCGGTGCTGACGCTGGCCGGCGCGTGGGTGGTGTCGGGCCAGATTGCGGCCTACCTGTTGAGCGTGGAGATGAACCGCCGCACGGCCTCGTTGCAGATGGCGGCCGCCTCGCTGGCGCGCGCCGCCCCGCAGGTGCGGGCCGAGGCGGTGAGGCGCGCGGGCTTCTTTATCCGCGACCGGTTTCGCGGGGCGGAGATCCTGCTCAAGGACGAGCAGGGGCGCGAGGTCCGCTACCCGGAAAACGCCTCGCTGCCGCACCCGCCCGAGGGGCACGGCGACACGGCCGGGCTGCTGATCCGCGACGGCAAATTCTTCCTGTGGGCGCACAGCGGCGGCAGAAATTCCGAAGTGGTCATAGCGGTTCCGGTGACGCACGCCTTCCTCCAGGGGCTGGCGCCGGGGCTGGGGGCCATCCAGCTCACTCCGTTTTCCATCGGCGCCGAGGGCGTGCGCGCCATGGACGTCTCGCTGCACCCGCCTCTCGACGACGAGCCGCAGGCGGCCCCGGCGGCGGTCCCGGAGCCGGCCAACCTGCTGGATCTCCCGCTCAAGTGGGGCGTGTCGCTGCCGGCGTCGGTGTGGGAAGACCCGCAGAAGCCGGCCACGGTGTTTCTCGGCGTCGCGACGCGCATCTCGGGGCCGCTGCGGGTCATGTTCAGCGTGGACACGAGCAGCGGCGGGCCGACCATGCTGATCCTGTTTTCCACCGCGCTCATCGTTTTCTTCCTCGTCGAGGTCGGCTCCGTCTGGATCGGCGTGTCGCTGTCGCGCACCATCACTTCCGCCGTGAACGATCTTTACGAAGCCACGGTGCGGATCCGCAGCGGCGACCTCGGCCACCGCATCCAGGTCACGGGCAACGACCAGCTGGCCGAGCTGGGCACGTCGTTCAACATCATGGCCGGCAATCTGGAGCGGCTGCTCCAGGCCGAGAAGGAGCGGCAGCGGCTCCAGGCCGAGCTGGAGATCGCGCGGGAGGTGCAGGCGCAGCTTCTGCCGAAGCCGATCCGCGCCTTCGGCAGCCTGCGCATCGCCAGCGTGTGCAACGCGGCGCGGATGGTCTCCGGCGACTATTTCGACTACCAGCCGCTGAATGAAGCGCAGCTGGCGCTGGCGCTCGGCGATGTGGCCGGCAAGGGGATTTCCGCCGCGCTTCTGATGGCGACGCTGCAATCGGCGATGCGCAGCCAGTTGCGCCAGTGCATGGAAGCCGCCGAGGCGGCGGCCGCGGGAATGGGCGCCGGCTACGGGCCCCAGCGGTTCTCGACGGCGCGGCTGGTGTCGAACCTCAACCAGCAGCTGTTCGCCTCCACAGCGCCGGAAAAGTACGCCACCTTCTTCTTCAGCATCTACGACGAAGGCTCCGGCGAGCTGGCCTACACGAACGCGGGCCATCTGCCGCCGCTGCTGGTGCGCGGCGGCGAGGTCCGTCCGCTGGACACCAACGGCACCGTGGTCGGCTGCTTCGCTTCGGCGCGCTACGGCGAGAGCCGCTTGAGGCTGGAGCCGGGCGACCTGCTGGTGTGCTACACCGACGGCGTGACCGAGCCGGAGAACGCCTACGGGGAGATGTTCGGCGAGCAGCGGCTGTGCGCGCTGCTGGCCGAACACGCCGGGCTGGATGTCGAAGAGATCGGCCAGCGCATCGTCGAGGAAGTCACGCGGTGGACCGCGTCGACGGAATTGCAGGACGACCTGACGCTGCTGCTGATCCGGAAGACGGCATGAGGATGACGGCGGGCGCGCGCAGGTTCCTGGCGATGGCGGCCCTGGTGGCCGCGGTGGCCTCGGCGGGCACGCTGGGCTACGTCTTCGTGGCCGGCTATCCGTGGCTCGACGCCGTTTACATGGCCATCATGACGATGACCACGGTGGGCTACGGGGAAATCCACCCGCTGGATGGCAGGGCGCGCGTCTTCAACACGTTCTACATCGTCGTCAGCGTCAGCACGATGCTGATGGTGATCGGCGTGATGACGCGGGAGATCATCGAGGCGCAGTTGCGCGACGTGCTTGGCAGAAGAAGGGCCAGGAAGATGCTCGAATCGGTGAAGGGACATTACATTGTGTGCGGGTTCGGGCGCGTCGGCCGCGGCGCGGCGGCCGAGCTGCGCAAAGCCGGCGCGACCGTGGTGGTGCTCGACCGCGACGAGAAGCGGGTGGAAAGGGCGCAGCGGGCGGGCTGCCTGGCCCTGTCCGGCGACGCCACCTCGGACGAGTCGCTTGCCGAGGCGGGCATCACAAGGGCGGCCGGGCTGGTGGCGGCGCTGAGCTCGGATGCGGACAATCTCTTCCTGGTGATGTCGGCCCGCGCGCTGAACCCGTCGCTGCGCATCGCAGCGCGGGCCGCCGAGGAGGAAACCGAGCGCAAGATGATCCGCGCGGGCGCGGACACGGTGCTCGCCCCCTACAGGACGGCCGGCGCGCAGCTGGCCCTCTCGCTGGTGAAGCCTCACGTGCGCCAGTTTCTCGATTTCGCCATGGCCGCGCCGGAATGGACGGTGCGCATCGAGCAGATCGAAGTGGATCCGTCCAGCGATCTGGTGGGAAAATCGCTGGCGGAGGCGCGCATCCGCGAGGAAATGCAGGTGGTCGTGCTCGCCATCCGCCGCGTGTCCGGCGGCATGGAGTTCAACCCCTCGGCGGCCGCGGTGATCGGCGCGGGCGACTGCCTGATCGTGATGGGCGAGGCCGGGCCGCTGCGCCGCTTCGAGACGCGCGCCGCCGGAGGACGATCGCGATGAAGATCCTCACCGCCGAACAGATGCGCGAAATCGACCGCCGCACGATGGAGCTTGGCGTGCCGTCCCTGATCCTGATGGAGAACGCCGCCTGCCGCTTCACGGAGTTTCTCGAGCGTCACTACGCGCCGCTGGAAAGGCAGCGCATCGTGGTCGTCTGCGGCAAGGGCAACAACGGCGGCGACGGCATGGCGGTCGCGCGGCAGCTGCATTTGCGGGCCCGGCCTGCCTCGCTCGATGTGGTGCTCGCCTGGCCGCCCGAAGAGCTGCGCGGCGACGCCGAGGCCAATTACCGGATGCTGGCCGCGCTGGGCGTGCCCGTGCACCGCTCGATCGAGCCGCGAATGCGCGCCGCCACGCTGGTCATTGATGCGCTGCTCGGCACGGGCCTCGCGGGGCCTGCGCGCGGCGTGGCGCTCGATTTCATCCGCGAGATCAACCGCGGCTTCCCCGGGGCGGAAATCGTCAGCGTCGACATGCCCAGCGGCCTGTGCGAGGAAGGCGAGAGCGTCCTGCCGGCCCACACCGTGACGTTCACCGCGCCCAAGATCGAGCAGGTGCTCCCGCCGACCTGCGACCGCGTGGGCCGCCTGCACGTGGTGCAGATCGGCACCCCGCCGGAGATGCTCGAGCGGGACGCCTCCCTGTGGCTCGCGCTCATCGAGCCGCGCCGCTTCCGGCGCCTCTTCGAGCCGCGCCCGCGCGGGGCGCACAAGGGCGACTTCGGCCATGTGCTCGTCATCGGCGGCGCCGAGGGCAAAGGCGGCGCGGCGGCCATGGCCGGATGGGCTGCGCTCAAGGCCGGAGCGGGGCTGGTCACGGTGGCGTGCGCCGAGGCGGAGCGCCGCACGGTGACGGCGCTCGCGCCGGAGCTGATGACGCAGGGCTGGCTCGAAGACCCCGGCGACAAGGACGTGATCGCGCTCGGCCCGGGGCTCGGGCGCGACCCGGAGATGGTCTCCTTCGCGCAGCGGCTGTTCGCGCAGAGCGCGCTGCCGATGGTCGTGGACGCCGACGGGCTGAACGCGCTGGCGGGCACGTCGTTTCGCGGCCCCGGCCCGTGGCGCGTGCTGACGCCGCACCCGGGCGAGATGGCGCGGCTGGCCGGCGTCACCAGCACCGACATCCAGGCCGACCGCATCGGCATCGCCCGGCGCTTCGCCATGGAGCGCCACGTCGCGCTCGTGCTGAAGGGGCAGCGCACGGTCATCGCCTTCCCCGACGGGCGCGCGTTTGTCAACCCGACCGGAACGCCCGCCATGGCGACCGCCGGCTCCGGCGACATCCTCACCGGGCTCGTCGCCGGCCTGCTGGCGCAGTGGCCGGACCGCCGCGAGGAAGCGCTGCTGGCGGCCGTGTGGCTGCACGGGCGCGCCGGCGAGCTGGCGGCCGATGAGTCCACGGAATGGTGCGTCACCGCCACCGATCTGCTGCGCCACCTGCCGGCCGCCATCCGCGAAGCAGCCTCATGAGGACCCGCACCTTCACCACCCGCAGCGAGGAAGAAACGATCGCGCTGGCGGCGCAGCTGGCGCGCGAATGGACGCCGCCGTGCTGCGTGGTCCTCGCCGGCAATCTCGGCGCCGGCAAGACGACCTTCGCCAAGGGCGTGGCGGAAGGGCTCGGCGCGGCCAAGGCGGACGACATCTCCAGCCCGACCTTCGCCCTCATCCACGAGCACGGCGAGGGCCTGCTCTACCATGTGGATCTTTACCGGCTCGACACCGAGGCCGAGGCCGCTTCCCTCGGGCTGGAGGAGATCCTCGCCCGGCCGGCCATCGTTTTGATCGAGTGGGCGGAACGCTTCCCGCGCCTTCTGCCCGAGCAGCGGATCGAGATCCGCATCGAACCCGGACCGGACGGCTCTCGCCGGATCCATGTGACGGAGATTCCATGACGACACAGGACGGGCGGCGGCAGGCCGCTTTCGTGCTCGCAGCGCTGGCTGTGCTCTGCGCGATTCTGGTGTTCCTTCTGCTCCAGCCCTTCATCAAGCCGGTGCTGTTCGCGGTGGTGCTGGCGGTGGCGTTCGAGCCGCTTTACGAAAGGCTGCTGCGGCTGCTGCGCTCCACTGCGCTGGCGGCGCTGGCGGCGACCCTCGTCATCGTCATGCTGGTGCTGGCGCCGCTGGGGGTGATCGCGGTGAACGTCATCCAGGAGGCAGGCGTGGTGTATCAGGCCGCGGCCCGGTACGCGTCGCAACAGGGCGGCTGGACGGCCTGGACGGCGGCGGCGGTCGAGCGGCCCGTGCAGTGGGTGGCGCAGAAGACCGGGCTGCCTGCGCCCGACGTCAAGGCGGCGCTGCTCGATCAGGCCCAGGCGCTGGTCAAAGTGCTGGGCGGATGGGGCGCGGACCTGTTGTCGGGCATCACCGTGGGCATCGCCAACGCGCTGCTGGCGCTGTTCATTCTCTTCTTTCTCTTTTTGGAAGGCCCGAAGATCCGCGAGGGGCTGAGCGAGTGGTCGCCGCTGCCGCCGGAAAAAACAGCGGTGCTGCTCGGCGCGATCCGGGACTCGATCGTGGCAAATTTCCACGGCATGGCCGCGGTGGCGATCGTGCAAGGCGCGCTGACCTCGCTCGGCTTTCTGTTTACGGGCCTCGGCGCCCCTGTCTTCTGGGGCGTGGCAGCCACGCTGTGCTCGCTGATCCCCGTCGTCGGGACGGCGCTTGTGTGGCTGCCGGCGGCGTTGTTCCTGCTGTTGCAGGGCGCGTGGGGCAAGGCGCTGTTCCTGGCGCTTTGGGGCGCGCTGGTGGTGGGCATGTCGGACAATGTCGTGCGCCCGTGGGTGCTGAGCGGCCGCACCGGCATGAACGGGCTGCTCGTGTTCTTCGCGCTGATGGGCGGGATGCAGGTGTTCGGCGCGATCGGCATTTTCGCCGGGCCGGTGATCGTGTCAACGGCGGCGGCCGTCTTCCGGATGTTGCGCGAGGAAATCGCCGCGCGCGGCGCTATTGCTTCTTCTTCGGCTCCGGAGCCTCGCTGAGGCGCCCCGGTTTTTCGCCGGGCTTCAGCAGCGTGGGCTTTTTCTTGCCCGGCGCCACGCCCTGCTTCTCCGCCTCGATGCGCTGGCGCTCCTTTTCCAGCTCTTCCTTGCGCTCCGGAGAGAGCATCTTTTCGCGCTCCTCGCGGAGCGCCTTCTCCTTGTCGTAGACGGACAGCGTGCGCTCCTTCAGGTCCTGCTCGTTCATCTCGATGCTGTCGCGCAGCGTCTCCAGCGCCTGCTCGAGCGCGAACTGGTAGCGGGCGCGGTCCGGCTCCTCCCGCGCGGCAAGGGCTTCCAGCTTCGCGAGCAGCTCCTTCTGCCCCCGCACGATGCCGTCGAGCTTCTCGAGCGGCTTCTGGCGGCGGATGGCGTCGTCGACATTGAGGTCCATCGCCTCGATGATCTGCGTCACCTGCTCGAGCGTGTCGTGAACCAGCCCGCTGCGCCCCGTCTGCCGTTTGGCGAACAATTGCTCCAGCATATCGACGCGCTGCCGGGCGAATTTCAGGTACAGCTCGAGCCGCGGCCCCGGCTCCTGCACCAGGCGGAGCTGCTCCACCTCGTCGGGCGTCAGGAAATCCCGTTGCGCCAGCGCGGGCGCACAGGCGAGAAACAGGAAAAGCAACACTCGCATCGCCGCCTCCTCTACCGGGCCATCACCCCTTGCAGGAACTTCTCGTGGATCTCCGCCATGCGCTCCCGCGCCTGCTCCACATTGGCGCGCTCGTCGAAAGAAACGGCCATGCCGATTTCCTTCAGGCCCCGCTCGAAGCCGCGCGTCCGGATCTCCCCGCGCTTGTATTGCCGGGACAGTTTCGACGGGCGCCTGCCGGTGGCTTCCAGCGACTCCAGCGCCAGCTGCGAGGCGGCGACCACTTCGCCCAGAGCGGCCTCAAACGCCGCCCGCGGGCCTTCCTCGCGCACCAGCTTCCAGGCGTCCGCCAGCCGCGCCTCGGCCAGTTGCAGCGCCTTTTCGAAGCGCCTGAGCGGGTCGCCCTCGCGCCGAACCTCCTCCATGGTCAGCGGCGCCGGCGGCGCCGCTGCCGCGCACAGAGGCAGAAATAAGAACAGAGCCAGGAACCCGTGCTTCATTTGCCGGCCGCCCTTTCCAGAATGCGCACGCGCTGCCGCGCCTTGAATTCCTCGTCGGGGTGCGCGCCGTGGCTCGCGGCAAGGAACTTCCGGTAGCTTTCGAGCGCCGCCTTCGGCTGATTCATCGCGTCCAGCATTGTGGCGCGGAAATAATCGTAGGCGGGCGTGTCCCCGTTGATCTCCCGCGCCTTTTCGAGCGCCTGCAAGGCGGACTCGTATTGCTTCAGCAGCATGAGCATGGCGGCGAGCTCGTTCCACGCTTCGCCGGACCGGGGCGCCAGGCGCGCGGCGGCCTGGAATTGCGCGGCCGCCTCGGCGTACTTCTTCTGATCGCGCAGAATGCGTCCGAAGAAAAGACGCACCTCCGGGTTGTCCGGCTCCAGCCCGGCCAGCGCCGCCGCTGCCGCTGCGCTTTGCTCGAGCTGCCGGCTCCGCAGGTACGCGGTGGCCAGCGCGTACAGGATGGCGGGCGAGGGCCCCTTCTGCCGCGCGGCTTCCAGATGCCGGATGGCCGCGTCGAGAGAGCCGGCCTCCAGCTCCAGCACGCCGAGCCGTTCGAGCGCCGCAGGCTGGTCCGGGAAGCGCGCGTAAATCTCCGCGGCCCGCCGCGGCTCGCCGGCGCGCTCCCGGGCGTTGGCCAGCGCCATGGCCAGGCCGAAGTCCCCGGGCTCCTTTTGCGACGCCTTTTCGAAGGCTTGCGCCGCGGCGCGCCACTGTCCGCTTTCCGAAAGAGCGCGGCCCAGCAACCAGAGGGCTTTCGGATCCTCGGGGGTCTCCTTCAGGCATTCCTCCAGCAGCGGCTGCGCTTCAGCGGGCCGGCCGGCCTCAAGCAGGAGATGGGCGAGGTTCAGTTTGGCGGCGCGGATGGAGGGATCGAGCTCCAGCACGCGCCGGAAGCCGGCGATGGCGCGTTCCCTCTCGCCGGCGAGCGAGAGGGCCCAGGCGAGATGGAACTGGATGGCGGCCGAACCGGGCTCTTTCTGCGCGGCCTGTTCGAGCAGCGGGACCGCCTCGCGCGCGCGGCCCTCCTCGATCAGCCGCACGGCATCGGCGGGCGGTTCCGCCGGCGCCGGCGTCCACAGGCAGAGCCACAGCAGGAGGACGCCGCTCACAATTTCATTGTACTGGCGCAGCGGCGAAGCGCCTCCCCGGCGGGCGCGCCGCGGCTACACTGAAGAAGGATGCTGAGCGAACTGGAATTCTCCCGGGTTGCCGAAGAGGCCATCGAGGCGCTTTACCGCAAACTCGCCGCTGCCAGCGACGAGCACGAATTCGATGTGGAAATGAACGCGGGAGCGCTGACCATCGAATTCGAGGAGCCGCGCGAACGCTTCGTCGTCAGCCCCAATGCGCCCGTGCGGCAGATCTGGGTTTCGGCGCACGTGAAGAGCTACAAGCTCGACTGGAACGGCAGCGCCTTCGTGCTGCCCGACGGCCGGACGCTCGAGCAGCTGGTCGTGGACGCCATCCGCGTCCGCATCCCGGATTTTGAATTATAAGTGCCCGGCGTTTACATTTCCTGGCCGTTTTGCTCGCAAAAGTGCACCTATTGCAACTTCGCTTCCGGCGTTTTTCCGGCCGGATTGCAGCAGCGGTATCTGGAACGGCTGTGCGCGGAGATCGCCTCCCACGCGTGGGCATGGACGCCCGAAACGGTGTATCTCGGCGGCGGCACGCCCGGCTCCATGCCGCCGGAATCGCTGGAACGGATTCTCGCGCTGGTTCCCGGCCGGCCGTGGCGCGAGGCGACGCTCGAGGCGGCGCCGGGCGCGATCACGGCGGAGGCGGTGCGGTCGTGGCTCGCCTGCGGCGTCAACCGCGTGAGCCTCGGGGTGCAAAGCTTCGTGGAAGAGGAGTTGCGCCGCACCGGGCGGCGGCACACGGCAGAGGGCGTGGCGCGCGACGTCGGGCTGCTGCGCGCGGCGGGGATCGGCAACATCAACATCGATCTGATCGCGGGATTGCCGGGCCAGACGGAAGCGGGCTGGCGGGAATCGCTCGAATGGGTCGCGAGGCTCGGGCCGCCCCACGTCTCCGTTTACATGCTCGAGGTGGATGAAGACTCGCGGCTGGGGCGGGAGCTGCTCGCCGGCGGCCTGCGCTTCGGCGCCGGCGCGGTGCCCGCGGAGGACGCCATCGCGGATTTCTACGAAATTGCGGTGGAATTCCTCGAAAAACGCGGCTGGATTCGCTATGAAATCTCGAATTTCGCGCGCCCCGGCTTCGAGTCGCAACACAATCTGAAGTACTGGCGGCTGGAGCCGTACGCCGGCTTCGGCGCCGACGCCCACTCCTTCGACGGGGAGTGGCGCATCGCCAACACGGACGACGTCCGCGCCTACGCCTCTGGCGGCCCCTCCCCGCAGCGGACGCGCGCCGACCTGGCCTCGGACCGCTATCTCACCGGGCTCCGGCTGATGGAAGGCGTGGTGCTGCGCGAAGAAGACAGGGAGCGGTTCGGCGCCGCGGTGGAGCGGCTGATCGCGGAAGGCCTGCTGGAGGCCGGCGGCGGACGGATCCGCCTGACGCGGCGCGGCGTGATGTTGTCCAATGAAGTGTTCGAGGCATTCCTGTGATGATCGACCTTCGTTCGGACACGGTGACGAAGCCCACGCCGGCGATGCGGCGCGCCATGGCGGAGGCGGAAGTCGGCGACGACGTCTACGGCGAGGATCCCACCGTCAACCGCCTGGAAGAGCGCGCCGCGGAGATCGCCGGCAAGGAGGCGGCGCTGTTCGTGCCCTCGGGGACGATGGGCAACACGATCGCCATCAAGTGCCTGACGCGGCACGGCCAGGAGGTGATCTGCGACGCGCGCGGCCACTTGCTCAATTACGAGCTGTCGATGACCGCGTGGTTTTCCGGCTGCCTGATCCGCCCGGTGGATGCGCCCGGCGGCATCCTCACGTGGGACCGCATCGAGCCGGCCATCCGCCCGCTCGGCCCGCACGCCGCTGACACCGGCTGCATCGAGCTGGAAAACACGCACAACATGGCGGGCGGCACGGTGTATCCGCCGGAGGTGATCCGCGACGTCTGCGCCCGGGCGCACGGGCTGGGGTTGCGCGTGCACATCGACGGCGCGCGCATCTTCAACGCCGCCGCGGCCTGCGGCCGCAGCGTCCGCGAGCTGTGCGAGCCGGCCGACACGGTGATGTTCTGCCTGTCGAAGGCGCTCGGCGCGCCGGTGGGCTCGATGCTGGCCGGCCCGCGGGACCTGATCGCGCAGGCGCGCCTGTACCGCAAGCGGCTCGGCGGCGGCATGCGGCAGGCGGGCGTGCTGGCCGCGGCGGCGCTGGTGGCGCTCGAGCAGACGCCGCCGCGCCTCGCCGAAGACCATGAGAACGCGCGGCTGCTGGCCGAAGGGCTGGCGAATTTGCGCGGCGTGCGCGTCCAGCCGGAGACGCCCCCCACCAACATCGTCATTTTCGACATCCGCGAAACAGGGATGCCTGCCGCGGAGCTGAGCGCCCGGCTGCGGGAGCGCGGCGTGTTGATCAACCCGGTCGGTCCCTCGGCCCTGCGCGCGGTGACGCACTACGACGTGAGCCGCAGCGGCTGCCTGCGCGCGCTCGAATGCGTGGCCGCCGTCCTGGCCGGCCGCTGAGCGTCTCCGGCGGTGTTACGATACGAGAACCACGCACAGCCATGAGCCGGGAATCCACGCACCGCATCGAAAGCCGGCGGGAGGGCGGCGTCACGGTCATCGCCTGCGAGGGGCGGATCACGCTCGGCCTGGCGTCCAACACGCTGCGCAACCTGCTGCGCGAGGCTTTGGAGGGCGGGGCGAAGAAGGTGGTCGTCGACTTCAGCGGCGCCACGCAACTCGATTCCACCGGCATCGGCGAGCTGGTGGGCGCGCTCTCGCTGGCCAACGAGCGCGGCGCGGCGCTGCGGCTGGCGGCGATGCCGCCGAAGATCCGCGAGCTGCTGCGGGTCACGCGCCTCGATACGGTGTTTGACGTCCGCGAGAATCTTCAGGAAGCGCTGAAGAGTCTGGAGTAGCCGCCTCGCGCTCGGCCTGCCGCCGCAGCGATTCGAGCATCCCGCGGAACACGAACGCGTGGAAGGGCAGCACCGCCGCCCAGTAGAGCAGGCCGAGCAGGCCGCGGGGCCGGAACATCGCTTTCTGCACAAGCAGCGAGCGGCCGCCATCCAGCGGCTCGACGCGGAATTCGAGCACCGCCTCGCCGGGCAGCTTCATCTCCGCGCGCAGGCGCAGCAGGCGCGGGGCCTCCAGTCCGACGACGCGCCAGAAGTCGAGCGGCTCGCCGAGGGCGATGCGGTCGGGGTGGCGGCGTCCGCGCCGCAGGCCGGGGCCGCCGGCCAGACGGTCCAGCCAGCCGCGGATCTCCCAGAGCCGGTTCATGGGCCAGCCGCGCTTGCCTCCGATGCGGCACACCGTGCGGAACACCGCGTCGGCGGGCGCGCGCACCTCGGCGCGGCGCTCGTCGACAAACACCTTGCCGCCGGCCCAGTCCGGGTCGCCGGCAATCGGCCCGGCCATGCTCCAGGTGGTTTCCGCTTCGCCGCTGTCCTCTCTTCGCAGCGCTTCGCGGATGGCTTCGCGCACCGTGAGCAGGCGCTGCGGAATCAGCCCCCGGATGCGCGTGTCGCGGCAGACGACCGGGTTGCGCAAGCCCTCCGCCAGCGGCCGCGCAATCCGGTGGTCGATGGGCGTGACCAGGTGGATCCAGTAGGAGCTGAGCCGCGGCGTCAGCACGGGCACGGGGATGATCCAGCGGCGGCCCACGCCGAGCTCCTCGCCCATGATGTCCATGATTTCGCGGTAGGTGAGGACCTCCGGGCCCCCGATGTCGAACGTGCCGCCCGCGGTTTCCGCCACCTCCAGGGCGGCCGCAAGGTAATGGATCACGTTGCGCACCGCGATCGGCTGGCACGGCGTGCTCACCCAGCGCGGGGTGATCATCACCGGCAGACGCTCGACAAGATAGCGCAGGATTTCAAAGGAGGCCGAGCCGCTGCCGATGATCATCGCCGCCCGGAAAACGGTCACCGGCACGCCGCTCTCCTGAAGAGCGTGCTCCACTTCGCGGCGCGAGGCGAGGTGGCGGCTCAGGCCCTCGCCCGTTTCTCCCAGCCCGCCGAGATACAGGATGCGCGCGGCGCCCGCTTCCCTTGCGGCTGCGGCGAACGTGCGCGCCAGCATCAGGTCGTGCGCGGCATACCCGCTGCCGGCGGAAATCATCGAGTGGACCAGATAATACGCCGCGCGGCAGCCTGACAGCGCGCGCGCCGCCGCATCCCTGTCGGAGAGATCCACGGGGACGATTTCCACGCGCTCGTGCGAAGCCCACGGGCGGTCGCGCAGCTTCATCGGCGAACGCACCAGGCACCGGACCGCATATCCTGCCTCGAGCAGGCGCGGCACAAGCCTGCCGCCGATATAGCCGGTCGCCCCGGTCACTGCGATGGTTTCCATGACTTTTATTAGATGCCCGCCGGGCCCCCTGAAGGCTGCGATCCACACCGGGGCCGCGCCGCATCTGCGATAAACTGTGCCCCGTACGCCCATGAAGACCGTTTTTTCCCTGCTCGCCGCATTTTCGCTGCTGGCCGCCCAGGAGGCGCCGAAGCCGGCCGCCGCAAAACCGGATGCGAACGACCCGTGGCAGCCGTCCACGTTCCAGTCTTTCCGCCTGCGCTCGATCGGCCCCGCGCTGTTGTCGGGCCGAGTGAACATCATCGTTGTGCACCCCGGCCATCCGGCCACGTGGTACGCCGGGGTCGCCTCGGGCGGCGTCTGGAAGACCGTCAATGCGGGCACGACCTGGACGCCCATCTTCCAGAACGAGGGCAGCTACTCCATTGGCGACGTGGCGCTGGACCCGCGCGATCCGAACGTGATCTGGGTGGGAACCGGCGAGCACAACGCGCAGCGCAGCGTGGGCTACGGCGACGGCGTCTACCGCTCGGCCGACGGCGGGCGCACGTGGAAGAACATGGGGCTGAAAAATTCCGGCAACATCGGCCGCATCGCCATCGACCCGCGCGACTCGAACGTCGTCTACGTGGCCGCGCAGGGGCCGTTGTGGTCCTCGGGCGGCGAGCGCGGCCTCTACAAGACCACCGATGGCGGGCAGACGTGGACGCAGATTCTGAAGATCAGCGAAAACACGGGCGTCACCGACGTCGCCATCGACCCGTTCAATCCGGACGTGCTGCTGGCGGCCGCGCACCAGCGGCGGCGCCACGTGTGGACGCTGATCCACGGCGGGCCCGAGTCTGCGCTCTACAAGTCGAACGACGCGGGCAAGACGTGGCGCAAGATCACCACCGGCCTGCCCGGCGGCGAACTGGGCCGCATCGGGCTGGAGTTTTCCCGCGCGCAACGCGGCCTTGTCTACGCCGTGGTGGAGGCGGCGCGCGAGGGCACGGGGACGTACCGCTCGCTCGATTCGGGCGAGAGCTGGGAGCGCCGTTCGAATCTCGCCGGCCAGCCGATGTATTACGGCCGCGTCTTCGCCGACCCGAACCTCGCCGGGCGGCTCTACATGATGGATGTGATCGTGCGCGTCTCCGACGATGGCGGCGCCACCTGGCGCGTGGTGGGCGAGCGCGCCAAGCACGTCGACACCCACGCCTGGTGGATCGACCCGAAAGACAGCAGCCACATTCTGGCCGGCTGCGACGGCGGCATGTACGAGACGTGGGACGGCGGCCGGATCTGGCGGCACATCGCCAACCTGCCGGTGATGCAGTTCTACAACGTCGCCGTGGACAACGCGTCGCCTGTTTACAACGTTTGCGGCGGCACGCAGGACAACAACACCGTCTGCGGCCCCTCGGCGACGCGCGGCGTCGACGGGGCGACCAACAACGATTGGTTCGTAGTGACCGGCGGCGACGGCTTCGTCGTGCGCATCGATCCCACGGACCCGAACATCATTTACGCCGAGTCGCAATACGGCGGGCTGGTGCGGCTCGACCGCCGCACCGGCGAGCGCATCCCCATCCGGCCCGTGGAGGGCAAGGGCGAGCCGCCGCTGCGTTTCAACTGGGAGTCGCCTTACATCATCAGCCCGCACAACCCGAAGCGGCTCTACTTCGGCGCCAACCGGCTGTTCCGTTCCGACGACCGGGGCAATTCGTGGACCCCGGTGAGCGGCGACCTGACCCGGCAGGTGGACCGCAACAAGCTGCCGGTGATGGGCCGCATCTGGCCCCCGGAGGCGATCGCCAAGCACCAGTCGACCAGCACCTTCGGCAATCTGACCGCGCTCAGCGAATCGCCGCTCAAGGAAGGGTTGATCTACACGGGCAGCGACGACGGCCTGATCAGCGTCACCGAGGACGGCGGCAAGACCTGGCGCAAAATCGAAAAGATTCCCGGCCTGCCGGACCTCTCTGCCATCGGCCCCATCGGCGTGTACGTCCAGCGCCTGGTAGCCTCGCGCCACGATGCCAACACGGTGTATGCGCTGTTCGACAACCACAAAAACGGCGATTTCCGGCCCTACGTGATGAAATCCGTCGACCGCGGCGCCACCTGGACGTCCATCGCCGGGGATTTGCCGGAAAACGGGCCCGCCCTTTCCCTGGCCGAGGACCCGGTGAACCCGAATCTGCTGTTTTGCGGCACCGAATTCGGGCTTTATTTCACGGCCGACGGCGGCAGGAAATGGATCCGGCTGCGCAACAACCTGCCGACGATCCCGGTGCGCGATCTCGCCATCCAGGAGCGCGAGGGAGATCTCGTGCTGGCCACGTTCGGCCGCGGGTTCTATATTCTGGACGACTATTCCCCGCTGCGCCACGCAAGCCGGGAAATTTTCGAAAAACCCGCCCATGTTTTCCCGGTGAAAAAGGCCGTCCTGTTCGTGCAGGACACCGGCAAGAGCCGCGGCTCGCAGGGCGAGCAGCTCTACATGGCGGAGAACCCGCCCTACGGCGCCACCATCACCTACTGGCTGAAGGAAACGCTGAAAACGCGGCGGCAGCAGCGGCAGGAGCGGGCCAAACAGGATCCGTCGCTGTATCCTTCACAGGCGGAGCTCACCGCAGAGGACGATGAAGAGCCGCCGCAGATCCTGCTGACGATCACCGACTCCAAAGGGCGCGTGGTGCGTCATCTCGCCGGGCCCGCGACGCGCGGCATCCACCGCGTCACGTGGAACCTGCGCGGCCCGGCCATCAGCGCCGCGGCGCAGGGCCAGCCCGGGCAGGAGGAAGAGGCGATGGGCCCGCGGCAGCCGCAGGGCGGCGCCCTGGTGGCCCCCGGCGTGTACAAGGTATCGCTTTCGAAGAAGGTCGCCGGGACGGTGACGCCGTTGAACGCGGAGGCCGCCATCACGGTGGAGGCCGACCCCGCGGCGGCGCTTTCGGAAGCCGACCGCCGGGCGCGCGACGAGTTCATCGGGAAGGCGCTGCTGCTGCAACGGCAGGTGCTCGGCGCGCTCGATGCGGCCAACCAGGCGAAGACGAAGCTGGCGGCGATCCGCCGCGCGCTGCTCGACGGCCCCGCGCAGCCGCAGATGCTGGAGACCGCTTCGAAGCTCGACGCGCGCGTCACGGCCATCCTGCGGCGGCTCCGCGGCGACGAAACCTTGCGGGGGCTCGAGTCCGGCGCCCCGTCCAGCATCCAGTCGCGGGCCGCCAATGCGGTGGCGGTGACGCGCGGCATGACGAGCCCGCCTACCGGGACGATGCAGATGAACCTCCGCATCGCTTCCGAAGAGCTGGCCGGGGAATCCGCGAAACTGAAGGCGCTGCTCGAAGAGCTGAAGAAATTCGAGCAGGCGCTGGACGCGGCGGGCGTTCCCTACACCCAGGGGCGCTACCAGTAGCGCCCCCCGCCCCGCTTGCCGCCGCCGCAGGCCGAGCGGGATGATAGAGGTGCGTTCGCAATAATCTTATATAAGGATCGGATTGGCTGAAATGAAACCCGGCAGCGGCAAATCCCTGAAGAAGGCGCACAACATTTTCGGTGAAAAAGAGCATCCGCTGGACCCGTTCTTCAAGCCCGGGAACGTGGCCGTCATCGGGGCCACGGAAACGCCCGGCTCGGTCGGGCGCACCACGCTTTGGAACCTGATCAGCTCGCCTTTCGGCGGCGCGGTGTTCCCGGTGAATCCCAACCGGGCGAGCGTGCTGGGCATCAAGGCCTACAAGAACGTGAAAGAGATCCCCGCGGAGGTGGATCTCGCCGTCATCGTCACGCCGGCGCGGCTGATCCCCGGCATCATCAAGGAATGCGGCGAGGCGGGCATCAAGGCCGCGGTGGTGATCTCGGCGGGCTTCAAGGAGACGGGCCCGGAAGGCGCCGAGCTGGAACGGCAGCTGGTGGAGAACGCGCGCGCGGCGGGCATGCGCGTCATCGGCCCCAACTGTCTCGGCATCATGATCCCGCCCACGGGCCTCAACGCCACTTTCGCGGCGGCGATGGCGCGCACGGGCAACATCGCCTTTCTCAGCCAGAGCGGCGCGCTGTGCACGGCGGTGCTGGACTGGAGCCTGAAAGAGAATGTCGGCTTCAGCGCGTTCATGTCGATCGGCTCGATGGCCGATGTCGGCTGGGGCGACCTGATCTACTACCTGGGCGACGACCCGAAGACGCGCGCCATTCTGATCTACATGGAGAGCGTGGGCGACGCGCGCAGCTTCCTGTCGGCGGCGCGCGAGGTCGCCTACACCAAGCCGATCATCGTCATCAAGGCGGGCCGCACGGCGGCCGGCTCGGCGGCGGCGGCGTCGCACACCGGCGCAATGACCGGCTCGGACGACGTGCTGGACTCCGCCTTCCGCCGCAGCGGCGTGCTGCGCGTCGACACGATCGCCGAGCTGTTCTACATGGCCGAGGTGCTCTCCAAGCAACCGCGCCCGAAGGGCCCGCGCCTGACCATCCTCACCAACGCCGGCGGGCCGGGCGTGCTGGCGGCGGACGCGTTGCTGCTCGGCGGCGGCGAGCTGGCCGAGCTTTCGCAGAAGACCATCGAGGAGCTGAACCAGTTCCTGCCGCCCACCTGGAGCCACCGCAACCCGGTGGACATCATCGGCGACGCCGGTCCGGACCGCTATGCGAAGGCCCTCGAAGTGGTGGCCAAGGACGAGAACACCGACGGCATGCTCGTCATCCTCACGCCGCAGGCGATGACCGACGCCACGCAGACCGCGCAACTGCTGAAGCCGCTGGCGCGCCTCGGCGAACGGCCCGTGCTCGCCTCCTGGATGGGCGGCGTGGAAGTGGCCGCGGGCGAACACATCCTCAACCAGGCGGGCATCCCCACATTCCCGTACCCGGACACGGCGGCGCGCATGTTCAACTACATGTGGCGCTACAGCTACAACCTGCGCGGCCTGTATGAAACGCCCACCTACGCCGGCGACGACGAGGGCGGCTCCGCGCAGAAGGCGCGCGAGATCCTCGACGGCGTGCGCGCCACAGGGCGCACCATCCTCACCGAAGAGGAGTCCAAGCGGGTTCTGGCCGCTTACGGCCTGCCCGTGTTGCCATCCGTCATCGCGGCGGCGGAAGACGAGGCCGTGGCCGCGGCCGGGCAGATCGGCTATCCGGTGGTGCTGAAGCTGCACTCGCTCACGATCACGCACAAGACGGACGTCGGCGGCGTGCAGCTGAACCTGCGCGACGCGGACGCGGTGCGGCAGGCCTTCCGCGCCATCCGGGCGAGCGTCGCGGAAAAAGCCGGGCCGGAGCATTTCCAGGGCGTGAACGTGCAACCGTTCGCCAAGCTCGACGGCTACGAGCTCATCCTCGGGTCCACCATCGACCCGCAGTTCGGCCCGGTGATCCTGTTCGGCATGGGCGGCCAGCTTGTCGAAGTGTTCAAGGACCGCTCGCTCGCGCTTCCGCCGCTGAACACCACGCTGGCGCGGCGCATGATGGAGCGCACCAAAATCTTCACCGCGCTGAAAGGCGTGCGCGGGCGCAAGCCGGTCGACATCGCCGCGCTGGAGCAGCTCATGGTCCGCTTCTCCCGCCTCGTGGTGGAGCAGCCGTGGGTCAAGGAGCTGGACATCAACCCGCTGCTGGCTTCGCCGGAGCGGCTGCTGGCGCTGGACGCGCGCGTGGTCCTGCACGACCCGGCCACCCCGGAGCCGGCCCTTCCGCGGCCCGCCATCCGTCCCTACCCGGTGGAATACGTCGGCGAGTGGACGATGCGAAACGGCGAAAAGGTGCTGATCCGGCCGATCCGCCCCGAAGACGAGCCGGCGATGGTGCGCTTCCACGAGTCGCTTTCCGAACGCACGGTCTATCACCGCTACCTCCAGGTCCTGAACCTGAGCCAGCGGGTGGCGCACGAACGGCTCATCCGCATCTGCTTCATCGACTACGCGCGGCAGATGGCGCTCGTGGCCGAGCGCACCGACCCGCAAACCGGGCAGAAGCAGATCATTGCCGTGGCACGCCTGCAAGGCCTCGGGCAGCCGGAGGCGGAGTTCTCGATCGTGGTCACCGACGACTACCAGAACATGGGCCTCGGCACGGAGCTGCTGCGCCGCCTGATCGATATCGGCCGCAAAGAGGGAGTGAAAGCCATCATCGCCGACATTCTCGCCGAGAACACGGCCATGCAGAGAGTGGCCGAGCGGCTCGGGTTCCGGGTCCAGCGGGAAATCGGCGAGCCGGTGGTCTCGGCCCGTCTGGAGCTCGCCTGAGGGGGAGCGCGGCGCTCAGCCGCGCTCTTCCCGCCTGCGCGAACGCAGCAGATCCATCACGCTGGCCACCAGTTCCTTCGCCTGAAGGATGTTCTGCGAGATGATCTGCACGTCCATGGCGGGCTTGCCCGGCTGGCGCGCGCTCTGGCAATAGACGCCGTGCTGGCCGACGAGGATCAGGGCGTCGGTGAGGATGTCCAGCGTGACGGCCAGCCGTCCCGCCTCGACGCCCATCTCGAGTTCATGGCGCTCGAGCTCGTCCCGGAAGTCAGTGAATGCGGAGGGCGGGTTCATAGGTCGATATGATGAGTATTGCCATGCCGTGGATTGCCGGACTGCTTGTATGGATGCTGGCGGCGTCGGCTGCGACTCCGGAAGTCGCCCGCAGCAAGCGCCTCCAGGGCGATGTCGTTCTGAACACCGATCCGGACAGCGGGCTGTGGTTCGGCGCCCCGGCGGTGATCGCCGAACACAGCGCGCGCGGCGAACCGGCGCCCGGACACCGCACCGAGATCCGCTCCCGCTGGACGGACACGCACCTCTATTTCCTGTTCATCTGCCCTTACGGGGAACTGTACCTGAACCCGAACCCGGTCACGGACCGCGAGACGAACCGCCTGTGGGAGCGCGACGTGGCCGAGATTTTCATCGGCGCCGATTTCGAAAAAATCTGGCAGTACCGCGAATACCAGGTGTCGCCGCAAGGCGAGTGGGTGGACCTGGATATCGACCGCAAGGAGCCGAAGCCGGAAGGCGGGTGGCTGTGGAATTCGGGCTTCTCCGTGGCCGCGCGCATCGATCCGGCGCGCAAAATCTGGTATGGCGCGATGAAAATTCCCGTCCGCTCCATCACGGAGAAGCGCGTCGCCCCGGGCTTTGAATTCCGGGTGAATTTCTACCGCCTGCAAGGCCCGCCGCCGCGCAAGAGCATCGCCTGGCGGCCCACCGGGCCGACCGGGAACCATCACATCCCGGAAGCATTCGGCATCCTGCGGCTGGAGGAGTGACCGTGCGCGCCGCCCGGAGCCTCCGCATCTCGCCCGCCGGCGTGCGGGGCATTGTGGGCCACGGGCTGACGGCGGCGCACGGGCTCGACTTTGCCGCAGCCTTCGGCACCTTTCTGGAGCCGGGCGGGACTGTCGTGGTCGGGCGCGACCCGCGCGTCTCAAGCCTCATGCTGCGCGAGGGCGTCGCCAGCGCGCTGCTCGCCACCGGCCATGACGTGGCGGATCTCGGCATCGTGTCCACTCCCGTCATCCAGCACGCCATCGGCCGGCTGAATGCAGCCGGGGGCGTCTCCATCGGCGCGAGCCACAACCCGGCGGAGTGGAATGCGCTGAAATTCCTCGCCGCCGGCGGCAGCTACCTGTCCAGCGCGCAGAGCGAAGAGCTGCTCGACATCTACCACCTGAAGAAGTTCCGGTTCGCGGACTGGACCTCGCTGGGCCGCTACAGCGAAGACGGCTCGGCCATCGATGCCTATCTCGACATTCTGGCCGGCGCGTTCGACCTCGATTCCTTGCGGCGGTTCCGGGTCCTGATCGACTGCACCAACGGCACCTCCGGGCTGATCCTGCGCCGGATGATCGAGCGCTTCGGCCTCCGCTTCATTCTCATCAACGAGGCGCTCGAGGGCCGCGCGTTCGTGCACGAGCCTTCGACGACGAAGAAGATGGCCGAGCTTCAGCTGGCGCCTCTGGTGCCGACCGTCGGCGCCGACGCAGGGTTCCTTTTCGACATCGACAGCGACCGCGTGGCCTTCGTCACCGAGCAGGGCGAGGCGGCCAGCGAGGAGATGGTGATCGCCGTGCTCGCCGACGAGCGCCTGGAACAGGGGGCGGGCAAGATCGTTCTGACGAATCTCTCCACGACGGCGCTGCTCGAGGAAGTCGCGGCAAAGCACGGCGGGCAGGTGGTGCGCCTGCCGGTGGGGAGGCAGGCGGTCATCGACGCGCTGGCGGGCCTGCGACTGGAACAGATCGCCGTCGCCGGGGAGGGCACGGGCGCGGTCATGCTGCCGCAATTCCCGTACGTCTACGACGGCATCGCCTCCATGCTGGCCATCCTCACGCGCATGGCGCGGCGCGGGGAGCCGCTCTCCGCGCTGATCGCGGGCTATCCGGCCTGGTCGATCCTGAAAGGCAAGATCCCCGTGCGCACCCATTTCATCCCCGAGCTTTTCGACGAGCTCGAGAAGCGTTTCCCCGACGCGCGCGCCAACCGCCGCGACGGCCTGCGGCTGGACTGGGACGGCCGCTGGGCGCACGTGCGCGTGTCGCAAACCGAGCCGGTGATCCGCGTGATCTGCGAACAGCGCGGCGCCGCGCCGCGGCGGCTGTTTGACGAAATCATGGATCTCGTCCGGAGCTATTCCGCATGAGCCGCGTGCACCAGCTCAAGATCAGCGTCTCCGGCGTCCGGGGCGTGGTGGGCGAGTTCCTGACGCCGAACCTCGCCAGCGCCTTCGCGCAGGCTTTCGGCACGTACGTCGGGCCGGGCCCGGTGGTGGTGGCCCGCGACACGCGCGCCTCCGGCGAAATGCTGGTGCGCGCCGTCGCCTGCGGCCTGCTCGCCGCCGGCTGCGAGGTGATCAAGATCGGCATTGCTCCCACGCCCACGGCGCAGATCTATGTGGCCGACATCCGCGCTGCGGGCGGCATCGCCGTCACCGCCTCGCACAACCCGCCCGAATACAACGCGCTGAAACTGTTCAACAGCGAGGGGCTGTTCTTCAACCGCTACGAGCGCGCCGAACTGCTCGACGTCTACCATCAGAGCGAGTTCCGCCAGGCGCTGAACGAGGACATGCGGCGCATCGTCATCGACGCCGAAACCGCCTCCGAGCGCCACTTCGCCCGCATCCTGCGCCACATCGATGCGGAAAAGATCCGGCGCCGGCGCTTCCGCGTGGCGCTCGATGCGGTCAACGGCGCCGGCTCGCGCATGAGCGTGCGGTTTCTTCGCGACATCCTCGGCTGCGAATTGCACGCGATCCACGCCGATCCGGCAAAGCCGTTTCCGCGCGAGCCGGAGCCGCGCCCCGAGGTGCTCGGCGAGCTGAGCGAGCTGGTGCTGCGCGTGCGCGCCGACGCGGGCTTCGCGCAGGATCCCGACGGGGACCGCCTGGCCGTGGCGGGAGAGACCGGCCGCGTTTTCGACAACGACGACGTGCTGGCGCTCGCCATCGACTGCGCGCTGCGCAAACAGAAAGGCCCGGTGGTGGTGAACCTGACCACCTCGTCGGCGGTCGACGACATTGCCGCGCGCCACGGCTGCCCGGTGTTCCGCACGCCGGTCGGCGAGGCGAACGTGGTGGAACGCATGCGGGCGGTGCGCGCCGTCATCGGCGGCGAAGGCGCCAACGGCGGCATCATCTTCCCGGCTGTCCACCCGTGCCGCGACTCCTATCTGGGAATGGCCTTGCTGCTCGAGCGGATGGCGGAGACCGGCGAAACGATGAATGCGCTGGCGGCCTCGCTGCCCCGCTATTGGCGGCGGTCCGGCAAACTCCCGTTCGCGCACGGGCGGCTCGGGCAGCTCATGCAGGCGCTGGAGGCCGCCCTGCCCGGCGCGCGCGCCGACCGCACCGACGGCCTGAAACTGATGCTCGACGACGGCTGGGTCCACGTGCGGGCATCGAACACCGAGCCGATCCTGAGAATCGCAGTGGAAGGCAAGACGCGGGAGGCAGCCGACCGGCTTTACCGTCTGGCCGAGTCCCTGTGCTGAGGCTTCAGCTCCGGCGGCGCCGCCGGGCGAGCAGCCAGGCGCCCCCGGCCCCCAGCGCCAGAGCGATCCATTGCGTCCAGGTGAGGGGCACGGAGGGGACGGGAAAAGGCTGCTCGTGGTGGCGGAAGAATTCGATCGAAAAGCGGGCGGCGGAATAAAGGGTCAAATACCAGGCCAGAATTTCACCCTCCCCGTGCGCGCGGCGGCTGCGCGCATACAGCCAGGCCGCCACCAGGGCGGTGGCCGCGGCTTCATACAGCTGCGCCGGGTGCAACGGGACGCCAAGAGGCACGCCCGTGAGTTCGTGCGCCTCGGGGTTGGTGAAGGTGACCGCCCACGGGCGGTCGCATTCGCTGCCCCAGCAGCAGCCGGCGGCGAAGCAGCCAAGCCTGCCGATGGCATGGCCCAGCGCGACCCCGGGCGCGAAGACGTCGGCCGTCTTCCACCACGGCAGCCCTTGCCGGCGAATGTAGAACCAGGCGAAGAGCAGCGCCGCCAGAAACCCTCCATAATAGACGCCCGCCGAAAGAAGCGTATCCAGGCTGAAAATGCGCCCCGGATTTTCCGCATAATACGGAAAATCCATGAGGAACATGAGCAGCTTGGCCCCGGCCAGCCCCGCCAGCGCGCAATAAATGGCCAGATTGGCGGTCTTTTCCACGTCCAGCCCGTTGCGCCGCGCCAGCCGCAGCGTCAGCCCCATGCCGGCCAGAAAGCCCGCAGCCACCATCAGGCCGTAGGTGGGCAGGAAAAAACCGTCGACAGAAAACAGCTTCGGAAACATGAATCTCAGATCTTGATCTTTCGCGCGAGGATCCGGGCCTTGGCGCCGGCCGCCGGCGGCGTCTCCTCCGGCATGGAGCAGAATTCGATGCGGAAGCCCGCGGCTTCCAGCGCCTGCACCCATTGTGCCGGAGACGCTGCCGCCGGCGCTTCCGCCGGGCCGGCGCCCAGAGCTCCGGCCACGCTCGAAAGCAGTTGCAGCGCGGGGCCGGCCGCGCCGATGTTCGCGGCCAGCCGCCCGCCGGCCGCGAGCCATGCGGCCAGTCTTCGCGCCGCGGCCTGCGGCGGGTGGAGCCAGTCGAGCACGGCGTTGGCCAGAATGGCGTCGAACGGCGCTGCCGGCTGGTACGCGAAGAAGTCGCAGCAGATGAACTCCGCGCCGGGCGCGGCGGTCCGCGCCTGCTCCAGCGCGGCCGCGTTGCGGTCGATGCCGGTGAGGCGCGCGCCGGCGGCGGCCAGGCGCGCCGCCGCCCGCCCTGTGCCGCATCCGAGGTCCAGCACGCGTTCGCCCGGACGCGGATTGAGCAGCGCGATCAGCCCGTCCAGCTCGTCCATTGCCGAATGCCTCGCCCGGCGTCCGCCTCGGGCGCCCTCACAGATGGTACAGCATCAGGTACACGATGACGCCCGTGACGCTCACGTAAAGCCACAGCGGCAGCGTGATGCGGGCGAGCCTGCGGTGCCGTTCAAACCGCCCTTTCCACGCCCGCCACACGGTGACAAGGGCCATCGGCGCCACGCAGGCCGCCAGGACCGTGTGCGAGATGAGAACTGTGAAGTACACCGGCCGCACCCAGCCGGTCTTCGTGAATTTCACGCTGCCCACCTGCGCGTGGTAGACGAGGTAGCTGGCCAGGAACAGGGCGCTGACCGCCAGCGCCGCCGTCATCGCCTTGCGGTGCGCCTCGCGCCGCCCCTGCCGGATCAGGCGGTAGCCGGCGGCGAGCAGCACGGCGGAGGTTGTGTTGAGCAGCGCGTTGAGCGCGGGCAGGTCGCGGACGTCCATTCAGAGAATCTCTCTTCTCAGTTTCCGGATGTCGGCCGTCACCTGCTCGACGCAGGAAGAGTCCGTGGTTTCGTAATAGGCGCGCAGGCGCATCTTGCGGTCGACCAGCGCGAACCGCGTGCCGTGCTCCGGCCCCATGCCGCCGAGGTAGAAGACGTCCGCCCCGAGCTTGCGCAGAGTTTCCGGATCGCCGGTCAGCAGGACCCATCGCTGCGGATTCTGGCGGAACCGCTTGCCATACTCTTTCAGAACCGCCGGCGTGTCGGTCTTGGGGTCCACGGTGAAGCTGACCAGGCGCACGTCGTCGAAGGCGGCCGTGGCGTCCTGCACGCGGCGCATGAGCGCCGACATCCGCGGGCAGGGCCCGTTGCAGGTGGTGAAGAAGAAATCCGCCACCCAGACCTTGCCCCTCAGCTGCTCGGCGCTGCGGAACGGGCGGCCGTCCTGGTCCACCAGCTCGAAGTCCGGCACCTGGTTGATCTCGGGCAGCGGGGCTTTCAGGCATCCGGAGAGAACCGCGCCGCTGGCGGCGGCGAGCCACGCCCTGCGGTCCATGGCTCTACCCGAACAGGCCGGCGCGGCTGCCGGCAAGCAGCGCGAGATACAACAGCGGCAGATACATCACGCTCGCCTTCAGCACGCCGCGCGCGTTTTGCGCCGTGCGCTCGCGGCTCAGCCGCACGGCGGCGCGCAGGAACAGCGCCCCGAGCGCGAGCGCGGCGGCCAGGTACCAGTGCGAGGTCATCGAGAGGAAGCCGGGCACAAGGCTGGCGGGAATCAGCAGCAGCGAAAAGGCGAGCACCTGCCGCGCGGTCGAGCGGCCGTCCGGCTCCACCACCGGCAGCATGCGGATGCCCGCGCGGCCGTAGTCTTCGCGGTACATCCATGCAATGGCGTAAAAGTGCGGGAACTGCCACAGGAAGATGATGGCGAACAGCGCCCAGGATTCCGCCGTCAGCTCGCCGCGCGCGGCGGCGAAGCCGATCAGCGGAGGCATGGCGCCCGGGAAGGCGCCCACCGTGGTCGACCACCACGTTTTCTGCTTCAGCGGCGTGTAGACCAGGAGATACGAGGCGACGGTAAACAGGCCGAGCCACGCCGTCAGCGGGTTCACCCCGAGCGCCAGCTCCAGCTCGCCCGCCGCCAGCAGCGCGATGCCGAACAGCAGCGCCTGCCGGGGTTCGACGCGGCCGGAAGGGATGGGCCGTGCGGCCGTGCGGCGCATGCGCGCGTCGGCGTCGCGCTCGTACCACTGGTTCAGCGTGGCCGTGCCGCTGGCGAGGAGCGCCGTGCCAAGCAGGCAATGCACGAGCAGCGCCCAGTCGGCCGCGCCGGCGCGGCCGAAATAATAGCCGATCGCCGTGCTCATCAGGATGAGCCAGGTGATGCGCGGCTTGGTCAGCTCGAGATAGCCCCTCATGCGTTCGTTCCGTTCGATGCCGCCGGCTGCGCTTCCGATGCCGGCTCCGCGCAGCGCAGGACGAAGGCGGCCAGCATCACCGCGAGTCCCAGCACCACCGCCCCTGCCGCCAGATGCGCCCGCGACGCCCATTCCATCCACCTCGGCCCGAGCTGCGCCACCCGGTACAGCAGCGCCGCCACCCCGAGCACCACCTGAAGGCCCGTCACCGTCACCAGCGCCGCGGCCATGCGCTTCAGCGCCGGCGCCGCCCCGGCCTGGGAAAGCACGAACGAGCCGAACATGAACAACAGAATCGCCGCCGCGAACGCCCATGTCACGTGCGGGATGACGCCAGCAATGCGGTAGCGGTACGCGGCGCCGAGGGCGATCTGCGCGAGCGTCGCTGCGGGGACGAACCATGCCATCGCCCGCAGCGAGGGCCAGCCGCCGTCGCGAAACCGGGGCTGCTCGCGCCGCCAGAACGGCGCCGTCACCACCCAGACCAGCGACAACGCGGCGAATTGCAGGTACAAGGCCAGAGCGCCGGCCATTTCGATGCCCGAAGCCCCGAGGCTCCCGGCCTGCGGCAGGCCCGCGCCGAGCGCGGCCAGAGTTGCGCCCAGCAGCGCTGTCGTCAAAAGATGCAAGCCGGAAGAAATCATGCGTTGCCGGGCGGCCCCGAAGCCGCTTGTCCCAGACGAAGAGGCCCTGGAGGCGGGCCCAATGCTCTCATTCTATCCTGACAAGAATTTTTGCGCATTGATTTGGATGAGAAACTGCGGGCCAACGATGCCAAGCGTGGCGCCCGGATCTGCTGGCAGAGCCGCGAACGGGGGCCGTCGTTCGGTAGAACGAAGGCCAGGGTGAGCGGTTGCCGCGGGCGACTTCTGCGCGTGGCCTGACCCGGCGGGACGGTGTTGCTGCCGGAAGACCGCTCGCCGCCGCGGTGCTGAATTCGCGGCGGTGAAACCGCTCGCTCTCGCGGCGCTGGCGCGCCGCT
>Ga0272446_1000665_pt1 | contig 52856 bp, 44 predicted proteins | sample YNPCB0061_FD_194587 | JGI IMG/M metagenome (GOLD analysis project Ga0272446, IMG submission 194587) | Hot spring microbial mat communities from Yellowstone National Park, WY, United States - YNP-CB-006-1 | ecosystem: Environmental > Aquatic > Thermal springs > Hot (42-90C) > Sediment | place... | reverse complement strand
GAGAACAGAAGCTGCCTGGTGTAGCCGCGCTCGGCCTGCATCTCGAACAGGGCGTCGAGTTCCGCCGGCGGCAGTGCATGCTCCATGCAAGCGCGCACCATGACCGTCACAGGAGTCTGCTCAACGACCCGCTCAAACACTTTCGCCAGGATCATATCCCGCTCATGCCGAAAACCTGAGCCGTCGAAAAGTGCAAACTGCGTGCAAACCAGCAATGGATGGGACAAAGTGCGATATGGAGCTGATGGACCTACATGGCTGTGACCTTGAAAGGGCTGGGTTACGGCCCGCATGCCGCAGCGCACTTGCTGTCCGCGCATCCGACGGCGACATCGTACTCGGCCTTGCCCGTCGGATACTGGGCTTGGCAGTCGTCGATGCAGGGCGGGATGGTCGATGCGTCGGTGTCGAGGGTGCAGGCGAGCATGCAGTTGACGAAGGAGTCGTCGCAGGCCGGGTCGAGCAAGCAGCCGTTGATTTCGGCGCAGCACTCGCGCTGGGCGCATTCGTTGCACGACGGGTTCTGCTGGGAGTAGGGCCGGGCCAGCGTGCAGGGCGGGTCATCGGCAGGCGCGTCGAGGGTGGGAGCGTCGTCGTCGGCGGCGTCTTCCGCAATGGGAGCGGTCACGTCGCCGGCTGCCTGGTCTGTGCTCGTGTCGGGCGCATCGGACAGGGATGCCTCCTGGCCGACGAAGCGGTCGAGGCTGGCGTCGAGGGCGTTGGATCCGTCGGCGTGTCCGGTCGACGAGCACGCGGCAACCAGCGCGGCTGCGAGCAGCAAAGCGGCGGGGGTGGGGGCGGCGCAGAGCGGAGAGCGTGCCATGGAGGCCGACGATAGCTGAAAGGTCGCTGGCGTGTTGCGAAAAGGGCGTGGGGCGATACGCGTTGACGTCCGCATCGAGCGTCGGTAACGTCTTGGCGGCTGTGCGTTCGTTACGGAAAGGGCACGAAAGATGAAACCAACCAACCAACAAGACTGATGTTGCCGGGCTGACGAGACGGTTCCTTCGACATGGGGCGTCGATCGGAGTGGGGATGTTGATGCTGGGCGGCATGTGCGATCCGCAGCCTCCGCTGAACAACGATTGCGAGCCGATTCAGTGTCCTGACGGCCAGCACGTCGTGTGTGTCGACAAGTGCGTGCCGTACGTGGAGGTTGGACAGCGGTGTTCCACGACGGATCCGTGTGCGAAGGACGGGACGTGCGTGCCAGGGGCGACGTGCGTGGGAACACCGGACCTGCCGCCGGGCGAGGGCAGGTGCAAGCGGATTGGGGGCGAGCTGCTGGCGGCGTGCAAGAACCCAGACTATCACATGCTCAGTCCGTCGGACGAGTGCGCGAGCGGGTTGTACTGCCGGTCGTCGACGTGCGGGCTACTGTACAACATGTGCGCCAGGCCGGCGCAGATGGGCGGATATTGCGACAACCAGGTGCTCGAGGCGGGCGAGCCGCCGTGCTACGTGTGCGGGCCGGGCATGAAGTGCGTGGGGGCGGACGGTCACGGGATGTGCACGAGGGATTGCGGAGGCGACGCGGATTGTCCGTGCGAGTTCGTCTGTCAGCAGGGGCTGTGCAGGGAGTGCCGGTCGCTGCACGAGTCGTGCGACGAGCTTCGCGTATGCTGCGACGGAACGACGTGCGGGGGCAGGGCAGATGCTGCATGCCGCGGAGCAAGTCCGGGTGCAAGACGAACGAGGATTGCTGCGCGCCGGACCGGTGCGTGGCAGGGACGTGCGTGGAGTGCAAGAGCACGGGGAAGCAGTGCGAGGTCGACAACGAGTGTTGCTCGGGGCACTGCGAGCAAGGGTTGTGTACGCCGGCGTGCCCGTCGGGCAGTTGCGAGCTGAAAGACTTGCAGGGGCCGTGTCGGTTCGGCAAGTGGGAGTGCAAGCCGGGCAAGGAACCGAAGTGCGTGCAGACGGTGTTCCCGCAGCCGGAGGTTTGCGACAACAAGGACAACGACTGCAACGGGAAGGTGGACGACATCCCGGCGGATGCGTGTGAGGTTCACCCCGATGCATGTCAACCTGGCTTTGTTGCCAGGGGTGTGACCAAGTGCCGCGACAAGCAGCTCACATGTGTCGTGGAGGCTGGCGTCGATTACTGCGACCATTGCGGGCAATTCCCGACCATTTTCTGTGGAGCGTGCAGCAGTGCGGGGGCCGGTGAGATTTGCGGCCAGGAGAACCTCTGCCCTCCGAATATGATCTGCAAGGAGGAGGCGGGTTACCCGGCGTCCTGCTGGTATGATCCAACTTGGTGTTCCCAGCCGCGACCGGTGTGCTGGCACCCGCAACAGGTCGGCTACTGCTGTGAGGAGTGCACGCCATGACGTGGAAACCTGCCGTGGTTGGTTTGCTGCAAAGGGTCGGCTGGTGCTTCGCGTGCCTTTTGCTGCTGTCTTGTGGCGGTGTCGCAGCGCAGCGACCGGACGATGAGTCGGACACGCATTTGCGCAGGTCGTGCATTGCGGAGCGGCCTGGGGCTGGCACGGACTGCGGAACCAGTCATCGAGCCTGTTGCGAGTTCCTGCCCGTGGAAGGCGGCATGTTCAATCGCCTTAATGACCCTGCCTGGCCGGCGACCATCTCTTCCTTTCGGCTCGACGTGCTTGAAGTTACCGTTGGGCGATTCCGCGCTTTTGTCGACGCATATCCCGGCTCGAAACCGAAGACGGGAGATGGGGCACACAAGGGCATGCCGGGATCCGGGTGGCGCTCGGAGTGGGACGGATTCCTTCCAAAGACGCGCGAGGAGCTGTCGCAGAGCCTGACCTGTCCTGGCAAGACGTATCCAGACTTCGACTTCAGCAAGGATGCCACGTGGACCGCAACTCCGGGTGCGAACGAGTATATGCCGGCGTCCTGCATGACGTGGTACGAGGCTTTCGCCTTCTGCGCATGGGACGGGGGGCGTCTTCCCACCGAAGCCGAGCTGCTCTACGCGGGCGTGGGCGGCGCGGAGCAGCGGCCGTATCCATGGGGCTCCGAACCGCCTACTGCCGAACGTTCGGTCATCGCTGCGACGGGCGGGGGTCCCTTTGTCGCTGTGGGCAGCGCTCCTCTCGGGGCTGGCCGTTGGGGCCAGCTCGACTTGGGCGGCAGCCGGGCGGAGTTTGTCCTTGACTCCGTTGCTGGGTTGTCCCCGGAAGAATTGGCGGTACTCCCGATGCCTTGCGATAACTGTGCTGAGCTGGAACCAGCCGCGACCCCAGGTGCGAGAGCCACGGCGGACCTGTCGTATGTTTCATCTGCGGAACAGAAACCTTTCGAGCACAGAGGTCTGCCGATGGGTGCGATCCAGCGAAGCCCGGCGGTTGGTGTTCGCTGCGCACGGGACGAAGAGTAAGGTTGGCCCATGTCCCCCAGCATGCTTGTGTTCGCCCTTCTGCCCATCCTTGCGATTTGTTCCTGTCGCGGCACGGTTGATGTGTCGATCGCGACTGGTTCCAGCGACTCGGGCCGAGCGACGGCTGGGAACGCATCGTGCGCCGCTACGCTCCCCGGTGCGGATCACCACTGCGGACCGGCGCACGACATCGACTGCTGCGGGTCGTCGCATGTGCCCGGTGGCAGTTTCCTTCAATTCAACCGACCGGAGTATCCCGCCACGGTCAGCGGCTTCGATCTGGACCTGCTGGAGGTTACGGTCGGTCGGTTCCGCGCGTTCGTCGAGGCGTATCCGGCGTCGAAGCCGAAGCCTGGCGACGGGGCGCATCCGCGAATCGCGGGTTCGGGCTGGCGTGCCGAGTGGGATGCGGCGCTGCCGGCATCCCGCGATGAGTTGTTGTCCAGACTCCAAAGGGATGCATTCTTGCATCCGTGCACGATGTGGAGCGACGCACCGGCGGGGCATGAGGACGTGCCGATGGGCTGCATGAGTTGGGTGCTGGCCTTCGCATTCTGTGCGTGGGATGGCGGCAGGCTGCCGACGCTGGCGGAATGGAACTTCGCTGTTGCATGTGGAGACGAGCAGCGAGAGAACCCGTGGGGGCCAGAGCCATACGACGACACGCGAGCGGTGTATGGAGAACCGCCCGGTGGCGACCTGATACCGGCGGGGAGCAAGCCTGCTGGGCGGGGATGCTGGGGCCAGTACGACTTCGGTGGAAGCCGGATGGAGTACGTTCTAGACTTCATCGACGAGCACAACGAGCAATGCGCTCCGCCGGTTCCGTGCGTGGACTGCGCCGACCTGCTTGCGGAACACGCGAAGCATCGGGTTCTGAGGGACATCAAGTACAACAATGTCAGCTCGGGCGTGGTCGAAGGAGGATGCCTTGTATTCTGGCCGGATCTCCAGAGCACGGCCGTCGGCATCCGCTGCGCCTACGACCGCTGAGTCGCGCTGTTTCTCCTCGATCGACGGTTCTTGACCGGGCCGCCTGGACTCAGCGCCTGTCCACCCGCCCCATCGTGCTCGCCCACGCCTGCGTTCTCGGCGACGGAGCGCAAAGGGATCCTGCAATGCGTCCGACCCTCGCCAGGGCTGATGTGCGTTGCGGGCGGTGTCCGTACGGTCTTGCGCGGTCCCGGTTTGTTGCGGTAACGGAGGTGACGGATGGAGGGCTGGAGGCCAAGCAAAGGCTGCTCGATCTGAACCCGAGCGTGCGGTAGCACTTTGCGGAAGCACTTTCCCGAGGAGCGTGCCCAGCGCTTCGTCCACATCGAGGCCGTGCCGACGAGCATGCGCTGGAAAGAGCCTGGGTTCAACGAGTACCGGACGGTGCCGTTGCCCTGAGGGGTTGCTCAATCCGAGGCCGGGTTGAAGGCACACGTCTGCCTGCCGGGCTCAGCCTCACCTCCTGCCTGCCGGGGCTCTGCTTCACCTCCTGCCTGCCGGGGCTCTGCTTCACCTCCTGCCTGCCGGGGCTCTGCTTCACCTCCAGCCTGCCGGGGCTCTGCTTCACCTCCAGCCTGCCGGGGCCGTCGCCTCGACGGCGCCGACCCGCCAGCCTCTCGCGCCGCGCCTGCCAGACCGGCCGCTGCACGCAGCGGAGCCCAGCAAACGCGCGCATCGGTCCGGTCGCGAGACGTTCGTTCGATGCGGGTTGTGGTTTCGGGGCGGCCTGCGCGGCGGCTCGGCCAGGGCAAGGCGAGGGCACGGGTCTGCGTGCCTGGCGAGAGCCGGCTGCTCGCACGAGCCCGCCACCGACACCGCGCACCCCGAGCGCACGCCCAAGTAGTCGCGCAAGCCCACTGGGCACCCGTCGTTGCTGCGAGCCTGCCCAGCCTGCTGCAGATGGGCCCGGGCTGGGTTCGGTGGGCAACGACAGCAGGGGCCGGGTCGCAGGCCTGGGCGAACAGCTCGACGGCTTTGGTCGGCCCTCGGTGACGGAAACCTGGCGCCGCAGCCTGAGGAGGAGGCGCCGGTGTCTCTGGCCGACGCCGCCGCTGTCCAAGTTGGACACACCGGCCGAGGCAGCCGACAAGCGTCGAGACCTGTCGGGGCCGCATAAGGCAATCACCGTCCTGGCTCGTCCGCCTCGGCCGTGAGGCACGGACTCTGCTACGGAACTCGCCATGCAACCGGTCTCGCAGGGCGCCGCTGCGCCCCCGTCCGTCCCGGCTTCGGAGGGCAGGTTCCGCTTCGTGGGAACCGGCATGGACCTCTTCGTCCTCCATCTCACCAACGTCGTCCTCACGATCGTCACGCTCGGCTTCGCGTCCTTTCTGGGCTACACGCGGTGGCGAACGCACAAGTGGATGGTCGAGCACGTGACCTACGATGGCCAGCCCTTCCGGTATCATGCACGCTGGAGCGACGAGTTCGGCCACTCCGTTCTGTCGAGCCTGCTCCTGATGGCAACGTGCTGGCTCGCGACGCCGTGGGTGATCGCGTGGAACGCCAGGGAACGCGCGAAGTTCACCACAACCGCCGACGGCCGGCAGCTCCAGTTTCACGGAAGCGGCACGGACGTCATCGGGCTCGCGATGTTGAGCTGGGCTCTGTATGTCTTCACGCTCGGCCTCGGCTGGCCGGTCATCGGCATGATGTGGAAGCGTTGGAGTCTGAGCAACACGTCCATCGTGGATCCGCGCGTCCCAGGCGGGGCGTTCCGGCTCCGGCTCGACGCGGGACCCTTCTCCTACATCATCCCTGGCTTCCTTTCGGCCATGCTCGTGCAGCTCACGCTCGGGCTCTACCTCTCGACGGCCTGGCTGAACTTCGAGCGCTTTGTATGGGCCTCGACGACGGAGGAGTTCTCCCCCCGGCTCGCGGTGCCGTCCGGTCCGAGGACTACCGCACAGTGGGCGGTACTCATCGGCACGGGCGTGGGAGCGATCGCACTTGCCGCTCTGATGGTGGTGCTGCTCGTGATGGGTCTGGGGCTCTCCCACAGCGTGTCGTCCTCACCGCGGGGGTCCGGCGTCAGCGAGCAGGGAAACCTCCCGATCAGCCCGGCAGTAGGGGCCACGACGCCAGCGGAGGAGGTGCGCACGGCTCCAGGCATGAAGCCCAAATCGCCCGCCGCACCGCCAGGGACGACGCAGCCGGCATCCGGCGCACGGCCGGAAGGCTTCCCGGACAGCATTCCCATGGCGCGATCGAAGCCTCCTACGGTTTCGGAGTGGGAAAGCGCTCCGCCCGTCCGGCTGAGCCCCGACGGATGCATGCGCAAGGTGGTGCGGGAATGGATGAAGCTGAACTGCTCGCGAGCCGAGGAGAACGCCATCAACCCGATCGCGATCACGTCGATCGAGGGCCTGGGGGTCCATGGTGGCGACTACTTCACCTGGGAGAAGAGCGGCAAGGTGGTGGACCTCATCGTGCGGCTGCGTCGTGGCAAGCGCGGGACTGCCACGTTCGAGCTGGAGAGCGGGACGTTGCAGGTCGGCTACGACTGGACCGCCGACACGGCCTGGCCCGAGCCGATTTGGAAGCAGTAGACCTCACGGTCGCCGCGTGACGGACGGTTCCGGCAAACCAGGAGCACCTCCGGCGGCCTCGCGCCAGCCGTCTGGGCGCACAGGACGCCCTCCACGCAACCGAAGAACGACGGCGCCCGTGACCTACGGGGCCCCCCGATGCGGGTGCTCGCAAGCATGTCCCCCCGCCTCCGAAGGACCGAGGGGCGGGCGGACCGCCACGCGCTGCACGAAACCGCGGACGCCCTGACGCAACAACGACGCGGTCCATACCAGGCCCAACACGACGACGGCCAAGGTTTCGAGCACGCCGCCCGTGGGCTCGGCGAGCAGGCGGGAAGCCGGTGCCGGCCCTGCGCCGACCACCACGTTCGCCCCAAATCCGAGCACGGTCGCCACGACCACGATCCCGATGCCGAGCAGCACCACGATGCGTCTGCTATACGAGGCCGACGGCGCGCCGAACACGGCCAGGGTGGTGGCCGGCCCGGACAGCAGAAACGCCACCATCGCACCGGACGACACACCCTTGGTCATCAGCACCGCCGCGAGCGGCGTGGCGCCGGACGCGCAGATGTAGGTGGGAACGCCGAGCAACGCGGCCACCGGAACGTCGAGCCCGGCAGGCATGGCGGCGACCCAGGCTGGCCGGATGTAGGTCTGCGCAAACGCCGCCACGCCCAGCCCGGCGAGAAACCACGGCGCCGTGTGGTCGACCGTCTCGCCGAAGCTGAAGCGCAATCCCTCCGCGAGACGCTCCCGCAGGGACATGCCGCGGTCCACGGCAGGCGGCAGCGACGCCGTCGACGGCTCGGGGGCGGTTCCCGCGAGCCGGCCAATCCACAGCCCCGCCAGCATGGCCAGCACGGCCGCGCTGACGATACGCACGATCGCGACACGGACCCCGAGCAGGCGGAACGAGAGCAGAATCGCCGACAACCCGAGCGACGACGCGGACACGATGAAGGCGACGGCGGCAGCCGGTGCGGCCGAGCGGACCATCGCGCGTTGGTGGGGCGGGATGACGCCGCACGTGCAGATGGTGGTCGGCATGCCCAGGCCCACCCCTCGCAGGGCTTGCGCCATCGCCGACCCGCCGCTCAACAAGCGGTTGGAAACCGGTGGCAGCAGCGCGGAGGCAAGGGCAACCACCACGTAGGCGGCCAGCAGTGGCGGGGCGCTGGCGTAAACGAGATCGAGGAAAGCGCCGATCACGCTGGGCTCGGCCTCATGCGCATGCGGATGCAAGCGTTCCATGGCGACGAGGAAGGCGACGGCCACGAGCCCTCCGAGCGCCGAGGGTACCTGCCGGTGGCCTTGCTCGTGATGGGAAGGCGGCAGGTGCGTGTGCGAGTGCCCCACGATGACGTGCAGGAGCGAGCCGGCTACCAGGGCCTGGAACACCGCAAGCGCGTGAGAGGTCACGCCCCGGGTGGCGAGGTCGCCGAGGAAGAACCCGGCCATCGTACCGGTGAGCTCGACCGCGAGGGTGGCGATGGCGGCGCGAAGCCCCACCCGCGTGCGCACGAACCACCAGAGCCCGATGCCGACGGGCACGCGGTGCACGATGACGGCCGCGGCCAGCGCCTGGGCATACGCCTGGCGGGCGGCGCTGCCAGCCAGCGCGACACCGTCGAGCGTAGCGTGGACGAGCAGCGCGAGCAGAGCGACGAGGAGAATGGGGCGGCGCCACGACCCGCCGCCGACGGACTGGATGGCCCGCTCCGCCCAGGTGGGTGCCGCCAGGCCCACGAACGCCCCGGCCACGGCCAGCCAGCCGCCCACCTCGAAGCATTGGGGCAGGATGTGCAGCAGGGCCAGCCCGCCGATGCTCACCAGCACGAACGAATCCAGGGCGGACTGCGCCCACGGCGCTGGTCGCATCCAGCGCACCAACAGGGGACCGAGCGCGAGAGGTACGATGCTTGCGACAAGAAGCAGGATCATGCGCGCGCGTCCGCCAAGGGCCTGGTGCCGAACATCGGCTGTCGCATTAGTCTCCCGGCCCCGGGCAGGCAACGCAAAGTCGCACCGCGCCCTTTGCGCTGTCGCCAGGACCCGTCGCCCGGGTCTGCTGGTCCGTGTCCCTGCGAGCCCGCCGCGTCGGGTTGCGCTCCCCGCCCTTTACCCGAAGGCCGATCTGGTCTACGGGGCGCAAGCGCCCGTTCGTGCGCCAACCACAGGAATCGACCGTGAGCAACGAAACCCCGACCTTCCGCGCCATCGACCCCACCACCCTGCCCAAGCACTTCGAGGCCGCCGAGGCCGAGCGACGCTGGGACCGCGTCTGGGACGAAGCAGGCATCTACCGCTACGACCCGTCGCGCCGCCGCGACGAGACGTTCGTCGTCGACACGCCCCCGCCCACCGTCTCCGGCTCGTTGCACATCGGGCACGTCTTCAGTTACACGCACACCGACGTGATCGTGCGCTACAAGCGCATGCGCGGCCTGAACATCTTCTACCCCATGGGCTGGGACGACAATGGCCTGCCCACCGAGCGTCGCGTTCAGAACTACTTCCACGTGCGTTGCGACCCGCACATGCCCTACGAGCCCGGATTGAAGCTCGAGCCCGCGTCGGCCAAGCAGCTCAAGGAACGCCCCCGCACCGTCTCCCGCCCGAACTTCATCGAGCTGTGCTTTCAGGTCACCCGGGAAGACGAAAAGGCATTCATGGGCTTGTGGCGCCGGATCGGCCTGTCGGTGGACTGGACCCAGGAGTACGCCACCATCGACGACCACTGCCGGTCCATCGCCCAGCACAGCTTCCTCGACCTGTTCCGCAAGGGCCATGTCTACAACCTCGAGGCCCCGACGATGTGGGACGTCGACTTCCTGACCGCGGTCGCCCAGGCCGAGGTCGAGGATCGTCCGCAGCAAGGCGCGTTCCACGATATCGCGTTCGGCATCGAGGGATCGAAGGAGCAGTTCGTCATCTCCACCACGCGCCCGGAGCTGCTGGCCGCCTGCGTGGGTGTCACGGCCCACCCCGAGGACGAACGTTACAAGCACCTGTTCGGCAAGAAAGCTGTCACCCCCGTGTTCCACGTGCCCGTGCCCATCTTCCCGAGCGAGTTGGCCGATCCGAAGAAGGGCACCGGCATCCTGATGGTGTGCACCTTCGGTGACGCCACCGACGTGCACTGGTGGCGCGAACAGAAGCTGGCCTTGCGGCAGATCATCGGCGCGGACGGCCGGATCACGACGGTGCGCTTCGGCGAGCCGGGTTGGGAGAGCCTCGACGCGGAGGCGGCCAATCGATGCTTCGCCGAGGTTGCGGGCAAGAGCGTCAAGCAGGCCAGGGCCGCCATGGTCGAGCTGCTTCGCAAGCCCGCTTGCGCGGCGTCGGGTGATCAGCCGCCCCTGCGTGGCGAGCCCAGGCCCATCGAGCACATGGTCAAGTTCTTCGAGAAGGGCGACCGCCCGCTGGAGTTCATCACCACGCGCCAGTGGTTCGTGCGCCTGATGGACAAGAAGCAGGAGCTCATCGACAAGGGCGAGCAGATCCAGTGGCACCCCGACTTCATGAAGAGCCGGTATCGCAACTGGACAGAGAACCTGCAGCTCGACTGGTGCATCAGCAGGCAACGCTACTTCGGTGTCCCCTTTCCCGTGTGGTATCCCACCGACGACCACGGCCGCGCCGTCTACAGCAAGCCCATCCTCCCCGATCCCGCGCGCCTGCCCGTCGATCCCATGACCGACACCCCGGCGGGCTTCGACGAATCCCAGCGGGACAAGCCCAACGGGTTCACCGGCGAGCCGGACGTGTTCGACACGTGGTTCACGTCGTCGATGACGCCGCAGATTGCGACGCACTGGGTGCTGGATGCCAATCGCCATGGGCGGCTGTTCCCGATGGACATACGCCCGCAGAGCCACGAGATCATCCGCACGTGGGCGTTCTACACGATAGCGAAAGCCCTGTTGCACGAGGACAAGGTGCCCTGGCGCAACGTGGTGATCTCGGGGTGGATCCTGGACCCGGACCGTAAGAAGATGTCCAAGAGCAAAGGCAACGTGGTCACGCCCATGCACCTGCTGGACGAGTACACGTCGGACGGGGTGCGCTATTGGGCGGCGAGCGCGAAGCTGGGCGCGGACACGGCTTTCGACGAGAAGGTGCTGAAGGTCGGGCGCCGGCTGGTGACCAAGTTGTTCAATGCAGGCAAGTTCGTGCTGGGGCAGACGGGGCAGGTGCACCCGATCACGAGCGAGCTGGATCGGGCGTTCGTCGTGCTGCTGGGGCAGGCGGTGCAGCGAGCGACGGAGTCCTTCGAGCGCTACGAGTATGCGCACGCGCTGATGAGCACGGAGAGCTTCTTCTGGGCGACCTTCACGGACGCGCACATCGAGCTGGCCAAGGCCCGGGCGCGCGGCGAGGGCACGTCGGGAGAGGAAGGGCGAGGGTCGGCGATTGCATCGTTGAGGCTTGGGCTTCAGGTGCTGCTGCGCCTGTTCGCGCCGTTTCTTCCCTACATCACGGAGGAGGTCTGGTCCTGGGCGTTTGCGCAGGAGACCGGGCACAGGAGCGTGCACAAAGCTCCGTGGCCCACGTTGTCGGAGCTCGATGGGATTGCGCCGCCCACGGATCCCAGATGCTTCGAAACCGCCGTGGCCTGCTGGACGGCCATCAACAAGCGAAAGAGCGAGATGGGCGCTTCCGTCGCGCGTCCCACCAACCGCCTCGTGCTTGCCGCCAATGCAGCCACGCTCGCGAGCCTCCGATACGTGGTCGAGGACGTGATGCTGGCGTCGCGGTGCAAGGCCCACGATCTGGTGGAGAGAGCTGACCTGGCCGACGGCGTATTCGAGGTGTTGGAGGCTGATCTGGAGGACAAGGAGTCGTCGTAGGCGTCTACTACTTCTCGTTGAGGTATCGGGCCGCCTGCCTGGCGAAGTAGGTGAGAATGATGTCCGCGCCGGCGCGGCGAATGCCCACCAGGCTCTCGAGCACGACCCGCTTCTCGTCGAGCCAGCCGTTCTGGCAGGCAGCCTTGATCATCGCGTACTCGCCGCTCACCTGGTACGCCGCCACGGGCAGCGGGGTGGCCTCGCGCACCCGGCGAATGACATCCAGGTAGGGCCCAGCAGGCTTGACCATCACCATGTCCGCGCCCTCGGCTTCGTCGAGCTCGAGCTCGAGCAGCGCCTCCCGCGCGTTGGCCGGATCCATCTGATAGGTCTTCTTGTCGCCGAACTTGGGCGCCGAATCCAACGCATCGCGGAAGGGGCCATAGTAGGCCGACGCATACTTCGCCGTGTACGCGAGAATCGACACCTCCGTGAACCCGGCGTCGTCGAGCGCTTCGCGAATCGCCTGCACCCGGCCGTCCATCATGTCGCTCGGGGCGATGATGTCGGCCCCGGCCCGCGCCTGGCAGACCGCTTGCTTGCAAAGCACCTCCACGGTCTCGTCGTTCACGATCTTGCCGTCGATGACGATGCCGTCGTGGCCGTCGCTCGAGTACGGATCCAAGGCGACATCGGTGGTGACCACGAGGTCCGGCCACTGCTTCTTGAGCCTGCGGATGGCCTGGGGGACGAGTCCTTCGGGGTTGTAGGCCTCTTCACCCCGGCTGCTCTTGAGCTTCTCCTCGATGGCCGGGAAGAGCACGATGGCGTTGACGCCTTCGGTGCGCGCCTCTTCCACCTCCTTCATCAGGGCGTCGAGGCTGAGCCGGTTGCAGCCGGGCATGGACCTGATCGGTTGGGTTCCCTGCCCGGCGTGGATGAACAGCGGATAGATGAAGTGCGCCGGGGAAAGGAACGTTTCGCGGTGGAAGGAGCGGATTGTCTCGCTTTTGCGGTTGCGGCGCGGGCGACGAATGAGGTCGAGCATGGAATCCTCCTGGACAGGGCGCGGAGGATAGCGTGGGGAGGGGCTGTCCGCCAGCCGGGTGAACGGGGGGTGCCGGGCGGCCGGGCGGAGGCATGCGCGATCCGGGCGCGGATGCCGCGGGGTCGATACCGCCGGGGCACAAGACGGGGCGAGCCTTACAGGTAACCGGCGATACCGACCGCGACGCCGAGGCTGCGCCAGCGCAGATCCTCGTCGGGCAGGCTGCTGTTGTTGTTGCGTTGCCGCAGCGTGCCGGTGAGGGGGTAATCGATGACCGGACCCAGCACGATGCCGAAGTGCTCGACCGGCGCGAGGAAGAACATGCCCTCCAGGCTGAGCTGCCACGAGCTTGCGGTGGTCTTGTCGTTGTTCGGCCGCTGGTCCGTCCCATTGAAGTAGGCGAGACCACCTCGCGGCCAGAACCCGGCATGGCTCCCCAGCGGAACCATGTAGCCCACGCGAGGCGCGAAAGCGAACGCCGTGAGATCGTGCAGGTCGTCGCTGCGCGTCGGATGGCCTGGCTCTTCGGTCTTCTGCTCACCGCTGGCGGTGTAGTAGCCCACCGCGCCTCCCGCCGTCAGACCGTCGGTGATGAAGAAGTCGAAAGCGATGCGCGGGACCGCGTCAAAGTTATCGTCGATCGTGCCCGAGGTTCCGTTCGCGCCCCACAGCAGCGAAAACTGGGTGCCGCTCTGCGTGTACTTGTAGTTGTCGCGCTCGACCGTGCCCTTGTAGCTGTAGACACCGAACATGCGCTCGGCGCCGAACACCACGCTCCCGCGAGTGGGCAAGCCCCCCGCGCTCTGTGCCTGCGCCGCCGGCGACGCCAGCGCCACCAGCCCGAGGGCCACCAGGCCTGCCCACGCGTGCTTCATCAGGTCTACCTCCTGCGCTTTCCGACCGACGCGGTGCCTTGCGGAGCACCGTCGTCCGTTGTAGGCCAAGGCGGCGGAACGGGCAAAATTCGAGGCACGCGTGAGCGGTTGTCGCCCGACGTCCGCGGAGAGCCCGGGACGAGTAGCACCAAGCACCCTGCGCGCCCGGACGCGGGTCGCCCCCCGGGCGAGCACGGAGCGTCGTCACTCCCATGCGATCAGGCCGGCAAGCCGTCACGGGATGCCGGGGTCGCCTTGCGTCCGATCAGAGGTAGCCGGCAAGCCCGGCCGTTATGCCGTAGTTGGTCCACTTGATGTCAACGTCGGGTTGGTTCGTTTCCTCATGGGTGCCGCCGAGCCCGAGGTCCAGCACCCCACCGGCCACGATCCCGAAGTGATCGACCAGGCCGAAGAAAAACATCGGTTCCAGGTTGAGCTGCTCGATGCTGTCGTTGCTCTCGCCCGGACCATCGGGATCGACCGTCTGATGATAGTACGTAAGCCCCGCCCGTCCCCAGAATCCAATGGAGTCGCTCAGTGGGAACATGAACCCCACACGCGGTGCGATCGCATACCCGCTCACGTCTGGGAGGCTTTCGTCGGTGATGCTGGTACCGTTCGCCTTCGCCTTCAAGTCACCGGATGACGAGTAGTAGCCGAGCGAACCGCCCAGGGAGATCAAGTCGGAAAGGAAGTAGTCCGCCGAGACGCGCGGGATCGCGTCGGGGTTGGCCCCGCCGTCCCCCGTGGTGGCCGCGCCCCACAGGAGTGAGACCTGCGTTCCCGTCTGCTCCGCTTCGACCTTCACACCACGCTCGGAGAACTCGGATGTGCCCTTGTAGCCATAGACGCCGAACATGCGGTCGGCACTCAACACGAAGCTCCGCTCTGCGGGGACCCCGCCTCCCTCCGCCATCGCGGCCGAGGACAACAACATCGCAGCTCCCAACGAAGCGACACCCGCCAGCATGTTCTTCATCGTACTCCTCCTCGTTGCGATCGTCGGCGCGGCCCCGCGCCGCGCCTCCCGTGCTCTGGCATACCGGGATCCGCTTTGCGCTTCAAGCGCGAACGGCACTTGCGCGGGCTTGAATGGTCCGGCATGAATAGCTCTCGTCATCATCAGCCGAGCGCCGCCCTCCCCGATGACCAGCCCCGTGGACCGGCCCACCGCTGGCACCCTCACCGTCAGACTACGCGGTTGTCCCATTCACGTACGTTCGGACGGTCCCACAGGTCGCCCGGCGGTCGTCCTGACCCACGGCTTCACCATGGACCACCGGGTCTTCGACGCCCAGGTGCCCGCGCTCGCGAGCCGATACCGCGTGGTGCGGTGGGATGTCCCGGGTCATGGGTTGTCACGTCCGATGCCTGCGCCCTTCACGATCCAGCAAATCGCAGGCGACTTGCTGGCCGTGCTCGACTCGCTCGACATCGAGTGCGCTGTGTTGGTGGGTCATTCCATGGGCGGCCTGGTGGCGCAGGAGATCGAGTTCCAGCACCCGGAACGGGTGCGTGCCGTCGCCATGATCTCCAGTACCTGCCTCACGTTCCGACAGCCCCGCGCAGTGCGGCTGGCGCCGCTCCCCTGCACAGCCCTGCGCCTGTGGCCGGATCGGTGGACCCGCAAGCAGATCGGTTGGATCGCGGGGGCGCGCGCGAACACTCGCACGTATGCGTCGGGCGCTGCCTCTCGCATGTCCAAGGAGGATCGTCTCGCCATCTGGCAAGGCATCCTCCGGAGCTTTCACGAGGAGTCCGGCTACCGGATCCGCTGTTCCTTGCTGCTGATGGAAGGCCGGTGGGACTGGATCGTCGCCGTCAGACTCATTCGCCTGCTCGCCCGCCGTTGGGCCGATCGAGATCATCCATGGCGCCATGCGGTGGTTCCAGGGGCAGGCCACAATGCCCAGCAAGACAACCCCGAGTTCGTCAACCGCGAGCTCCGCGCCTTCCTGGCGCATGTGGCTCCGTGACCCTGCTGTCGCACGCTGATGCCGGATCGGAAGGACCAAGAACGATGCGGCGTTTTCGATGAGACGGCCCGTCGGGCATGCGAGCGGTCGTGCGGGATCGTCGGTCGTTTTCGGTACCCCACGGTGGTATGCTCGCGGGGTGGAACCTCTGAAGGTGCTCGACCTGCCTGCGCTCGCTCGGGTTCCGGCGGTCGCCGCGCGCCTGTCCGCCCCCGCCGGCCCCGCCCGGCCGACGCTGCTGACTTGCGCCGAGACAAGCGTCCTGTCCTTGCCCGGACGATACTGCGTCGTGTACATCGTCGTTTCCGAAGGCCGCGCGGCCCTCGTCGATGTCGGGTCGACCGAAGACATCCCGCTGATCGAGCGCGGCTTGCAGCACCTCGGGTTGACGAGCGACGACGTTGCGATGGTGGTGGCGACGCACCTGCACTTCGACCACGTGATGGGTCTGGACGACGCCGCCCGGAGCTTTGGCGCGCCCTTGCGACTGGGCAGCAGGTCGCGCGTGGCGGTGGAGACGGGAACACCCATTGCCTGGCCGCGGCGTCTGGGTTTCCTTCGCGCCATACCGGGGTGGGTGATGCAGGGCGCGCCAGTCCTGTCGAAGAGCGATCGGGCGCGCGGCCTCGCATTCGGTTTCCCTTGGGGACACAACCGCTTCCTGTCACCCCTCGGCCCAGCGCTGCAGCACATGCAACCGCTGCCGGGCCTGCCTGGGTGGATCGTGATCGATACCCCGGGCCACTCCTCGGACTCGATCTGCCTGCATCATGGGCAATCCGGCATCCTCGTGGCCGGAGATTCGGTCCGCAACTTCCGAGGCGGGGAATGGAATCCCCTGCTCGACGACAACCGCGCCTACGACGCCACCAGGAAGCTGCTCATGAGCCTGCCCATCCGGGCGGTGGGACCGGGTCACGGTCCCGTGCTCGTGGGCGAGGGTGTGTTGAAGAGCTTGCCGGCGGTCGGTTTCTTCGGCGGGCGAAGGCGCGCCGAAGCCCTGTGACTCAGGGCGACGACAGCATGATGGCGGCGCCGTAGAGGATGAACACGACAATGATGAGGAGGAATCCGAGGGCTGCGGCGATGATGCCGCCGATGGCGATGCCCTTGCCCGAGTAGTGCCGCGGCGGCTTGCCGATGCGGACCATCGAGATGATGCCGCAGACGATTGCTGCGATGCCCACGGGCCAGCCCAGATAGCAGCAGAAGTGAAGAGGCAGGCTCAGGATGCCGAGAATCAGCGACACGATCGCGAGCGGGTCGGTTGCGCCGCCGGTGGACATGGGAGGCGGAACGCCCGGCGCCGGCGACCCGTAGCCTGGAGGGGGCGTGTATCCACGCGGAGGCGGTGGCCCGTATCCGCCGCCACCGGGAGGTGCGCCGAATCCGCCTGGCGACCCGCCCGGCGGTACACCGCCCGGGGGACCGTAGAAGCCGTCTGGCGGCTGCTGCCCAAAGCTCATATCATTCTCCTTGGCAACACGCGACGATACGCGCGAATCGATCGGTACAGCCCCCCTACCCCGAGCGCAATCGCTGCCAGGCAGCCACCAAAGGCCACGGGCGTCGCTCTGTTGTGCGCGATCGCCTCCGTCCAGCGGCCATGCCCGAGGGCCGCAAAGCCGCGGGTCATCCCGCAGGTCGGGCAGTCGCGATGGAAGACCGCCTGCATCGGGCATTGCGGCGTGATCGTGACCCGGCCGGCGGCAATGTCGTCCGGCGTGACGATCAACGACACCACGGTCACGCTGGCGAATGCAGCGATCAGCACAATCCACCCGATGGCTCCGATCAAGATGTCACGACGGACCTGCCGCATCTCCTCGTCACAGCGATGCATTGGCCCACGGTACACCGGACGAGGACCGGTTGTCTTCTCCAAACACCCAAAAGCGCCGGCCGCCATGTTCCTCGCCAAGACCTCGCGCGGATCCGGACGGATGTAGGGCGCCGCGCGTCGTCGCGTTCGGACGAAACGCCGAGGTCGAGCTGGCCGGGCATTCCCCAGACGCGACGAGCGGGTTCTTGGATGTGCTAGGGTCCGCGCGTGCGTCTTGGTGCTTGCGGCGTGGCAGTGGCGGTGCTGGTCGGCGGGTGTTCTGACAGGAGCGGTCCCGGCGGCTCGCCTCCGGAATCCTTCCGCCCAAGCCTTTCGACGCCGTCCTCGGCCTCTGTCTCCATCCCTCCCGCCGCGATCGCATCTTCAGCGCCCCAGCAAGGCCCGGCGAGCCCATCGGCCGGACAGGCGCCTTCGGCAACATCCTGCCGCCTAGCCGACCAGCCCGCGTTCAACCACTACACCGTAGCGGTCGTGAACGACACGATAGCGTTCCCCAGGGATGGGACCATCCCCTATTGCTGGGAAAAGCGCGGAGATCGCTGCCGCGGGCACTGGGGGATGGTACACGACGCCGTCTACGCGGGCACCACGATCTTCGAAGGAGGCGGCGATTGCTACTGCTCCGGTCACACCCTCGAGGTGCTCCTGCGCGCCTACCACCTTTGGCAGATCGATCACGACGTGCCGGCATCGGTGCCCTGGACCGTCGACGGCTTGCAACTCGCCGTTGGCGACGTTGCGAGGTGGGGTGAATACGGAGGATCGTTCTACCAGCTTTGGCAGGGGTTCGGATTCGTGGGCGAAGCCAGCTCGGCCTCGGCATTCGACCTGTTCGGCGTGGGGCACGAGCTGCCGCGGGCGGAATGGGACCGCGCGCTACCGGGCGACTACGTGAATCTCGCCCGCAAGAACCACACCGGCCACGCGGCCATCTTCGTGGGATGGGTCATGAACAACGGCGCGCGAGCCGGAATTCGCTATTACGGATGCAACACCAGGGGCGACTCCTGTCCAGACCCGGACGACCCGGCGAACGTGAAGGTCAAGGGTGGGCCGTCGTTCGTCACGGAACGCTTCTCGACGCATGGTGGCCAGGTGCTCGTGGGCAAGCTGCGCATCGGACGGCCGTCGATGCCGATGGACTGAATAGGATCTAGTTCCTCCGATCCCCACGTGGTCGTCAGCGGCCTGTGCGCCTCCGTGCCTGGACGACGCCGGCACGGGATGACAAGTCCAGGGAGGAGCTTGGAACATGCTCCACGACCGCCGACTGCCACGCTCGCGGCCCTGCCGCCGGCGTGTCTCCTTGGTGAATCCCCCGCCCTGAGGGTATGCTGCGCCGCGTGGTGCTCGCCCGCCGATACGCGCTGAACCCATCGCTCGCCCGCTCAATCGCCGGCGCGCTCGTGCTGACGCTGTCCGCTTGCGGCAACGGCGACTCTCCATCCGGTCCCCCGTCCACGTTGCGGGACGTCGAGGTCGTCGCTGTCTCCGCACACAACGCACGGGTGACCTGGGCTCCCGCACCCGACGGCGACGTGGTGATCGAGCGCGCCGTCGCCGGGTCCGGATCGTTCACCGAAGTGGGCCGAAAGAACGCGGCCCACGGGCGCTTCCTCGATCTCGCGCTCACCCCGGAGTCGTCGTACTCGTATCGCCTGATGCTGTGCACCGCCAGCGGTTGTGAGGAGCCGTCGGACGCCCGCACCGTTACCACGCCTGCGACCGAGTTCGTGAGCCTGGAGATCACGGTGCCGCCTGACGGCACGGCGGACGATCTGGTGCTGTTCGGGGCGTACCGGGTGGCTGCCGACGTCTTCAAATCCGGCCACATGGCAGCGGTGGATCGCCATGGCAACGTGGTCTGGGAGTATGCCACGCACGAGTGGGGGCCCATCACGGAGGTCGAGCCGTTGAGCGATCATACGATCGCGACGGGACAGTACATGTCCCTGGTGCAGATCGATCTCGACGGCAGCGAGGTTTACCGCTGGAAAGGCGGCACTGCGGAACACGACATCGACCGGCTGTCCGACGGGCGCTTTGCGCTGCTGTTCTTCGACCCGTTCGAGACCGAGCCTGGCTACACGGTGCTGGGCGACGGCATCCAGATCCTGAACCACGACGGGACCGGTGTGGACTGGCAGTGGCGCGCGCGGGATCACATCCCGCTGACCGACGCCAACCAGCAGGATCTGAACGAGGTCGAGCTGGGTCTTGGGCACGACTGGACGCACACTAACGCGATCACGGTCGACGAAGCGGCAAACAAGGTCTACGCGAACGTCCGCAACCTCAACCGGCTGTACAAGATTGACATCGCCACGGGCGAGCCGGACTGGATCATGGGTGACGGTGGAGAATTCGGTGCCGGGTTGTGGGACCACAGCCACGACCCGCAGGTGCTCGACGACCACCACGTGCTCTTGCTGGACAACGGACTTCGCCGCCCGGGCCCTGCGTTCTCGCGGGTGATCGAGGTGGAGTTCGACGCCGAGGCGAAGACGGCCAGCATCGTTTGGGAATACAGGGAAACACCAGACTTCTACTCATTCGCCCTCGGTGGAGCGACGAAGCAGGCCAATGGCAACGTGCTGATCGTGGACGGCATCAACGGGCGCGTTTTGGAGGTGACGCCGGACAAGCAAAAAGTCTGGGAGCTGAGGATCCAGACGTACTACTGGATCTACAAGGCCGTGACGGTTCCCTGGACGTTCTTCACGGAGTGGTGATGGGAGCGGGTGGTCTGGAACGGTGGCGGGCGCGGGTGCTCGGGGTGTCGCGTCGGATCGCATGGCCCACGGCGGTGGTGCTGGTGGTGGCGCTACATCTGGTCCTCATCGGGCAGGCGGAGCGTAACGCACCGCTTTTCAAGGGACAGCCGCTCACCTGGGTGGACTTCGACACCCACGCGGAGCAGACCCAGCGGGGCGTGCAAGCCCTGGATCGATGGGGCAAGACGTGGGTCTACGATCCTCAACTGCTTGCGGGCTATCCGAACGGGGCGGTCTTCGAGATCGACAACAAGGGTTGGGAGCTGTGGACGTTCGCGCTGTGGAAGGCGGGCCTGAAGCTCTGGACGGCGTTCAACCTGTTCGTGCTGCTAGCCCACTTGCTCGTGGCGCCGGTCGTCTACTGGTCTGCGCGCCTGTTCGGGCTGGAGCGCTGGGAATCCCTGGGCGCCACGGTGCTGGCGATCATGCTCTGGTTCTTCGACGGTCTGGCGCGCTGGTCCTGGTTCTCCGGCGCCATCGCGTTCGGCATCGTGGCCGTGGGGTTCTTGCTGCCCCTGGCGCTATTCTACCGTTGGCTCGAGGACCGCAAGACGCGGCACTGGGTGGCCCTCACGCTCACCCTCGCGCTCGGGCACCTGGTCCACCCGAGCATCTTCGTCTCGCTCGTGGTACCCATGACCGCGCTCTACGCACGGCGCTTCAAAACGTTGGGGTGGCGCGGCCACCTGGGCGTGGGGCTCGCGGCAGCGTTCACCATCGCGTTCAACTCGTTCTGGCTATACACGGCATTCCGCTTTGCCCACTACGTCACGGACCACAACCCGTTCTTCGTCGCCCGCCCCTCGCAGGCCATCGCGGATTTCCTGGGCCTCGTCGTCGACCTCACCACCACGGGCTTGATTGGCAATCGCACCGCCTTCCGGATCCTGGCCACCGGCGCCGCCGTGATCGGCCTGGTCGCCCTTCGAAAGCAGCGCGATCGCCGGTTCCTTCCCCTCGCAGCCGGGCTCGGCTTCCTGCTGCTCTTGGCCTACCTCGGCGGCGAGACCTGGCTGCTGAGGCAGATCCAGCCCTATCGCAGCGTCGTCCCTGCCGCGTTCCTCGCCACCATCCCCGCGGCCTACGCCGTGGGACAGCTCGTGCGCAGCCACGCCCTGCGCGAGGTGTCGTGGCTGGGCCGATCGATGTTCGGCCTGGCCGTCGTGCTCTCCCTGTCGCTCCTGTTCCGCGAAGCCGTCTACTTCCTGCCCCGCCAGCTCCCGCAGGTTCCGGCGCTGCCCACCGGCGAGACACTGCCGTTCACGGCGCTCGGATTTCCCCCGCACGACGACTTCCGCCACGGTCCGCCGTTCGAGGAGTTCGACCACCTCGCCCGGTGGGCGGAGGCCAACGCACCCGCCGGTCAGGGACGGGTGCTCATCGACTGGTGGGTCACCGGAGAGCACCTGTTGTGGCGCACCGACACGGAGGTGCTTGGCGGCTTCCACGAGCGCAATCTGCAACACAACGCCGCCAACCTGTTCAAGCGCTACCCCGAGGGCATCGCGCCCGACGACGCGATCGCTCGCTATTTCGAGGACTATGCCGTGCGATGGGTCATCCTGACCGAGGAGCGTCCGTATTTCGAGTCGAGGACGAGCGTGATGGAGCTGGTGGCCAGGGTCGACCGGCACCGGATCTACCGCACCAAGGTGCCCGTCAGCTACTTTCAGCAGGGAGGCGGACGGGTCAAGGCGTCCATCAATCGCCTGGAGGTTCGGGGGACCGAGCCCGGGCAGGATCAGGTGCTCCGGTATCACTGGCTCGAGACGTTGCGATGCGAGCCCGATTGCACGCTCGATCGTTCCCCGGTCGAAGGGGACCGGGTCGGGTTCATCCGGATTCCCGCGCCCCATCCACCCGATTTCGACGTCGTGAACGCTTACTAGCAGCGTTGCCCCCGGACACTGGCGCGCAGGGGCCTGTGCCCTGCCGTTTCCCTGGTACCCAGCACCGTTTCAGGATAGCGTCGCGCTTGTCTTGCTCACGGTCCTGCGAATCGTTTGGGAAGTCGCCCTGTTTCGCCTTCGAAGGCGGGAGATGGCGAACCTGGCGGCGTCGGCGTCGCTCATGATCGCCGTTGCGCTGCCGTGGAGCGACATGCTCGTTCGCTTGCTGTTCGGGCTGTTGCTGAACCTGTTCGTGTACCTGACCAACGACGCGTACGACATCGAGGCGGATCTGGCCTCGCCGCGCAAAGACCACGACAAGGCGAGGTTCCTGGCCGCGCACCGACGCCCGGTCCGCCTGGCGCAAGCCGGACTTCTCGCGGCACTCGGCGCCGTCGCCGCCTGGTCCGCGGGCTTGATGGTCACCTTCCTGGTCGCGGTGCCGCTCTGCTGGCTGTATTGCGCGCGTCTCAAGCGCGCCGCCGGCTTCGACCTCGTCACCATCGTCGCATGCAGCATCTCCGGAACGATGCTCGCGTTCCCCCTCGACAGCGCCCTCGGCTGGGTTCTCGCCGTTCAGCTCGGCCTGTTCTCGGCCACCTTCCAAACCATCCAGATGATCCGCGACCACGACGACGACCGCGCGTTCGGAACGCGCACCACCGCCGTCGCGCTGGGCGTGACCCGCACCGCCGCGCTCGTGCGAGCCGTCGTCGTCATCAGCGCGGCCTACGCCATCGCGCTGGTGCATCGCTGGCTGGGCGTGCTCCTCCTGCTCGCCGCCGTGCTGCCCTTCGACGCCGCCCAGGCAGCGCGCCAGTGGAACCGGGTCCGGGCTATCTTCGGCGTTGCGTGGCTCGGGATCGTCGCCTGGGTGGTATGGCGGGGGGCCACGTACGGACTGCTGTCGACGGTGTCCCGAGCTGACGTGCTAGACGTTCTGACCGCATTGCGGTGACGCAGGCACGTCAGCATCCGCACCCGCTGCAGGAGGCGCAGGCCGTGGACCACTTGCAGCTCGGCAGGCAGAATTGCCAGCTTCCGGAGGCGCAGCAGCGGAAGTGGCTGCCGGCCTGCCAGTCGCACGTGTTGCCTGGCTTGAGCGCGCAGCCCCCCCATTGGCAGTCGTTGCCGCAGACCTCCTGGCCGCAGCACGCCGTGGTGCCGCCATAGGTCGAGCACATGCAGTCGCGGGTCTGGCCTGGGGAGCAGGGGCCTTCGCCACCGCAGGCACCGGATTCCCAGGCGCAGGCTGCCGAGCACGTCAGGGGGCGGGTGCCGCAGTTGCCGCAAGGCTCGCTGCTGGTCGCCCCGGGCGAACAGACACCGCCCCCGGTGCAGGCACCGGGTTCCCACGAGCACGAAGCGCTGCATGTGAGCGTCCTGCTGCCGCAATTTCCGCACGGCTCGCTGGTCGTCTCGCCCGGCGAACATGCGCCTTGGGACACGCATTCGGCGGCAAGCCATTGGCCGTTCGTGTCGCACACGCGTCGAAGGGTTCCGCACTTGTCACATTGGTCCAGGATCTCCTCATCTCCCGGGACGCAGCCTCCGGCCCCTGCACTGCCCCCGGTCTCACTTCCTGCGCTTCCACCCTGGCCGGCGTCGCCCCCGGCCCCGGGGGCGCCCGCGCTGCCGCCGCCCGGCCATCCCGCGGTGCTTGTATCAGCGGACGCGTCCTGGCCGCCATCGACGCCGCCGCCATCCGCGCCGCCGCTGCCGCCGGGCTCCGACGGCACATTGGTGGCTTCGCTCTGCTCGACGCCGAAGGCGCAGGACAGCAGGCACAGAGGAAGGCCGAGGACGGGGATGGGGCGGAATACCGGACGCAAGGCAGACCTCCTTGGGGTAGGATGCACGAGGCTACGGGGCATGGCAAGTGCGGGGCTGGCCCCAGCGGCGCCAGGGCGAAGTCCGAGCCAGGGATCGTCATGCCTGCGACTGTCCATGTGGACACCGCGCCGGGGCGGCGGCGCGACCATCGCTTGCTCCCTTGCGGGTGAGTCTGCTTGTCGTGGAGTTTGCGATACCACCGTAGGCGCGCCCCTTGATCCCGTTGCCAGGGCGTCACGGCACCAAGCATCGTGCTTTTCTTGAGGTTCAAACACGCGCAGAAGGGGTTGCGTCCGGGTGTTGGGGGTGGTAGTCGTGTGCTCGCATGATGGCAATCTCGGCGAAGCGACGACACCGGGCTCGCGCGGACGTGCACGGGTACGGCGTTTTCGTGGAGCTGGTCGGGCGGCAGCGAGCCTGATGTGGAAGGAACGAAGCTGGACGCAGGTGGAATGCGGGTCAGGGAGCCGCGTTCCGGAGCGGAGTCGATCGCATGCTATTCAAGACGGTCACCAAGGATAACTTTCGACGCCTGGTGGAGATCATCCTCGAGGCGAACGAGGTCGTCGGGCCGAAAAAGGTCGGCGTCGACAGGCGCGGGAAGGCGATGCACCAGTTCTTGCCGGTGCAATCGTTCGACGAGCTCGATCTTTCGTACGAGACCACGCAGTACTCGGCGAAGACGTACTTCCTGCCGTTCCGCGAGAACCTGTCGACCTACCGGTTCGACGACGGGGACTGGACGCAGGAGATACGGTACCGGGTGCAGCCGCGGGCGCTCATCGGGCTGCATGCGTGCGACATCGACGCGCTGCTGAAGCTGGACAAGGTGCTGGCGCGCGACCGGTTTCCGAGCCCGTACTATCTGTCCCGGCGCAGGAACACGTTCATCGTGGGCATCGACCACATGCCTTGCGAGGGTGGATTCTGCCAGTCCTTGGGGTCGGACACGGTGTCGCACGGGTTCGACCTGTTCTTGACGGACCTGGGCGACCGCTACTTCGTGGCGATCGACACGGACTACGGGTTCTTGACGCTGCAGAAGGTACCGGTGTCGGAGGTGACGGAGGAGGATCGGCGGCAGTACCTGGCGGTCCGAAGGGAGATTGCTGCGGCCTTCAAGACCCGCATCAACACGGACAACCTGCCGAACCTGCTCGACATCGAGTTCGACTCGCCCGTTTGGAACAAGTGGGGCGACAAGTGTTTTAGCTGCGGGAGCTGCGCGATGGTCTGCCCCACATGCTACTGCTACGGTGTGACGGAGCGGGTTTCGATGGACTTCAGGGAGGGCAGCAAGGTGCGGCAGCTCTACTCCTGCAATCTGGCCGACTTCGCGATGGTGGCCGGCGGCCACAACTTCCGCCCCACCCGGCATAGCCGCCTGAAGTATCGCTACTATCACCAGCACCGCGGGTTCGTCGAGAGCTACGACGAGCCCAAGTGTGTAGGTTGCAATCGCTGCGGACGCGCATGCCTGGCGGGGATCAACCCGCCCGAGGTGATCGCCGACCTGCGGCAAGCGGAGGTATCCCGATGAGCATCCTGCTGCACCGCTACGAGGTCACGAAGGACAGCGACTTCATGGCCGCCACGGACTTCAACCGGCGCGCCCGCCTCCAGCACGTCGACCGCGCGTACAAGGCCGAGATCACCAACGTCATCCAGCTCACCCAGATGGAGAAGCTGTTCCACGTGCGGATCATGAACGACGCCGAGCGGGAGCGGTTCTCGTTTCTTCCCGGCCAGTTCGTGATGCTCGAGGTCCCGGGATACGGCGAGGTGCCGATTAGCCTCTCGGGCTCGCCGAGCAACAAGGGGTACATCGAGCTGTGCATTCGCAAGGCGGGGACGGTCACCAGCGTGCTGCACCAGGCGCGGCGCGGCGCCCGAGTGGGCATCCGCGGACCGTTCGGCACAGCCTTCCCGCTCGAGTCGATGAAGGGCCACAACATGCTGCTCATCGCGGGCGGTCTGGGCCTCGCGCCCATGCGCTCTCCCGTATTCTACGTCACCGAGCACCGCGCCGAGTACAAGGACGTCCACATCCTGTATGGCGCACGCGATCCATCCCAGCTCTTGTTCGACTACCAGTACGAGCAGTGGAATCGGATCGACGACGTCAACCTCCACATCATCGTGGAGAAGCCAGACGACAAGTGGACCGGCGACGTGGGCCTGATCACCAAGCTGCTGGACAAGATCGTGGTGCCGCCGGAGGAAACCTTCGCGATCGTGTGCGGCCCGCCCGTCATGTTCAAGTTCGTCTGCTCCCAGCTCAGCCGCATGGGCGTACCCATGCACCGCATGTTCGTGTCCCTCGAGCGCCGCATGCACTGCGGAATGGGCAAGTGCTGCCGGTGCAACATCGGATCGACCTACACCTGCATCGACGGCCCCGTGTTCGACTTCTGGACCGTCATGAACCTGAAAGAAGCCATCTGAAAGGCCGTGCGATGAGATATCTAGGGATCAAGCCCAAGACACCCAGGATCGCGGTCTTCGACTTTACATGCTGCGAAGGCTGCGAGCTCCAGTTCGCCAACAAGGAAGAAACCCTGCCTGCCTTCCTCCGCGCCGTCGAGATCGTCAACTTCCGCGAGATCTCGTCGGAGCGTCGTGACGACTACGAGATCGCCTTCATCGAAGGCTCGATCTCCCGCGACGACGAGGTCGTGCGACTCGAAGGGGTTCGCAAAAAGGCCAAGGTGCTGGTCGCCCTGGGCACCTGCGCCTGCTTCGGCGGCGTCAACCGCATGAAGAACGCCTACGACCTCGACGCTGCCAACAAGCAAGTCTACGGGGATCGGCCCAAGCCCACGCTGCCGGTCCGAGCCGTCCACGAAGTCGTGCCCGTAGACCTCCAGATCCCGGGCTGCCCGGTCTCCAAGGCCGAAGTCGAGCGCATCGTACAGCACCTGGTGCTCGGTGTCCCCTACAACTTCCCCGCCTACCCGGTCTGCGTCGAATGCAAGCAGCGCTACAACGTTTGCCTCTGGGACAAGGGCATTCCCTGTTTGGGCCCCATCTCGCTCGCGGGCTGCAACGCCCCCTGTCCATCGGCTGGCCTGGGCTGCTACGGATGCCGCGGCCCCGCACCCGACCCGAACCTGCGCGAGATCTACGAGACCGCCCGCACACACGGCGTCTCCGACGCTGAAATCCAGGAAAGACTACACTTCTTCGGCGGCTTCGAGGGACTGTCATGAAGCTCAATGTGCAGATCGACGTTCACCACCTGACCCGCGTCGAAGGGCACGGCAACATCCGTGTCCGCATCGAGGACGGCGTCGTCAAGCAGGCTGCCTGGGATGTCGTGGAAAACCCCCGGTATTTCGAGGTGATGCTCAAAGGCAAGCACTACTCTTCGGCAGGTCTCATCACCGCCCGGATCTGCGGTATATGCTCGATAGGCCACTGCCTCGCAAGCGTACGTGCCTCGGAGGCCGCCTTCGGCGTCCAGATCCCCGATCTGGCGCGCAAGCTCCGTCTCCTCGCCAAGCACGGAGAGACTCTCCAGTCCCACGTGCTTCATCTGTTCTTCCTCGCCGCCCCCGACTTCCTCGCCCTGCCCAGCGCCCTTCCCTTGCTGCAGGCCAACCCCGAGGTCGTCCACCTCGCGCAGCGCCTCAAGGGCCTTGGCAATGCTATTTGCGACGTCGTCGCCGGCCGCACCACCCACCCCCTCTGCATCCAGGTCGGCGGCATGACCCGCCGCCCCGACAATACCTCCCTGCTCGACCTACGCACCCGCCTCCTCGCCGCCCTCGATGACCTCAACGCTACCGTCGAGCTTTTCAAGACCTTCCGCATCCCGGACTTCGTGCGCCAAACCGAGTTCGTATCGCTGAAAGGCGTCGACAGCTACCCCTGGATCGGCGGCGACCTGGTCTCCACCGACGGAGTGCTCAGGCCCGAACGCGAGTACGCTTCGATGACCAACGAGTGGGTCGACGACAACAACACCACCAAGTGGTGCAAGCTGTCGCGGGAGTCGATGGCTGTCGGAGCGCTCGCCCGCTTCAACAACAACCACCATCTGCTCCTGCCCGAAGCCCAGGCGGTCGCCAGCACCCTCGGCCTCTCCCACGTCTGCCACAACCCCTTCATGAACAACGTCGCCCAGCTCGTCGAGTGCGTCCATGTGGCCCTCGACTCGGTGCGCCTGATCGACGAGATCGTCGCGGCCCCGGCCGATGCCCCGGTCAGCGTCCCCGTGGAGCCCAAGGCAGGTGACGGTGTCGGCGCCGTGGAGGTGCCTCGCGGCATCCTGTACCACCACTACACCTACGGCGATGACGGCCGCGTGGTCGAGGCCGACTGCGTCATCCCCACCACCCAGAACAACAAGAACATCCACGACGACATTCAGGCGCTCGTCCGCCAGTTCGCTCCGCGCAACGGCATGACCGACGAAACCCTCGAGCTGCTGTGCTCGATGCTCGTGCGTGCCTACGACCCCTGCATCTCCTGCTCGGTGCACTGACGGCCCCGCCCTTGCTTGCGGACCGCATCGGTCGCCCGCGCCCCGCGGCCGTGCCGGCGCCGCCGCGTCCGCGATCTATTCTTCGACTTGCGGACGCGCTACAAGTCGCCGTTCAACCCAAGTCCACAAGGGAGCACTCATGTCCAAAGACGAGCGATTCCGGCTTTCTTTCCTCGGCGCCGCGCAGACGGTCACCGGGTCGATGCACCACCTGCAAGTGCGCGACCAGAGCCTGCTCGTCGATTGCGGCATGTACCAGGGGCGTCGGAAGGACGCGACCGAGCGCAACCGCAACGTGCCGCGAAAGGCGGTCGAGTCCGACGTCATGCTGCTGACGCACGCGCACATCGACCACTCGGGCAACATTCCGAGCCTGGTCAAGCGCGGTTTCTCGGGCCAGATCCATTGCACATCGGCCACGGCCGACCTGTGCGAGGCGATGCTCCGCGACTCGGCCCGCATCCAGGAGGCCGACGCCAGGTGGCTCAACGAAAAGCATGCTGACGATCCCGACTGGGAGGAAATCGAGCCGCTGTACACGGAGCAAGAGGCCGAAGCTGCCCTGACACGCTTCGTTGCCCATGAGTATGAACGAGAGTTCGACCTGATCCCCGGCGTCACCGCCCGCTTCGTCGACGCTGGCCACGTGCTGGGATCGGCCTCGATCCTGGTGGATGTCAAGCTCAACGCCCACCGGCGCCGCGTGGTGTTCTCGGGCGACATCGGACGAAAGAACCTTCCCATCCTGCGCGATCCCACGGTGCCCGAGCACGCGGACTACGTGGTCATGGAGAGCACCTACGGCAACCGCCTGCACGCCCCTGCGGAGGGCATGCGCAAGCAGCTCCTCGACGCCATCAACACGGCACGCGCACGCGGCGGCAAGATCATCGTCCCGAGCTTCGCCCTGGAGCGCACCCAGGAGATCGTCTTCGCGCTCAACGACCTCATCCAGCGCGGAGAGCTGGCCCCCATCCCCGTCTATGTCGATTCCCCTCTGTCCGTCGATCTCACCAAGGTCTTTCGCGAGCACAGCGAGTGCTACGACGCCGAAACCCTCGCATTCGACAGCGCCCACGGCGACCCGTTCGGCTTCAAGATGCTCACCATGGTACGCGAGGTCGACGACAGCAAGGCGCTCAACCAGCTCAAGGGCACGGCGATCATCATCAGCGCGTCGGGCATGTGCGAGGCCGGACGCGTGGTGCACCACCTTCGCAACAGCATCGAAGACGCGAGGAACATGATCCTGATCGTGGGCTACCAGGCGGAGCACACGCTGGGCCGCCGCCTCGTGGAGCACCACCCGCGCGTGAAAATCTTCGGCGTCGAGCGTGACGTCCGCGCCGAGGTCCGCGTGCTCAACGCATTCTCCGCGCATGCCGACAGGAACGAGCTGCTCGAGTGGGCATCCGTCTGCGCGAAGCACGCCCGCCAGGTCTTCTGCGTACACGGCGACCCGGACCAGTGCGCGGCCCTGAAAGGGCACCTCGAGCGCGCGGGCTTCAAAGCCTCGGTCCCGGCCCCCGGTGACTCCGTCGACCTCGAGTATTGACAACAGGCGGCCAAGCTGCCCAAAAGCTTGCGGCGGCTCCCGGAAAACGAGCAACATACAGCACCGCGACAGCGGTACTCAGACACGCAACGGCGGCATTCGCAGCTCCTTTGGAGGTCCGCCATTCCGTGTTCGCGTTCGCGTCGCCGGTCGCGCGTTTCTCGTTGTCGGGCGATTCAGCGGGCCGCTGCGTGTTGACGGCCGGGTGCGGTCCTGCTCGCCGCCGCGCCCACCCACGATAGACCGCGCAGGGCTGCACGAGGACTCGCTGTCAGAAGTCCGTCAGCACCGCCTTCAGCATCTCCACGAACAGCTCGTTCTCGTCCGCCAACCCAACCGTCACGCGCACCATCTCGGGCCATCCGAACGCCCGAAGAGGCCGGACGATCACGCCTCGCCGAAGCAGCGCTTCGCATAGACGATCCGCCCGTCCCGTGCCTGGCACTACAAACGTGACGAAGTTCGCCGCCGGCGTCAGCGTCTCGAACCCCAGCGCGTCGATCTGGCTCCGCAGGTACTGCCGGCCCGTGCGGCACAGCTCGATCGTGCGATGCAGGTGATCGTGATCGTCAAGAGCTGCCAGCGCGGCCGCCTGGGCGACGCTCGACGGCTCGAACGGCAGCTTGACCTTGAGCAAATTCGCGATGAGGTCGCCATGGGCAAAGCCATAGCCCACGCGCATGCCTGCCAACCCGTGCGCCTTGGAGAACGTTCGGAGCGTGATGACGTTGTCGAAGCGATACCACATCGAGTCCGGGTAGTTGTGGTAGGCCTGGGCGAACTCGAAGTACGCCTCGTCGAGGATCACCAGCGCCCGCGAGGGCACCTTCGCCATGAACTTCTCGAACTCGTCGATGGTCACGTACGAGCCCGTGGGATTGTCCGGGTTCGCAATGTAGATGATCTTGGTGTACTCGTTGACCGCCTCGGCCATGCGGTCCAGGTCATAGCGACGATCGCGCCTGGGTACCCAGTGCACCTTCCGGCCACTCGCGGCCGCAAGCACCTTGAATCCGACGAACGTATTCTCCGCGGACACGATCTCGTCGTCGGACAACAAGAACGTCCGCATGATCGCGGACATGATCCCCTCGCTTCCGCTGCCGGTCACCACGTTCTCGATCTTCAGGTCGAACTTTGCGGCGAGCGCCTGGCGTAGCGCGATGCTCGAAGGATCCGGATAGCGGTGGCTGTCCGCGAGCGTCGCGGTCGCGGCGGCAATGGCGCGGGGCGACGGACCCAGGGGGTTCTCGTTGGACGCGAGCTTGACGATGCGCTCCAAACCGTATCGCCGGCGGACCTCTTCGATACTCAGGCCTGCCTTGTAGGGTTCGAGGTCTCGGATGCTTTGCGGAACCAGTGCCATGACGCGCCTGCTTTCGACGTTGCACCTGGTCGGAAGGTTGCTCCAGGCACGAGGGTGTCTATCGCGCCCGCCGCCCGGATGAAACCTCTCTGAAACGTGCAAGGGCGACCAGCGCACGGCAAACAGCCGTCCTGGTCCGTCACGAGATCATCGTCACGTCACCATGCTGGAGTAGGACCCGCACCTCGTGGGAATGCGCGAAGGGAAGCCGCCCACCGACGGCTACAGCACGGTGAACTTGAGCGTTCGATCCAACTCGCCGTCCAGCAGAATGTCACACTTGTAGTCGCCCGACGGCCACGGCCCGTCGGTATCGCGGTTGCCGTTGGCGTCCTCGATGTAGAGCTTGACATCAATCTTCTGCTCGCCCTTGCCCGGCGCGATCTCCGTCTGGTCGAGCTGCGGGGGCGCCCCCTCCGGCACCGTCAGGTTCAGGATCAGCACCACGTCTTCACGACCGCTCACCATCTCCACGATGATGTGGATCTCGGTCTTGTCGTTCTGAAACGTCTTGGTCTTCAGGCGCCCGGCGGCGTCACGCGCAGTGTAGGCGTCCTTGATGCCCGCGGACTTGCAGCCGACCAGCCCGGCGACCGGTATGGCCGTGACCAGGGGGAGGAACCGACGACGGCTGATTGGGTTCATGGTGCGATCCCAGAGGCTGATTTGTACAAGGTGCGGACAGGGAGCGCAATGGCCGGCGCACGGTGGCGACGCGGCCTTTGGCGCGGAGCGACGCTTCCCTGTGCGTTGAGCACGCTGCATGCGCGGCGGCTGCCGATGCCCGGCCGGGTCCGGGTTCCGCGTCAGCCGTCCACGGCATGGCAAGGCATTGAGCAGTGCAAAGCCGTGTGGCGCCAACGTCCTGCCCGGTCGCGCAAACGGCGCCTTGTTTTTGAGCGATCTGCCAAATTCAGCCCACGAGGAGCAGTACGCCGAGGGAGGTTTGGCGCTCCACCCAGGCGTCATGGCGGAGCCAGGTTTGGCCACCAAGAATCCGCGTGAGCATCCAATCCGTGGCTTGGCGATCGTCCCATCGGCGGACAAGTATCCATTCTACGTATCCCCAGCATCGGACTTCGGTCGAATTCGTTGAACACTTGGCGGCATACGGCTGCTGCCGGGCTTGAACCCGTGGATCGCCACGATCCTGACTGCTGCATTTCCCGTCCGCGGTCGCATGACGCATGTCATGGCGGTCCGGCGCCGACTGCGCCATGAATCGCCTCGGATGCGCACGACGACTGCCACGGTGAGCCTGCTGCCTCGCGAGAAAGGCGCCTGGGGACAAGCGCTGCTTCCCGTCGCGACCGCGCTCGTGCTGGCGCGGGGCTCCGGCGCCGCGCTCGCGTGGGGAGTCGCCGCCGTCGCCTCGTTCTTCTCCCACGAGCCGGTGCTGGTGATCCTGGGCGGACGCGGGGATCGAACCCGGCGCGAGGCGGCCCGCCGTGCCCTGGTATGGACCGCCGTCTGCGGCGTGCTCGGCCTGTCCTCGCTTGGAGCTGGCCTGGCCGTGGCTCCAACCAACTCGCGCCTCTGGCTGGCGCTGCCCCTGATCCTTTCGCTCGCCTCGCTCGTCGTGCTCTCCGCAGGCCGAGAGCGCACCACGCCCGGCGAGGTGCTCGCTGCATCCGCCGTGTCATCCTGGATCGTTCCCATGACCACCGCGGCGTCGCTGCCGACGTACTCGGCGCTGCGCGTGTGGATCGCATACGTCGCCGCGTTCACTGCGGCGACCTTCTCGGTCCGTGGCGTGCTCGACGCCTTCAAGCACGGCGGTCGCTCGATCCTGCGCACGGTCGCCCGCTTCGTGTCGTCGTCGCTGCTGGTGGCGGCAAGCCTCGCCTGGCTCGCCGGCCAGTGGCCGGGCTGGATGGTCGTCGCGCTCGCCCCCACCCTCGTGCTGTCGCTGGCCCTCTCTGTCTGGCAGCTTCATCCGCGCCAGCTCCGCACCGTCGGCTGGTCGCTCATGGCGACGACCGCGTTCCTCGCGATCGTGGTCACGGCAGCGGCCTGGTAGCAACCCCACCTTGTCCCGATCTCCGGCGGTCCGCGCGCTGTGCGGCCGCCCCCAACCGTTCGCATGTGCTCCTTGCCGCACCGGACCCACCGGATCCGGGATCGTTCGCGGGCAGTTGGTCGTGCAACGAACCGAAACGCAATCCACGCTAGCGACGCCGCGACAGGAACGCATCCATGGCCGCCAGGTGATCGGGCTTGCCCCACAGCGAGGCAAACACCTCTGCCTCGCGCGCGAAGGCCCCGCCCCGTTGCTCGGACCTGACGTCGCGGAGCATGCGCTTCATGCCGGCGATGGCGCTGCGCGGGAAACGCGCGATGCGTTCGACCCATGCGAGGCATTCTTCCACCGCGCGCCCCTGCGGAACCACCGCGCTGACCAGGCCCATCAAGAGCGCGTCCTGCGCGCCGATGGACTCGCCGAGAAATAGCAGCCGCGCGGCCAGCATCGGCCCCACCCGCTCGACCAGCCTCGTGCCCCCGCCCCACCCCGTCGACAGCCCCATCGCCGCTTCCCGAAACGTGAGCGTCGCGTGCGCCTCCATCAGCACCAGGTCACACGCCAGCGTCAGCTCGCATCCGCCCCCGAACGCCATCCCCTGCACCGCCGCCAGCACAGGCACCTCGCACAACTCGATGGCGTGCATCGTCGACCCCATCTCGATCACGTCGTCCGCCCCCACTGGCTCGTGCGCGATCGACGCAAAGTCGCGCAGGTCGCCTCCCGCGACGAACACCTCCTGCCCCGCACCCGTGATGATCACCCCGCGCACCGACGGTTCCGCCGACCAGATCCCTACCAGGCGCTCCAGCTCCCGGGCGTTCGCCCGCGACAGCGCGTTGCGCGCAAGCGGACGATCGATCGTGATGATCGCGGCAAGGCCGCGGTGCTCCACACGCAGCCCGCAGTCGTGGTCGTTCATCCTGCGCCTCGACGGCGAGTCGTGCGGCGCTCGTCATCGACCGCCGCGGCGAAGCGGGAAGCGACGTTGCGGCGCCCACGCTTGCGCGACCGCGCGACATACTGCTCGCCGTACTCGATGATCGCACCGGCCACGTCGATGCCGCTCGCCCGCTCGATCCCTTCCAGGCCCGGCGAGCTGTTGATCTCGAGCACCTTCGGCCCCTGGCGCGTCTCCACCATGTCGACACCGCCCACCGCCAGCCCCATCACGCGCGTCGCCGCGATCGCGGTCGCGCGGTACTCCGGCTTCAGATCCACCCCGACCGCCACGCCGCCGCGATGCAGGTTCGAGCGAAACTCCCCAGCCTTCGCCGTCCTCCGCATCGCCGCCACCACGCGGCCGCCCACCACGATCGCGCGCACGTCGCGCCCCTTCGATTCGCGGATGTACTCCTGCAAGATGATGTCCTGCCCCATCGCCCAGAGCGTGTCGAGCAGCGACGCCACCGCCAGTGGCGTCTCCGCGATCATCGTGCCAATGCCCTGGGCCCCCTGCTGCAGCTTGACGATCGCCGGACACCCTCCGACGATCTGCAACGCCTTGCGAACCGCCGCCGGCGACCGCGCGCACACCGTCGTGGGCACCTTGATCTTGCGCGACGTCAAAAGCTGCAGCGCGCGAAGCTTGTCGCGGCTCCTCGCAATCGCCACCGCCGAGTTGAGCACCGGAACGCCCATCAGATCGAACTGCCGAACCACCGTCAGCCCGTAGTTCGAGATGCTCGTTCCGATGCGCGGGATCACGATGTCCACCTTCGGAAGCTGCGACCCCGCGAGAAAAAGCGACGGCATGCCGCTCTGCACGACCAGGTGCAGCTCAAGCGGGTCGATCACGAGCACTTCGTGGCCGCGTGCGCGCGCTGCCAGCGTCAGACGGCTGGTGCTGTACAGCGATCGGTTGCGCGAGAGGATGACGATGCGCATGGACCTCCGACGCTAGCGAGCCAGGGTTGCGAAACCAAGGGCGGGATGTGCGGCTCGGGCAATTTCGCTGGGTTGGAACGACCACGGCCAGAGCGGACCCGGCCCCACCTCGCCATCGCCCGCTTGCCCCTGGACACGCCCGCGCTCCCCTCCTAACGTTTCGTACACGAACCGTTCGAGCCGCCCCACGGAGGCCTGCATGTTCCAGCCTTTCACCGAAGAGCACGAACACTTCCGCAAGACCGTCCGCGACTTCGCCGAAAAAGAGCTCGCTCCCCACGCCGACGAATGGGAAGACGCCGAAACCTTCCCGGACGACGTGTTCCGCCGCGCGGGCGAGCTCGGCATCCTCGGCGCCCACTACCCGGAAGACAAGGGCGGCTCCGGCGGCGACTACTGGTACTCCGTCGTCAAGGCGCAGGAGCTGCCCCGCTGCCACATGGCTGGCACCGTCATGGGCCTGCTCGTCCAGAGCGACATGGCCACCCCAGTCATCGCCGACATCGGCACCACCGACCAGGTCGAGGAGTTCCTCCGACCGGCCCTCGCCGGCGAGAAGATCGCCGCCCTCGGCGTGACCGAGCCCGGCGCCGGCAGCGACGTCGCCGCCATTCGTACCGTCGCCCGAAAGGACGGCGACGACTACGTGATCAACGGCTCCAAGACGTACATCACGAACGGCACCCGCGCGCACTTCGTGACCTTGCTCGCCAAGACCCGTCCCGAGGCCGGAGCGCACGGCTGCTCGTTCTTCCTGGTCCCCACGAACCTGCCCGGGTACTCGGTGTCGCGCAAGCTCAAGAAGCTGGGCAACTGGAGCTCCGACACGGCGGAGCTGTTCCTGGAAGACGTTCGCATCCCCAAGCGCTACCTGCTCGGCGAGGAGAACCAGGCTTTCATGTATCTGATGCAGAACTTCCAGACCGAGCGGCTCATCGCATGCGTGAGCACCCTGGCCGGCTGCGACATCGCACTGGAGGACGCCGTGGCCTGGGCGCGCGACCGCATGGTGTTCGGCAAGCCCCTCATCAAGCGCGAGTACTGGCAGCAGAAGCTGGTCGAGCTGTACACCGCCGTCGAGGCGGGCAAGGCCCTCACAGCCATGTGCGTGGACAGGTACAACCACGAGAAGTACGTGCTCGGACAGCCGCTCTCGTTCGATACGGTCAAGCTCGTCTCGATGGCCAAGTGCTTCGTGAGCGAAACCTCCACACAGGTCATGGACCAGTGTCTTCAGATCCACGGCGGCGCGGGGTACATGGACGAGTACCGCATCTCCCGCGCATGGCGCGACCAGCGCCTCGTGCGAATCGGAGGCGGTACCACCGAAACGCTGCGCTACTACATCGCGAAGCTCCTCGGCTTCTAACCGTTTCCGGATAGCGCCCGACGTCGTCGTCTTGCCATGCCTGCCACGCCGGACCGTCATGCATCCCCCACCAACCAGGCGCTCGACGTCACGGCGCAACCGCTCCGGCCCGCCCCGCGCACCCAGGATCCTCGCAAGGTCGGCTTCGCGGCTGGTTTGAAGGCTCCTTTCAAGGGCGTGGGGTTCATCGCGCGACGTCCCAACCTGTGGCTGCTGTCGATGGTGCCCGCGACCATCGCGATCGTCGTGGCTGCACTGCTTGGCTCGGCAGCGATCGCCTGGCTGCCTGGGCTCCCATCCCGGCTCGTGGGCCCTGCCTCCACCTGGTACGGAAACGTCGGCGCGACGGTCGTATCGATCGCCCTGACCGTGATCGGCGTGCTGCTCTCGATCGCCCTCGCCATGCTCCTCGCCCAGCCGCTCTCCGGCCCCGCGCTCGAACGCCTCGCCCGCGCTGTCGAGCTCGACATGGGCGCTCCGCCCAGACCCGTCGTGCCCTTCTGGCGTGAGCTCGGACGCTCCGCGATCGGATCACTGCTGGGCCTTTGCGCTGGCTTGCCGGTCCTCGCCGTACTGACCGTCATGTCCCTGGTCTTGCCCGTGACCGCGTGGGTCACCTTCCCGCTGCAGATCCTGGTCTCCGGCCTCATGGTGACCTGGGATCTGATGGACTATCCCTTCACGGTCAGAGGTTGGAGCCTCCGGCGCCGCCTCGCCTGGATGCGTGACCACCTGCCCGCTGTCGTCGGCTTCGGCCTCTCCCTCGGCATCGTGCTCCTCGTGCCCTGCGTCCATGTCCTGCTGCTGCCCGCAGGCACGGCCGGCGCTACCTGGCTGTATTGCACGTCACGCCGCATCCCCGCCGAACCCTGACACCCCGCGTGCTGCCTGATCGGCATCCGCGATGCCCATCGCACCTGTCGTCGGCGCGAACCGCCTACATGCCGCAGTCGTTCGCGCACGACGCCGCCAAGCACGCACGCAGGGCGTCCCACTTCGTGTCCGCCTCCGTCGATGTCCTGCAAGCGTCGAGGCATGCCGTGCCGGCCAGGCCGCAAGCGCCCGCGCATTGCTCGACGGCGATGCACGCTGCGTCTTCGTGGCAAACCGAAGACTCCTTGCAGCAATGGGATGCGACACAGCTTGCGCAAGCCCCGGCGTAGTCGCCGCCACAGGTGTAGGGCGTGGCGATTCCGCACTCGGTCTGGCAGCTCGTGCCGAGGCAGCCGACCCAGGTGGCGTAGTACAGATATCCTGCCGGGTGCTGCTTGGCGCACGCGTCGAAGCAGGCGTCGTCCTTGCAGCCATGGATGCAGGTGGAGTAGTCCCAGAATGTCGGCTGCAGGTTGGCCGCGTAGCCGACATCGCAGCACGCGGTCTCCGCGCAGGTCTTGCAAGCGGCCGGTGCGATCGAGAACCCGCAAGGAACATCGGCGCCCGCAAAGCAGTCCGTCGCGCACTGGCGCATCCGGCACGCCGTCAAGGCAGCGTCGTACGACGCGCCCTCGGGATGAAGGCTCTCGCATGCCTCCTGGCAAGCCTGGTCCGCGGGCGCGCAGCCGCGGCGACACGCCCGCAAGTCGACGCAATCCGGGTGATCGGCGCACGCCTGACCTTGCTCGCAGCAGAACGAGTCGGCACACGCGGCGCACTTCGGGCTGGCGACGGGGATGCTGCCGCACTGCATCGTGCCGGTGAAAGAGCTGTCCATGGCGGCGTCGATGGCGGCGTCAACGGCCGCTTCTTCCCCCGCATCGAGCGATGCGCCCGCGTCCTTCTCGTCGCTCGAGCCCGTGCAGCCCGCGCTGCAAGCCAACGTCAGCACCGTGGTGGCAAGATATCGGAGGGTTCGCATCGCCAGTTCGACAAGCATACCCTGCCTGCTCGCTCGCTGCCCGTGCGACTCATGCGGCAAGGCTCCGGCGGATCGATGCTTGGCGTCGTCTGCGCGACACGCATCGATCGAGGCGATCAGGGTGTCCCACACGGCCTGCCGGGGTTCGCCCTACCCGGGGTGCAACGCGCTCGCTTCGCCATCCATCCAAGGGGCACAAGCCCTGTCGGCCCCAACATGGTCCGCGGCGTCGCGTTGTTCGCGGTGAAGTCGGTGACGAAGGTTGCAACGCATGCGGAGTGGAAGCCAAAGGAAAGGAGCTTCTTGATGAGGATGAGTCGAGATCGTTGCAAGATGATTGCCTGGCTTGCGCCTCTAACCGTGTTGCTGGCGCTCTTGCTGACCCCTTCGACCGCGCAGGCGTACCCGTGGATGATCCGGCACGGCTACACCGACTGCGCGCTGTGCCACGTGGACCCGTCGGGCGCGGGGCTGCTGTCCCAGTACGGACGCGCGCAGAGCGAGATCCTGCTGCGAACCCGGTACAAGGCGGCGACCGACGAAGAGCCCGGTAGCGTTTCGCAGTTCGCGTGGGGCGCGGTGACGCCTCCGGACTGGCTGAACCTGGGAGGCTCCTACCGTGGCGCGATGATCTACACCAACCCGCAGAGCGGGTCCGCGAGCGCTCGATGGGTCAACATGCAGGCCGACATCAAGGCCCAGGCCACCGCGGGGCGATTGCGCGTCAACGGCAGCCTCGGCGTCGAGCCGTCCGGCGCATCCGCCGCCGCCGTCACCAAGTCCACCGAGGGAAACCTCGTCTCGCGCGAGCACTGGATCGGGTTCGACCTCGGCGAGGACAGGGAGATGCTCGTGCGGGCGGGACGCATCAACATACCGTTCGGCCTTCGCATCATCGAGCACACCGCGTTCGTTCGCATGGCGACGCGCACGGACATCAACGCCGCGCAGCAGCATGGTGTCGCCTTTGCCTACAACGGGCCATCGATTCGTGGCGAGATCATGGGCATCGCCGGCAACTACCAGATATCGCCGGACAGGTTCCGCGAACGAGGCTATTCGGCCTACCTCGAGTACGCCCTGTCAACCACGGCCGCCGTGGGTGTCAGCAGCCTGGTAACCCATGCCAAGGAAGACTACCTGCTATTGACGTCGAACACGCGGCAGGCGCACGGGCTGTTCCTGCGATACTCGCCGATCGAGCCCATCGTGGTGATGGCCGAAGGCGACTACCTCGTGCAGGCGCCGTCGGGGATTCCCAAGGCCACGGGCCACGCGACACTCCTGCAGCTCGACACCGAGCCCGTGCAAGGCGTGCACTTGATCGCGACGGGCGAGACGTACGACGGTGGGATGCCGGGCGAGCAGACATCGTACGCAGGCTGGCTTTCTGCGGCGTGGTTCTTCCTTCCGCACGCGGACGTGCGCGTCGACGGTATCCGCGAGGAGCTGTCGACGGGCGGAGGGAAGCTCGGCATGACGGCCGTGCTGGGGCAGCTTCACTTCTTCCTGTAAGAGGGTGCCGATGAACACGCGATACTCAACAGGAATTGCCTCGCTGGTGACATTTGCCTCGATGCTCACGGCGTCGGCCGACGCACGCGGCACGGAGGAGTTCCCTGGAACGATCCGCTACCATCTGCGGCTCGACTACGACCCGCCGTGCTCGATCTGCCACGAGAACGGCATGGTGGGCGTGGGTACGGTGCGCACGCCCTTCGGCATGTCGCTTCGGCTGCGGGGCCTCGCCGCCGAGCAAGACGACAGCTTGACCGTGGCACTCGACGCTCTGGACAAGGAGCAAGTCGACAGCGATCGGGACGGCGTCACCGACATCGCTGAGCTCAAGACGCACACAGACCCGAACCGCTATGGGGCACTGCCGCTCGACCAGGCCAACGAACCGGTCTACGGATGCGGGGGCACGGTGGCTCGGTCGCGGAATGGAGCCGATGCGCCCGCGGCAACCATGGTGATGGGGCTTGTTGCGGCAGCGCTGTGGGCGCGTCGACGCAAGCGCGAATAGGCGGTGGTCACGGGGACGGCGAGACGATAGCCTCGAGGCTCGACCAGCATGAGCCGCGGCCCCCACCCCGATGATCCGAGACTGTTTGCGCCCGCGCGCCTGCCCGTACTCCGCCGGGCCGCGGAAGAGGTGTCATGGCTGCTCGGCCGCGGATACTCCCCCGAAACCGCGCTCGCCGCCGCGGGCAATCACCACCAGCTCGAGCTCCGGCAACGGGTCGCCGTCTCCCGGAGTTGCTCGAGCGACGAGTCACGCGACCGCCGCGTGGCTCGCCGCACGGGGGCTCGCGCCGCGCAGGGCTCAACCCTCCACATCGACGGCTTCAACCTGGTGATCGCGCTCGAGGTCGCGCTCGCCGGCGGCGTGCTCGTTCGGGGGCGAGAAGGCGCGCTGCGAGACCTCGCTGGTTTGCGCGGTTCGTACTCCGTCGCCGATCAGACCGCGGCTGCGCTGTCGCTCGTGGGCGACTACCTGCGCCCTTGCCCACCGTCGGCCGCCCGCTTCCTGCTCGACCAGCGTGTCAGCAACTCGGCACGGCTCAAGACTCTCATCGAGCGCATTGCGTCGCCATGGCCTTTCCCCGTCGCCGTGGATCTGGTGCCGAACCCCGACCCGGTCCTGGCAACGCTCGACTGGGTCGTCACGGCCGACGCCTTGATTCTCGAACATTGCGGACGCTGGGTGAACCTTGCGAGCGAGATCGTCGCGGCCCGCATCGCCACCGCCTGGATCGTCGATCTGGCGGTGTGAACAGGGTTCCGAATCCACGGCGCATACGGTAGATGCCATGGCATGGCTCGCCCGCGAAAGTCCGAGTTGGTGCCGCCGCACGTTCGACATGGTGCGATCACGCTCGTGCTCGGCGCTGGTGTGTCAGTACCCCGCCGCGTGCCCTCGTGGTTCGACCTTGCCGCGGACCTCTGGATGGGCGCATTCGGCAACCGACCCGCTTGGCTGACGTCGTCACCGCAGGACGGGAAGCTGCTCGACCAGGCCCGCGATCTGTTGCGAGGCAAGATCCCCGACGACTTCCTCGCTCGGCTGGCCGTGCCCGCAGCGCCGCCTCACCCGCTCGCGCTTCCGATCGCCTTCGAGCAGATCGAGGCCGCGATGATTCGCGCGCACCAAGACCGGTTGCGCAAGGCGACGCCGCCGGACGATGACGTGGACGACACGTTCGCCGGAGCGATACGCGACGCGATGTACCGGCACGAGATCCGTTGCACGGCAGACTCGCTGGCGGTCATTGCGGAGGTGATGAGGCGGCAGCAGCGGTCGGTGCAACGGCGCCTTGCCCGCGTGATCACGTTCAATGCCGACGACCTGCTCGAGCGAGAGCTTCACCGCGGGCTGGACGAAGACCACCGGCCGATCGGGTGGGTCGTGGCGCGCGCGAGCCACAACCCGGCCAACGTAGAGGGGCTCCACGGGTTGCCGCCCATACCCATCTACCACGTGCATGGTTTTCTGCCGCGGGATCCGGAGGAGCGTTGGTGGATGGACGCACCGGATACGTTGATATTCACGGAAGCGCAATACTGGCAGTCGGCTGCGAACCCGCTGTCCTTCGCCAACCGGGTGATGGCCGCGGCGCTTCATGACAGCCACTGCGTGTTCATCGGCCTGTCGATGACCGACATCAACATCATGCGCTGGCTGGGCGTGCGATACAACGAGATCGTCGCGGACAGGGAAACCCAGCGCAGGGCGGCGGCGGGCCTCGCCCAGGCGTCCCTCGATGAGTTGAAGAAGCGCGCCCTGACGCAGCACGTCTGGGTCAGGACCGACTCTGCTGATGAAACCGGCCTGATCGCCGGCCACCTGCGCGCACGGGGAGTCGAGTCCGTGGTGCTGCCGTCGTGGGGCGCGCCGTTTCGTGCGTGGATGACGGATCTGTTCCCGGACGCATGAACGCACCGCGCCGGCGCTCACGCGAGCGGCATGGGCGTGCGATTGCCTCTCAACGCTTCACCACCACCGTGTGCGCACCTGCCCCTACCTTCACGATCACCCGTCCTCCCGCCGCCGCATCCCACACCCATCCGCTCGCCTGCTGCTCCAGCGCGGACTCCGACGCAACCTCGGTCAGCTCGACGCCATGGTCGGTCACCGACGACGGCTTTTCCGCGATGGTCAGCAGCTCGAATACCACGCCCAGCTTGAACTCGTTTCCGTCGCCCGAAACGAGCGTGACCGACGATCCGTCGTGTTTCTGGGCGAGCTCGGCGCCGTCGAAGAGCGAGAACGACGATTCCGGCCCCGGAACGACTCTCGCGTAGAGAATGCCCGGCGTGGTCGCGTAGGAGTCCACGCGCGACGGCTCCGTGGTGGGCGAAAGCGTGTCGATGGTGGGCCGAAGCAGCGGAATGATGCCCCCCGCACGAACGAGCAGCGGCAGCCGGTCGAGGGGGGCGTCGATGTCCACCCGTTTTCCGCCTTGGTGCTGTGCGCCGGTCCACCAGTCCACCCACGTCCCGCCGGGCAGCAGCACCGATCGCACGCGCTGCCCGCGTTCGACCACGGGCGCCACCAGCAGATCGTCGCCGAACATGTACTGGTCCCAGGGGTGCTCCGCCAGATCCGGAAACGCCAGGCCCATGGGCCGCTGGATCGGCCGTCCATCCAGCGCGATGCGCTGCGCATAGGTCCATTCATACGGGAACAGGCGCAGATGCAACCGCGTGTATTCGCGGTACCATTCGAGCATCTCCGCGTCGAACCCGTTATCGGCTGTGGGCTCCCACGCCACGTCGTTCGAGCTCGTGCCAATCTGCATCACGCTGGACAGCGCCGTTTGCTCGAACCACCGCACGAACAGCTCCTTGTCCGGCGGAGAGTGGCGGTATCCTCCTGTGTCCGAGCCGTAGAAGGGGAATCCCGAAGGCCCGAGCGTGAGCCCGGCGATCATGGACGCCGGCAGCCCCCCTACGGCATTGAACGTCTTGCCCTCCACCGTCAGCTTGTCGCGGTGTTTGGAGAACGATGCGTCGAGGTCGCCCGGCCAGATCACCCGCGCGCTCGCCTGGTCGCCGTACTTGCCAGCACGGCAAAGGAGGAAGCCGCCATCCGCCGGGAGCGTCTCCGCATAGACCCGATGGTATAGCAGCGTATACAGGCTGTGCATCGTCCGCTCGTCGCTTCCGTCAGCGAACTCCCAGATGTTGCGCGCACCAAGCAGGCCCGGCACCACGTCCTCGCCGTAATCCATCTTGAATCCCTCGATACCCATCTCCGTATAACGGCGAATGAGCCCCTGCCACCACTCGTACGCGTCGGAATTCGTCAGATCCACCGGCCTACCCCACTTGTTCAGGAGCATGCCGCTCTTCTTCGGATAGTAGCCTTTCTGCTCCGCCTCCTCGCGCAGAGGCCGGGTGCTCGCGTCGCTCTCGTCGAGGTAGGGCGTGTGCCACAATCCCATGCGGAACCCCAGGGCATGCGCCTTTTCGATCATGGCTCGCGGGTCGGGGAATTGTGCCGGATTGAAGTCGAACGTGTTGACGCCCGTGGCGTAAGGGCGATCGATCCACACGGCGCTGGTGGCCAAGTCCAGATCGCGCATGGTCTGTAGATCGTTTTCAACCTGGGCCTGGTCGCGGTTCTCGTCACGCCACACCCAGGGGCCGAGCGCCCAGCGCGACGGCAGCTTGGGATAGCCGGTGATGTCGTAGTACAGACGCGTGATGTCGATGGGCTGCTCGGCGGCGAGCAGGTGGAATGCAAGCCCCTCGACCGACGCCGCGCCTGTCCCGAACGCGATGTCGAGCTGATCGTCGGCCCGCGACGCCACGTCGAATGCCCCCGGATATCTGCTCTCCACGAAAAGCCCCCAACCTCTCGTGCCGATGATCAGCGGGACCGGCACGTGCGCTTCGTTGTAGCCGCTCTCGATCGTACCGTCGGCCTCGAGCTGCATCGCCCGCACATGACCCCGGTGGTTGACGTCGTCGAAATACTCGCCCAAGCCGTAGAATCCCTCCCTTGCATCAGCCAGCGGGCGAAGCCGGATGAGCGCCACGGGCACGCCTGGCTCCTGCGGGGCAATCACCAAACGGAATCGCCCGCTCGCGGACGCCTCGGCGTGCAACAGCGCTTGCTTGCCCTCCTGGAAGGTCAGCCGCAGGTCGAACGCTGTCGCGTCGCTCGAAACCAGCTCGGCGCGGTTCACCGACAACCACCGCAACCCGTCGGGCTCCCTCGTGAGCGGCCCCGGCACCAGCAGCGGGTACGGATCGTAGTTGAACGCGTCGTCGATCGCGTCCACCGCACCGAGCTGCACCCCCCCTGCAGGGAAACGCAGCAACGGATCGCCCTGGCGCGACAGGACCATCGTCAGATCGGCAGCCTGCATGACGAGCTCGTAGGTGCCTGCATCCAGCTCGACATCCGCGGCGAGGCCGCTGCGGGGAAGGGGGTTGGGCGAGGTGCTGTCCGACCCGCAGGCCGGAAGACAGACGGCGACCGCCAGCGCGAAAGGGACCGCGCGCGGCGCGAGCGAGCAGAAAAGACCACTCATGATCGCCAGGATAGCTCAGAGCTCGGCGAAGGTGGCCTCGTCGTGGCATCCCGTGGGAGTCGACCAGGCGGCCGATGTGCGTTGCAAAAGACGCCGACGCAATCGCAGGGATCGACGCGGTGGGCATGGTGGTGTGCCGTCCGGCCGTGGAGGGCGGGCGCGCACTTTGCGAACACGGCTCGTTGGGAATGCGCCCCCTCGAGATTCGACATGATCGCGCGACAAGCGGCTTCCCATGAGCGCCGGATCGGGTATTCTCGCCATTCATCTTGGCGGCAGATCGTTCGCACACACAGGAACCGGCAAGGCGACCGATGCCGCGATTCACCCCCGTCGGGGAGGAGGAGCTCGAATGATGCACGGAAGAACCTGGTTGAGCGCGGTGACCATCCTGGCTGCGTCGCTTGCGATCGGAGGCTGCTGTGGCGGTGGCAAGTCGAGCGATTCGGGGTCGAGCTCGGCGGAGAAGGCAGAGGGCTCGACCAAGGCCATGGTGGGCGAGGCGTTCAAGGCCCCTGGCAGCGACTTCAGCGTGACGGTGCTCAAGGCGGCGGTGACCGACCAGATCGGCGACACCAAGCCGAACGCAGCGGGACAGAAGTTCGTCATCGTGTACTACAAGATCAAGAACGAGGGAACGGAGCCGAAGAGCCACCTGCTCGCGTTCGACGAGAAGCTCAAGGACAAGACGGGCGCGACGTACGAGACCTCGGCCGACGGTGCGCTGGCACTGGCCCTGGCGGAGCCCGAAGCCAGCAAGGGCACGCTCGACAAGATCGCGGTGGGCGCGGAAATCCCGCAGGTCGCCGTGTACGCGGTGCCTGCCGACAAGGCCACGGGCGAGCTCGAAGTGGTGTTCAGCGAGCTCATCTCCCTCGGCACGCCCAAGTCCGTGTCCGTCACGATCACACCGTCGCCCAAGAAGTTCGCCGGCGGCGACGCCCCCGCTGGATCGGGCGCCAAGCCCGCCCAACCCGAGTAACCTTTTCACGAACGATATCGCGCACCGCGGCTCGATTCGCACGCGCCCTGAGCGATTGTCCTATGCCGCAACGCGGTCAGGGACGGCCGGACGAAGCCGGCGGGGCCGGCGCGCCCGCCAGCTTGGTGTAGCGTTCTTCGGGCCCGGGAGGCACGAACATCTGAATCGCCAGCAGCGCCGTGGCGCCGTCGGGCTTCCACGCATGCTCGACCGTGGCAGGAATCATCACCAGCGATCCTGGATGCACGTCGACAGTCTTGGGGAACGGCCCCTTGTCCGGGGCCAGACCGACGCCAGACAGCTCGAAGCTGCCGCCGATCCTGATCGGCAGCAGAATCTCCCAGGAGTCTGGATGAGCATGAGTCGGCACTTGCTGTTGCGGGCCGAGGACCATCGTGCCCAGGTACGCTCGCGGCGATTCGTCGCGCTTGAACGCCATGCGGACGCGCGCCGCACCGTCGGCCCATGTGATCTCCGGACGCCGCCGCAGGTCTTCCATCACCACCGGGGCGCTTCGTTTGCCCCAGTAGTAGGCGCGCTCGTGCGCGCGCAAATCGTGGAGCTTGTCGCCTAGCGGACCGTCGTCGGCGTACGCGACCACCAGCACGTCGGCGCCGGCCTGGTCGGCCACCAGCGCGACGCCAGCGCCGGGAGCGACGAACGATCCCCAGGATTGCAGCGCGGCGAGCGTACCGCCCTCGCTGGGCACGACGGCGACGACACCGCGGATCACGACGCCGAGCAGACCGAAGCCCTTGGCGCGAGGGAAGTCGAGGCGGCCTTTGGCGGCGAGGTGCTCTTGCCATAACGCCACGGGTGGCGTGATGCCCAGGTCGGGCGACGCGGTGAGAGGGGATTGCTTCGTCTCGCCCGGCTTCGGCGTCAGGCCGGTTCGCCAGCAGCTTCCGCGAAGGCAGCTCGCGGTCCTGTCCTCGAGCAGGACGGGGACATCGGGCGGCAGCTCGCCGGAAACGCCGGCGCCCGACGCCACAACCGCGGCGTGGGAGGCCGAGGCGGAGGCCGCCGGCTCGTTCGTGATGTATAGCGGCGTGGCGCTCGTCGACGCGGTGGGGAACGAATCGACGTCGATCGGCTTGGGGGGCGGAGGCGTGCAGGAGTAACCCAGCGCCGTTCCGCAGCTCGCGAGCAAGAGGACCATCCGGGCGTGTCGTCGCATCGGCAGCGAGTCTACCAGCGTCGGGCCGGCTCGTGCGCACGACCTCGCTGCGGGGGGTGAAATCGCGGGCATGCCGCCGGGGATCACGAGACGGACAAGCGCGCCACACACGGCTGGCCTTTGACGCGCAGCCTTGCTACAGCCACGGACAGGCGCTGGCCGCGCGACGCGGACGGGCCTGGAAAGCCAGACGCATGAAAAAAAACTACGTGCTCGACACGAACGTGCTCCTGCACGACCCACGCGCCATCTTCAAGTTCGAAGACAACGACGTCATCATCCCGATCTTCGTTATCGAGGAGATCGACCACTTCAAAAGGGAGGGCACGGAGCGAGGCCGCAACGCGCGCGCGGTTGCGAGGCTCATCGACGAGCTGCGCGCGCGCAACGGATCGCTCGCGAAGGGTGTGCCTATGGAGAACGGAGGCTCGCTGCGTGTCGCGCTGCCATCCCGCCGCGACGGCCTCCGAATCGCCCTCGACCCTTCCAAGGCGGACGCGGCGATCCTCCAGATCGCGATCGACGTTCGCGACGCGGCGCCGGGCACACCGACGATCCTCGTCACCATGGACACGAACCTGCGCGTGCGCGCCGACGCGTTGGGGGTGACGTCGGAGAACTTCGAGAACCAGCGGGTCGAGGTCGAACAGCTCGACCTCGGTATGCGGGAGCTCGACGTGCCGGCGTCGACCATCGACGCTTTCTACGCCAAAAAGGAAGCGCCCGTTCCAGAGGGTGTGCAGCTCAATCCGAACGTGTGCGTCCAGCTCCGTGACGCGGCGGATCCGAGCGCCACGGCCTTGGGGCGCTTCGATCAAGCCAAGGGAAGCATCGTGCCCCTCAAGGTGCCGACCGAAGGCGTGATGGGCATTCGCCCGCGCAACCGCGAGCAGGCCTTCGCCCTGGATCTGTTGCTCGAAGACAGCATCAAGCTGGTGACGCTGGTGGGCAAGGCCGGTACGGGCAAGACGCTCCTCGCCCTGGCCGCTGCGCTCAAACGCACCATCGACGAAGGCGTCTACTCGCGGGTGCTCATCAGCCGCCCGATCATCCCCCTGGGCCGGGATCTGGGTTATCTGCCCGGCACGGTCGACGAGAAGCTCAACCCGTGGCTGCAGCCAATCTACGACAACCTCGACTTGTTGCTGGGGGCCGGGGCGGCCAAGAAGGGAATGAGCCTGCCGAATCTGGTCGACGACGGGATGATCCAGGTCGAGCCGCTCACGTACATTCGCGGCCGGAGCCTGCCCCACCAGTACCTCATCGTGGACGAAGCGCAAAACCTCACGCCGCATGAGGTCAAGACCATCATCACGCGTTCCGGTCAGGGGACGAAGGTCGTGCTCACTGGCGACCCCTTCCAGATCGACAATCCGTATGTGGACAGCGCGTCGAACGGCTTGACCATCGTCACCGATCGCTTCAAGTCCGAGCGGCTGGCCGGGCACATGGTCCTGCTCAAGGGAGAGCGCAGCGAGCTGGCCGAGCTCGCGAGCAATCTGCTGTAGGATCCGGCGCCCCCGCGGCCCGGACGCTTCCCCGCCCGCGCGATGCGCAACGGTCGCGGCGTCTTTGGTCGCGTCCCCCCGGCACCGTCCCCACCCTTGCTCGCCGACGGCTCCCGTGGCATGGCTCAGCAAGGGGGTGGCCCGTGCAAGTCGACCTGACGTGTTTCCCACAAGACGCGCTGCGATGCGGCGTGGAGGCAGCCATCCGCGGCGCTTCCGCTTCCTCATCGCTCTCGCTTCCGTCGTCCACGCGGCTGGCGCAGGGCGCGAGAGCCACGCTCGACGGCTGCTACGAGGAAACATCCGCGTACTTCCAATCGATCCTCGAGCTGGCCTGGCTGGTGTCGTCTGCCGACGGCTTCGCGGAGGAGGAGCGCCATGCACTGGCCTTGTTGCTCGAGAACGTCACCGGAAAGGTCGTCAGCCACGATGTGCTCGCGTCGCACTTCCGCGATCTGGCGCAAGGCTGTGAGATGCTCGGACGGCGCGAGCGTCTGCGGCGCGCTGCGGAGGATTTCGCCGACCGCGCGTCCCGCAGCGAGGCCCTGGGGTTCGCCACCCTCGTCGCACTGGCCGATGGACGTCTCACCGATCCGGAGCAGGAGGCGCTGATGGACCTGGGCGGGTTCTTCGGGTTCTCTCGCGACCAGGTGGACCACGTCATCCAGGACGCAGTCGACAGGCTCCGCGCCGAGCTGCAGAACCGGTATCGGGCGGAGGCATGAGCTTCGTCAAGCATGTGGCCGAGGCAATCCATCACAACATTGTCCACTTTGGTCCCGGCTTGTGGGGCTAGACGACCAACCTGCAAGGTCCACCGCAGGCGAAAAGCAAGATGAGCTCGCTTCACGGTGCTCGGCCAAGTGTTTCATGACGCCATCTGGCGCCCGATCCTCCGCCGCGCCTCGCCAGCCACCCCGGATCGACCGCGACGCCGCCTTCGCCGCCCGCTCCCCCGTGCTATACCGACCCAGCCATGCGCCCCGCCCTCTCCAGCATCCTTGCGAGCCTCGTCGCGCTGACCTGCGCAGGCTGGCCCGTCATCGCTGCAGCGCAGTCGCCCCCCGCCGCGCCCGCCCCGCCGCCCACGGTTTCGGTCCCTTCCTCCCCAGGCCAGCGTGCCATGGTCGTCGGCCTGCTCCCTGCTCCCGGCGGCGCTGCCTTCTTCGCCCGCACCTGCGCCGCTCTCCCCTGCGCGCCCCTCGACGCCAAGCCGCTCGCTTTCAAACCACCACCCGACCCTGCCATCCTCGCCCAGGCGCATCTTTCCGTGCTGCGCATCGCCGCCGACCGGCACGTCGTGCTCGTCGACGCCGGCCAAGGTGCGTCCCGGTGGCAGGCACTCGTCGCGGCCCCGGTGGGCAACGGCACCGAACCCATCGTCATCTGGAGCGGCGCCACACCACCTCTTCCGCCCGAAGGTGCAGACGCCGCCGACGCCGTCCAGGTCACCGACCCCGCCCCTGATGGCACCGTCCACGTGCTGATCGGCCAGATTCGGCCAGGCATCGAGCTGTGCGGACGGCCAAGCCTGTTATCGCCCCGCCTGGTGTTCCCCCTCGATCTGTCGCTCAAACACGTCAAGCTCCAGCGCCTGTCCCAGCGAGACAGGGACGGCGCGATACGCATCCAGGCCTCGCCGGTCACCTCCCCGCAGCCCGCACCGCTCGCGCAGCTCCTGGCGCCCCAGGGCGCATCGAGCGCCGTCGGCAGCCCCTTGGCCGTGGCCGATGGCAACCCGGAGACGTCGTGGAGCGAGGCGCGCGGAGGTGAAGGAAGGGGCGAGTTCGTGACGCTCCGCGCCCCCTCCGAAGTCCCGATCACGTCCTTGACGTTCACCTTCCGGCCACCCTCCGCGATGATCCCTCACGGCGCCGCCCCCTCCCGGTTCTGGGTCGCTACGTCGGACGCGCTGTTCGACGTGAGTGTGCCGGAAGATGGGTGGAAGGTGGCTGGGTCGCAGTTCGAAGTGCGATTTCCCGAACCGGTGCGCACCGCCTGTGTCGCCCTGGTGCTGGGCGAGGCGTACGTGGGACGCGACAACCACGACGTGCAGGTGACGGTGTCGGAAGTGTCGGCGCGCTCGGAATGGGATGGGACGACGGACCTCGAAGGGCTGGCCGCCGCGCTGGCCGGCGGAGGAGAACGGGCCCGTTCGGCCGCGCAGGTTCTCATGCGAGGCGGCGAACCCGCCCACAAGGCCGCGCTGCAAGGCTATGCCCAGCTCGACGAGGCGGGACGACAGCTCGCGCTCGACGTGCTCGACAGCGCCTCCTGTGAGCTCGCCTCTCCCCTGTACGCCTCGCTGCTCGCCGACCGATCAGACCGAACCCGCACGCGCTCGCAGGACCGAATCAGACGGTGCGGCAAGCGCGCCGCCCCCGCGCTGACAGCCGTGCTGGACCGGGGCCCCGGATGCACCGATGGGTACTTGAACCCCAAGCTGTGCGAAAGCGCTGGTCAACGTCCCGGGCACCTGGGACGCGGTCGCCTCGCCGCCGCCCGGGAGCTCGCGTCCGTCGCGCCGTTGACCGCGATCGAACATCTCGTGCCGATCCTCGGCCTCGCCGATGCCCCGTCGCGCGCCTCGATCCGCGCGAGTCTCGCACGAGCGGGCCGCCACGAGGCTGGTCAGCATGCGTTGGCAAGGTTGCTGACCGAAGCGCCCCCCGCGATGTCTCTCGATCTGCTGCGCGCCGTGCAGGACAGCTTCGCGCAGATGCCATACGCCGCCGCCACCGCCTTTGCCAGGATCGCCGCAAGCCACAATGATGACCGCACCAGGTTCCTGCTCTGCGAGCCGGCCGCCGCGCTCGCCACCCTCGGCCACGACCCAGCCGCCAAGTACCTGCACGAACGTATCCTTCACGACCCGTCCCCGATGATCCGATGGCATGCCGTGGAACTCTCCGCGCCCGTCCAGGCGCTGCATCCATCCATCGCCTACGCGCTCGAAGACGCCAACATGCGCGTGCGCGCCGCCGCCGCGGTGGCCCTGCGATCGGATGCGTCGGCCGCACCCTATCTCGTCCGCCGTCTCATGATCGACGATTGGCCCCTGGTCCGGGCCGAGGCTGCACGCGCGCTCGCGCACGGTGGCGGTGGCACCGCGGCGGATGACGCCCTCGCCGTCGCGCTGACAGACCCGTCGCCCACGGTGCGCGCGGCGGCCCTGGGGGCTCTCGGCGAACGGGGCGCCGCCGCCCATGCTTCCGAAGTCCGATCCCGCGCTGAAGACAGCGCCGAGCCTGTGGCGGTTCGCCTCCAGGCCGTTCGCGCCCTGGGCAGCATGTGCGATCGCGATGCGGTCGCGACGCTGACGATCTTCGCTCGCCGTTCAGCCGACGCCAACTCGCCGGAAGCGGCCAGCGGGCTGGGCCGCGCAGCGATTGTGGCGCTAGGACGGCTCCACCCCGCCGACTTGCAGGAGCGCCTCGCCCCCTTGTTGCACGGAGACCGGATTCCAGCCCAGGTCCGGGCTGCCGCCGAATCCGCCCTGCACGAGAACGACGTGTGCCGGCCGCCAGCCCCCGGCCGCAGGTGACTCGACATCGTCATGTCGCCGCCTGAGCCCGGGCGGCGCTCGATGTCGATTGCCTCCTGACCCCGGACTGTGCTTCCCTTTCCACCATGACGACCAAGCCCAAGTCCGACGACGTCTTCACCATGCCGATCGCCGAGCTGCAGACTCGGGTCAGGCAGGCGCTCGACCTGCTTTCCAAGCTCGACGGCATCCTGCCCGGCCTCATCGAGCTTCCCGAGGACAGCCGCCGCCACAGCGCTGGCCGCTATCGGACCGGCGAGGCCGAGGCCCTGTCGAGCCTGCTCGATCTCGCCAAGAAAAAGCCCACGCTGTTCGAAACCCTGGCCGACGACGACGCCGGAAAGGACCCGACCCGGTTCGAGGCCGACCTCGTCGCCGACCGGCTGCACCGCGCGATGGCTCTTGCCCCGCTCGTCCAAGCAGCCGAGTCCTTCGCCGCGCAGGCCAGCGACACACGGCTCCACCTTGGCGACCTGACGCGGCCCGTCCTGCTCGCCATGTACGAAATCGCCAAGCCCCACGCCAAGCGCGACCCGCAGATCGCCAGTATCTGCAAGCCTGCCATCGACTTCTACCAAAGCGTAGGCCGGGCCGCGGCGGCTACCCGCGCGAAGAAGCGCGACGACACCACGCACGGCGCTCCCACCAAGTAGCCCCGCCG
>Ga0272446_1000664_pt1 | contig 52913 bp, 41 predicted proteins | sample YNPCB0061_FD_194587 | JGI IMG/M metagenome (GOLD analysis project Ga0272446, IMG submission 194587) | Hot spring microbial mat communities from Yellowstone National Park, WY, United States - YNP-CB-006-1 | ecosystem: Environmental > Aquatic > Thermal springs > Hot (42-90C) > Sediment | place... | reverse complement strand
AGTATTCCCAAACGCTTTCGCCGATGGGATACAGGGCGTTGTAGTTCGCCCGGTACGCCTTACACCGTACAAAGTAGCAGCTTGACTTATTTGTCTATGCTTTTACGAACTATTGCCGTGTTATCGAAAAAGTACCATTGCACGTGCGAAATAACCGACCAGAAAATTATTGTGCAGACTATCAAATTTGGAATCTGGGAAGCACTACATGATTCTTTTTCTCATGCACTTCGTGGCTATGGAATAATGTCGGAAAGTGATGCACTCGAATTTGACAATGATATACAATCTCTTGTTGATGTCGCTGAGCAAATTTTGCCTACATTTTACAAATCCCCATGACCGAGTTGTTACGAAAACTGCAAACAATCTGCGATAGAAGTCGATACGCCACTTTGTCACAACGCGTGGAAGACGAACTAGAAAAACTTCGTGAACACCAATTATACTTGGTTGTCGTCGGTCAGTTCAAACGCGGCAAATCAACTTTCCTCAATGCTGTGCTGGGTGAAGATATTCTTCCGGTCGGCGTTGTTCCGCTGACAGCAATGGTGACGTTTATTCGGCATGGGCTTAGGCGACACATAGACGTTGTTTTTACCAACGGACAACGTCTGAGCATAGAACAAGAACGTCTTCACGAGTTTGTCAGCGAAACCAATAACCCCGCCAATTACAAAAACGTCCGCTGTGTGGAAATTTTTCACCCATCGTCGTTTCTCGAAGACGGCATCACACTTATTGATACGCCCGGTATCGGCTCGAATGAATTTCACAACACGGCGACCACGTTAGATTTTGTTCCCAATATTGATGCCGCCATTGTTGTTTTATCGCCCGACCCACCGATTACCGAAGCCGAAGCGCAGTTTGTGGAAACTCTTGTCCAACATCTGAACACTCCGAACAGCCTTGTTTTCGTGCTCAACAAAGCCGATACACTTCCTCCCGACCAACTGCGCGAAGTGGAGCGTTATACACTCAGCGCATTGAATAAGCGGCTTGGCGTAACGCCTGCACTCTACACAGTTTCTGCCCGCCAAGCACTAGATGCCCGACGCAAGCATGATACCGCAGCACTGCGGGCAAGCGGTCTGCCGGAAATTGAGCACAATATTATCACAACTCTCCATAGCGATAGGGAGATGCTGCTTACTGCTGCTTCAGTGCGTCGCACACGCGAGATTCTTGCCGAAGCGCTTTCTTCTTGTAATTTGGAATACACTGCCCTTACAATGCCGCTTGCAGAGCTTCAGCGCAAGACGGAGATGTTTCGACTTGAGGCAGAGCGCTTGCAACATGAACGTGATACATTTCTCTACATTCTAAGCAACGAAATTACGAATCTACAAGAATGGATACTATCGTCTATCCGCGCATTTGAGCGGCAAGAAATCTCATCGCTGCAACGGTATGCGACGGAACATCCGATAAATCTTCGGAACACCCAAGCGCAGAAGACTTTTGAAGAAGAACTGACGAACCTATTTGTGCAGCATTGTGAACAGTGGAGGCGGGAACATGAACCGGAAATACAACGCCGATACGAGCGCGTTACAAACGACTATGCCACAAACATCAATGCGTTTATTGAACGCGTTCTTGCACTTTCGTCGGAGATTTTCCAGGTACGCTTGCAAATGTTTCCTGCCGTTCAGACACTCCAGTGGAAAGATCGATTTTATTATCAAACAACCGAAACCACACCATTGCTTGACGTATCGTTTGTAAGCACATTTGCCGCCGCGTTGCTGCCGCCTACGCTTGCACGCAATATTCTCGTGATGCCGATTCTGAAGCGAAGAGAAGAAATAATTAGCCGCAACTGTGGCAGTTTACGATATGAGTATGCGTACAGTATTCAAGAAAGTTTTCGGACATTCAGTTTTGACATGAGCCGTGAAGCCGAGCGGATTGTACAAGAAATTTATGCTATCGCACTTCAGGCTGCAAAGCAGCATCAACAGGATAACGCAGCGGCTCAAGAAGCTGTGCAGACACTCGAACACAATATCCAAACAATTCTTTATCTTCAACAATGTATTAACACCCCGTGAAAACAATAATTGGTTTCATTCTTTTCATGAGTTTATGCTCGTTTACATCCGTATCGGTTCAGGCTCAACAGCGCTCGCTTAAAGAGTATGTTCAGGCAGCAATCACCAATAACCCCGTCATCAAAGACAACCGAAACCTGAGCGAGATTGCCCGTCTTGAAGCCGAGCGCTTGAAAGGTGTTTATCTCAAACCACAACTATTCCTTTCCGCCGCATATTCTCTTGCTCCTCTAATTTCATCAAATGGCATCACCACGAATCCCGATGCTGCTGGTATGGCTGCCATCGGTTACGACCCTGCTATTACAAATGGCGGTTTGTACTCTGTCCTGCTTAATGCGGCATTGCCTGTATTTAATGATATTCGCTATCAAGCATTTGCCGAACAGACGCTTGTGCAAACCCAGGTGAGTGCAAACACCATTGAATTCATCAAACACGACCTTGAAAAACTTGTGGCAGACCAATATATTCTTTGTGTACAGGATGCAAGCCAAGTTCGTGCGGCGGAAGACGCTATGCAGATGCTTGGTGAGCAGAAAAATGTTGTGGTGCAGATGGTTCAAAACGGATTGTTGAAGCAGTCCGAAGCATTACTAATGGACATTGAACTCAAAAATCAACACGCAGCACTGGTCACACTCAGAGCTACCTACAAACGCAATCTGCTGGATTTGAACGTTTTGTGTGGCATTCAGGACACAAGCACCGTGCAGCTTGCCGAACCGGAGATTATTCTGACACGCGCCGTAACACTATCAAAATTTGTCCAGAAATTCGTCACGGACAGCATGAGCATTGTAGCGGCACAAAAAGCGTTCGATTCGCGGTACGAGCCGCAGGTAAACGTTTTTGCCAATACGGGGCTGAATGCCACACAATTACCTGACCTACAACGACGATTCGGTCTGAGCGTGGGTGTAAATGCATCTCTTACTCTCTTCGACGGCGGGCAGCAAGCACTCACACAACAAAAGACGAACTTTGCACTCAATTCCGTCGCTCAATACCGCGAACTTCTTTTGAATCAGAACGAAGTTAGAAAAACTAAAATTCTTCAAGAACTCGCTGCGCTCCAAGAACGAATACAAACACTAACGGCTCAAAGCACAGATTACAAACAGCTCTTGGGAATGTACAAGAAGGAACTTCTTAGCGGGCAACTTTCTGTCGTGAACTATATTACCACGCTTCGACTTGCCATGACGCTCACGAGAGACCGTGTTCTCGCCGAGACCAACAAGCTATTTCTTATCAATGCATACAACTATTGGAACTGGTAAAATGATATATTTGACGATCCATTGTCTCATCCCTACGATGATACAGATGTGCCGACGTTTTCGTCGTGTGATGTTGCTGTTCGCCATTCTTCTTCCCGTCACGAGTGCGGGCTGTCGCCGAGCCGAATCGTTACCGGAAGAAGCCGCCAAGCCCAAAGCACTTGTAGAGGTTTCCCCCGTACACCGTGAAACGATGAGCGACAACATCACTTTGCAGGCAAGTTCGGTCTATCTGAAAAAAAATGTTATTACCGCCCCTGTGGCGGGATTTATCTCGACCATTAGCATAAAATTAGGCGACCCTGTTGCAAAAGGTGCATTACTCTTTCGGCTTGTTACCAAAGAAGGGAGAGCGTTGAACGGTCAGAGCGTGTTGAACGACACTGCACTTGCCCAGCTTGGAAAAATAAGCGTGAATGCGCCTTCGCAGGGCATTGTTTCGACACTGGACAAGCAGCAGGGCGATTATGTGCTGGAAGGTACGCAGCTTTGTACTATTGCTGAAAGTAGGAATTTGGGCTTTCAGTTAAACGTACCGTTTGAGTATCACCGTTTTGTAAGAAGCGGTCTCGCCTGCGATATCGTTCTGCCGGACAAACAGCACATCAAAGGAATAATCACGGCAAAACTTGCCAGCATGAATGCGGTCGCACAAACGGAACTTTTTATCGTCAAGCCTTCCGGCGAAATGTTCTTGCCGGAAGGACTCATTGCAACTATTTCGATTCCCATAAGTGTTAAAAAGGATGCTCAGACGCTTCCCAAATCCTGCATTCTCACCGATGAAGTTATGCAACATTTTTGGGTAATGAAACTTGTGAACGACAGCACCGCCGTCAAGATAAACGTTACCGTTGGGCTGAAAAACAACGAGACTATTGAGATTCTTGAGCCTATTTTTGCAAGCGGCGACCGCATTCTTTCTAAAGGTAATTATGGGCTTGCAGATACGGTGCTGGTACAACACATCACCAAATAAATAATGAAGTAAGCGATGAATAAAAGCAGTTTTTATCAGGTTTTTACTAAGCCCGTGCTGTTCCTGCTGCTGGTGATTGTACTGGCGGGTATGTTCTTTTACAACAGGATGCAAACATCGTTGTTTCCCGAAGTAACCTTTCCGAAAATTACGCTCATTGCCGACAACGGGCAGCAGCCGATTGACCGCATGATGATAACCGTTACCAAACCGCTCGAAAGTGCGGTCAAGCGTGTCAAAGGCGTAACGATTGTCAAAAGCAGCACCAGTCGCGGCTCGTGCGTGGTGCAGGCATATTTTGGTTGGGACATAGACATCTACAATGCCAAAACACAAGTGGAATCTCGCATCAACGAGATTCGCAACTTCCTGCCTGCCGGAACGACGATTGTGATTGAACCGATGAACCAATCCATTTTTCCTGTGATGGGCTTTACGCTCGAAAGCACGTCGCATACGCTCATCGAACTCCGTAACACGGCACTGTTCTTGGTGCGTCCGCAATTTTCGCAGGTGCAAGGCATATCCAACGCGGTTGTGCGCGGCGGCAAAACGAAAGAATATGTTCTTACGCCCGACCCGCAAAAGATGGTGGGTGCTGGGATTACTCCCGCCATGATTTCCACCGCTATTGCCAATAATAACTTTGTCAGCTCCAACGGAATGCTTAACGATTACAGGCGGCTATACCTCACGCTGACTGATACTCGCGTGAAGGACATTGAAGACCTGAAGCAAGTGATGGTCAAAAATGACGGCAGCCGTATTGTGCGCCTTACCGACATTGCGCGAATAGATTTGCAAGAGCAGCAGGAATTTATCAAAATCAACGCCAACGGCAACGAAGCCGTGCTGATTGACCTCGTGAAGCAACAAGGAACAAATCTTTTGGACTTTGCAGATGCCATCAATGCGAAAGCCGATGAGCTTCGCCGACAGCTACCGAAGGGAATGATACTGAAGCCGTATTACAACCAATCCGTTTTTGTTAATGATTCGATTGATAGCGTTATTCACAGCATCTATGAAGGGCTGTTTTTGGCAATCATTGTGGTCATTGTGTTTTTGCGCTCATTTCGTGCCAGTTTGAATGTTATTCTTATTATTCCGATAACGCTTGCGCTGACGGTTATTGTGATTCATTTGTTTGGCATTACGCTGAATATTATGTCGCTGGGCGCGATTGCGGCTTCTATTGGCTTAATAATTGACGACGCTATCGTGGTGATTGAACAGATTTATCGCGTTCATGAAGAACATCCCGAAAAAGACCGTTTTACGGTCGTGCGCGAAGCTATCCACGATTTATTTCCCGCCATGCTTGGTTCATCGCTCAGTACGATTGTTATTCACTTCCCTTTTGCGCTGATGAGCGGCGTGGCGGGCAGCTTTTTTAAGGAACTATCGCTTACTATGCAGCTTACGATGGTGTGCTCATTTTTTGTCACATGGATTGGAACGCCCGTATTACATTTGTGGATTGGCTACAAGCCGCATCAACACAGAAAAAAGCATATCCAATCGGCGACTGAAGAAACTGCTGATGCCCCGGAACAACCCCAGAAAAGCGACTTGCGGTGGCTCGTGTGGTTCTTCTATAAGCCTTTGTATGCACTTGGGTTTATGGTGGTACTCATTGCCTCCAGTTACTTCATCTTGAACCGCATCGAAACAGGCTTTTTGCCGGATTTAGATGAAGGAACGATTGTGCTTGACTACTTTTCGCCGCCCGGTACGTCGTTGGAAGAGACCGATAGAATGCTCCGCGAGGCAGAAAAGATTATTATTGCTCATCCCGACGTGGAATCATATTCTCGCAGAACTGGTATTCGTATGGCGTTTAGCACTGTTCCGGCAAATTTTGGCGACTACTCCATTCAGCTCAAACAAAGCCGCACAAAAAAAACGGTGGACGTGATAGACGAACTTCGCAAAAGTATCGAAGCCACGCAGCCTGCACTTCATGTTTCGTTTGGGCAGCGTATTTCTGACTTGCTTGGTGATTTGATGAGCAGCGCAAGCCCTATTGAAATCAAAATTTTTGGTGATAATCAAGACCTTCTGAAACAACTCGCACAACAGGCAGAAACGGAATTGCAAACCATAAACGGGATAGCAGACATTAACAACGGCATCGTGATTGCGGGACCTTCGATGGTATTCATTCCCGACCAAACAAAGCTCGCTCAGTACAAAATTTCGCTTACCGATTTTCAAATGCAGATAAACGCTCACGTCGGTGGCGTTCCGCTCGGACAAAATGCAAATAACGTTTCGATTTCCCCGGCACAAAGCGTGGCTGTGAGTGGCTTGCAGATCGGGCAAATTCAAGAAGGCGAGCAAATGCTACGTGTTTTGATGCGCTTCAAGGACTACGGTGCGAACAATTTGGAAGCCGTCAAACAACAGCCAATTTTTCTGCCGGACGGCACAACGCGCCCTGTGAGCTTTTTTGCTACGGTGAATATCAGTGCCGGAGAAACGGAAATCAAACGCGAAGACTTGAAGTCAAACATCATCATCACCGCCCGACTGGACAATCGGGATTTGGGAAGCGCTATCAAAGAAATTAACGCCAAATTGAACGCACACCTTACCTTGCCTCAAGGGTACAGCATTGTCTATGGCGGAGCGTATTCCGAGCAACAAGCATCTTTCCGCGAGCTTCTCCTTATACTGGTATCTGCTATTATATTGGTCTTTATCGTCTTGCTGTTTTTGTTCAAAGATTTCGGCATTTCATTTCTGATACTGCTTATTTCGGTGTTGGGTATCGGGGGGTGTCTGTGGGGGCTGTTTGTCACGGGCATTCCGCTCAATGTGGGCAGTTATACAGGCATCATCATGATTGTCGGTATCATTGCTGAAAACGCTATTTTCACGGTCAATCAATTTTTAACAACGTTTCGTGTAACGGGCAATGTGGATGAATCCATCAATTACGCCATTTCACTACGAATTCGCCCAAAACTGATGACTGCTATCGGCGCGATTCTTGCGCTGATGCCGTTAGCACTTGGCATCGGTCTTGGGGCGCAGATGCAACAACCGCTTGCGGTAGCTGTTATTGGTGGGTTTGTGGTGGCAATGCCGCTTTTGCTATTTGTGTTCCCCAGCCTGCTCAGACTTTTGTATAATTTTCGCAACTCAATGCAATGACTAAACACCACATTATCACTCGCACCGTTTGGGCACTTTCGTTCGTGAGTCTTTGTACCGATGTCGCCAGCGAAATGCTCTATCCTGTTATGCCAATGTACCTGAAAAGCATCGGTTTTTCTGTACTGCTCATTGGAATACTGGAAGGCGTAGCCGAAGCAACAGCGGGCTTAAGCAAGGGATATTTCGGCAACCTTTCCGATGCTTCCGGCAAGCGCGTACCATTTGTACGCCTTGGGTATGTGCTGAGTGCTATTTCCAAGCCCATGATGGCGGTGCTAGCATACCCGTTCTGGATACTCTTTGCTCGAACGATTGACCGACTTGGCAAGGGCGTTCGCACCGCAGCCCGTGACGCTCTTCTCTCCGATGAGGCAACATCGGAGACAAAAGCCAGAGTTTTCGGATTCCATCGCTCTATGGATACACTGGGCGCGGTAATTGGTCCCATGCTCGCGCTTGCATATCTGTACTACAATCCCGAACATTACAAAACACTCTTTTTCATCGCCTTCGTGCCAGGCGCTGTGGCAGTGGCATTGACGTTTTTTCTCAAGGACAAACCGCGTGAACAGAATAAGAGCGACCGACCGACATTCTTTGCGTTTTTGGGGTATTGGAAAACAAGCACCGCGCAGTATCGCCGCTTAGTTATTGGACTACTACTCTTTACGCTGTTCAATAGTTCGGATATTTTTTTGTTGCTCAAAGTGAAAGAAGCGGGCTTGAGTGATACGGGCGTTATTGGTGTGTATATTTTTTACAATCTGGTTTACGCTCTATTTAGCTATCTGGCTGGCATCATTGCCGATAAACTTGGATTCAAAGGAACATTTGTCGCCGGGCTTGTCATTTTTGCATTTGTGTATGGCGGGATGGCGTTTGCTTCCGGTCTATACGTGTTTTTGGGTTTGTTCTTGCTGTATGGCGTGTATGCTGCTTGCACTGAAAGTATTGCCAAGGCATGGATAACAAATATTGCCTCCAAAAGCGAAACGGCAACGGCAGTGGGGGTGTATTCCGCCGCACAAAGTATTTGTACGCTCGTGGCAAGTTCGCTGGCAGGTATGTTATGGTTTGCCTTCGGCGCAGAAACAACGTTTCTTGTAACGGCTTTCGCCACCGTTATTGTTATCATCTATTGTATTGCAGCAGTAGAAGTAGCGCCTACTGGTGTAGAACATCGAACGTCCTTACATTGAAAAAATTCATCCATTTTTTTGTCTATTGTCTTCTTTCGAGGAATGATATTATGAAAATGCTCCTTCTTTTTTCTTTAGTTGCTTTGGGTGGAGCCATCGGCTCTGTTGCTCGGTACGGGTTAACACTTCTCAGCCAGAGTATTGGTATTCAGTTCCCATTAGGAACTTTAACTGCCAATTTGTTCGGTTGCTTTGCTATTGGCGTGTTTGCTGGGCTGGCGCAGCAAACAACAACAATTTCATCGGAGATGCGGATTTTTTTAACAACCGGATTTTGCGGAGGATTCACGACGTTTTCCTCACTGAATTACGAAGTGCTCTCATTCTTGAAAGAGGATAAAATTCTCTCCGCAGCTGTGTATGTTGGTGTGACGGGTGTTGGCGGCTTTCTGGCAGTATATTTTGGTGAAAAAACAATTCTCAGACTTCTTTAAGGGCAATGTCACAGCAATTCTCGGTCTGCGAACTCTTGGACGAAGTCTATACACTTCTGCCGCCGGATATACGGGTGGTTGTGCTTGGCGATGGAGAATTTGATACCTGTGCCTTCTAAAGCGCTATCATGGAGAAGAGCTGGTAATATATGTACTCAGGACAGCAAAAGATTAGACCTTAGACCATTACCTATCTATTTGCTGACCAATCTTGACACTGCTCTCGAAGCGGTCGAGGCATATCGCAAGCGATTCTTGATAGAGACGCTCTTTAGCGACATCAAGTCCAGAGGCTTTGATTTCGACAAAACGCGCTTGAAAGAACCGAAGAAAGCTCACCGCTTGCGCATCGCTGTTGCTCTTGCATATATCTGGATTCTGTGGCTCGAAAAAAAGCAATCCAAGACCCCTAGTATCGAACGTTCCTGCATCGTGGTGACCGTTCGGATTGGAGTTGTTTTCGCTTCGGGTATGAACTCCTTCAGGAATATCATCGTTCAGTCATAGAAAGGCTACAAGTCTGCTCTGTATGGGATTCTTGAACTTTCAAAGAGCTTTCTGTAGATATAAATGTGTACGGTAGTGAAAAAAATATCACTTTTTTCACTCCTCCTCAAATAACCACATCAAGCCTTTTTTCTTCGCCCATGTTCGGCGACAATTTTGTGCATGAAGTCGGCGGTCGTGCCGAAGATGACAGCGTTGACAGAGTGCTTTGAGGTTGTCCGCTCGATTGTCGGCGGGGTTGTGGTTCAGGTGCGCGACCGACAAGACGACACGACCATCTTTGATCGTGCCGTCTTGGAGGCGGGTAAAATAGAGTTGATTGTCGCTCACACCGCATCCTTCGCAGGTGTGATGTGAGCGGCGCAGCACACGCGCCCGCACACGTTGCCACGTCTTGCCACGATAAAAATGGCGATACTCCGGTTTTATGGGCATGGCGGAATAGTCCTTTCGATATGTTGTTCCCAAAATGCTTGCGCGGTGTCGCGCATCCGTTCAATAAGTTTTTCATCGCGTACAATCGGCTGCACGTGCAACTTCCAGCCTTGCTCAAGAGCGCAAATATAGCCAAACTTCATGCCCAAAACGAACAAGTACCACTGCACTTGATATGCTGCCATTGTGCGCTTATCCTTTGACCAATACGCAGCGTTTTTGATTTCCAAAATCGCGTGAGCTTCACTGCTCCTAACAGATAACAAGCGGTCGGGCGTTGCCAAAAAGATTCCATCGCGTTTGAAGAGGCGTTTGGGATTGAGGATAGTAAATTCCGGTTTCAAGCGTTTGAACTCACGGACGGTAAATGCTTCAATGCGTTTGCCGATGCGCATTTGCTCGGTTTCGGGCGTTTCGTAGCCTTCGATTTTGGAGCGGTACACGTCCTCTGCGGTGGCGAATGGGTTTACACCCATAAGCGCGGCAATATCGCTGCCGCCGATGCCGCTTCGCCGCATGGTGCGCCATGTTTTGAGCGAGGTTATTTTTATTTCTTCCAGCATAGTTTTGAAAAAAATGCGCCCGCTTCGGCATTTACCAAAGCGGGCTTTGTTTCTGAAATGGTGACTTAGTGCAGCACTCGTGCTGCGGGCGACACTTTTTCGCTGCCGTATTTTTTGCGAATGTCGTTGATGTCTTGTGCTTCGCCGCGTGTGCGGGTTGCATATTCCAACGCCCGATAAAACCACAGTTTTTTCACGGGCGCAAAACAAAACCCTTCGCGCTTGAGTGCTTCACGGTGCGCGTAGGTGTTGCCACCAACCCACAGCCATTTACCAATGATTTCCAGTTCCAAGCCCTCCAAGTGTGCGATCGCCGCAATTTTATCGCGGTAGAGAAGTTCGCTTGCCTCGGCTTCAGTGCTGAAATCGCCGTGCATCACTCTTTTGAGCATTTGCCCGTATTCGGCGTTGAGTGCCTTCATTTCCTCATCATTACCGCCTACGTCGGGATGCAGTTTTTTACACCATGCGTGGTAAGCACGTTTGAGGTCGTCCAGCGTGTGAATATTTTCAAAGTAGTGCATTGTTGTTGCTCCTTTCTGCGCACCAATGGTGCGCAAACACAAAAAGCCGCTCCGAATATGATTCAAAGCGGCTTCTGCGTTCAGTTGTGATTTAGAGTTGAGCAAAACGAGCGTTCACAAGTGCATTTACTTCCGCAAACTCGACCAGTTCTTGCACCCGCTCCGGCGTGTTTTCTTTCCACGAAAATTCGACGATGTAGTAATCGCCTTTGTCATTGCTGCGCTTTTCCATGCGTCCAGTGGTGATGCCTTCTCCAACGGAGCGGCGTTTGATGAGAATATCGGTGTAAAGCGTGATAAAATTCTCAATCGAAATGCCTTTGAAGAGAATGTGCGACAGCGCATTTTCCGCATCCACGAAAAAGACTTCCAGCCACGATTGAGGCGGGTAGTTGAAAAGTTCGGCTTCAAAGACGCGATACGAAATAATTTCCAGTGACATTTCTTTGCCCTTCATCGCACTTTCGCCGATTTTGAATTGCCCCGCTTTGCAGTCGGCGCGGTTTCTTCTTTCAAGCCAGTGAAGGCTTTTGTAACTTTGTATCAGCCAATTTTATCCAACCATCCCCCAAAAATACTAATGGCTTCTTTATCAGGCTCTATGCCACCTGTTATTATTCCAGAAGAACCACTTCGCAAATGGGGTGAATTATGGCGAGGGACATTGAATCCACAAACAGGAAAATCAAAACGTCCCGATTGTTTTAATCGTCAGCAGTCCGTTAATTTTGCGGGATTTATTGATGAAGAGGTGGCAAAATCTTTTGCTGCTATGCTTGGTAATATTCCTGTCCGTCACGCAACAAAGGCACGACTTACACCACTTGAAGCAGATTGTGTCGAGGTCGGTCCAACAAGGATTATTGGCGGTGTGCGTCCACAAAATTTTGATGTTGCTTATCGCCCGGACGGACCGCGCATTGCGTTTGACAGTAAGACCTTAAATGACCTATCCAGTGTTCGCAAAAATTGGCAAAACATGGTGAATGATTTAGCCACGGAAGCGGCAACAGTACATACTCGTTTTCCATATGCGTTGGTTGCGTTTATGGTTGTCATTCCAGAACCTGCTTTGGCTTCAAAACAACTCAGTGATTTAACTCGGACGCTTGAGCGCCTTTCTACACGTAAGGACGTTCTCGACCAAACACACTTGGCTGAAGCAATTGCGCTGGTAGTTTGGAATCCCGACACAGGCAAAGTAAGTGAAACGACACCACCGATTTCCTCACCATTACGAATAGAGCAATTTTCTAACCTTATTTATCCTCATTATCTAAATCGGTACAAAGGACTACCACCACACGACGAAGTAAGTGATGACGACGAAAATGATGATGATGAAACAGTATAATTTTTTACCATGCCAATCAAGAGCTTAGGAATTATGCGTACAATAACAAAATCTGTGTTTCAAACAAATAAGGCTAACACCTCCGAACAAAAACTGCGTGGAGGCTATTATACACCGTTAGCACTCGCTACATATTTAGCTTCGTGGGCAATTCGGACAGGGAACGAGAACATTCTTGAGCCAAGTTGTGGAGATGGTAATTTTATTGAAGCTGTGCTTCAACGCCTCTCGACTATAAGTAAGAGTAGAAAAAAGCGAATTGCAAAAATTATTGCTATTGAGCTTGAAGACCAAGAATTGCTGAAAGCACGACACCGAGCAGAGCAACATCCAAACGCGAGCAATCAACACATAGAATACCAATGGGTATGCGGCGATTTTTTCAGTGCATACAGTAATTTATATCGCCATGAAGAATTTGATGTTGTTATTGGAAATCCCCCATATATTAGATTTCAATATTTGAATGATGCAAGCCGCACTATTGCTTTTGAACATCTGCGGTATGTTGGCTATAAACCGACAAAATTAGCCAATGCTTGGGTGGCATTTGTGCAGCTCTCTCTTGAACTTGTCAAAGAAGGCGGTCGCTTGGCAATGGTGTTACCCGCAGAATTACTGCAAGTGAAATACGCTGAAGAGCTTCGAGAACGCCTGACAAAGCAATTCGAGCATATTGTAATGATTGGTTTCAAAAAACTTGTCTTTCCCGAAATCCAACAAGAAGTAGTTTTGCTTTTAGCAGACGGAAAACGTCCCGTTGGAACAGCAACAAGCGATATTCATACGCTAGAACTTGAATCCGGTGAGGAATTGTTAGCATTAGACGATTTGAACAACGCTATCGCTCATTTGCCCGCAAAGCACTCTCGTAAGGGTATGAAATGGACAAGTTTGTTTTTATCGGAGTCGTCATTTGCTGCACTTGACCAAGCAGAACAGCATCCCGAACTTACCTCGCTCGGAAAACTTGCAAGCGTTGATGTTGGTATCGTTACCGGACGCAATAGTTTTTTTGTTGTTCATACCGATAAACGCAAGGAGTTGAATCTTAATGGTCATGCTATACCTATTTTGGGGCGTACCGGTGCAATTAAATCTGTCCGATTTAGTGCGGACGATTTTGCTGAATATCAAACTCAGTACCCTTCATATTTGCTTAACCTGAACGGTATTCATGAAGAAAATTTTCCAAAGGAACTACAAGACTATATTGCTTTGGGCGAACAAGAAAAAATTCATGAAGGATATAAGTGCAGTATTAGAAAACGCTGGTACGATGTACCTTCTATTCACGTCCCCGATGCTTTTCTCTATAGGCAAATACACAAGTTTCCACTGCTTGTCCTGAATGAAGCACGTGTTACGGCAACCGATACAATACACCGTGTTCGTATTCAAGAAGGGGTGAATCATAAACTGCTGGCGGCATCTTTTTTTAATTCTCTTACCCTCGCGTGGGCGGAAGTGTGTGGTCGTAGCTATGGCGGTGGAGTGCTGGAATTAGAGCCACGCGAAGCTGAAGAAATACCAATTCCCTATAATGAGCATCTTGTTCTTGATTATGATAAAATAGATACACTTCTGCGCAAGAACAAGGAAATGGAAGCACTAGAATATGTAGATTCCGTCGTACTCTATAAATTTTTAGGGTTTGATAAACAGACTATAACAGCAATTCGTCAGGCATGGATAGAATTACGAGACAGACGTATCACAAGACGATAATGATGTTTTGTAGCACCCTCACAGCTTATCCGCCTACGGGCGACATACCATGTGCGTAAATTTCTCTTGCTTCCCTATCGGTTCACTGCCGAGGAGAGCGGGGCGAAAAGAGCGGAGCAGCCGCGAATGGAGTTCCCCGCACCGACGAGGCACATCGGCGCTTCGTGGAATGGTTGTATTGTGGTAGGATGATTCACAGCGCCGACATTGGGAAGCGGACACACGAACAAGGAGCATTGACGAAAGGGATGGGCGCAGCAGCACCCGCTTGAGACAGACACAACCGCCGCACGGACGCGCGTTCACGCGCGGTAGGTCGGCGAGCCGACAGAAGTACAAAAGGATGTCACCATGAGAAGCGGTGTTCACGGCGCGGAGCGCATACGATTGAATGCCGAATTGTCAAGCCGCAAGCGCGGGGCGACGGACGCGCGTTTGCGCGTTCCGGCTCCCCGCGCGCGGAAAGTGAAAACCGAAGCGGAGCGAGCTGAGCGGAGCGAATGATACACGGGGGCGAGGGTTTCGCTGGAGCTTCCCAGCGAGGACGAAACCCTTGTCCCCGATGACGCTGAGGCAAAGGATTACACAATTGAAGCAGAATGAGCGGGTCAAAAAAGGTTGACACAAAATACGCTCTATGGCTCGAAAGAAGTGAGTAGGCGAATCTTTTCGTTGGTAGGTGATGGGGGAGGTTTCGAGCCAGTAGTGCACGATAGTGAACAACCGCAGATTTGTTGCATTGACCGCAAAAATTGAGAGGGAAAGGGCTAAAATACAAAAGCGGCTTGAAAAATAAGTTTTCAAGCCGCTTTATGTGGAGATGGCAAGTGTTAATCTGTGCGGAGAGTCGTGTACCCTGCAAGAACAAAGAGGGGGAAATAATGTTGCCCAAATGTTGCCCAAACATTCTTTTTTCAGGCAACATTTTCTTTGAAATTTTCGATTTCTTGAACAATAAAAAAGCCGATGAATGTAGAATCCATCGGCTTTTCTTTAGCGGGACCGACGGGGCTCGAACCCGCGACCTCCTGCGTGACAGGCAGGCACTCTAACCAAACTGAGCTACGATCCCAAACAGGAATGTTGTCATTGTACTACGTGTGTGGACTCAAGGGGAGTCGAACCCCTGACCTTTTGAATGCCATTCAAACGCTCTCCCAACTGAGCTATGAGCCCGGATGCTCCGAGAGTTTAGTAAAAGCTTCGGAACTTTGTCAAGGCTTGCATGACAGACTTCAAACATACGATTTTTTGCTCGCTCTGTCAACATTTTTTTGAACCACCCACAAAATCTTCTGCTCACGTTATTCCTTCGTTCTGCATATTATGGTGCGTAACCGTGATGTTTTTGTACCACTCTTGCACCATATTACCAGATAATAATGTGCTTTGTGTCCGTTGAGCGTGCAAAGAACCATAGAGAATCCGTATTTTTGTGCGGTGAACTGTTACGCCATTTATTTCAGCCACCCTTTGTTGTTCGGCTTACATGATTGACAAAACCGTGTTGGTGGTGGACGATGAGCCAGATATTGTCCAACTGCTGGAATATAACCTCAAAAAAGAAGGCTTCACCGTACTGACCGCCTCCAATGGCAAGGAAGCCCTCACGCGGGCACTCGAAGCCTTGCCCGACGTGATTGTGCTGGATATTATGATGCCCGAAATGGACGGCTTCGAGACCTGCTTGGCTCTTCGTGCCAACGCCAGCACTGCTGTTATTCCTGTGATTTTCCTTACTGCCAAAGCCAGTGAAATTGATGAAATTTTGGGCTTAGAAATTGGTGCTGACGACTACGTGCAAAAACCCATTAGCCCACGCCTGCTCGTCACGCGCATCAAAGCACAGGTGCGCCGTGCAGCGCAAAAAGTGAAAACTGAGACTATCACCGCACCAGAAATTCTTCGGATTGAGGCTCTGGAAATCAATCGCCAAAACTACACTGTCCGTATTGACGGCGTGGAGCATTTTTTTCCAAAAAAAGAGTTTGAACTGCTCGCGTTTTTGGCAGCAAACCCTGAAAAAGTCTTTGAACGGGATTTCTTGCTACGCCGCATTTGGGGCGAAAGCGTACAAGTGATTGAGCGCACGGTGGACGTGCATGTGTCTAAAATCCGAGAAAAACTTGGGCGGTACAGTAGCTACATCGAAACGGTCAAAGGCATTGGATACCGCTTTACTACTCGCGGCGACGTTCCAGACGACAACTAATTCTTGCCCCCCTTCATCCTTCATACTTCATCCTTGTACTAAGTCTGTGCCTTCGCTCCGCAAATATTTTCTCCAACGCGCCATCATCCTGTTTTCGCTGACGTTTGCAGCAATATTGTGTACCACACTGGGGTTGAGTGCGTTGGGACTCCACTGGACGATTGTTGCCTTTGGAAGCCTTATTCCCGCTGTCGCGGGCTTGATTGCGCTGATAGTCGTAACCGAACGTTCAGCAGATAATGTTTCCCGTGCGTTGCAAACTATTGTTGAAACCTCCGACGCTATCTGCAATGGCGCATCGGCTGCACGAATTAGCGTGGACAGTGCCACACGCGGCGAACTTGGCGAGATTGCCAACGTGTACCAGGCCGTCAATCGGCTTGCCGACAAACAAGTGGCAGACATTCAAGAAATGAAAAAGTTGGAGACCGTTCGTAGTGAATTCTTGGCAAATGTGTCGCACGAACTCCGCACGCCAATTTTTTCCATTCAGGGGTTTTTGGAAACACTGTTGGATGGCGCATTAGACGACAACAACGTAAGCCGACAGTTCGTCGAAAAAGCCTACTCCAACACGCTCAGGCTCAACGTCCTGCTCACCGATTTGATAGACATTTCGCGGATTGAATCGGGTGCAATGAAGTTCAGTTTTCGGTATTTTCCCATCATTCCGTTGGTGCAAGAAATTCTCCGTAACCTTGAACCCACTGCCCAAGCAAACGGCATCAGCGTTCGTCTGGACGGCGGCGATTTAATGTTTGGCAACGAAACAACCGTCTTCGGCGACCGCGACCGTCTGGCGCAAGTGCTGACCAACCTGATAGAAAACGCCATTAAATACAACGTGGCAAACGGCAGCGTCATCGTAAAAGTGGAGCGTGCAGCGTACAGCAAACATGAGGCGGGCGTGCAAATCAGCGTTTGCGATACAGGCATTGGTATTGCGCCCGAGTACCACAAGCGCATCTTTGAGCGATTCTACCGTGTGGATAAGGCACGTTCGCGCAGAGTGGGCGGCACAGGGTTAGGGTTGGCAATCGTCAAGCACATTTTAGAAGCACATAAAGCCCCAATTTGCGTCCAAAGTGAGGTAAACAAAGGAACATGTATGAGCTTTACGCTCAAGCAGTAATCAAGCAGTAATCAAGCAATAATGCGCTTCTGCGGTTCTCACCATGTACCGTTAGTACGCTGCTCGCCGTACCCTGTAAGTTCCACATACCCATTTCCCGCAAGTGCTTTTGTTCCTTGCTTGCCGACGACCTTGACCGCGCCTTCCCAGTACCGCACTGACACGTTCAATTCCTGATTGGCAAGGTGCGGCGTGATGCGAACATCCAACGCCTCCGACGGCACTTGCAACCGCCACGAAGCGGGATAGCGAATCTGCGAAACAGGATGCTGCCACGTTTTTTCAACCGAAAGAACGATGTCCGCAAGCTGCAACATCCGCGTCGAGCCGTCGCTGCGAACAAGTATGCCTTTGCTGGTGCTGTCTGCTCTGCCGTCGCGCTTGCGAAGTTGATAAACCATCAGTTCTTGACCAGTTGGCGTGCTTGCTGATGCAGTTGCTGATGCAGTTGCTGATGCAGTTGCATCGTTCAAATGCAGCGCGAACCAATCCCAACCCACTTGCCCACTGTCCAATGCGCTCGTACTCCACTCCCTGTCAATCCAACTTGTGCCTTTGACGACAAATTCCTCGTCGCCAATACGAACAGTGCCCCGAGTGAGCAGCCGCGTGAGCGAATAGTAATACGACGCATTGCCAACGCCTGCCCCTTTTTGGCTCAAACCATTCGTGCCTTGCAGCACTACAGGTTTGATGCTGTCTAAGGTCAGGGAAATCTCGACATGACCGTTTTTGGCACGAACACGAAGCGGAAATGGTGTTTGCGGCGTATTCCGATGCAAGGCGGGCTGTGGGACGCTCTCCAATGCCCAATCCTCAAGCCACACTCGAAAGCGCGGTGTAAGTTCTGCGCCTGCAAGTTGTTGTGCTTCACGGCTAAAACGCTCGAACGCATAAAATTGTTCAGCTTGCACGTCGCTCACGGCAAAATGCGCCATGTACAAGTGGCGCGTTGACCAGCCTGACGATGCTTGGCTGCTGGCAGTAAGCACAGGCGGCACAAGTGCCGAACGAAAAAACGTGAGTTGGTAGCCAAAGTGCCGTCCCGATGCACTTTGCAGGTTGCCCGTAACATACCACCATTCCGTTTTGAATCCGTCGTGCGCTCCGTAATCGCGTGGGAACTCAAAGCGTACAGGCTTTACTGCTCGTGCGTATCCTGTGGTGTCGGCATTGCCGAGCAGTTCTGCCACACTCAGCGAAGCCTCGACGGAGCGTTCGCTGCTTTGGAGCGACCAATACACCGCGCCACCACACAGCAAGATAACAACAATAAGGATACTGATGAGCGTCTTTGATGGCATCATAACGGAGGTAATAGGAGAATTATGCGTTGAATCGTGGGAATTGGCGAAGCAGAGCAAGCGGGACAACAACGCCAAGTATGGGGCATCCCGCGAAGTTGCAACACTGCGTGATAACAATAGACCTCTTTCAGAAGTACCCTCACCTGCCATCGTTACGATGGCATCCTCTCCCACTGGGAGAGGGTGCTTGAAGCGAAGCGGAAAGCGGGTGAGGGCATTATCAACAAGCACTTTTGAAAGAAGTCTAATGCACGCACGCCGCGAAATACCCCAAAACCTTATGAAAACAAGCGAAAGAGCGGTCGTCCGTAGGAAAGGTTTGGCCAAGGAATGGCAATCATAATGACCACAATCGCCAGCCCAAAAAAGAGCGCGGCGGTTTTGTGCTTGGCTGTTGGCAGAGCCTTGCGCACTCGTGCGCTGCCGATGTGAACTAATGCCAGCCCAATCGTCATCATGGTCAAATGCTCAACCGCCCAAAAACGTATAATGCGGTCTTTCATTGCCGCACCAAAGTCGGCAAACGCTCCTGTGGTAATGGGGCTAACAAACAAATGCAGAATAAGACCAATCACAAACTGCAAGCTCACACCGTGGGTGAACGCAGCCGCAAGACGGCTGTCCAATGCAGACCATTCTTGTTTGCCCGACAAGCCCATCAACGCCCGACCGACAACGCCGAAAGCTGCAAGCACTACCACCCAACGCAGCAGTGAGTGAAGAGTAAGAAGTGTTTCGTGCATAATTGTTGGAGGATATGTGAAAAGGTGTTCCCGTATGTTCGCAATACAGCTCGGGAAATTTGCTGTGGAGCTCCACAAATGCAAACGATTATCGTGTACGAAAATTGTGCCTTGTGTGCTTTGTCTGATGCTGATTGTCGCTGACAGCGTGGGGTTTACTGCGTTTGCCGCCCTATTTACTGTCCAGCGTACATAGTTCCCTGCAACTCGCCCCGATAGCCGTGCACAAACTCTTCTACTGTCATGACCCGTTTTGCTTCGGGCTGTACCATTTCCACACGCACTGCGCCGTCAGCACACGCAATAGTCCACTGCCCTTGCTTCATGGCGTACGTGCCTGCTGGAGCATTCTGCACACATTCAACCTGTGCAGGCTCAACTAAGCTCACGCGCAAAATTTTGAGGGTTTTTCCCACAGGAAACAGCGTCCACGCCCCCGGGTGCGGCGACATTCCGTGAATAAAATTGCGCACCTCACGAGCAGGTTTGTTCCAGTCAATAAGGCAGTGTTCACGGAAAATCTTTGGTGCTTTGGTGGCAACGCTGTCGTCTTGCGGCAGTGGCGTTACTGAGCCAGTAGCAAGCATCTGGCAGGTTTCGACAGCAAGCTCGGCAGCAAGCGGCATAAGCGCATCGTGTAACTCACCCGCCGTCATGCCGTCTGGCACGGCAATAATGCGTCGCCCAAGCACTGCGCCGGTGTCCACGTTGTCGTCAAGCAAAAACGACGTTACGCCTGTTTCGCGTTCGCCGTTGATGATAGTCCAGTTTATCGGTGCGGCACCACGATATTTGGGCAGCAGACTCCCGTGAACGTTAAACGCACCCAGCCGCGCCAGCCGATAGACCGTCGGCGGCAAAATACGAAAGGCGACAACGGCGATAATATCTGGGTTGAGTGCAGACAAATGCTCAAAAAATTCTGGCGACTTTAGGCTTTCGGGCTGAAGAATGGTAGCAATGCCAAGCTGTTCGGCAGCAACTTTGACAGCAGAAGGTTGCATCTGCAAGCCGCGACCTTTGGGTTTATCTGGCACGGTTACCACTGCGGCAACAGGCATAACCGCATGAATAGCGTTGAGCGAAGCAACGGCGAACTCTGGCGTTCCCATAAACACGATGGTTGGTGTACTCGGCATAACTTGGCGTAAACTAAGGTAACGATATCGCATCAAAGCGTTGCTATCGTTTTTTCTGCAACTGCTTTTCGAGCATTTCTTCTATCATCAACCGTTCTGCGCTTGGTTGTTGGCGGCTCACGATGACGTAATCCAGTGTAGAAAATCGGACGACGGGTTCGGCTTGAATTTTATGGAATAGGCTATTTTGCTCTTCGGAAACTGCTACCACTCGCGCCACAGGGATGTTGGACGGGTAGCGGCTGCTATAGCTGGAAGTCAGCAGCACGTCGCCCACGCGCACGTCTTCGGTTTTAGGAATGTTTTTCAGCCACAGCATTTCCGTATTTTCCCACGAAACAATGCCATTGAGAAGCGTGCGCTCAATGCGTGCTGCAATGCGGGTGTTGCGGTCTAATATCGTCTGTACGGTACAGTAATGCTCGCTCGCAAAGTTCACATATCCCACCAGACCTTCATAATTCAACACCGCCATTCCTTGGGCAATGCTGTCTTTCAGCCCCACATTCAGCGTCAGGTAATAACGGGATTTATCGCGGACATGGCCAACGATGTGGGCAGTAACACTTGGCGTGTTCATAGTATCACGCAACTTCAACAAACGGCGCAGACGTTCATTTTCAGCAATTGCACGGCGAGACGAGACAACTTCTTGGTTTAACCGGTACGTCAGTTCACGTAACGCAGCATTTTCACTGGCAACAGTAACAGGATTGGGCAACCATGCTATGGCGCGTTGTGCCAGACCAACTGAAGCAATAATGATTGTCCGAAAACCGCCCAAACGACCACCATTGCCCAAGTTCATCAGCGCGATGCTGATAATAACAAGCATGGCAAAGATGACGTATTCACGAAAGCGAACAATAAATTCAATAAAGCGGAGCATCGTCAGAACGCCGTCCAATGGGTCAGTTGGAGTTTGGTAAACGGTGGGTTGTGCAGTGCGTTTGAAAGAGAGTTTTTAGGGGTGCTGGAGTATTCTGCCGTAAAAGCCAGTCTTTTGCGCCATATCTGAGAGCATAGGAACAACCTCTGTCAAGTGCTGACTACACCCGTCGGCTTTTAATAAGCACCGCAGAATAAGCGTTCAAGTCTTCCAGCACTTTGCCCGTGCCGCGCACCACAGCCGTAAGCGGGTCTTCTGCTACGTGAACAGGTAAGTTTGTTTCGCGGCGGATACGCTCGTCTAATCCTTTCAGCAGCGCACCACCACCAGTAAGCATAATGCCTCGGTCAAAAATATCCGCCGAAAGTTCTGGCGGCATGCGCTCAAGCAGCGTGCGGATAGCATCAATCATAGCAGTTACAGGCTCGTTTAACGCCGCACGGATTTCTGCTGTGCTAACGCGAATCATTCGCGGAACACCCTGAACAATGTCGCGCCCTTTAACCTCAATATCAACTTCGTCTTTGAATGGCACAGCAGAACCGACTTGGCACTTAATCAATTCTGCGGTACGTTCACCAATTAAAATGCCGCAGTTTTTCTTGAAGTATTGCACAATGGAATCGGTCATTTCATCGCCTGCAATGCGGATAGATTCGTGACCAACAATCCCCGCCAGCGAAATAAGCGCAATTTCCGTCGTGCCACCGCCGATGTCCACAATCAAATTGCCTACGGGGTCGGCAACGCTCAAATTGATACCAATGGCGGCTGCCATAGGTTCAGCAATCAAATACACTTCCTTTGCGCCTGCATGTTCGGCACTATCACGCACAGCACGTTTTTCTACTTCTGTAATACCCGATGGCACACACACTACCACACGGCGTGCAGGCTGCCACTGGGGAGAGATTTTGCGGATAAACGCTCTGAGCATTCCCTCAGCAATTTCAAAATCGGCAATAACGCCGTCTTTCATCGGGCGAATCGTGCGAATGTCGCGGTGAGTTTTGCCAAGCATGGCTTGTGCTTCATGACCGATTGCCACTATGCGTTTGGTTACGCGGTCAAATGCCACAATGGAGGGTTCATTGAGAACGATGCCTTTGCCTTTGACCCAAATCAGCGTGTTAGCAGTACCTAAATCAATTGCGATATCGTTGGAAAAAAAATTCAGTGAAGCCATACAGCCCGTAGTGTGTCGTGTTGTTGTAAGTTAGCGTGTAATTCTTTTCTGTTCAGCCTGCGTTAGAGAGGTATGCACGTAGTTATGCACATAGATTTTGTGATAATTTTTGTGATGATTGGTGTTGGAGCTGCTCTGTTGTTCTTCACAACTTTTGTTTTTCTAAAAAAAACACAAGGCGCACAATTTGCAGAATTACCCGCACATATTCAAGAAATTTTCCTTCCCATCATTGCAAGGCTCAAAAGACGTTCGGCTCTGACTGCACAGATACAGCAAGGCTTCGACGGAAGTGCGCCAAACCAAGAACAAACAGGACACCTGCCGCACACAGACTTACTACCGTCACGATGCTAATAGAATACCGCAAAGCAGCGTCAGTGCCAAAAACGGAATGCGTAAGCACAGAAATTCCTACGGGTCCTGCACCACCGCCTACAAGATTGATAACGAGCAAAAACATTGCTCCCGCTTGTCCACGCAGTTCATTTGGCATCAGTTGCTGCAAAGCAGCCGTGGCTGCGCCATAAGGTGAAAATCCAAAAAACATCATTGGCACAAGCAACCACGCAGCAAGTGTGCCATTGGAAACAAGCGGCACCCAGACAGCCGTGCCAAGCAGTCCCAGTGCTGCGGTGAGCATAGTTCGCAATGCAGCATCAGTTTTGCCCTGAGCGCGAAACCATGCCGTGAGCCGCGCACCTGCCAACAACCCCAACGTCCCGCCCAAAGCCGTTGCCAAGCCCTGCGCCTGACCTATATCGCCGCGTGACCAGCCAAACGTTCGGACAAACATCTCAGGAAGCCAGAAGCCCACACCTTGATTCACCACCGAAAAACAACCAAACCCCACACTATGACACACCAGCGTTTTCCAATGCAAACGCATAAATCCCAATGCCGAGCGCAGACTGGTGTAATGGCTTTGCCCTTTGCGCTGCGGCTCTTGAACGCTCAACAGCATCAAGGCGACCGCCAATCCCGGCGCACCAACAAGAATGAATACATATTGCCATGAGCGCACCGCACCAAGCAAAGGCACTGCCACAACCGTGCTTGTTTTCGTAAGGGCAATAGCACCACCAGCAATCATCACCGCAAGTCCCGTGCCAATAGTAATACCCATTGAATACGCACTGAGCGCGGTGGCGCGGCGTTCGGGAGCAAAATAATCGGCAAGCAGCGAATACGCTACCGGACCCAGCACTGCCTCGCCAACGCCAACCAACACCCGACCAACAAACAACGCCGTGTACGAGTCAGCAAATCCGCAATACACCGTTGCCGCACTCCACAGCAATACTCCCGCTACTGCCATGTTACGACGATGCACACGGTCTGCCAACCACCCGGCAGGCAATCCCATAAGCGTATAAAACACAGTAAAGGCAATACCTCCCAGCACGCTGACCGCTACATCGTTCACGCCAAAAGTCTCCTTAATAGGCGCAACAAGAAACCCCAACACTACCCTGTCTATCATCGAGGAGATATATGCCACAAGGAGTACCACAACCGCATACCACGCTCTGCCCGACGCAGGATAAGGCGGCGGATACAAAGAATGTTGTGCCGGCAAAGAAGCGGTTGTAGTACGTACAAAAACACTCATCGTAGAGTTGAAGAATCTAAGGTTGAAGAATCGTTTGAAAGAAGAATTGCCCAGAGGCTCGCAATACCTGCTAAATTATACCCTCGGAACTTTCGCAACAATAGGAAACAAGGGGTTGCAAACCCTTGTTTTGTCAAGCCTTGTGTAGCAAAGGAGCATAGCCCCTTACTGAAAAAAAACGCTATTTTGCGAAAGCCCTAGCCCTTAAACTTGCCGAAACAAGCGCATCACCATAGTTCTTGGTTGTACAATTTCCTGATTGTATTTCTGATTGCACACATAGCATTCCAATTGTAACCTTCTACGCCAAACATAGCACTTACCTACTATGATGTCGGCAAGCGTGGGAGAGCAAAAAGTTTCTCCGCGTTTTTTTGCGGTAATTTTGTAGTTTAAAGGCTGCTTTGTTTCACAATCTCTCTTCGCTATTTCGCATAATGAGAGTTTTTGAGCCAAATATAGCCCGAATAATCATTTTCTGATGGAATTTTTTGAGAGTTATGGCAAACGGTAACGATACGCAAACAACGAGCAATCGTGGCTTATTCGCTTTTGTAGCAGTTGGGCTGCTGGTGATGGCAGGCGTGGTGTGGGTGGCGTTTTACGCAGAAGATACGCTGATGCCTATGTATTTGGGTAAGCCTCTGGGCAAAACGGTTATGTACACGCCACGACCTGTGGTAGTAGAACCAAAGCCGCAGCGCAGCGCGCTTGTTCCTGCTACGCTTCCTGCTGCGCCAGATGAGCCTGCAATGCAAGTCCGTGAAGGATTGGTACTATGGATGCGCGGTGATGCTGTACCAGCAAACGTTCAGAATGGTGAGTTGTTGATTGCTATGCCCGATGCAAGCAAAGCCCGCAATGACCTCAAGCAGCCTATTCCGATTGCTCGCCCACGCTACGTGGCATCAAGCATCAACAATAAGCCTGCTCTGCGGTTTGACGGCGTGGAAGACTTTCTGTTCGTTGATAATGGATTAGCAGGTGGTGAAAACGCCCCGCCAGCACCCGGAGCAACTATCTATGCCGTGTGGGGACGGTTAGATTACGGTGGCAGCCAACAACAACCCGACGGTCAGACTTATCAACGCCTCTATTCAAGCGGCGCAATGGGCACTGATTATGAAAAAGGCGGTGTATATTGCAACGTTCATGATCCCAAAGATGCTGTTATGCTCGCACCAGAAAAATATTACGCGCCACTGACACCGCCAAAATTGGAAAAAGCAGTGTTCACAACGCCAGTGGATTTGCGCCGCTTCTTCATTGGACGGCTGAACTCAGGTCCGGTGCAGTTTTTTAGCGGCGACCTCGCGGAAATGCTCGTGTTTCGCCGCGTGCTCACCGCACAGGAACAACAACAGGTAGAAACGTACCTTAAAACCAAATACGCACTGAAATAGTCTGCATATCCTCTCCAACGCACTGGAGCAGAAACGTTGGAAGCACAGACGTTACTGTCATGATTGCGACAGGTGAAGCTCTGCTATTTAGTTTCACCTGTTTTATTTTTACAGCGCGTAGCCATAATGAGTGCATAATCTATAGCATAATCATTAAGTGTTTCACGTCATGTTCGTATCACTATCACATTATCACAACAAATGAAAGCATCGTTAGTCTATGAATCAGGAATGCGGTTTGTGGGCAGCAATGAGGGCGGCTCACAGACAGCATTTGATGCAAGCGTAGCTCACGGCGGCGCAGGTTCTGCCGCTTCGCCAATGGAAGTGCTGTTGCAATCAGTAGCGGCGTGCTCTTCCATGGACATTGTGAGCATTATCACCAAAAAACGCAAAACTATCACGAATTTTCGCGTGGAAATCGAAGCCGACCGTGCCGCCGACCACCCAAAAGTGTTCACGCGCATCCACTTGCGGTACATTCTGACAAGCCCTGATGCCAGCGAAGCAGACTTAGCACGAGCAGTGGAATTATCGCAAACAACGTATTGCAGCGCAATGGCGATGATGAAGCACAGTGGATGTGAAGTGTCCTATGCACAAGAATTGCTGCGCCCGTAAGCAGACCACACTAGACCTGATATTTTATTGTGCGCCAAACCCTTCTTGCGCTCGGTACTCACTGGCACTCATTATAATTCGGACGTTGCTATGACCATGGTACAAGCCATCCTGCTCGGACTGATTCAAGGGCTGACGGAATTTCTGCCCATTAGCAGTTCGGCGCATTTGACACTGGCGGGAACACTCATGGGGCTTATTTCTGCCGAACATCCTGAACACTGGACAGCGTTTATAGCAGTCATTCAACTTGGTACGCTGGTGGCAGTGTTGTGGTATTTCGGACGTGATATACTTGCCATTGCCAGCGCATTTGTGCAAGAAAACCTCACGCAGCGCAAAAAGTTCACCGAACAATCATTAAACGCACGGCTTGGCTGGTATGTCATTGTGGGTTCGTTGCCAATTGCAACGGTGGGTTTGGCTTTGAAAAACGTTATTGAAGGCGCAATTTCCAAAAACCTGACAGTGATAGCCTTCGGGCTGATTGCGCTGGCAATGCTGATGGCACTTGCCGAACGCTTTGCACGGCACACCAAATCGCTTGAAGAACTCACGTGGAACGACGCACTCGTGGTTGGTTTGGCGCAAGTGCTGGCATTGATTCCCGGTCCGTCGCGTTCTGGCACAACGCTGACGGCAGGGCTATTTCTGGGCATGAAACGCGACGTGGCAGCGCGATTTTCGTTTTTGCTCAGTATTCCCGCGATTGCTGGAAGCGGCTTGCTGGAGCTGCGCCATGCAGTAGGCGTTACGCAGGGCGTAGATGTAACCGCACTTGTATTAGCAACGCTTGTGGCTGGTCTGTCGGGTTACGCGGCGATTGCCTTTTTGTTGCGGTTTTTGCAAACCCGCACGGTCAATGTGTTTGTGATATATCGGCTGTTGCTGGGCGGCGCGATATTGGTATTCCTACGGTCATGACCCCCATGCTTTCGAGAACCATGATGCGGCAGATAAGCCAACAGTTGCAATGCGCTTCTCTGCGTGTTGCTCTGCGCATGAGTTTCATCAGTGCAATTGCTTTTGCCAGCGTTGTGTGCGCCGTGCAGTGTGTTCGGCGTGAGCAGCCAGAACGGTTGGCACGATTTCAAAATATTGCGCCGAACATTCCCCAAAGTGAGCAGTCCACAAAGCGTGTTGATACCATTCCCATAGCCACGCACCGTGTGTACATGGTAACGTCGAAAGGTGCGCTCACGCTTGAACTCTACGGCAACGATGCCCCGAAAACAGTGGAAAATTTTGTTACGCTTGCCAAACGCCGCGTGTATGACAACACCTTAATTCATCGCATTGCCAAAGATTTTGTTATTCAAGGTGGCGACCCCAAAACAAAAGACAAACGCAAAAAAGACGAGTGGGGCTTGGGCGGCGAAAGTGCTTTTGGTGAACCGTTTGACGACGAACTCCACGCTGACGCACCCAGTTTCGTGCGCGGCTATAAACGCGGCACACTGGCTTCGGCAAACCGCGGACCGGGCACAAACACCAGTCAGTTTTTTATCTGCTTGCGCGATATACCTGAGTTACCCAAACAACACACCATCTTTGGGTGCGTAACCGAAGGTATGGACGTAGTGAATGCTATTGCTGCCGAAGCGGTGCAACCTGTTTTAAACGAAAGCGACGGCAGACCACTCAAACCGATCGTTGTCAAATCTGTGCGGGTGGTCATGCTGCGTCGGCGGTAAGCATAGTGGTTGCTTGGCCATTATACTGACGTTGCAACAATACAACTTCTGAGCAATTCATTTCTGAACAATTCATCCCTTGTTTCATTCTTGTTTCACGATGTTTCATGGACGCTATGAACTACACAGTGTTGCCGAAGATGCCCTTGCTTGCACAGCGTGGTGTGGTGCGGAGTGTGTGTATGCTCGTACTTGCTGCGCTTCTGGCTGTTCCTCACGCCCATGCGCAAAAAAAAGTCTCCACAAAAGCTGAAGCAAAGCCTGAAGCAAAAGCTGCTCCAGCAACAGCCAAGCCCGCTGTGCGACCCAAATATGCGATTGTTGTAACCACACAAAGCGGTCGAGCATTGGGCAGTATCACGGTGGAGCTCTTTCCCGATGTTGCACCCAAGCATGTAGCAAATTTTGACAGCCTTGTGCGGTCTGGATTCTACGATGGCACAGCGTTTCATCGGGTGATGAAAGGCTTTATGATTCAAGGCGGCGACCCAAATTCCAAAAATAAACCCAAAGATACGTGGGGCATGGGCGACCCGTCGCAAACTCGTGTTCCTGCTGAGTTCAACAACATTCCACACAGGCGTGGCGTGCTTTCTGCCGCTCGTACCAGCGACCCCAACAGCGCGACCTCGCAATTTTTTATCTGCCATGCTGATGCACCTGCATTGAACGGTCAATATACTGTTTTCGGGCAGGTGGTCTCTGGGCTGGATGTTGTGGATAGCATTTGCGCCCAGCCCTTAGAATTCAGTTCTTCAGGCGAGTTTTCGTCGCCCAAAGAAAAAATTGAAATGACGATTATGCCAAAATCGCAATATGTCATTTCTGTTACACACGCTGGAAAACGGCTTGGCGACATTACCATCGAAACACTGCCCGAAGTTGCGCCCAAACACGTTGCAAATTTTGACAGTTTGGTGGCAGCGAAAAGCTACGATAGCACGGCGTTTCACCGCGTGGTACCAGGTTTTATGATTCAAGGTGGCGACTTAGGCTCGAAACCCGGATTAAACGAAAAATCTCTGTGGGGTATGGGTTTGCCCGGTCAAAAAACCATTCCCGCAGAATTTAATAAACTCAGCCATCGGCGCGGCATGATTTCTGCTGCCCGCACTAACGACCCCAACAGTGCAACGTCGCAGTTTTTCATTTGCCACGGCGACCCCACGTTTTTAGACGGACAGTACACGATTTGGGGACAAGTCATTAGCGGCATGGAAGTCGTGGACAAAATTGCCGCTGTGCCATGTGATATGGGCGGCGACGGCGCAGTATCTGCACCGCGCGACAAGGTGGAAATAGTTATTCGTAAAAAGCAGTAATGCAGTACGAAAAGTGCATCGGCTGAAGCAAGTTTTCATACTTGCTTCAGCATTTTTTTTATTAAGACGTTCATCAATCTATTCCGCAGGTATCTCAAGCCTTAGTATATCCGTTCCCCTCTTGTCAAGGCGAACTCGGTGTTTTTTTGACGTTTTCTGAACACTTATTACAAGAAATGCGTCCTTTCAAGTCATGCTGTCTTCTCGAAGCGTAATTGCCAAATTGCCGGTAATTTATCATTGCACACAGACAGTGTTTGGATATGTAGCTCCAAGAAGATATTTTTGTTGCTACTCTGCACACAGCTCGCAAAGCCAGCGCAACGTATGATAGTTCGTCATACACAAACCTACTCACTTCTGTTTCACTTCACATTAGGAATCTACACGCTATGACCGATACAGCAACACTCCAAAAAGGCGGAATATTTTTGGTGGAAACCGCCGACCCAGCATCTGTCTTTATTCCTGAAGATTTTAGCGAAGAACTTCGCATGGTGGGCAAAACCGCCGAAGATTTCGTGACCAATGAAATCGTACCGCATCTGGAAGAAATGGAAAAACTCAAGCCCGGCGTAAACGAAGAATTGCTCCGCAAAATGGGTGAGTTGGGTCTGCTGGGCATCGAGATTGCCGAAGAATACGGCGGCATTGACCTGCCCAAAAGCGCGTCCATGCTTATTGCCGAGAAACTCGCTCCTTCGGGCGGTTTTGCAACCACGTTTGGTGCGCATCAAAGCATTGGTTCGCTTCCCATCGTCTATTTTGGCACTGAAGAACAAAAGCAAAAGTATCTGCCGCGCCTTGCAACTGCTGAATTGATTGGTGCATATGCGCTCACCGAACCAGATGCAGGCTCGGACGCGCTCGGCGGCAAAACCAAAGCCACACTTTCCGACGACGGCAAATACTACATTCTCGAAGGAACAAAAATGTGGATTACCAACGCGGGATTTGCCAACATTTTTACGGTGTTTGCCAAGGTTGATGGCGAAAAAGAGAAATTCAGCGCGTTTATTGTTGAACGCGACTGGGAAGGTGTTTCCACTGGCGCGGAAGAGAAAAAAATGGGCATTAAATCATCATCCACACGCATGCTCATTTTGGATAAAGTCAAAGTTCCCGTCGAAAATCTGTTAGGCGAAATTGGGCAGGGTGCAAAAATTGCGTTCAACATTCTGAACACTGGACGCTTCAAGCTGGGCGCGGGTGCGGTGGGCGGTGCAAAATCAGCACTGGCTATTGCCGCCAAATACGCCCAAGAACGCAAACAATTTGGTCTGCCGATTGCCAAGTTTGGCATGATGCAGGAAAAATTAGCAGAAATAGCCTTACGAATTTATGCGGTCGAATCGGTTGTGTACCGCACCGCAGGACTGATTGACGAGGCGATTGGCGAGGAAACCGACGGCTTCAAACGCCTGAAATGCATTGAGGAATATGCCGTTGAATGTTCCATTATCAAAGTGATGGGCAGCGAAGTGTTGGATTTTGCCGTCGATGAAGGCGTTCAAATTCACGGCGGGTATGGCTTCTCGGCGGAATATGCCATTGAGCGTGCCTACCGCGACAGTCGGATTCAACGCCTGTACGAAGGCACGAACGAAATCAATCGCCTGCTTATTCCGGGTATGCTGCTCAAACGTGCGATGAAGGGCGAACTGCCACTTTTAGCAGCAGCGCAAAAAGTAAGCCAAGAACTCATGTCGCCTTCGGAAGACAAACCTACCGACGGCAGTTTGCTTGCCGAAGAATTGCGTGTCGTGGAAAATCTGAAAAAAGCCGTTCTGATGCTGGCTGGTTCGGCAGCAATGAAGTTCGGTCCGAACCTTGAGCGTGAGCAGGAAGTGATGGCACGCATTGCAGACATTATCATGCTTGCCTACGCTTCCGAGTCCGCTATTCTCCGCACCCGCAAACTTGCTGCTCGTGGCGAAGATGTCAAGCTGCAAGAAGCCATGACCCGCGTGTACGTCCACGATGCTGCTGAACGCGCTGCCACGCTTGCCCGTGAAGCCGTCTGCCGTTACGTGGAAGGCAATGAATTGCCAATGTACATGAGCGGTTTGCGCCGCCTGACCAAACATGATGCCGTCAATACGATTGCATTGCGCCGCGACATTGCCAAAGCAGTGCTGGAACACTCCGCATATCCGTTTACGTACTAAGGTTGTTGCTCGCCGTTGCCCATAAAGCAGGGCAAGCACGTTAAGCACCAAGCCCTGCAAGCCACACTGTCTCTGACTTGCAGGGCTTTTGTTTGGAATGTGCATTTCTCAACGATAGCCTTTTAAGCCCCTTGCTGGAATTGGCTTGCATGGTAACAATGTGGTCTTTGGCTGTCTTTTGTCCAGATTTTTTAGCGTTTGAACAGGTTGCTCAATATCCTGCGTTCTTCGCCACTGACCATAAAACCTATGAGCAATGCTCCAACAAAGCCCGCAATGCAGACCACACGCAAAAACACTGCTGGCAATCCCATGATGCCTTCGGTCATCACTAATGCTACATAGTACGTCAGTCCTGCCAAGGAGCAAATTACCAGCACACGGCCCCATTCGTAGCGCAGAGGATAGATGCGGCGTGTTAGGCGGCACAAAAACACCGCCGAGACGATGTATGCACCAAGCGTAGCCAACGCCCCGCCCATAATGCCGTACACAGGAATAAGCGCAACATTCAGAGCGATATTGACTGCGGCAGCAAGCCCTGTGGCAATGGGCAGATACTTGGTACGTTTGCGAATATACACGCCAGCAGCAAGATTGGTAAACACACCGTTGAAGTAATACGCTGCCAGCACAATGGGAACAATGCTTAATCCGCCCAGATATGCCACATTCAAGAACCGTCCGCCAATAAACGGCAATTGTACCACAAATTCTATCAGCAATGCCACCGCCAAGAACACGACGGCACAGACAACCGTAAAGTACGTCAGCACTCGCGGGAACAATATGCGAGATTCTTTTGAGCCAGCCTCGCGCAGATAAAAGGGTTTCCATGCCTGTTCAAACACCGTTACTACGAGCATCATGGGAATTCCCAGACGGTAATTTGCTTGATACACGCCTACGGCTGACGAACTGAGCAACATCTGCATTATCGGTCGGTCAGCTACTTGCAGCATCATCGCCGAAAACGCCGAAGGCAGTGTCGGCAAGCCAAACCGCCACAAGGCTTTCCAAAGTGGCTCACGGTCAATCGCATAGCCTTCTGTGCCGCCACGGTGGTCAGCCACACTGCCATACCGAGCAAGCTCAGGCAGCACCAATACTACGCCAACCAATGCAGAAACAGCACCCGCTCTAAAAATGCCATGAACTCCGTTGCTCAAGGTCGCCACCAACAACAGATTTGCCGCCACATTCAGCACCACGACGGCAAGTTTTGTCAGAGCAAATCGTTTGGCTTTGCGCTCCATCCGCAGGGTTGCGTAGGGAATAAGCGTAACAGCATCAAAAAATGCAATGCAAGCCGCCAGAGCAACGTCGGCAGCACTCACGCTCTGCAAACCAAGTCCAGCATGGATACGTTCTGCAAACACCACCACGAAGAGCGTTGCAACGCTGCTGACGGTAATAATCATCCCGCAGCAATACCGAAACACCGCACGGTTGTACCGTAGATGTTCGGGAGCTTCTTGATAAGCACGGTGAGTGCCGTGTGCGTCAGAGGTCTTGAAAAAGCGGAAAAATGCAGCATCTAACCCCAACGAATACAACACATTCAAAAACGCCAGCAACGAGTAAATGTAGGCTTGTTCGCCCATTGCCGTTGGCGCAAGGTAGTTCGTGTAAAACGGCGTAAGCAAAAACGTGAGAAAACGCTGAAGCATTGTGCTTATGCCGTACACAGCTGTATCAGAAGCAAGGGTACGGAGTTTGGACATGAGCGTAGAATGAGCGTAGAATTTACACCAGCTGACGGCGTTTGAGTTTGATGCGTTCGTGAGAGTGCGTGGAAATCGGCACTTTTTCGACATAGACCGAGCTTAAGTCCAGTTCAAATTCATCCACAATAGAAATGGAGAACCGCTTGAGGAAAAAGTAGGCTTCCACAACGAGTTTTTCAAAGGTGTTGAAGCGTCCGTATTCCGACGACAAATATTCTTCCATCACGACAAATCGGAAGTCGCCCGTAATTTTGTGATTGTTCAGCGTCAGATACCGACTGGTCATGTCCACCTCGCCAGTTTTTTCAAGTTCGCGCACCACTTGGCGGAAAAAAGCGTTAATGCGCTGCGGCACACGGAATCCCAAGAAAAAGCGCACACGAATAACATCGTTGTCTGCCAAATGCTCAATTTCATATTCCGTTGTGTACGGCTGGTCGGTAATCTCCACATGCACTATCCAGTAAATATCGGCACGTTTGGGCTGTTTTTCGGTAATGGAGTAGATAATGGTGCGGTCTATCAAGTCGGGATTAGACTCTTTGTTCAAATACACCAAATGCGATGCAAACTTGGGAATCGAGGTGTCGTGGCTAATTTCCACAAGTTGCGGCACGTAATCGCTAATAGGAACGCTGTGCGCAAGCTGACGCAAAAAACTGCGTGCGCTGTACCACACTAACATTACCAACACCAAGAGCGATGAAATCACCAACGTTACCCAACCGCCTTCATGGAGTTTGCTCAAGTTTGCCGCAAAGAATGCCCCTTCGATAGCAAAATACAGCACTGGCACGCCGACAACCATGACCGTTGGATAGCCGTGTGTGCGCAAATACTGGGTGAGTAAAATGGTCGTGGCAAGCATCGCCATAGTGATAGCAATGCCGTAGGCTGCTTCCATGTGGCTGGATTCGCGGAAATAGCCCAAGACAAATATGCACCCCAAGAGCAAGCCCCAATTGACTGCTGGAATGTACATCTGCCCACGCGCTTCGGAGGGATAGCGAATGGACAAACGCGGCCAGAGGTGGAGTTTGATAGCCTCGCTAAAAAGCGTAAATGAACCCGTTATCAAGGCTTGGCTGGCGATAATCGCTGCAAGCGTGGCAACGGTGATACCTATGGGCAAAAACCATTGCGGCATCATAGCGTAAAACGGATTTGTGCCGTTGAGAAGGGTCATGCCCATTGTTGCGTTGTGGATGAGCCATGCACCTTGACCAAAATAGTTCAGCAACAGCGCAGTTTTCACAAAAGCCCACGAAACCTGAATATTGTGTCTTCCGCAGTGACCGAGGTCGGAATACAGTGCCTCGGCACCAGTAGTACACAAAAACACTGCACCCAGAATCCAAAAACCGTTCGGTGTGGTCGTGAGCAGATGGATGGCGTAATATGGGTTGATTGCCTTGAACACCAAAGGATACGAGCCAATATTTAACACGCCGAGCGTGGCGAGCATCCCAAACCACACGAGCATAATTGGTCCGAAGGCTTTGCCGACGGCATTGGTGCCGAACTGTTGAATCAAAAACAGCCCCGTGATAATCGCCATAGCAATTGAAACCGTCGGAATATCGGGGCTGAAAATCCGTAAGCCCTCTATCGCCGAAGCAACGGAAATCGGTGGCGTGATAATCCCGTCGGCAATCAACGACGCGCCGCCAAGCATGGCAGGCACAACAAGCCAGCCTTTTGTGCGCCGAACTAACGTGTAGAGAGAAAAAATGCCACCTTCGCCGTTGTTGTCGGCACGAAGCGTAATTAACACATACTTGACCGTTGTTTGCAGCGTGAGTGTCCAAAACACACACGACAACCCACCCAACACTAATTCTTCGGTGATGGTGCGTACACCGATGATAGATTTCATCACATACAGAGGTGAAGTGCCAATGTCCCCGTAAATAATGCCAATGGTTACCAGTAACCCTGCAAGGCTGAGTTTCTGGTGTGTGTGTGCGTCGTGTTGTTGCATAGCGTGCAGGTAAACAAAACGTGTGGAGTAAATTCCTCGATATTTTTTGCTTCTTCCGTCCGAATTTACACCAAAGGGCGGATTTGGCATATTGAAATTCGCTGATACACCAGAAAAATTTGCCTGCACGCTTTGAGAGTAGTGTTGGTGATGTATCACGCGCCATGCATACTGTTGCGTGTACAATGACAATGCGGCGACATGGCGGAGGGAAAGGGAATATCAGAAAACTGACCACGACGGGGCGATTCTCTGATGTTCAGAGATTGAAAAAAAGAGGCTTGATTAGAAGATGGGCAGTGCCGTCGTCCACTCACGATACGACGCAAAGTCTGTCTGCAACGTTCGCAACGTTTCTATCACGATTGAGCTGAGTTGTGTGCCAGCTATTTCTTCCAAGAGCAGCATACACCAGTGAGCAAGTCGCTGGACAAGTGGCAGCACTATTTCTGCCACGTGAACGATACACACAATCGTCAAACATGCGATGCAGTATTGAGAACTCTTGGACATCTGGCAATAATACTTGTGTTCACAAGCAATGAAAGCAAGTGCAGCCGTTTGTGTTGTGGGTGGTGTGGTTGTGTGATGATTGCTGCTGTGGCAAGCGTCAACACAAACGACTGGTCTTGCAGAGTTTCGTTAGCGGTGGTCAAGAGAATCGCACAAGCTCGGATGCTATTTTTTCTTTGCAGGAGCTTCTGAGGATTGTTCTTTACGGGCTTTTGTTTCGGCAGCCTTTTGAGCTTTTGCCTCTAAGCGCAGGGCTTCGGCGCGTTTTCGCATAGCTTCAGCTTCCAGACGAGCCGCCTCGGCTTCTTTTCGCATAGCCTCGGCTTCGGCTTGCATGGCTTTGGCTTCGTTCTCCAAGCGTTGAGCGTCTTTGCTGGAAAATTCAAGGTTATCGTCAAACATCAACACGCGCGGGGCGCGAGGAACACGGGGCGAATGAGGCATAGAAAATGTGCCATTGCCAAAACGATGCACGTGAATACGCGGCATCTTCAAGGCTTTGCCTATTGCTCCAAAAGCACTGTCCATATCTATTGAAAAACGCTCCTCCTTGCCATTCTTTTTTTTGAAGGAAAACCGCAATGAACCATTTTCACCTTCCATGGACAGTGACCCCAAATCTTTCATCACCTCGCGCAGCTTTGCACGAATAGAATCGCCAATTTCAGGAAAATCAATGTCTATGGTGCTTGAATCCCCTGAAAATGTGCGGGCAATGGTTTTGCCATCGCTGTTGACAATCACCACTTTGGAGCGTTTGACGGTTTTGGTTTCACTTGTGGCTTGTTTGTCGGTACTGGATGCACTGCTTGATGAACGTTGTGCTTGAGCGTATAACGATAGCGGTGCAGCAAGAGCAGCAACACAGATTCCCGCCGCTATTCGGCGGCATAAGATGCGTGTTGTGGTGTGTGGTGTTGGCATAGCGGTTTCTCCCAAAAAATGTGAATGATGTTTACATCTTGTAAAACTTTCTCACGCAAATATACGCTGAACCGTTCATGCAGGGTGTTAATCGAAGGTTAAAGGATGTTAAAGAAATGTTAATGGCAGCGCAGCAAGCAAGCCAGACCAATGCTGGTCTGCAGAAATCGTGGTCGTCCATTGACCAAGACCTCAGAAGATTGTATCTTTGCAGCCGACAATGCTGCCAAAAACACTTATTGCAGCAGGTGTTTGCCTTGTATGTGCGTTTTTAATGAGCACAAAACACGACCACGATGACTATCATGACCACCATGACCGTTGCTGTTCTGCATAACTATTACCAACATCGCGGCGGCGAAGATGCGGTTTTTGAGGCGGAAACCGCACTGTTGGAAGCGCGTGGGCATCGCGTGGTACGCTTTACCAAGCATAACGACGATGTACATGGCTATTCGCGGCTCGCACTGGCAAGGGCTACGGTGTGGAATCCGGATACGTGCCGCGAACTCTCCGCGTTGTTGAGCCGTGAACGCCCTGATGTTGTCCATTGCCACAACACTTTACCATTGCTGTCGCCGTCGGTGTACGCTGCTGCTCGCAATGCGGGGATTCCCGTTGTGCAAACGCTTCACAACTACCGCCTGTTGTGCGCCAACGCGCTCTTGTTCCGCGAGGGTCGCGTTTGCGAGGACTGCGTGGGAAAAACTCTGCCGCTTTCGGGCGTGCGACACAAATGTTACCGTTCCAGTGCGGCTGCAAGTGCTGTCGTTGCTGGCATGACGGCATGGCATCGGTTTGTGGGTACGTGGCAGCACAGCGTTCATACGTACATTGTTCTCACGGAATTTGCCCGCCAAACCTTCATGCGCGGTGGTTTGCCAGCAGATAAACTCGTGGTCAAGCCGAACTTCGTTGAACAAACGATGAGTTTGCCCACATTCAAACTGCACGACCGCCAACGACCATATCTGCTGTATGTTGGGCGGCTGTCGCACGAAAAGGGCGTATCAACGCTTATCGAAGCCGCGAAACGCCTTCAACACGGGGGGCTTGATAGTGCAGAAGTGTGGGTTGTGGGCGATGGCCCTTTAGAAGCATCTCTTCGCCACAGCATTGCCGAGTATTCACTGCGGTCGGTCAAACTCTTGGGCAGAAAATCCCCTTCAGAGGTTATTCATCTTTTGCAAGGCGCGCTGTGTCTGGTGTTCCCTTCAACACTGTACGAAACCTTTGGTAAATCTATGGCGGAAGCCTTTGCCTGCGGAACGCCGGTGATTTGCTCACGGTTGGGCGCAATGCAAGAAGTGGTAGAACACGGCATCACAGGCTTTCACTGCAATCCGGGCGACGCGGAGGACTTTGCGCGAGCGATACAACATTGTGTTACACTTGCTGCTCAAAAACCTGATGAATACTTGGCTTTGCGCCAAACAGCACGCCAACGGTATGAAGAACGCTACACCGCAGAGCGCAATGCCGAACAGTTGGAGCGGATTTACGAACGTGCCTTGAATAGTTCTCCGGGCAGATTCAAATCCGTATGCCAATGCTAAAATACAGCATCATCGGACCCCACACAGGAACGACCTGCGGCAAAACATAGAAACTGCGTCCCACCGATACTCGGGCTGGCCCGAAGGGCGTGTCCAATGCCGCGCTGAATCCGACACCTTGGCGAATATCGGCGAAACGCACTAACGACAATGCTTGCCAGATGTATCCTGCGTCGTAGCGCACCGAAGCATATGCGTCAAGATTAAACAGTCGCCAAGGTAGGCGGTAGCGATATTCCAACGAGAACGACGCTATCTGGCTGCCCCGCATTTCGTCTTCGCGCATACCGAAGAACACATCCTCGCCGCCCAGACTAAAAAATTCTGCTGGTGGCAGCGTCAAGTCTGCAAATCCAAAGTTGAGGCTGTGGCAGAGAACGTGATTGCTGGCATCGTTGCCACTGCCAATGCTCGACGCGCCCGTGTGGCGCAGCACCGCCCGCGAGAACCCCAATCCTTGGGCAAGACGAATAAGGGGAAATTCGTAGGAAAGTTCCAAAATGCGACCATTTGTCGGAAAGTCTATGCGGTCTTGGGTGTCAAAGCGCGCTCCGAGTTTTACCGTGTTGATAGGGCGATACGGCTGGCGTTGCACATCTAAAAAATCGAACATTTGCTGAAGCTCGTAGCGAAATTCCGCCGCTAAAAATCCCGTGCGCCCAATTTGCTGTACTACCGCCGCTTTTATTCCCAAACGGTCTATGGCACTTTCGCCCGTGCGAACGCGCTCAAAGTTTGGCAGCGACACTTTGCGGTCTTCGTAGTTGTAGATATTCGTGCGGCTAGCATAACCGCGCACGTCAAACTGCCATGAAGAATTGAAAATGCGCGGCGCAACGAAGGTGATTTGTCCAAGCACGTTCCGTGCGCCACCAGCAGCACGAAATGCCGCCCGCAAGCCTGTTTGCAGAATGTCGTCCTCTATTACGTCCAAACCCAATTGCATATTCCGTTCGTTGTCAATGCGTCCGCCCAGACGAATAAGCAGCGTTGGTTTTTCATCTGCTCGGATATTGACAACTACGCCTTGCGGTTGCCGCAATTGTTCGACCGAACGCTCAAACGACGGCGGAAATGGCTGGGCAGATGCTGTTACCGATACGTCATTAAACCAATCACTTGCCATTACACGCCGCCAACTTTCCAAAACACGGTCAGCATTGAACGGTTCGTTGTCTTGCATGAAAAACTCTTGACGCAAAAGTTCGGCGCGAGTTCGGCGCAGTGGAGAAGGTTGGCTTTGACCATCGCTCGAATGTGTAGCTTTGTACCGTACTTCACTGACTAAGCCTTCTTGGCAGACCACAAAGAGCAGATGAGGCAAGGCAGCACTTGCGTACACCCGTGCCTGTGCTAATGAGTGTCCGCGCTGCTTGTACCACCGCGTAATGGCTTCGGCAAGTGTAGTGTGTAGTTCGCTGGTATTTGGGCAGCCGAATACCGTAGCACAGATGGAATCTATGGCTACACGGTATCGTTCAGCAACGCCTTCACAACGAACATACTCAACAGTTGCAGTCAGCTGTTCCACAAGGTTTTGAGCGTTTTGAGCGGTGCCGACGGTGCGCGATACTGGCGATTCGACACCATGCTTGCCAACAGTTGCATTGGGCTTGTCGAGTGCTATTGGAGCAGCACATTCGCTAAGTACCTGACGAATCTTGGGCAATGCAGCACGAGTGGATGCTTCGCCAGACCTTACCAAGCCTTGCAAGTTGGTGAAATCAGTGTTGGAGTGTCCTTGTAAATTCGGTCGTAGTGGTTCAATCACGACATCTGCTGTGCGGCGTTCTTGTTCGGCACGGCTTTTCATCATGAGCGTTACGACTTGGTCAGCAACGTTCCAAGGGCTGTTGAGTTCTTCGCGGGAAAGCAGTGCTGATGTGTTATCAACGGCAATGATAATGTCGGGCTGAAATGCTCGTGCTGCTTCGACGGGAATGTTCGCCAGCAGACCTCCGTCCACCAAGAGCATAGAATCGCGGCGCACAGGCTTAAACTGCAAGGGAATGGTTGCGCTGGCGCGAATTGCCGTTACAAGGTCGCCCGAACGAAGCGCAACACTGCTGCCGCTCACTAAATCGGTGGCAACTGCTCGAAAGGGAATTTTGAGGTTGTCAAAATCACCATTGGCTTGGTAGAGCGCATTCCACACAAAGCGGCGCAAGGTACTGGTAAATTTATAGCCGCCCGAAGCAGCCTCAGGAAGCGCAAAACGCCCGTCTTTGAAGGTGAGCGTGAGCAAACTCTGGTCAAGTTCGGTGCGGCGTTCAACAAATTCGCCTGAGCGGTCGCGTTCATTCGCTGTACCAACAAGGTCTTTCCAATGCAGTGTGGTCAGCAGGGAATCTAGTTCATCAGGCGTGTAGCCGGCGGCATATAAGCCGCCCACAATCGCCCCCATGCTTGTTCCCACAACGTAATCCACAGGAATACGTGCTTCATGCAATGCTTTCAAGACACCTATTTGCGCCAATCCCCTGGCACCGCCGCCACTGAGTACCAATGCAACCGTTGGGCGGCGCGGCAACGTGGTCGTCAGCAGTGCTTGTGACAGCGATTGAGCGACTGTACAGCGCGAAAAGCATATACTCAGCACCAGCCATAGCCCACAAATACTTGCAAGCCGTTGATAAGGGCTTCGCACAACGTATTGGCACACAGAGGATACTTGCATAGTTCTCGGATTGGTTGCTGTACGTTTGTGTGTGATGACGGTCGTGGTCGGTGGATTGTGCTGTACTGAGCGTAGCTGCTGAGCGTAGCTGCAAAGATACCGAAAAAATTTGCAAAAATACGTTGCCGTACCGAGGGGTTAAAAACAGGTTGTGGTGTGTATGAGCAGTGCATACAAAAACAAAGCCGTTTGCTGTGTGTCGGGGCAAACGGCTTACTATACAGTGGTGGTTTGTGCTGCTGTATGATATGGTGTTGTTGATGGTGTTCTTGTTTGCAAGCGAACATACTTATTGAAACGTTAGTTACCTATCGCTTTCTGGACAAACGGTCATTTTTGACCCATGAACGGTTATGTTCGGCACTAAAAAGTACAAAACACGTCACATCAGAACGATACAGTCCGCTTTTTGAGCGGACTGCATGGTAGTTCTGCTTGATTCTGCGTTATTTGAACACTTTGTTATTTATGTTCTTTGGTGGTTTCTTTGGCGGTATCGCGGGAAAATAGTTTTTGGAAGCGACGATTCAACGACTGCAAACCGTCCAAGATACGTTCGCGCAAACTCAGAAGCAGCAACGCGCCTACGTTTGCCAGCACGGTCATGATAGCCAACACGCCAGCATTGTAGAACGTTGTCGAAACGGTACGCCGAACAAACGGTACAGGTTTGGTGGGAACAAGCATTGGGTATTCCCATAACGACACGTGAGCTGTGTCGGTGTTGAGGGAGTCTTGTACGTGCCGTTGTCGTGCGGCAAGTTTGTCTGCCGCCTCTTTGATTTGGCGGTGAATTTCTTGGTTACCGTATTGGTCTTGTTTTGTGGCGCGGTGGTGTTCAATAAGTGAATCCAATTTCGGACGGTTAAGCTCGAACACGCTGATTTGTCGCTGCCAATCGCTTACCATAGTGTTCAGTGCTGCAAGGCGTTCCTTGTATTGTGGCGATTGGTTGTTGGCATTGTTTGCAACAAGCGAGTCGCGTTGGGCGGTGACTTTATCCAATTCATCGTGATAGAGCAGCACAGCTTTGACGGCGGTTTGGAGCGAATCGTCCGTAGCTTGGAAGCTATTGTAGCGGTCTTGGAGCACCATTAAGCCTTCGTAGCCCCAACGAGACGGAATAAACTGGCATAATTCGGGGATTTCGGCACGGTCATTGATTTTAAGGTGATCCATTTCGTTGTATGGAATAAGCGCGCCACCAAAAATAATCTGCGGAATAAGAATAAGCGGAACAATGTTAAACGCTGCTTTGGAGGACAAATTGGGCACAGAAGAAACGAGCAATCCAAGCGCAATGCCGTTGAGAGAAATCATCGTCAAAAACAGCAAATATGCCCCAAACAGTTCTCGAATTTGCAGCACAGGAAACGCCACTGCCAAAAAGAGCGTATTTTGCACGACCGCAAAGGCTATCAGTGTCATAAATTTCGAGGAATAGTAGGCGGTGTTGCGGATGTTCAACATGCGCTCGCGCAGCAGAATGGATGCGTCTTTGATGATGTCGTCTATGCTGTTGGTGATTGCCAGAAACGTGGTAATAATGACCGACAAGAAAATAAAAATGACAACGTTGTCGTTCTGAAATAGCGTGTAGCCCACCTCTGGCACCGATGTATGGCGTAAAATATAACTCACAGCAAGTGCCAAAATGGGTGCTTCCAGAAACGTGATAATAAGATTTGAGCGGTCGCGGAGTTTGTTCAAAAAGTTTCTTCTGAGCAACACCGTGAACTGATTCCACTTTTCTCTCAGCGTCAATTCGTTTGGCGGTGGTAGTGCGACACGCTGGGCATCTTCAATATTCAAGCGGCGAATTGAGGCACGAAGGCGTTTGTAGCGTTCTTTCCAGTAATCAGGCGAATACTTGCGTTTGGGCAGTGGAATGCCGTCAATGTCGCGCAGAGGCTCTTCCAGTGTGGCAAGCAGAATGTCAGGCTCAATATTTTCGCTGGCAAGCGCAGATGCTTCCTCCGAAATTTGCAGCAGCGCGGGGTCGAGGTGTTGGTTGCGGGCGTGGTTGCGGAAGTACGCCAGTGCAGCCATAACATCGCCAAAAAACGCCATTTTGCCGCCTTTGTCCAAAAACAAAATTTTGTCGAACATTTTGTAGATTTTGCTCGACGGTTGGTGAATGACGACAAAGATGATTTTTCCCTTGAGGGTGAGGCGTTGCAGAAGTTCGATGATTTTTTCTGAATCTTTGGAAGACAGACCGCTTGTGGGTTCGTCCAAAAAATACACATCGGCATCTGCCAGCAACTCCAAGCCGATGTTGAGCCGTTTGCGCTGTCCGCCCGAAAGCGTGCGTTGCGTAGGGCTTCCCGCCTTTGTATGGCGTTTTTCATGCAAGTCAATGTCGTACAGTGTTTGCTCGACCAGCGCGTGGATTTCTGCTTCGGTTTTGCTCGGATGGCGCAGTTTAGCATTGTAGTACAAATTTTCATATACCGTCAGATTTTCAAACAGCAAGTCGTCTTGCGGCACGTAGCCCAGATAGTCTTTGATAGCCTTGTATTCGTGATGCAGATTGTAGGAATTCAGTTCAATCGAGCCTTCGTTTGGGCGGGCGTAGCCGTTAATGATATTCAAGAGCGTGGATTTTCCTGAGCCTGACGGACCGATAATACACACCAAATCGCCGTAATCAATTTCAAACGAAATATCGTCAAGCGCAAGTGTGCTGTCTTGAAATTGGAAGCGTATTTGTCGGGCGATAAAATCTTTAAAACGAAATGGCTCAACGTGGCACGTTCCGGCAAGAAAACTGAGTTGAAGAACATTTTTGCCAATAATGACGTTACATTCTTCTGGAAGCCGCACAGTATATTTAACGTGCTGAGATTCAAACGCCACGCGGTATGGACAGCCTTTTGCGTCGAGCGTGTACACATCCTGACCATCGTGCTGTTTGGTACGAGTGATGCTGCAACGCCAGCGCGTAGCCATGTCGTCCGGCAACGTAATATCGCAGCCCTGATAATTCCCAATGGTGTAGGTGTTGCGCTCTGGGTCAAGTTTATAGACTTCGCTTTCCAAGCCGTACTGAAACGCCAATTTGCGAAGATTGATAGGACAGTTGTCTATCATCACGTTGTCGTTCAGATTGACGTGTGTTTGGTTCTCAACGGTTTGCCCATTGACGACAAGGCGCGAGTTCTCGGTGTCTAAGGGTGTGAGCAGGATATGAAGTTTGGTGAATTCGATTAAGAGCACATTGTCTATGCCGGGCATTTGCGATAGCACGTATTCCAGTTCTTCATCTTCGCTCAGGCGGCGTTTCGAGACAAATAGTGCCACTCCAAGCAACAGTTTGCTTTTGAGTTGGAAGTAGTAGTTAAGGTCTTCAAAATTGATGGTATAGTTGCCAATAACGACTTTTTGGTTGTGCTGAATTTTTGTTGCATTCAGCAAGTTTGGAAATCCTGAGCCAGCGACTTGGGTTTCGTCAACAAATACCGGATAGCGATTGTTTTTGGGCAACAAAATATAGATGCTATTGACTCGGAAAATCTCCACATCAACCAGTTTAAGTTGAAGGACAATATCTGCAAACATCGGCTCATCGCCAATACGCAGTGTCTGAATAGAAGATTGATGCGAAGTTTCTATTGTTACGCCTGTGGGCAGGTCGTAAATTGTTTCAATAAAGCAAACATCCTCGTAGCGTACGCCAATCATTTCGCCAATACTGCGTGCCGTAGAGCGTTCGGAATCTTCTACGCGGTCGGAAGCAGCAAGTTCATAGACTTTCATCAGAATAAACACGCGATTTTCATAGGAAAAACTTTCGCGGATTTGTGCGGCGGCTGCACGTGCGTCAATGTCTTCACGGACAAAACGCTCGAACTGTTCAAAAAGATAACTTGCGACGGGCTCGTGGTAAATGGAATTGAGGTAGGAACGGACGTACTGTAATTCCGCGTCGGAGACTTCTTCGTCGGATTTGGCAAGAACACTAAAGAGTTTGACCGTGTTAATAAGCAGCGTGTTCTCAAGGCTTTCTTGAAGCGAAACGGCTTGATACAAATCAGGTACAGTTGCCATAACGTAGAAGCATCCTTTATGCAAGTTTGTGCAAGAGTTCAAAAAACGATTGCGCTACTATTCGCTCACATACATCGCTAACGCTACGGCAAGTATAATTCAAACAGCACTGAGAACCAAGACGTTTTTCGGCAAAACGCAAAATCCCCGACACGTGTTTCGTTCGTATCGGGGATAGCAGAAGGTGCTGGGCAATGTGTTGTGCTTGTGTCTTGCGAATTACCGTGAATAGTATTCGATAACAAGCGGCACTTCGCACACCACAGGCACTTCGTCGCGTGTGGGCGCATACAGATACTTTACGGTCAAATTCGACTTTGATACCTCTAAGTATGGCGGTGGCGCAGACGTGCGAATAGCTTCTTGGAAGCACTGCATTTTTTTGCTTTTTTCGCGCACACTCACGACATCATTGACGCGCACGTGGTACGAAGGAATATTCACCGGCTTGCCATTGACAAGCAAGTGTCCGTGCGTTACGTACTGGCGTGCAGCGTAGATAGAGCGTGCCAGACCAGCACGAAACACCACAGCATCCAAGCGCGATTCGAGCAGTTGCACGAGCAACTCCCCTGTGTTACCGAGTGTCCGTGTGGCTTTGTCCATGTAGCGACGCATCTGACGTTCATGGATGTTGTATTGCAAACGCAGTTTCTGCTTCTCGAGCAACTGCTTGCCGTAGTCGGACGTTTTTGCGCGGCGTTTGTTTGCGCCGTGTTGTCCGGGCGGATTTTGCTTGCGGTCAAGATATTTGCCCGCTTTTGGCGTAACCGAAAATCCTAATTTCCGCGAAATGCGGATTTTCGGACCTGTATAGTTGGACATACAATTTTTTTGAAAAAGAGCTTGAACAATGTTGATACTGCGGTGTTCTTGAGCGTTCGCACACGCAAACTCCTCGTGGCAATAACACACATTTTTTAGTGTTCAACACCAAGAATAAACCGCTCAACAACGAATTACAAAGACTTCTAATTTAATTTTTTTTCCGCAGATAATCTATAATTTTCTTCCATGTTTTTCTGTAGTCATCCATAATTCACTTTTCCTGATGGCACTTGTCTAAAGATTGTAAGAATTTGCTGTTTGCCAGAACATAGGATTTCTATAAATTTGCTGTTCTTTTTCCTCTTACGATAGTTTTTGCAGTACAAACACCTGAAGCAAACATGACACATCACAACGGCTTTCAACACACCAACCAGAGGTCGCCGCACGAATTATCAACTTCTTTGGTACCATTATCGGTTGTTGTTTTGGCTGCGGGCAAGGGTACGCGGATGAATAATCCGAACAAAGCCAAAGTCATGTTTGAACTTTCGGGCGTTCCAATGATAGGGTATGTGGTGCGTCAGGCACTATCGCTTGCCCCAGCAAGAACAGTTGTCGTTGTGGGATTTCAGAAAGAATCTGTGATGGCATATCTGGAGCAGCACTTTGGCAGTAGTGTGGAGTTTGCCTACCAAGACCAACAACTTGGCACTGGTCATGCTGTGCGTCAGGCAGAATCTGCATTGCAAGGCTTTGAAAGTGATGTGCTGATTCTTTCGGGCGATGTCCCGCTTCTGCGCAAAGAAACGCTGCAAGCGTTTGTGGCTTCGCACCATGCTGCTCAGGCTGTAGTTTCAGTGCTGAGTGTTGATGCTCCAAACCCTGCGGGCTACGGGCGTATTGTTCGTAGCAGTAGTGGTGAATTTGAGTGCATTGTAGAGCATAAAGACGCTTCCGAGGAGCAACGCCGCATTAGCGAAATCAACAGTGGTATTTATGTGGTCAAGTCCAAAGCACTCTTTGCTGCTCTGAGCCGCCTTTCCAGCAACAATGCTCAAGGCGAATACTATCTTACCGACATCGTGAGTATTCTTCGTGCTGATGGAAAACCTGTTGTGGCATGGAACGGAGCATCGTTTGAAGAAGTCCAAGGCGTAAATACGCTTGAGCAGTTAGAACAGGCTCAAGAGGTGCTTGCTGCCCACAGCACTGCTGCACAGAGCAGGCTGTAATCACTGTTCCACAACGACATGATTCAAACCTTTCAATTCACCTGTTAGTCTAACAACGTGTCCGTCGAATATATTATGATTTCTGGCGTTAATCACTTGGGTATAGCCGTGCGCGATTTAGAGCAAAGCATGGCGTTGTTCCAAAAAATTTTCCGCGTGGAATCCTTTCACCGCGAGATAGTGGAAGACCAAAAAGTTTCGATTGCGTCGTTCAGCGTTGGCGGCGTACTGGTGGAACTTACCGCACCCACAAGTGATGATTCACCGATTGCGAAGTTTTTGGAAAAACGCGGCGAAGGAATTCACCACATCGCCTTCACAACTGACGACGTTGATACCGAACTCACGCGCTTAGACGGCGAAGGAATACAACTTATAGACAAACAGGCAAGATTAGGTGCGCACAATATGCTCATCGGGTTTATGCACCCAAAATCTACCAATGGTGTCCTTATGGAACTTTGCAAACCACAGGACGTATAACCTGTTTCATCACAAATATTCAAGCATAATGGTTCAAGCACAAGCCGACAACCTCATGCTCAGTAATCCTTAGCACAAACCACAGCAAACATCACAGTTTTTATCATTAAGGAGTAGAACAGCATGCAACGATTTGTTTTCGCGCCGCTTCTTGTTGCCGTCGTACTCTTGACGGCTGCAAGCAGCACAGTTGCTCAAGCGCAACAACAGGGCAAAACCACCAAACCTGCCAAAACCAAAGCAAAAGCCTCAGCCAATAAGGATTCAGGTTCAATAATCGACAGCACCGCAATCAAACAGCGAATGGCAGAATGGAACGCGCTGGATGAGGTTCACAAAACAACTAAAATGTATGAGTCCCTCGAAGAGGCTCTCAAAGAGCCAGAACAAGTGATTCGTCTGAACATGAGCAAACGCGACCTGACGAGCATTCCACCAGAAATTGGACAGTTGAAAAACTTGAAAGTGCTGAGTTTGTATGGCAATCAACTCACCGGTTTGCCGCCAGAATTTGCCAATTTAACACAGCTTCAATCGCTGGACTTGGGGAAAAATCGGTTTACGGAAGTGCCTCCACAATTGCTCAAACTCAACAACCTCAAAGTGCTGTATTTGACCAGTAATCGCATTACCACCGTTCCACCGGCACTGTTCAAACTGAAAAATTTGCTGCTGCTGGAACTGGCGGGTAATCAACTGGAAACCTTGCCACCTGATGTTGGCAATCTGACAAATTTAATGGAACTCAATCTTCGCGTCAATCGCATCGAAACGCTGCCAAAAACTATGGGCAAACTCAAAATGCTTCAAGTGCTGCGCTTAAACGATAATCCCATTCCCGATAAAGAGGTGCAAAAGTTGAAAGCCATGCTCCAAGACACCGATATTCGCGTAACATATTGACGTTGAGCAGTCGGACACACAGAAGGCGGAATATTCTGACCATGAGTATTCCGCCTCTGTTTTTGCTCTACTATTTGTTTTGACGAGTGTTTGATTGTATTTTGCTGACACAAGAAGCCTTGCAACTTTTATTTGTTCTATTTGTACTACACTTCATGTTCGTCGTACTATGCCAAATCTTATTCTTTTGCGGCACGGTCAATCCGTGTGGAATCTGGAAAACCGTTTTACAGGCTGGGTAGATGTGGATTTGTCGCCCAAAGGTGAAGAGGAAGCTCGCCATGCAGGCGAATTGCTCCGCGAGATGCAGATTGATTATCTCTTCACCTCAGTTCTCAAGCGGGCAATACGAACAGCCGACATCGCGCTTGGCATTGCTGGCAAGACCGATATTCCCACGACCCGCGACCAAGCCCTGAATGAACGCCATTACGGGGATTTGCAGGGACTAAATAAAGATGATATTGGCAAACAATACGGCGAAGCGCAACTCAAAATCTGGCGGCGCAGCTACGACGTTCCGCCACCCAATGGCGAGTCGCTCAAAGACACGCAAGAACGCTCAGTGCCATATTTTCAAACACATATTGAACCCAAACTCCGCGAAGGCAAGAACGTCTTAGTGGCAGCACACGGCAATTCACTTAGGTCAATTGTCATGTATTTGGAAAACTTGACCAAAGAGCAAGTGCTGGAACTCAATATTCCCACGGGCAATCCGCTCGTCTATGAGTTAGACGACAATCTCAAGATTCTGAGCAAACGGTACTTGGCGGCAGTCGCAGAAGCCTAATGCTATCAACATCATGAGGGAACATGTGCAGTATACTGCCAAGCATATCACTGTGTTGTCGTTTTCACTTTGTCGTTTTCACTGCTTCGTCCAAATTCGCTATCATTTACTTACGTTTATCGCTGACACCGTGATTTTTTGCCTGCAAACCTTACAATTGTGTACATGCTACCAAGCACTCTGCCAAGCAGTGAGAGTGCGTGTGCTGAGCATGGCAAGTGTGGTGTTTGTGTGGTGCTGTTTAGCATACTGTACGTTCTCTACGTTCTCTACGTTGGCGTTGTATGCTGGACACAACCCGCACACCACGAAAGCCGCACGCCACGGCGTAAGCAGTCCCGAAAACGTGCCGCCAAGCCCTATTTTGGAGGCAATGAAAGCCGAATTGCAGCGCACGATGGCACATCTGCAATCCGAGCCAAACCCGCCGTATTTTGTTTCGTACACAATTACTGAAACGCAGACGTTCATCATTGTCTCGTCGTTCGGAAAAACCGTGTTCGAGGATTCCAGTCGTGTAAGACTTCTGGATGTGGACGTGCGCGTGGGCAACTACGATGTGGATAACAAACGCCAAATTCGCGGGGCAAATTTTGAGGGTGGTGGCTTTTTTCGCAGCCAGCAGATTCCTTTGGATGACGATGCGGCATCTATTAGTGCGGTATTGTGGGCAGCCACCGACCGTCAATACAAAAGTGCTGCCGAACGGTACTTGAAAGTCGTCAGTAATCGTGCTGTCAAGGTCAAAGAAGAAGACCTTTCGGCGGATTTTTCACGCGAATCTCCATCGGTCTATCGTGAGCCGCTTGTGGGCTTTAGCCAGTCTCCTTCGGAGTGGATACCTGAATGGAAAGCACGATTAAACAGGCTTTCCGCGCTCTTTGCTGCTGATGCCGCACTCTACGACGGCGAAGTTTCGCTCAGAGCCGAAATCGTGAACAAGTATTTCGTCAACAGTGAAGGCACAGAAATTCAGGTTAGCGAGCCTGCCGTGCGGGTGTATGCCCAAGCACGCACTAAATCTGACGACGGAATGTCGTTGCCGCTGTACCGTAGCTATTTTGCCTTCTCGCCCGACCGTATTGCCTCGGAAACTACCATCCAGCAGGACGTGTTACAGATGATGAGTATTCTGAAAAAACTCCGCACCGCACCGCTTATAGAAACGTATTCCGGTCCGGCGATTCTGTCGGGCGAGGCGGCAGGCGTGTTTTTTCACGAAATTTTCGGGCATCGTATCGAAGGGCATCGGCAGAAAGACGTGAACTCCAGCCAAACGTTCAAAAACCTTGTTGGCGAAAAAATTCTGCCCGATTTTATTGACGTGGTGTTCGACCCAACGCTTCAGCAACTCCAAGGGCGCAGCGTGGCGGGCTTTTACAAATATGACGACGAGGGCGTGAAAGGCAAAAAAGTAGTGAGCGTCAAGAATGGGGTGTTTCAGGAATTTTTGATGTCGCGTTCGCCCATTGAGCGTTTTCCTGTGTCCAATGGTCACGGACGCAAACAACCGGGATTGCCCGTTGTAGCAAGGCAGTCAAACCTTGTCGTGCAGGCTGCGAAGACGGTACCGTTCGATTCACTTCGAAAGCTGTTGCGTGCAGAGTGTACAAAGCAGGGCAAAGAATTTGGCTTGTTTTTCGTAGAAATTCAAGGCGGTTTTACGTTTACCAATCGCACCATTCCCAATGCGTTCAATGTGCAGCCGCTTGTGGTCTATAAAATCTTTGCCGATGGTCGCCCCGACGAGTTAGTACGCGGTGTGGACTTAATCGGTACGCCATTAACAACGTTCAAGCAGATTGTTGCCGCGGCGGACGATTTGGGCGTGTTTAACGGCGTTTGTGGAGCAGAATCAGGTAATGTGCCTGTGTCGGCATCATCGCCAAGTCTCTTTGTTTCAACGATTGAAGTGCAAAAAAAAGCAAAATCGCAAGCAAAACCGCCGATTTTGCCTTCGCCACTGCTGCCAAGTAATTAGTCTTGAAGTGTTCATCAAACGTAGTGCGCTTACCAAGCCAACAGCACTGTCAACAACACATCAGCATCACTGGCGACAGTGCTCATGCTTCAAATTTTCATACTTCGTTTCTTTTCGTACAGGAACTCATGCGACGATTTTGTTTGCAACGATGTTGTTCACCGTGTGCCACACTATTGGTATTGGTAGCTTGTCTGAGCATTCCTGCAAGTTTTACTCTGGTCATGGGAACGCTCTTTGTTCACACTGCGTTTGCTCAAGAGCCACAGCCCAGCGTGCGGTTTTCTGCACAATTGGACACAACAAAGTTGCTGATAGGAATGCAGACAATTCTTCGGCTCAGGGCTGAGTATCCCAAAGGCTCGGCGGCAGTATTGCCTTCGATTGCTGACACACTGGGGAGTGGCGTGGAGGTTGTGGAGCGCGGCAGTATAGATTCCAGTGAGCATGAGGGCATGGTGAGCCAAGAACAAGCAATCGTCATTACCTCGTTTACGCCCGGCACACACACCATTGAACCTTTTACGCTGGCATATACCAAGCCGGGTGCATTGGCACAGTCCACGATTTTTTCGCCTGCGCTGAACTTAACCGTTGATGGTATGGCGATAGATTCCTCGCAGGGCTTAAAAGACATCAAAGCACCATTGGACGTGCCGTTGTCATTTATGGAAGTGCTGCCCTACATCATTGTCGGGGTGCTTGTTATTGCGGCATTGGTGGGGGGCGTGTATTATTTTCACAAACGTCCCGCAAAACCACGCGCAGAACTTGCACATCAACAGCCGCGACGTCCCGCACACGAGGTAGCACTGGAGTCTTTAGAACGGCTCAAGCAAGAGCGATTGTGGCAAAAAGGTCAAGTTAAAGAGTATCACACACAACTTGCAGACATTATCAGAACGTATTTGGAACATGCTTATTCCATCAAAACGTTGGAAGTAACCAGCGATGAGATTTTGCGGCAATATCAAAGACATCGGACAGCTTTAGTCACTGCCCCTGGAAGTTCAGAACTCCTGCGATTTGTGCTTTCGCAGGCAGATATGGTAAAGTTCGCACGGTTTCAGCCACTGCCTGAAGACAACGAAAAAGCCCTGCACTTGGCAATTGAATTTGTCAATCTGACGCTGCCAAGCCTTCCAGAAGACCTTTGACCGCTCACAGTGCTCACAGCAGTAGCTCGGCACTGATTCGGCAAATGCACTATTTTTCCCGTAACTATACCATGACCACAACACGCAAAAGACTCCCAACCTATGATTAGGAGTCTCTTGGTTTGAATAACAAGGACCACACCCCAACGCACACACCGCAGATGAATCGCCAGAGCGAAGCGAAGATGAGGTTGTTGTAGTCCAAACCCTGTGCCAATTCCTTGTATATGGCTTCAATCCTTGATTATATGATTTCTGCTGAAACAAAATCGCTCAAAACTGTCATATCTTTTATGACAAATCGTCAAATATTTTTGACATAATGAAGCCTATTGTCTTACCAAAATTGACACATTGATAGTTCCAAATGATGAATGTTTGTTAGATTAGGACTTACGAAAAAAGGATTGTCGGGTGCGCCAGTTGCTGCTTCATGTAGTCATCAAGCAAGCGATATTTAAGTTCATAGACGGTTTTGCCTGTGGCATATGCGTTCTTTTTCAAACAATTCC
>Ga0272446_1000663_pt1 | contig 53050 bp, 43 predicted proteins | sample YNPCB0061_FD_194587 | JGI IMG/M metagenome (GOLD analysis project Ga0272446, IMG submission 194587) | Hot spring microbial mat communities from Yellowstone National Park, WY, United States - YNP-CB-006-1 | ecosystem: Environmental > Aquatic > Thermal springs > Hot (42-90C) > Sediment | place... | reverse complement strand
CTCACCCCAGCGGCGTGGAAGGCCGCGCGTCTCGTCGCTGCCCCGTCGACGATCTAGCCGCCCCCCGCAACCACGCCCCGATCGCATAGGCAAGCGTTTCCGAGGTACCGTCCGGCGGATAGGTACCGACCTGCGATGCGACGCACGGCGACTGCGACGGCGTGCGCAGGAACGGCTGCGAGACCGATCTGCTGTGCGACGACGCGAACTGCGGCGCGTGCGGGTACCGCTGCGTCAATGGACGGAGCTGCGTCGATGGGCGCTGCACGCCCGCTTGGCAGCCGATCGCCACCGCCGACGCGCCCGCGCCGCGGCACGCCCACGCTGCTTCTTCGCTAGACGGAAAATTCGTCACCTTCGGCGGGACGCTGGCGGCGAACGGCGCGGGAGCGGCCGTGAACAGCGGCGGGATCTATGATCCCGTCACCGACAGCTGGTCGCCGCTCGGTGCGCTCGTGCAGGCGCGCTGCTATCACGCCGCGGTCTCGACGGGGACGACGCTGTACGCGTTCGGCGGGCTGACCGACTGCGGGAACGGGACGACGATCGGGCCGGGGCTGGAGGCGCTGAGTGGCGGCGCGTGGGCGACGGTCTCCGTCGCTGGCGAGCTGTCGGGCCGCTACAACCTCCCGGCGGTGTGGACCGGGACGCAGCTCTTCCTCTACGGCGGCTCGACGAACGTCAACCCCGCCGTCGCGTCGGGTGGACGCTTTTCGCCGACGGGGCCGTCGTGGACGAGCGCGGACTGCGCGCTGCCGGCGTGCGAGCGCGGCGGCGACTTCGGGATGTTCCTCGACGGGAACGTGGTGCGCGTGTGGGGCGGCGGGCCGTACGGGAGCGCACCAAGCGGGCTGCAGTACGATCTCGCGCTCGGGACCTGGAGCGCCTGGCTGTTGCCGTCGGGGACACCGACGATCCCCAAGCGCTCCGCCGACGACGGACGGCGCATCTACTTCCTGTCGCCGGCGAGCTCCGGCTGCCCGCCGACGGTCGAGGTCCTCATCTACGATCGACGGTCGTCGTCGTGGCTGGCGTCGGATGCGTCGGCGACGCCGGCGGGGCTTCTGCCGCAGGCGGCGACGGCGTGGGTCGGCGCGGAGATGATCGCCTGGTCGGGGAACTGCGGCGCCGGGCCGTCGTCGGTCGGTGGGCGCTACCAGCCGCCCGCGCCGCGATAAGATGCGGCGACCATGAAGCTCATGCGCGCGTCGCTCGGGGGGATGATCATGGCGGCGGCGACGGCGGGGTGTGGCGGGGCGGGGCCCTGCGCGGTGACGCTGCGGGCGGACGCCGCGCACGATCTCGTCGCCGTCGGCGCGGGGGAGTGCGCGACGACGGTGGCGCTCGACCTGCGGGTGGCGACGGGGGATCCGGCGGCGCCGTCGTGGGCGCGGGCGGGCGAGGGGGCGCTGCGCGTCGAGGGCGCGTGGGCGGCGGCGGGCGCGGGCGTGGTCGCGCGGACGGTGGTGGTGACGAACCCGACGACGGCGCCGGTGGCGCTGGTCGGGCTCGAGTGGTCGACGGAGGAGGGCACGCTGGCCGGCGATCGGCTGCTGCACAACGGCTATCAGAGCTGGTCCTCGACGGGGTTCGAGCCGATTCCCAGCAGGCTCGAGGCGACGGCGGGCACGGCGCCGCGCGGCGGCGACAACGAGGACGTGCTCGGCGAGCTGGCGGGCGTGTCGTGGTGGTGGAGCGCGGTCACCGACGAGGGCGGGCGCGGCGTGGTGGTCGGGGCCGATGGGGCGACGGTGCTGAAGACGCGCGTCGCCGTCGACGGCGTGCCGCGCGCGCGGCTGCGCATCGTCGCCGGGGTGACCGGCGACGCGCTCGTGCTGGCGCCGGGCGAGTCGCGCGCGATCGACGGGATCGTCGTCGGGCTGGGCGACGTGGCGGCGCGGCTCGAGGACTACGCGGCGCGCGTGGCGGCGCTGCACCCGCGCCATCCGACGGGCGCGGGGGCGGCGGCGCTCGGCGGCTGGGGATCGTGGAACCTCTACTACGCGGCGCCGACCGCGGCGGCGATGCGCGAGGAGGCGGCCTGGGTGAAGGCGACGCTGGCGCCGCTCGGGCTGACCGATTTTCTGCTAGACGACGGCTACGAGCCGCGCTGGGGCGTGTGGGAGGCGGCGCCGGCGTTCGGGGCGACGCTCGACGGGCTAAACGGCGAGCTCGCGGCGGCGGGGCTGCGGCCGGCGCTGTGGCTGGCGCCGTTCTACGTCGCCGTCGAGGATCCGCTGGTGGCGGCGCACCCCGACTGGTTCGTCCACCGCAGCGACGGGACGCTGCGTACCTACAACAACATCGGGCCGAGCTACGCGGCGCTCGACGTCACGCACCCCGAGGCGCGCGCGTCCGTCGTCGAGGCGGTGCGCCGGCTGCGCGCGTGGGGCTATCGCACGCTGAAGATCGACTTCCTGTTCGGCGGGGCGATCGAGGGCGTGCGGCAGCGCGCGGTGACCGGGCTCGAGTCGTATCAACTGTGGATGGAGGCGCTGCGCGAGGCGGCGCCCGACCTGCACCTCGTCGGGTGCGGCGCGCCGCTGCTCGCGTCGGTGGGCTGGGTCGACTCGATGCGCACCGGGCCGGACATCGCCTTCGTGACGCTGCCGGCGCCGCGCTTTGGCTTCCTCGCGGCGCAGGCGCGGCAGACCGCCTATCGCGGCTTCACCGATCGCTTCTGGGCGCTCGACCCCGACGTGGTGCTGCTGCGCGGCGACGTGATCGACGACGGCGAGGCCTGGACCCACGTGGTGTCGGCGGCGATGGCCGGCGGCAACTGGCTGCTCGGCGACGGGCGGCAGGCGAGCGCGGCGCGGCTGGCGATGGTGCTCGCTCCGTCGGTGCGCGAGCTGGCGCGCGACGGGAGGGCGGCGCGGCCGGTCGACCTCGTCGCCGAGACCGCGGACCTCGTGCCGACACCGCTCCTCGAGCCCGACAGCGGGCCGCGCGCGCCGCACCTCTGGCGCAAGCAGAGCGCCGACGGGACGCGGCGCTGGACGGCGCTCTTCGCCTGGGACGCGCCGACGGTGAGCGCCCAGGTCGCGCTGCGGCCGGGCGCCGTCGAGCTGGTGCCGCCGTCGAGCGCTGGCGGCGCGGTGACCGAGGTCCCCGTGGGCGCGCTCGACACCGCCGACGTCGCGGCCCACCGCGCGCGCCTGTTTCGCGATTGACGAAAAACGCGGCGCTCGCGAAACCGGCGGCGGCGACGGCGGTCTGTTAAGATTGCCCGTCATGAACGCCGCCCATACCTCCGAAGTGCTCCGCAAAGGCCTCGCGCGCGTGCTCGATCTGTGGCGCGACCGGGCCGGCGGCGCGAACGATCCGCTGCATGGCGTCCTGCGGCTGCTCCTCGCCGACGCGGGGGGCGATCGCGCCGCGCCGATCGCCGACGAGGCGCGCGCCTCCGAGGTGGCGCGGGCCCACGCGGCCATCCGCGGTTACTTCGACAACGTGCGCTACGCGCTGCTCGATCCGCTGACGATGGTGTGGGGCACGGTGACCAACGCGCTGCGCGTCGCCGCCGGCGTCGACAATGTGACCGAGGCGCAGCGCCTGGCGTTCACCTTCTCGACGGAGTCGCTGGCCGCGTTCGTGCGCGCCGCGCACCTCGACGGCCACAACGCCGACGCGCTCTGGCAGACCTTCAAGCCGATGCCGGCGGCCGACTGCCAGATGCTGGCGGCTCTCTTCAACCCGCACCTCGACGCGCGCGTCGACAGCGCGACGGTCCTCTCGCTGGTGCGCGTCCTCGGCAACGAGGGGCCGCTCTCGACGGCGGAGGAGCAGGCGCTCGCGACCCTGCGCACCTCGGGCCTCATCAGCGCCGCCTTCACCGGCATCCGCGGCCAGGGCTGAGCCCCACCGTCGGCGGCTCACCTGCCGCCTCCTTTCACACGGAGGACGGAGGCCGGAGCTCAGACGGAGGTTTCCTGTCCTTCAGAAAATCTCCGTCCGCGCTCCGCCCTCCGTCCTCCGTGTAACAGGAAGCGCCTCGACACACCTACGTCGCCACGAACACGAGGTCGCTAGCGCTTGGCGGCGGCGATGGTCGACGAAGAGGTGGATGCGCCGGTCGCGCTGTTGCACCCGCACCACGACGTCCGACGACTGTCGCCTGCTCACCTCGCGATTTTGGCGCGCTTCGTTGGGCCTCCGGCGCGAAAGTCGCATCCGTCTTCGGGCGTGGCCGATGGCGATGAGCTCGAGGAGGACCTCGCGTCCCTGCGCATCGATCGAGGCGCGCGTCGCGAGGGTCACTGGACGGCGCCGACGGCCCCACCGCCGGCGCGCCGCGAGGGCCGCGCCGTGCCCGCGCCGCCCCGGCACCGACGGCTGCTGGCGTCGCTCGTCGGGGTGGCGCTGCTCCTCGCGCTCCTCGGCGGCGGCTGGGCGCTCCTCCAGCGCGGGCGCGGGCGCCTCTTCCCGTCGGAGGTCGAGCTCGGCGCGGTCTCGCTCATGTCGCCCTCGACGGCGGAGGTCACGCTCGTCGCCACCGGCTACGTCGTCCCGCGCAAGAAGGCCACCGTCGCCCCCAAGGTGATCGGCCGCGTCCAGCGCCTCCTCGTCGACGAGGGGGAGCTCGTCCATGAGGGGCAGCTCCTCGCCGAGCTCGACCCCACCGACTACGAGGCGCAGCTCGCGCAGACCCGCGCCGACGCCGCGGCCGCCCGCGCGCGCGTCGAGCGCGCCCGCGCCGACGTGAACGACGCCCAGACGCGCTTCCGTCGCGAGCAGGCGCTCCTCGTGCGCGGCGCCGGCACCCAGATGGCGTTCGACGACGCCCGCGCCCGCCTCCTCTCGACGAGGGCGCAGCTCGCCGCCGCCGAGAAGGACGTCGGCGTCGCCGAGGCGCGCGCCGGCATCGTCAAGGTCCTCCTCGACGCCACCAAGGTCCGCGCCCCCTTCACCGGCACCATCGTCCGCAAGATCGCCGAGGTGGGCGAGGTGCTCCCCGCCGGCGTCGTCGGCGTCTCCGGCTACGCCGCCGGGATGTTCACGCTCGTCGACCTCACCGATCTCGAGGTGCAGGCCGACGTCGCCGAGGCGCAGCTCGAGAAGGTGAAGCTGGGGACGCCGGCGGAAATCACGCTAGACGCATTTCCCGACCGCCGCTTCCGCGGCGAGGTCGCCGACATCCGCCGCACCATCGATCGCGCCAAGGCCGCCGTCCTCGTGAAGGTCCGCTTCCTCGGCGACGTGAGCGGCGTCCTCCCCGACATGGCCGCCAAGGTCAGCTTCCTCCCGCGTCCGCTCACCGACGCCGAGCTGAACGCCAGGCCGGTGCCGGTGGTCCCCGCCGACGCCGTCGTGCAGCGCCACGGCCACAGCGTGGTCTTCACCTGGGACGAGGGGCGCGCCCGCGAGACCGCGGTCACCGTCGGCGCGCGCCTGCCGGGGGAGGGCGGCGTCGTCGCGCTCACCGCCGGACCGCCGCCGGCGACGAAGGTGGTGCGCCACCCGCCGCCCGAGCTCTCCGACGGCGCGGCGCTCCGAGAGCGCAAGCGATGATGCTAGACGACAATCCCATCGACGACGGCCTCGCCGCCGAGCCGCTCATCCGCCTGCGCGGCGTCACCAAGAGCTACCACCGCGGCCGCCAGGAGATCCCCGTCCTCGACGACCTCGACCTCGACATCCCCGAGGGCAGCTTCGACGCGCTCATGGGCCCGTCGGGCTCGGGCAAGACCACGCTCCTCAACCTGATCGCCGGCATCGACCGCCCGACCTCCGGCAGCGTCGAGGTCGCCGGCATCGAGCTGACCACGCTGTCCGAGGGCGACCTCGCCGCCTTCCGCGCGCGCCACGTCGGCTTCATCTTCCAGCTCTACAACCTCATGCCGGTGCTGACGGCGTTCCAGAACGTCGAGCTGCCGCTGCTCCTCACGCGCCTCGGCCGCCGCGAGCGCCGCCGCCGCGTCGAGATCGCCCTGCGCGTCGTCGGGCTCGCCGACCGCATGGACCACTACCCGCGCCAGCTCTCTGGCGGGCAGGAGCAGCGCGTGGCCATCGCCCGCGCCATCGTCACCGACCCCACCATCCTCGTCGCCGACGAGCCCACCGGCGACCTCGATCGGCAGAGCGCCGAGGAGATCCTCCGCCTCCTCCGGCTCCTCAATCGGCGCTTCGAGAAGACCATCGTGATGGTCACGCACGACCCGCACGCCGCCGCCGCCGCGTCGCTGGTGCGCCGGCTCGACAAGGGGCAGCTCGCCGACCAGCGCGCCGACTCGCGATGAGCTGGCTCGGCCTCGTGTGGCGCTCGGCGCTGCGCAACCGCCTGCGCACCGCGCTGACCACCGCCGGCATCGCGCTGGCGGTCATCGCCTTCCTCTTCCTGCGCACCTTCATCGCCGCCTTCTACGCCGGCGTCGAGAACGCCTCCGCCGACCGCCTGGTGGTGCGCAACCGCATCGCCATCACCTCGCCGCTGCCCATCTCCTACGTCGACAAGATCCGCGGCGTGCGCGGCGTCGAGGAGCTCACCTGGATGAGCTGGTTCGCCGGCGTCTACCGCGACGAGCGGAGCTTCTTCGCCCTGTTCGCCGTCGACCCGCCGAGCTTCTACCGCGTCTACCCGGAATTCCTGCTCGACGAAAAAGAGCGGCGCGCCTTCTTCGCCGATCAGTCGGGCGCCGTCGTCGGCGAGCTCCTGGCCGAGCGCTTCGGCTGGCGGGTGGGCGACCGCATCACGCTGCGCGGCACCATCTACCCGGGCGACTGGGAGCTCACCATCCGCGGCATCTACCGCGGGCGCGACAAGGCGACCGACCGCCAGCAGCTCCACCTGCACTGGAAGTACGTCGACGAGCGCGTCGACGAGCGCCAGAAGAACCAGGTGGGCATCGTGGTCGTGCGCACCGCCCCCGGCACCGGCGCGCAGGTGGCCGCCACCATCGACCGCCTCTTCCAGAGCTCGCTCGCCGAGACGCGCACCGAGAGCGAGCGCGCCTTCAACCTCTCGTTCATCTCGATGAGCGCGGCCATCGTCTCGGCGGTGCAGGTGATCTCGATGGTGGTGCTGGGGATCATCCTGCTCGTCCTCGGGAACACCATCGCGATGGGCGCGCGCGAGCGGACCTCCGAGCTGGCGGCGATGCGCGCGATCGGTTTCCGCCCGCGCCACCTCGTCGGGCTGATCGTCGGCGAGGGGGTGCTGGTCGCGGCGCTGGGGGCGGGCGTGGGGCTCGCGCTGGCGCGGCCGGTGCTGCGCTTCATCGCCGACGCGCTGGAGTCGGCGCTGGGCGCCTTCCTCGGGCCGTTCGAGCTGTCGGGGCGCGCGGCGGCGCTGGCGGTGGCCGTCTGCCTCGTCGGTGGCGTGCTGGCCTCGGCGCTCCCGGCGTGGCGCGCGTCGCGCCTGGTGATCGTCGACGCGCTGCGGAGGACCGAATAAATGCTAGGCAAGATCCTGGCGCTGGCGGTGGGCGTGCTCTTCGGCGGCGCGCTCGTCGGCGCGGTGGTCGGCCTGGCGATCGCGGCGGTGGCGGTGCTGGCGCTGGCGGCGACGGTGGCGGCGCGCCGCGACTGGGTGCCGCTCGTCTACAACGTGCGCTCGCTGCGGGTGCGGCGCGTGACGACGGCGGTGACGGTGGTGGGCCTGGCGCTGGTGGTGCTGGTGTTCGCGGTGGTGCTGATGCTCGCCGGAGGCATCCGTGCGACGCTGCGCTCGACGGGCGATCCGCTGAACGCGAAGATCCTCCGCAAGGGATCGCAGACGGAGATGACGAGCGGCCTCCTGCCCGATCAGCTGCGGCTCGTCGCCGCGCTGCCCGAGGTGGCCACCGGCAGCGACGGGCAGGCGCTGGCCTCAGCCGAGGTGGTGGTCCTCATCTACGCGCACCGCGAGGGGGCCGCCGACGACGCGACCGGCGGCGGGGCCAACGTCACCGTGCGCGGGCTCGGCCCGCGCGGGATGGCGCTCCATCCGCCGGCGCGCCTCGACGGGCGGCTCTTCCGCGGCGGGACCTCGGAGATCGTCATCGGCCGCGAGCTCGTCGGGAAGTTCGCCGGCGCGCGCCTCGGCGGGACCATGCGCTTCGCGCGGCGCGACTGGCAGGTGGTCGGCGTGATGGACCAGGCGGGCTCGGCGTTCGACTCCGAGGTGTGGGGCGACGTCGACCAGATGCTCGACGCCTTCCAGCGCCGCCCGTCATTTTCGTCTATCACGATCAGGCTGCGCGACCGCGCGGCGATCCCGACGCTGCAGGCGCGCTTCGAGGGCGATCCGCAGCTCAACCTCCTCGAGATCGCCAGCGAGCGACGCTACTGGGAGGCGCAGTCGGAGCAGCTGGCGAAGTTCGTGACGTTCCTCGGGACCTTCGTGGCGGTGGTCTTCGCCGTCGGCGCGGTGCTGGGGGCGATGATCACGATGTACGCGCAGGTGTCGGCGCGCGTGCGCGAGATCGGGACGCTGCGGGCGATGGGCTTCCGGCGGCGGGCGGTGCTGGTGTCGTTCGTCGTCGAGTCGGTGCTGCTGGGGCTCGGCGCCGGCGCGATCGGCCTCGGGGTGGCGTCGTTCGCGCAGCTGGCGCGCTTCACGACGACGAACTTCCAGACCTTCAGCGAGATCACCTTCCGCTTCGTGATGACGCCGGAGGTGGTCGCGGCGACGCTGGCGTTCGCCGCGGCGATGGGGTTCGCCGGCGGGCTCCTGCCGGCGGTGCGCGCGGCGCGGATGTCGATCCCGCGCGCGACGCACGGCGGCTGATCGATCTAGGATGCGCGCATGAGCTCGCTCGATCGCATCCCCGACGACATCCGCTCGTTCGCCGAGTTCTGGCCCTACTACGTGAAGGAGCACCTCGACCCGACGAACCGCCTGCTGCACTTCGTCGGCTCGTCGCTGGCGGCGGCGACGCTGATCGGCAGCGTGATGACCGGGCAGCTCTATCTCCTGCCGGTGGCGCCGGTGGTGGGCTACGGCTTCGCCTGGGTCGGCCACTTCTTCGTCGAGAAGAACCGCCCGGCGAGCTTCAAATATCCGCTCTTCTCGTTCGCCGCCGACTGGGTGATGTGGTCGAAGATCGCGACCGGTCGCATGCAGGCGGAGATCGAGCGCGTGTTGGCGGCGCCGCCGCTCGCGGCGACGGTCACGCCGATCACCGCCGGGCGCCGCGCCTAGGGCGCCTTACGGCGAGGGCGTGCCCGAGAGGGCGATGTTCACCGAGCCCGAGAACTGCGTCGTCATGTTGTCGGGTGCGTCCCCCTGGATGAGGAGGTAGTAGCGGCCCTGCGGCACGCCGCTGAAGGTCGTCGTGCCGTTGATCATGTCGTTCGACTTCACGCAGCTGCCGACGAGCGTCCCGGCGTCGCAGGGCAGCGCCGCGCCCTCGCGCGTGTAGAGCGCGAAGTCGTGGTTGCCGATCTGGTTCCAGGTCAGCTTGAGGTCCGCCTTCGCCGTCAGCACGAGCTCGACGACGGCGCCCTGACCGCCGCGCGTCGTCGCGCAGGGCACCTGGCCGTGGACGCCGTTGCCCGCCGTCTGCACCAGCCGGAAGACGTTCGTGTTGGTGAGCGGCATCGGATCGATCTTCTGATCCGGGTTGCACTGCGCCTGCGTGCACGACGGCCAGTTGATGCACTTGCGATCGTTGCAGTCGGTGAAGCCGTCGCGGTCGTCGTCGATGCCGTTGTTGCAGATCTCGAGCTGGCGATCGTTGTCGACGGAGAGCGTGAGGTTGACCGTGCCCTCCGAGCCGGCGCGGAAGCCGAGGACGATCACGTTGTAGGTGCCCGGCTGGAGGTTCGGCACCGCGTAGCCGCAGCCGAAGGGCAGCGTCTTCGGATCGCCGCAGACGAGCTCGTTCACGTCGCAGGCGTCGCGCGGACCGCCGGCGGAGTAGAGCGCCAGCACCTGGTCGCCGGTCTGCGTGCAGTCGAAGCCGATCGACACGCCGCCGGCGCCGCCCATGTTCGGCGGTGGCACCGTGAACTGCACCACCATGCCCTTGCCGCCGCCTCGGGCGCAGCTCGCGCTGTAGCCGAGCGCGCCGTTCTGGAGGACGTTGAGGTCGACCGTCTGCGACGAGCCGACGGGCAGCGTGCCGAGCTGACGGTCGGGCTGGCAGTAGGGCGCCGAGCAGCCGGAGACGCCCTGGCACTGCGGGTCGGCGCAGTCGATGAGGCCGTTGCCGTCGTCGTCGATGCCGTTGCCGCAGAGCTCGATGCGCCGGTTGCGGTAGGCGCTGATGGTGACGTCGACGCTGCCCTCGGTGCCGGGGCGCGTCGCCTTCACGATGAGGAGGTACTCGCCCGGCGGGTACTCGCCGAAGGCGACCTGCCCGCCCGGCCCGCGGTTCGGGTCGTAGCAGGAGATCTCGTCGTAGTCGCACTTCTGGCCGAGGGGCGGCTCGCGGAAGAGCGCCATCACGTGGTCGCCCGACTGGTTCCACTCGACGAGGACGCCGGCGGTCTCGCGCAGCGTGAAGCGGATGACGACGTCCTTGCCGCCCTTCGCCGCCTGGCAGTTCAGGTTGAGCCCGTCGGCGTTCGCCTGGCGCGTGTTGAAGCTGGCCGACTTGCCGGGCGCGTTCACGACGAGCGCGCCGAGGTTGATGTCGGGGTTGCAGATGGTGTTGATGCAGTTCGGGCTGGTCGTGCAGTCGGGGTCGCCGCAGTCGATGAGCCCGTTGCCGTTGTCGTCGATGCCGTTGTTGCAGATCTCGTTCGAGGTCGGCGTCGAGAGCGTGATGGTGACGGGGCCCTGGCCCTGGGGCGAGAAGGGCTGCGCGATGACGTAGTACTCACCGGCGGCGAGCGCGGCCCAGGTGTTCTTGCCCATCGTCGCCGACTTGGGGTCGTAGCAGCTGACCGGGTTCTGGCCGCAGGTCTGGTTGACGCCGGCGCGGAAGAGGCCGAAGACGTGGTCCTTCCCCGACGGCTGCGTGAACGAGAGGGTGACGTCGCTCTGCGCGACGAGCGTGAACTTGCCGACGACCATGCCGGCGCCGCCCGGGGCGCAGGGCGTGGCGGTGACGTCGGTGGTGCCGGTGGTGTTCACGTTGCGCGTTGACGTCGAGTTGCGCGGCTGGAGCGTGCCGAAGTCCACCGTCGGCATGCAGCGCAGGTCCTTGCACTTCGGGTTGTTGGCGCAGACCGGGAGCGTGCAGTCGGGGTTGGCGTCGTCGCACGTCGTGACGCTGCAGCCCGGGAAGTTGGCGCACTCGGGATCCTTGCAGTCGATGCGCCCGTCGTCGTTGTCGTCGATGCCGTTGTTGCAGATCTCCTTGCCCGGCGTCACGCAGCGGGGGTCGCCGACGCACTCGGGGAGCGTGCAGTTGCGCGGGTCGGCGCACTTGTCGCCACCGTCGGGGCCCAGGTCCGGGATGGGGCGGCAGATGGGCGCGGAGAGGCACACGTTGCACGAGCAGCAGCCGGGCGCGCCGCACTGGGTGGCGCACTTGTTCTCGCCGGGGCAGGGCAGGAGCAAGTCGGGCCCGAGGTCGGTGTGCTTCATGTCGACGCCGCAGCGGCCGTCGGGCGCGAGGAGCCCGTCGGGACAGTCGAACTCGCTGCCTCCGAGGAGGCTCGAGCGGCCGCAGGCGGCGGCGGTGGTGATCACGAACGCGAACAGCGCGAGGCGGCTAAGCGAAGACGACGAAGACGACATACGCCCTCCGGTCGGGGAGCCTACCACAGAGAGCGATCGCTTAGCAGGACTCGGGCCAAGCGTCTGCCGTCGGAGTTACGAGGGCTTGCGCGGGCGGGTGTCGCGATCGAGGACAGTTTTCTGAGGGGACCGTGCGGAAGTTGTCGGTGCGGTGGCGCGGCCGAGGACGACGAGGTGCTCGCGGCGGGTGGCGCGCGCGAGCTTCTCGTAGAAGTTCGGTCGGGCCTGCTGGGCGGCGGCGAGGAGGGTGAGGCCGGCGGGCGTGGCGGCGCCGCGGACGGCCTCGTCCCCGACGATGACCTCGCTGCCGACGGCGGAGTCGCCGATGGCGAGGAAGGCGCGCCCGTCGGGGCGGAGGACGCGGGCGAGCTCTTTCACGACGGCGTCCATGTCGCGCTGCCAGGTGGCGACGGCGGAGGCTGCGTCGCGGGCGCGGCGGCGGGCGCCGAGCTCGTCGCGCTCGAGGGGGCGCGCGTCGAGCGCGAGCCAGCCCATGCGGCGCGCGTGGTGCTCGGCGTAGTCGTAGGTGCCGAGGTAGGGCGGCGAGGTGATGACCACGTCGACGGAGGCGTCGGGGAGGTGGGCGAGGCGGCGCGCGTCGGCGGGGCGGACGTCGACGGGCGGTGTGCCCGGCGGGACGGCGCGCTCGAGGTCGGCCCAGCGCGAGGCGAGCTCCTCGGCTTTGCGGAGGAAGAGGCGCGTCGGCAGCGTCTTGCCGATGGCGCGCTCGACGGCGTGCGGGCTGGTGTCGGCGCGCTGGCGCGAGACCTTCACGAGGATGGCGCTGAAGGCGAGCAGGAGCGGGGCGCGCAGATCGTCGCCGCGCGCGTCGTCGGGGAGCGCGCCGAGCTCCTCGCGCAGGCCGACGAGCTCGCGGAAGACGTGCGGGGCGTAGAAGCGCGGGTCGTCGTACTCGCTGCCGTCGGTGCGCGTGCGCGCGCGGGCCTTCACGCGGGCGATGGAGGCGTCGGCGACGGCGCGGGCGGCGTCGAGGAAGCGCGCGCGGAGCGTCGCGGGGACGACGCGCGCCTTCTGGCGGGCGAGGAGGACCGCGAGCGGGTTCAGGTCGGTGCCGCGGCAGGTGAGGCCGCGGGCCAGGCCCTCGACGAGCGTGGTGCCCGAGCCGCAGAAGGGATCGAGGAGCGCGGCGCCGCGCGGGACGCCGTCGAGGAGCGCGCGCACGAGGAGCGGGTGGAAGCGCGCGGGGTAGCTGTGGAAGCCGTGCGTGTAGGGGAGCGTGGCGTCGTCGGCGGCCTCGACGGAGAGGCCGAGCGCGCGGGCGACGACGGCGGCGAGCGCGGGGTCGCCGGTGGCGGTGACCGGGCCGCCCGGGGCGGAGAGCGCCCGTCGACGGCGCTCGGGGCGGTGGGGCGGCGACGTGGGCGCGGGGGGCCTCGGCGGACGAGGCGGACGAGGCGGTTTGGGCGGGCGGGCGGCGGACACGCGACGGCATCTTCGCACGCACGATCTCGCTTTTCATCCTCGGCGGACGTGCTATAGAGGCTGCCGCGCGGCGTCCTCGCCGTGCGGGGTTGGGGTCGGTAGTCTGCGCGGCTCGTCGTCAGCGACGGGTGCGCGCGCGCGCCGGCCCGGCGAGCGACACGCTCGGCTCGACTCGACAAGGAGCACGTTCGACGATGGCGACAGGTCAGGGGGCGCGCGGCGGCGCACGCTCGGGTGGCAAGGCGGGCGGGAAGGCTGCGCCGGCGAAGGCGGCGGCGAAGAAGCGGGCCGCGACGGCCGCGACGGCGAAGGCGCCGGCGACGAAGGCGAAAGCGAAGGCCGCGCCCGCGACGAAGGCGAAAGCGAAGGCCGCGCCCGCGACGAAGGCGAAAGCGAAGGCCGCGCCCGCGAAGGCGGTGGCGACGAAGACGCCGGTGAAGCCGAAGGCGCCGGTGACGAAGGCGAAGGCGACCGCCAAGGTGACGAAGGCCAAGGTGACGAAGGCCGCGCCGACGAAGGCGAAGGTGACGAAGGTCGCGCCGGCGACGAAGGCGAAGGCCGCGTCGGTGACGAAGGCGGCGGCGAAGCCCGCGACGAAGGCGACGGCGGCGAAGGCGAAGCCGGCCGCCAAGGCGCCGGCGGTGAAGGCCGCGGCGACGACGAAGGGGGCGGCGAAGGCGACGACGGCGAAGGCCACCGCGAAGGGCGCAGCCGCGACGAAAGCCAAGCAGAAGCGGGCCGCAGCGACGACGTCGTCGGCGACCGCGAAGACGAAGACGCCGCCGGCGACGAAGGCGAAGGCGCGCGCGAACAGGGCCGCCGAGCCGGCCGTCGCTCCGGTCGCCGAGGCTGCGAACGAGGCGCCCGCGAGCGGCGCGCCGCCCGTCGCCGAGGCGCGCACCGACCGCTCCGCCGCTGCGCCGGCGCACGCGCCCGTCGAGGAGCCGAGCGCCAGCGCGGCGCGCGTCGACCAGGCGGACTCTGCCCCCGCGGCAGAGGCCGAGGACGACGGCGCCCTCCATCGATTCACCGGCGCGCCGCTGCTGCCGCGCGATCGCTCGGCGGGCCCGACGAAGCGGACGCGTCCGCATGGTGCTGGCGCGTCGCCGGCCGCGCCCGCGCCGGCGACGGCGCCGTCGACGGCAGCGGCGGCCTCGACGGTGGCGGCGGCCTCGACGGTGGCGGCGGCCACGCCGACTGCGCCTGCTCCGTCGTTCACACCGATCGGGCACGACCCGACGTGGGGCGCCATCCCGCCGCCGCGGCCCGCGCCGCCGACGGCGGAGTACCGCCCCTTCTGGGACGCGCCCGATCACACCACGCCGGCGTCCGATGTCGCGGCGCCGGTGCGCGAGGATCTCGAGGGGCGCCCGCTCTTCGCCGATTTGCAGGCGAACGGCGCGCGCCCGACGGCGCCCGCGCCGAACGTGCCCGGTGCGCCCGCCGTGCCCGGTGCGCCCGGTGCAATCGGAGGCGCCCCCGCCGCCGGGCCGCGCCTCGGCCCCGACGGACAGCCGCTCCCCGACGGCGAGCGTCGCCGCCGCCGTCGCCGTCGCCGCCGCCGTCGCGGCAATGGCGGTCCGATGCTCGAGGGCGCGCCCGGCCAGCACCCGCAGGGCCAGCCGGGCCAGCCGCGTCCGCAGCAGCCGCAGCCGCCGGTCGACCCGATCACCCGTCGTCTCCGTCGGCAGTTCAACCTGCGCGACTTCCGCCCGGGCCAGGAGCAGGTCATCCGTGCGCTCCTCTCCGGCAGGGACGTCCTCGCGATCATGCCGACGGGCGCGGGCAAGTCGCTCACCTACCAGCTGACCGCGTTCGAGCTCCCCGGCGTCACCGTCGTCGTCTCGCCGCTCCTCGCGCTGATGTCCGATCAGCTCCAGAAGCTGCGCAAGACCGGCGCCGTCGGGGCGCGCCTCGACTCGACGGAGACGGTGCGCGAGAAGCGCGCCACGCTCGAGCGCATCGAGGGCGGCCGCCACAAGATCATCTACGTGACGCCCGAGCGCGCCGCCTCGGGCGCGCTCCTCACCGAGCTCGGCGGACAGAAGGTCTCGCTCTTCGTCGTCGACGAGGCGCACTGCGTGTCGGAGTGGGGGCACGACTTCCGCCCCGCCTACCTCGGGCTCAAGCAGTGCATCGAGTCGCTGACCGCCTACAACGGCGGCCAGCGCCCGGCGGTGCTCGCGCTGACCGCGACGGCGACGCCGCAGGTCGCCGACGACATCATCGTGCAGCTCTCGCTCGGCGACGCGCTCCGCGTCCACACCGGCTTCAACCGCCCGTCGCTGACGTTCGAGGTCCGCCTCGTCGACGATCTCAAGGTGCAGGTGCGGCGCCTCTTGCGCCTCATCCGCCGCATCAAGGGCTCGGGCATCGTCTACTGCTCGACGGTGCGCGACGTCGAGGGGCTGGCCGGCGCGCTGCCCAAGCTCGGCCTGCGCGTCGGGATGTACCACGGGCGCATGCCGCAGAAGGATCGCGAGGACTCGCAGCGCGCCTTCATGCGCAACAACCCGCGCATCATGATCGCGACGAACGCGTTCGGCCTCGGCGTCGACAAGCCGGACATCCGCTTCGTCATCCACTTCAACGTGCCGGGCTCGATCGAGCAGTACTACCAGGAGGCGGGGCGCGCCGGCCGCGACGGCAAGCCCTCGCGCTGCATCCTGCTCTACAACCCGAACGACGAGTCGGTGCAGGAGTTCTTCGTCGGGGGCAAGTACCCGACGAAGGGCGACTTCTCGAAGGTGGCGTTCGCGCTCAAGGCGGGCGAGGGCAACCTGAAGGAGATCGCGCTCTCGGCGGAGACGTCGCAGCAGAAGGCGCGCGTCGTGCTCGGCGTCCTCAAGGACCACGGCTTCGCCGAGGAGCTGCCGGGGACGATCTTCCGCATGGTGGGCGAGCCCGACGAGCTGACGCTCGGCCGGGCGGCGGAGGAGTACCGCAAGCGGCGCGAGAGCGACCGCGGCAAGCTCGAGTACATGATCCGGTATGCGCGCACGACGCGCTGCCGGACCCAGCTCCTCCTCGAGTACTTCGGCGAGACCGACGTGCCGCTCTGCGGGCGCTGCGACAACTGCGTCCGCTACGGCGCCGAGGCGGCGAAGGAGAAGACCGTCGACCTCATGTCGCCGATCGAGATCGAGGAGATGGAGGAGGATCGCGAGCCGATCCCCGAGATCCCCGAGCCGCCGCCGCCGCCGCGCAAAGACACGACCCACATGTTCTAGCCTCGCGGCGCGTCGTCGCTTCGGCGCGGGTGTTGCTCTACCGTCGGGGATGCGACACGGACGCGATCACGAAGAGCGACAGGAGGTCCTCCGTCACAAGCCCTACGCCGTCGAGGAGCCGGACGACGAGCGCGAGGCGATCGCCGAGGAGGAGGCGATCGCCGACGAGGAGAGCCCGCTCCTGCCCGAGGAGCTCCGGGCGTCGCGCGGCGCCGAGGGCGGGGCGATCCCGGCGCCGACCGAGCGGGCGCGCGAGCGCGAGGCCGAGCGGCACGAGCGCGAGCGCGGCGTCGGTGTCGTCGCCGCCGGGACCGGTGTCCCGCGTCAGCGGCGGGCGCCCGAGGCCAGCCGCGACGAGGTCGAGCGCGCGGCGTGCGAGGCTGACGAGGCGGTGACCGAGCGCTACGCCGCCCCGCCGCCGGACGACGACACGAAGCGGTAAGACAATCCGCTAGACGCTAATTGACCTTGCCGGCGCCGAGCGTGCCGACGAGCGGCCCCTCGGGGCGCAGCCCGAGCCCGAGCCCGAGCGCCAGCCCGCCCGCGACGGCGACGGTGATCGGCGTCCAGAAGTACCACTTGTCGACGATCCTCGACGGCGGCTTCTGCAGCACGATGTCGAGGGTCCGCATCTGCCCCGCCGCGATCACCAGCTCCGACCGGTGCGTGACGTACTTCGGCGCCTCGACCTCGAGGAGGTGGCCGCCGGCCGGCAGCTCCGCCTCGGCGGGCGGGTAGCCCAGCACCTTCGAGTCGACCTTCACCATCGCCTCGGCCGGCTTGGCGTTGATGCGCACCTTGCCGGTCTTCGGGATGACCTCGAGGTTGAACGTCAGCTTCACCGGCACGCCGGCCGAGATCATCAGCTCCCGTCGCTGCGAGCGGTACCCCTCGGCGTGCACCTCGAGGACGTGGTTGCCGGCGGCGATGCGCATCGGCGCCACGATCGGCGCGGTCCCGGCGGTGCGCCCGTCGACCATCACCGTCGCGCCCGCCGGGGCGATGGTCAGCGTCACGTCGGCGAGGAGGGCGCGCATCTCGGCGATGAGCTGCGTGACCTCGGCGCGCCGCTCACCGGTCAGCTTGGTCTCCTCGCGCAGATAGCGCTCGAGCGTGTCGACCGACTCGGCGTAACGGAAGAGCGCCTTCTGCGAGAGGCCGATGTTGTAGAGCACGCCCGGCGAGCTGCGCACGCGGTAGGCGGCCTCGAACTCCGCCAGCGCGCCGTTGAAGTTGCCGTCGTTGTAGAGCGCGACGCCCTGCTGGAAGTGGCGCTTGGCCTCCTCGATGTCGGCCGCCGAGGCAGCCGGCGGCGGCGCCTTCTGGGCGCGCGCGGGGGCGGCGGCGACGACGGTGGCGAGCGAGGCGGCGACGGCGACGGCGACGTGGCGCGCGCGCGACATGACGAGCTCCTTAGGCAAGCGACGAGACCGGTCAGGCTACTCGGGGAACTCGGTAATGAGCTTCCCCTTCGTGCCTTTGTACACGGGCTTCTCGCCCTTGTCAGGCTTGTCGGTGGCGGTCTTGTCGCGCGCGGTCGGCTCGGTCCCCTTCGTCGGCGGCTTGTCCGGCGTCGTCGGCGGCTTGTCCGGCGTCGCCGGAGGCGGCGTCGGCAGCTTCTTGCCGACGGGATCGCTCCCCTTCTGCAGCGTCAGCGAGACGGTCCGGTCGGCGTCGAAGGTGAGCCAATCGCTCTCGGTGCGGTAGCCGGCGAGCTTCGCGGTCAGCCGGTGCTTGAGGTCGCTCTTGGCGAAGTGCCCGTCGAACGGGTTGGTGATCGGCGCGTCGTCGAGGAGGAGCTGCGCCGTCGGCGGCGTGACCTTGATCGAGACGTGCACCTCGGCGGGCGCGGCCGGCGTCGGCAGCGTCGGCGTCGTGGGGGGCGGGGTCGGCGTCGGATTTGGATTTGGCGTCGCGGGCGTCTTCGGATCCTCGAGGACGACCTTGGGCTTGTCGTCCTTCGACGCGCGCGACACCACCAGCGCCGTCGCCGCGAACCCCGCGAGCAGCGCCAGCCCGCCAGCGACGAACAGCCCGCGCCGCTTGCCGTCGCCGGCGCCGACCTCGCCCGCGGCCCCGCCCAGCGTCGAGCTCTTCTGGCGGCGCGGCTTGTCGACGGCGGTCTTCAGCGCGTCCTCGGGGACGATCGGGTACCCGCCGGTCTTGATGTCGGCGAGCAGCCGCATGAGCTCGTCGACGTGCCCGGGGCGCCGCGCCGGATCCTTCTCCAGCGCGCGCAGCACCGCCGCGTCCACCGACGGCGGCAGCGTCGGCTCGTGCTCGCGCAGCGACTTCGGCTGCTGCGTCATGTGCTGCAGCAAGAGCTCGCCGAGCGCGTCCGCCTCGAACGGCAGCCGTCCCGTCAGCATCCGGTAGAGGATCACGCCCAGCGAGTAGATGTCCGAGCGCTGGTCGACGGCGATGCCGCGGCACTGCTCGGGCGACATGTACGACGGCGTGCCGATGAGCGCGCCGGTCTTCGTCTTCACGTCGCTGGCCGCCTGCTCGCTGCCGACGAGCTTGGCGATGCCGAAGTCGAGCACTTTCACGAAGTCGGGATCGCCCGTGCGCTCGAGGAGGAAGATGTTGTCGGGCTTGAGGTCGCGGTGGACGATCCCGTGGCTGTGCGCCGCCGAGAGCGCCCGCGCGATGCCGCGGGCGATGTGGATCGCGCGCGCGAGCGGGAGCCTCCCAGCCTTGTCGAGCACGTCCCCGAGGCTCTTGCCGTCGAGCCACTCCATGATGATGTAGGGCGCGCCGTCGGGGAGCTCGCCGAAGTCGATGATGTCGACGATGTGCTCGTTGCGGATCTCGTTCGCCGCCTTGGCCTCGTTGAAGAAGCGCGAGACGACCTGCGGGTTCTGCGCGTACTGCGGGAGCAGCACCTTGATCGCCACCCGTCGGTGGATGCGCGGGTGCTCGGCGAGGTAGACGACGCCCATGCCGCCCTCGCCGACCTTCTTCTGGACGACATAGTTCCCGATCGTCTGGCCGATCATCGACTCGCGAAGCTTAGCGCAGGACGGCGCCGACTGCACAACATCGGAGTTGCGCGACCCCGGAGCGTCGTGTATCTGTGGCGTCGCGATGGAGCGACGCGCCGCCCCCCTGTTCGTGCTCGTCGCCGCGTCGCTGCTCGCGGCCTGCGACACGCCGTCGACACGCGTCCTCGTCGAGAATCGCTCGGGGGCGGTGGTCTACCGCGCGCGCTGGCACGCCGTCTCCTTCGACGCGCCGCTCGCGCCCGGCGCCTCGTCGGAGCCCGCGGACACCGTCCCCGCGTCGGAGACGCCGGCCTGGGCCGTGCTCGCGCCCGGCTTCGATCCGGCCACCCCCGACGCCACGCCGCCGTCGCTCGTCGTGGTGCGCTCGCGCGCCGGGTTCGCCGTCGGGCTCAACCAGACGCTCACCATCCCCGTCGACGACGCCACCTTCGCGGGCGACTGCGCCGCCGGCGATCCGCTCGATCAGGCCGAGGCCGACTTCCTCACCACCCGCGTCTTCGCCGACCTCTTCGCCGGGCGGCGCTACGACGCCGCGACCTGCACCGTGCGATGAGCCGCGCGGCGGTCCTCCTCGCGCTCCTCGTCGCGGCCGCCGCCACCGCGCCGCGCCGCGCCCGCGCCCAGGCCGCCCCACCCGCGCCGCACGAGGACGTGGCCTGGGACTTCATGAACCTCCTCGCGGAGAAGGGTCTCCACGACCTCTCCAACGAGCGCTGGAACGCCTACGGGCAATTTACGTATATCACCAGCTTCAAGCTCCCCTTCGCCGCGCGCTACACCAACCTGAACGGCAGCGTGAACTCGCTGTCGACCGACTACGAGCGCAGCTTCACCGGCAGCTTCACGCTCTTCTTCGGCGTGCGCCTCTGGCGCGGCGGCGAGATCTACTTCGTCCCCGAGGCGATCTCGCTGCGCCCGCTGTCGCAGCTGCGCGGCCTCGGCGGCTCGATCCAGAACTTCGAGCTGCAGAAGACCGGCTCGGAGACGCCCGACGTCTATCGCGCGCGCCTCTTCTATCGACAGACCTTCAACCTCGGCGGCAAGCGCATCGACCTCGACTCCAACCCGATGCAGCTCGGGACGACGGTGTCGAGCCGCCGCTTCGTGTTCACCCTCGGCAACTTCACCACGCTCGACGTCTTCGATCGCAACAACGTCACCGGCGATCCGCGGCAGACCTTCTTCAACATGGCGTTCATGACCCACGCCTCGTGGGACTTCGCCGCCGACGCGCGCGGATATTCGTGGGGCGCCGCCGCCGAATTCTATTGGGACGATTGGGCGGTGCGGGTGGGGCGCATGCTGCCGCCGACGGAGCCGAACACGCTGCCGATCGATTTCCGATTCTGGAAATACTATTCGGACAGCTACGAAATCGAGCACCAGCATTCAATTCGCGGGCGCCGCGGCGCGGTGCGCCTCCTCGCCTACTACAACCACGTGCGCACCGGGCGCTTCGCCGACGCCATCGCCGCCTTCGAGGCCGACCCTGGCAAGAACGCCGCGAGCTGCACCAGCTTCAATTACGGATCGGGGAACTTCAACGCGCCCGACCTCTGCTGGGTGCGCGGCCCGAACAACAAATGGGGCATCGGCATCAACCTCGAGCAGATGGTGGCCAAGGACATCGGCCTCTTCCTGCGCGCCATGTACTCCGACGGAAACTCGGAGGTCGGCGCCTTCAACTCGGCCGATCGCAGCCTGTCGTTCGGCGGCGTGGCCCGCGGGTGGCCGTGGCGTCGCCCATTCGATCTGGTGGGGATTGGATTCGGATTGGGCTGGATTTCCGACATTCACGCGCGCTACCTGGCGATGGGCGGCATCGACGGCTTCGTCGGGGACGGGGCGCTGAAGCAGGCGCCGGAGGGCGTCTTCGAGCTCTTTTACAGCGTGAATATCCTGCAGGCGATCTGGATCGCCGCCGATTATCAGGCGATCTGGAACCCGGGGTTCAACGCCGATCGCGCCGGGCCGGTCCACGTCCTGTCGGCGAAGGTCCATGCGGAGTTCTAGCCTCGTCGCCGTCGCGCTCCTCGCCGCCGCCGCGACGACGGCGGGCGTCGCGCGCGCGCAGGAGGCGCCGCCGGTGCTGCCGTCGGCGCCCGGCTTCGGCGTCGAGCGCCTCGCGCCGTCGGCGCCGGGCGGCGGCTGGCTGGTCATGGATCAGCTCGACCTGCGCGGCCCACTCGCCGGCGCCGTCGACCTCACGCTGGGGTACGCCTCCAACCCGCTGCGCGTCGGCGACGCGCGCCTCCCGGTGGTCGCGCACCAGGCGATGCTCGACATCGGCGCCTCGCTCTCCTGGTGGCGATTTCGTGTCTATCTGAATCTCGCCTCGCCGCTCGCGCTCTACGGCGAAAGCGGCGCCGCCGGCGGCTACGACTTCACCGGCTCGTCGGTGAACCTGGGGAACAACCCCGACGTGATCAGCGACGTGCGCTTCGGCGTCGACTTCCGCCTCGTCGGGCGCACCGGCGGCCGCTTCCGGCTCGGCGCGGGGGCGCAGCTCTACGTCCCCACCGACCACAAGTCCGACTACGCCAGCGACGGCACCTTCCGCGGCGCGCTGCGCCTCCTCGCGGCCGGCGACGCGCGCTGGCTGACCTGGGCGGCGCAGCTCGGCGTGCACATCCGCCCGCGCGACGACGCCGACGTGCCCGACGGGCCGCGCGGCAGCGAGCTCCTCTTCGGCGTCGCCATCGGTGGGCGCGTCCCGCTCGGGCGCGCGCCGTGGGCGCTGGTCCTCGGCCCCGAGCTCTTCGGCGCGACCGCCTTCCGCGCCTTCTTCACCCGCGCGGCGACGGCGTTCGAGGGGCTCCTCACCGCGCGCTTCGAGGGGACCGCCGGCGACCGCGCGCAGCTCCGCGTGCGCCTCGGCGCCGGCGCGGGGCTCGGCAGCTTCGGCTCACCTGAGTGGCGCCTCGTCGCTGGCGTGGAGCTCTTCACCCACAACCAGCGCTGAAGCGTGGCCGCGGTGCGATGACGGCGGCTTCCATTTACACGGAGGACGGAGCACGGAGGTCAGACGGAGGATGTTTTTTGTAAAACAAAAAATCTCCGTCTGACCTTCGTCCTCCGTTCTCCGTGCAAAACGGAAGCGCGTCGGATCTCTGCCGCCGCGGCGCTACAGGCGCGTTCGGAAGCGGCGCGTGATGCCGACGATGGCTCGGTAGGCGTCGGCCTCGGCGGCGATCTTCGACGGCGACCAGCCGAGCTTGCGGCCCATGTGCGCCGCCACCTTGTCGACGGCGCCGAGCCCCTGATCGCGCGCGCGCAGGAGGAGCGGCACGCGCCGCCCCAGCACGTCCTCGACGGTGAGCGCCTGCTCCTCGTCGACGGCGACCTCCACCTGGGCCATCACGTAGGGCGTCTCGGGATCGAGCCGCGCGCCCAGCGCCGCGTCGCTCTTCACCCGCTCGACGAGCGCCGTCGCGCGCACGCCGTAGGTGTGCGCCAGGTGCTTGGCCACCGCCGCGTCGACGACACCGCCCTTCTCGAGCTCGCTCTGCACCGCCTGCACGCCCGCGTAGCCCGCCTCGTACACCGGCGAGGCCGCGCCCGGCAGCGGCCGATCCGCCGTCGCCGCCGGCTTCAGCGCCTTGGCGCCGCCGGGGAGGTGCGCGCCCGCGTGCTCGACGACCTCGGCCGCCATGCGCCGATAGGTGGTCAGCTTGCCGCCGGCGATGGTGACGAGGCCCGGGCGCTCGACGATGGCGTGCTCGCGCGAGACGTCGCTCGCCGAGGCCACGTCGTCCTCCGGCTTGATGAGCGGGCGCAGCCCGGCCCACGTCGCCAGCACGTCGTCGGGCGTCAGCTTCGCGTCGGGGAAGTAGCCGTTGGCGAGCGCGAGGAGATAGCGCGTGTCCTCGGCGTCGCAGGCCACCTCCTCGGGGCGCGCGTCGTAGAAGGTGTCGGTGGTGCCGATCACCGTGCGGTCGCCCCAGGGGATGGCGAAGACGACGCGCTTCTTCTCCTTCATGACGACGGCGTGGCGCACCTCGAGGCGCGCGGCGTCGACGATGAGGTGAACGCCTTTCGAAGTAGACAGAATTGGCTTGTCGTCCGACATCCGGCGGATGTCGTCGCACCAGGGGCCGGTGGCGTTGATGACCACCTTGCCGCGCACGCGCACCGGCGCGGCGTCGGCGCCGGCCAGCTCGTCGCGCACCTCGACGCCGGTGCAGCGCTCGCCGTCGAAGACGAGGCGCACCGCGCGCGTGTAGTTGACGATGGTGGCCCCGAGAGCGCGCGCGTCGATGACGTTCTCGACGGTGAGGCGCGCGTCGTCGGTCATGCAGTCGTAGTAGAGGATGCCGCCCTCGAGGTCGTCGCGCTTGAGCGCCGGCTCGAGCTTGGCGACGCGCCCGGCGCGCACCGTGCGGTGGAGCTTGGGCGAGCTGAACTTCGAGAGCGCGTCGTAGATCCAGAGGCCGACGTCGAGCACGAAGAGCCCGGGCCTGTCGCGCTTGTAGCAGGGGACCAGGAACTCGAGCGGCCGCACGAGGTGGGGCGCCACCCGCATGAGCAGCGCGCGCTCGTTGGTCCCCTCGAAGACGAGGCGCAGCTTGCCGTGCTCGAGGTAGCGCAGGCCGCCGTGCACCAGCTTCGACGACTTCGACGAGGTGCCCGACGCGAAGTCGGTCTTCTCGACGAGCGCGACCTTGAGCCCGCGCAGCACCGCGTCGCGCGCGATGCCGGTCCCGGTGATGCCGCCGCCGATGACGACGACGTCGAACTCCTCCCGCTCGAGCGCGCGGAAGGAGTCGGCTCGCGTCGCCAGCGCCGACGAGGTCGTCATCGCCGAGGTCGTCATCGCTCCGCGATCACTCGGTGGCGACGCCCGGCTTCAGGCGGATGAAGAGCTCCTCGAGCTGCGCGTCGGAGACGGCGGTCGGCGCGTCGGTCATCGGGTCGGTCCCCTTCTGCGTCTTGGGGAACGCGATCACGTCGCGCAGCGACTCGGCGTTGCACAGGAGCATCGCCAGGCGGTCGAGGCCAAAGGCCATGCCGCCGTGCGGGGGCGGGCCGTACTTGAAGGCGTCGAGCAAGAAGCCGAACTTGGCGCGGAAGTCGTCCTCGGTGAGGCCGAGCGCGGCGAACACGGCCGCCTGCACCTCGCGCTGATAGATGCGCAAGCTGCCGCCGGCGATCTCGTTGCCGTTCAGCACGAGGTCGTAGGCGCGCGCCTTCACGCGGCCGAGGTCGTCGCGATTTTCGCTGGACAACAACGGCACGTCCTCGGGGCGCGGCGCCGTGAAGGGGTGGTGCGCGGCGACGTAGCGCTTCTCCTCCTCGACGTGCTCGAACATCGGGAACTGCGTCACCCAGAGGAACTTCCAGGAATTCTTGTCAATCAGCCCGAGCTTGTTGCCGAGGTGCAGGCGCAGCCCGCCGAGGACGGCGTTGACGAGCTTGGGCCGCCCGAACTGGAAGAAGATGTAGTCGCCCGGGGTGGCACCGACGGCGGCGTTGACCGCGGCGCGCGCCTCGTCGGTGATGTTCTTGGCGAGCGGGCTCTGCGTCCAGTCGAGCTTGTCGCCCACCTTGCAGCGCGCGAGGCCGCGCGCGCCGAAGCCCTTCACGAACTCCTCGAGCTTGTCGGCCTCGGTGCGCGAGAGCTGCCCGGCGTCCTTCGCCGGCACGCGCAGCGCCTTCACGATGCCCTTCGCCTCGAGCGCCTGGGCGAAGAGCGGCACGCCGCCGCCGCCGAGCTGCGACAGCGTCGACGTCAGATCACACAGCTCGAGGCCGAAGCGGAGGTCCGGCTTGTCGACGCCGTACTTGCCCATCGCCTCCTCGTACGAGAGGCGCATGAAGGGGCGCGGCAGCTCGACGTCGAGCACGTCCTTCCAGATGCGCGCGACCAGCCCCTCCATCAGCGCGTAGATGTCGTCCTCGACGACGAACGACATCTCGATGTCGATCTGCGTGAACTCCGGCTGGCGATCGAGGCGCAGGTCCTCGTCGCGGAAGCAGCGCACGATCTGGAAGTAGCGGTCGAAGCCCGCCACCATGAAGAGCTGCTTGAAGATCTGCGGCGACTCGGCGAGCGCGTAGAAGCTGCCCGGGTTGAGCCGCGACGGCACGAGGAAGTTGCGCGCGCCGCCCGGCGTGTACTTCACCATGAACGGCGTCTCGAGCTCGACGAAGCCGTTGTTGTGGAAGTAGTCGCGCGTCGCCCGATAGAGCTGGCTGCGGACCAGGAAGTTTTTCTGTAAAGCAGGACGACGGAGGTCGAGGTAGCGGTACTTGAGGCGAACCGGCTCGCCCGCCTCGGTGTCGTCGGTGATCTGGAAGGGCGGCGTCTCGGCGCGCGAGAAGATGGTGAGCTCGACGCCCTCGATCTCGATCTCCCCCGTCGGGATCTTGGGGTTGGTGTTGTCGCCGCGCGAGATCACGCGGCCGGCGACGCCGATGCAGAACTCCGAGCGCAGCTCGTCGGCGAGCGCGTGCGCCTCGGTGGCGATGTCGGGGCCGAAGACCACCTGCGTGACGCCGGTGCGATCGCGGAGATCGATGAACACGCGGCCGCCGAGGTCGCGGCGCGTGGCCACCCACCCCATGAGGACGACGTTCTGTCCGACGTGCGCGGCGCGGAGCTCGCCGCAGGTGTGAGAGCGCTTCTTCTCGATGAGGAACTGAGCCGACGACGAAGACATGATCGCGGGCATGATACCGTGCGCGACCCGAGCGTCAATGTGGGTTTACACGGCGCGTCGAAGCCTTCGCAGATCCCCGTGTAGACGAGAGACCTTTCACTTTGACGATGGTCGCGCGGACCGGGTACCGTGAACCCCCGGCATGCAGATCGAGCTCTCGATCTGCCCCGTCTGTGGGGGGCGATTCAATCCGCTGCGCGCGCGTGCGACGTTGGTCACGCAGGGGCGCGTGCGGGCCTTTTGCTCCACCGCGTGCAAGGAGCGAGCGCTCCTACCCAGCGACGAGGAGAGCGAGGACGCGGCGGCCGCCGAGCGGCTGGCCGAGGCGGACCGGGCGCTGACCGCGGCGCGGCTGCAGGCGGCGGCTGCGGCGCGGGCGCGGAGGGCGCGGCGACGGGGGCTGGCGATCGCGGGCGTCGGCGCGGCGGTGCTCGCCGTGGTGGGCGTGGTCTCGCTGCGCGGCAGGGCGAAGGCGCCGGCGGCGGTGTCGCTCGGCGGCGCGGCGGCCTCGGCGGCGAAGCTCCCCGAGCCCAAGGTGCCCGAGACGATCGCGCGCGACCCGCTGGCGCTGCTCGCCGCCGTCGACGACGACGGGGCGCCCGACGTCTGGGTCCACCCGCTGCCCGGGTACCGACGGCAGCTCCCGGTGCGCGGCTCGCGGCGCTTCGGCGCCGGTCGCGAGGGGATGCGCCCCGAGGAGTGCGGCGGCGGCCACTGCGGCGTCGACCTCGGCGTCGAGAAGGGCGAGACGGTGATGGCGTCGCACGACGGCGTCGTCGAGCGCGTGGTGCGCGACCCCGAGTTCGGCGGGCGGCGCGGCAACGAGGGGCGCTTCATCCGCATCAACCACAAGGGCGGCAGCGTCGTGACCTCGTACATGCACCTCGACGGGGTGCGCGAGGATCTGAAGCCGGGCGTGCCGGTGAAGGCGGGCGAGCCCATCGGCACCGTCGGCGCGACCGGCGTCCACGCGTCGGGGCCGCACCTGCACTTCGCGGTCAGCGTCCGTCAGGGCGCCGAGGCGAGCGAGCTGTTCATCGATCCCGAGCCGCTCCTCCGGCTGTGGCCGACGCGCAAGGAGCCGCTGGCGACGAAGCACGCGATGGAGCTCCCGCCGCCGCGCCACCCTCGCACCGCCGCGGTGAGCCCGTCGGCGATCGGCGACGGAGTGGGCGCGGGCGCCGCGTCGCCGGAACCGGCTTCGACTTCGACCGACGAGTAGTGCTAGACATCACGGAGCCATGCGCATCGCGCACTTCTCCGACGTCCACGCGCTGCCCCCGTCGGTGCTCCGGGGCACGCGCCCCTGGCACTGGCTGTCGAAGCGCTTCGCCGGCTACGTGAACCTCCGCCTCAACCGTCGCGAGAAGCACCCGGTGCGGCTGTTCGAGGCGATGGTCGAGGACCTCAACCGCGCGGCCGTCGATCACGTCGTCGTCACCGGCGACCTCACGAACCTGTCGCTCCCGTCGGAGATGCAGATGGCGCGCGCGATCCTCGATCGCCTCGCGCTCGGCCCCGCGGGGGTCACCGTCGTGCCGGGGAACCACGACGTCTACACGCTGGACGCGCTCGCCTCGCGCCGCTTCGAGCGCGCGATGCGCCCCTACCTCGAGAGCGACGACCCGAGCCGCGAGGGGTTCCCGCTCGTGCGCCGTCGCGGCGAGGTGGCGGTGATCGGCGTCTCGACGGCGCGCCCGTCGCCGGTGCCGTTCGCCGATGGGGCGATCGGCCGCCGCCAGCTGCGCGCGCTCGAGGAGGCGCTCGAGGCCGCGCGCGGCGCCTTCCGCGTGCTCGCGCTCCACCACCCGCCGGTCACCAACCGCGCGTCGATCCTCCGCGGCCTGCGCGATCGCGACGCGCTCCAGGCCGTGCTCCGTCGCGTCGGCGCCGAACTCATCCTCCACGGCCACGAGCACCGCGACCTGCGCACCACCGTCGAGGGCCCGTCGGGGCCCATCCCGGTCATCGGTGTCGGCTCGGGGACGTACAACGATCACCGCGAGGAGCGGCGCGCGCGTTACAACGTGTACGAGATCGAAGCGGGGCGGCTCGTCTCCGTCGAGACGCGCGTCCACACGGGCGACGGCTTCTCGCCCGCGCGCTGACGAAGCTAGTTCTCGAAGGTCCAGCCCTTGCTCGTGCAGACGGCGCGCTTGAAGTCGCGCGAGCACACGAGCGTCTGACCGCGGTTGCCGTCTCCGCAGGGGCGGAAGTCGCCGCCGTCGCAGACCTGGACGTCGTCGCCGGCGCCGGTCACCGCGCAGACGTTCTGCCCGTTGCAGATGGAGCCACAGGCCCCGAGACCGACGGCGAGGGCGAGGGCGGACGCAGCGAGCGCCAGGCGGATCCGAGAAGCCAATATCGCGATCATCACCGCCGGAAGTAGCAGAACGCTCGGGGCGGGCGCAAGCCACCGCCTGCGTGGCACATGCGATGCTTGAAGGAAAGGTGAGTGCGCACCCGGCAACCCACCTCTCCCGGCTTCACGATCGGCGTCGCCGCCGCCTACGGGCTCGGCGAAGACTGGCACGCGCAGGCCATCGCGCGCGCCGCCGAGCGCATCGGGGTCGTGCGGGTGATCGCGCCGGAGGATTTGGCGGTGACCACCGCCGTCGACGGGCGGCCGCGCGTGATGGTGGGCGCCCTCGACGCGCGCGCGCTCGACGTGCTGCTGATGGCGCGGGCGCTCGGCGACCGGGGGGACGCCGACGTGCAGCTCACGATGTACCGCGCCGTCGAGGACGCGGGCGTCCCGCTGGTGAACTCGGTCGCGCCGCTGCTCGACGCGATCGACAAGCTGCACACGTCGCTGACGCTGGTCGCGCGCGGGATCGCGACGCCGCCGTTCGCGGTGGCGCAGTCGCGCGCCGACGCGGTGCGGGCGCTCGTGGCGCTCGGCGAGGTGGTGGGCAAGCCCATCTTCGGGTCGCTCGGCGTCGGCGTCGAGCGGCTCTCGGCGCGCTCGGCGGCCGATCGCGCCCGCGTGGCGACGCTCGTCGACGAGCGGGGCGCGCTCTACCTCCAGGCGTACGTGCGCGCGCGGCGCGAGGTGCGCGCCATCGTCGTCGGGCAGGAGGTGGTCGCGGCGGTCGCGCGGCGGTCACGCCCCGACGACTTTCGCGCCAACGCGCACCAGGGCGGCGAGGCGCGCGCGACGACGCCGACGGCGGCCGAGGCCGAGGTGGCGATCGCGGCGACGCGCGCGCTCGGGCTGGTCTACGCGGGGATCGATCTGGTCGTCGGTGAGGACACCGAGCGGCCGCTGGTGCTGGAGGTCAACGGCGCGCCGAGCTTCCGCGTGCTCGGCGACGTGACCGGCCGCGACGTGGCGGCCGCGATCGTCGGACACGCCGTTTCACGAACACGCAACGAGAGGAGAAGAGGACAGGACCATGGCGGATGACACGAAGAAGCCGAGTGGCGGGGGCATGACGGTGCGCGAGGCCGGCCGGAAGGGCGGTCAGAAGGTTCGCGATCAACGGGGCCACTCGTTCTATGAGGAGATCGGGCGCAAGGGCGGGCAGACCGTCCGCAACACGCGCGGGCACGAGTTCTACGAGGAGATCGGCCACAAGGGCGGTCAACGCGTGAAGGAGCTCATCGAGGCGGGGAAGCGGCGCGCCGAGGAGGAGGAGGGCACCAAGCGCACCTCGTCGGCGCCCACCGACCGCGACACCGACAAACGCGAAGGGTAGCTTCGGCGGTTAGTTATTGCTTGACGACTTCTCGGCCTTCTCGGCGGCCTTCTCGGCCTCGAAGAGGTCGCGGAGGCGGGCGAGCGGCTCCTCGAGATCGTCCGCGAGAGGGCGGGGCACCATGCCCTCCTCGCGGGCGGGCCCGAGGAGATCGAGGAGCTTCCCGGCGGTGGCGCGCAGCGCGGCGCGCCGGCGGCGCTCCTCCTCGCCGTCGTCGACGGGGAAGACCACCGTGCGGTAGGCGCGCGCGAGCGCGGAGGCGGGGGCCGCCTCGTCGAGGACGCGGGTGCGGATCTCCTCCATCGTGTCGGCCGGGGCGAGCTGCTCCTCCTCGGCGCGGCGCCAGAAGTCGACCGCCTGATAGCTCGGGATCGGCGCGGTGCGCCCGTCGCGGGCCAGGACGTCGGGCGCCTTCTTGCGGAGGAACGCGAACGACCCGGTCAGCTTGGCGACGGTGTCGGGCTTCAGGTGGAGCTCGCGGCGGCAGTAGTCCTCGAAGCTCTGGAAGCCCCAGGCCTTGAAGCGCTCGCGACGGCGCTCCTCGGTGAGCGCCTCGGCGAGCTCGTACCAGCCGGCCTTGAAGCGACGGGCGCGCGCGATCATCTCGGCGCGTTCGGGATCTTCGGCGTGGAGCTGCTCGGCGCGCTCGAGTGTGCGCACCGATTCGGTCTTCCCCATGGCAGTGATATACCGCACTCCTTGGTCTGCCGACCGGTCGAGTAGACACCGAGGGGGCGCTCCCTCATACTCGATGGGCCATGGAGCGAGCGGGCCCCGCCGCACAGCGGCTGGTCTGTCCAGCCTGCAACACCCGATACGAGCACGGGCAGTTCTGCGCCAAAGACGGAACGCCCCTCGTGCGCGACGCCGCTGCGTCGAAGGCCGACCTCGTCGGTCAGGTGCTCGCGGACCGCTATCGCATCCAGCGCCTCCTCGGCGAGGGCGGGATGGGCCAGGTCTACGAGGCCCACCACGTCAACATCAACAAGCGCTTCGCCATCAAGCTGCTGCGCCCCGAGATCGTCTCGAACCCCGAGGCGGTGGCGCGCTTCCGTCAGGAGGCCTGGTCGGCGTCGTCGATCGGCCACGAGAACATCGTCGAGATCGACGACTTCGCCACGCTGCCCGACGGGTCGGTCTACCTGGCGATGGAGTTCCTCCAGGGGCGCGCGCTCGCCGAGCGCATGCGCGAGGAGGCGCCCATCGAGGTCGCCGAGGCGCTCGACATCTTCATCCAGGTCGCGCACGGCCTCGCCGCCGCCCACGGCAAGGGGATCGTTCACCGCGACATGAAGCCGGAGAACATCTTCCTCGCCGAGAAGCACGGCCGGACGGTGGCCAAGATCCTCGACTTCGGCATCGCCAAGGTCTCCGGTGGCGAGGCGCAGTCTCTGACGAGGACCGGCGCGATCTTCGGGACGCCGCACTACATGTCGCCGGAGCAGGCGATCGGGAACCCGCTCGATCACCGCTCGGACATCTACAGCGTCGGCGTCATCATGTACGAGGTCTTCACCGGGCGGGTCCCCTTCGAGGCCGAGAGCTTCATGGGGATCCTCACCAAGCACATCACGTCGCAGCCGAAGCCGCCGCGCGAGGCGGCGCCCGACCGCAACATCGCCCCCGAGGTGGAGGCGGTGATCATGCGCGCGATGGCCAAGGAGCCGTCGAACCGCTATCAGACGATGGAGGCGCTCGCGCACGACCTCGTCGAGGTGGCGCAGGTGCTGGCGCCGCAGCTGCTCACGCCGTCGGGGTCGCGGCCGATCGCGCCGCCGCGCTCGTCGCTCAGGCAGACGCCGAACCCCAGCGCGCCCATCTCGGTGCCGTCGGTGCCGGCGGCGAAGGCGCCGTCGCAGCCGATGGCCGTCCCGACGCCGACGCCGACGCCGACGCCGACTCCGCCGGAGTCTCCGGCGGCGAAGCCCGCGGGGACGACGCCGTCGTCGGGGTGGACCGCGTTCGGCGCGACGCTCGAGGCCTCGCGGCAGAAGTCGCAGCCGCACCCGGCCGTCGAGGCCGCGGCGACGGGCGGATCGCAGCCGATGGCCGCCGTCAGCGCGCCCGACACGATCGCCGATCCGTCGGCGCCGTCGATCATCGAGCCCGCGCCGGTGCCGCCGGTGACGAGCGGGGCGGGGGTGAAGATCGCCATCGCCGTCGGCGCGCTGATCGTCCTCGGTGGCGGCGCGGCGGCCTTCTTCCTGGTGCCGAAGACGAAGACGCCGCCCGTCGTGGTGCAGCCGAAGCAGGTCGATCCCACGCCGGCGAAGGATCCGACCCCGGTCACGCCGCCGACGACGGCGCCGACGACGCCGCCCGAGGCGAAGCCGGCCTCGGCGCAGCACCTGGTGCTCGTCGACTCCGAGCCGCCGGGCGCGAGCATCGTGCGCGACGGCGCCATCCTCGGCGAGACGCCGGAGACGGTCCCCGTCGAGGGCGCGCCCATCGCGGTGGTGCTCAAGAAGGAGGGCTACGTCGACGAGCCGGTGATCGTCGATCCGGCGAAGGGGCGCAAGCTGCTGGTGCGCCTCGAGAAGCTGAAGAAGGACAGCGTCAAGCCCACGCCGCCACCGTCGGGGAAGCACCACGGCAAGCTCCCGGCGCCGCCGCCGGCGACGCCCGATCCGCCGGTGGTGCACGCGCCGCCGCCGACGCAGCCGCCGCCGACGCAGCCGCCACCGGTGAAGAAGAAGCCGATCGATCCCTACGAGCGCCTCGACGACGGCCCGCCGAAGGGCAATCGCAAGGGCGAGGTCCTCAACCCGTACTAAGGAGTCGCATGCGCTTGCGTGTCGCGCACGCCCTGACCGCGGTCGCCACCCTGGTGGCGTTCGTCGGTGTCACGTTGATCCCGCGGGGCGCCTCGGCGCAGCAGCCGCCGCCTCCGCCGCCGGCCGCGGCGCCGGCGCAGGACGCCGATCTCGCCGCCGCCAAGCAGCACTTCGAGGCGGGCAAGAATGCCTACAACGCGGGCGACTACCAGACGGCGATCCGCGAGTTCAAGCAGGCCGAGCGGCTGCGCTCGTCGCCGGTCCTCGACTACAACATCGGCCTCGCCAACGAGAAGCTCGGCAAGCGCCGCGTGGCCATCAAGTACTACCGTCGCTATCTCGAGTCGGTGCCGAACGCGGCGAACCGCGCCGAGGTGGAGGCGTCGATCGCCGAGCTCGAGCGCCAGCTCGGGCGTGAGTCCGGCGCGACGGGAGGGACGCCGCCGGCGGGCGCGACCAACCAGCCGCCGCCGCGCCCGACGGTGCAGGAGCAGCCGGGGGACATGCCGCCGCCGGCGACCGCGCAGCCGCAGCCGACGGCGACGGCGAACGGCGATCCCTACGGTGCGCAGGGGCAGCCGATCCAGGTGCCGGCGCCGGCGAAGAAGAAGAGCTACTGGTGGGTGGCGCTCATCGTCGTCGGTGGCGTCGCGCTCCTGACGGCGGTCATCGTCGTCGCCTGGCTCTACTCGACGCCGTCGACGACGTACTACTACGGCTCCGGCCTCCAGCAGCGCACCCCGCCGACCGACACCTCGCAGCGCAGCCCGTCGACGTTCCCCCTGTTTACGTTTTGACCGTGGAACCCTGAGAGGGTTCCACACCTCCCGCTCCGCGGACCGGCAAAGCCGGCTCCGCTCCGCGACGGAGTCTCTATTGCGCACAGCGCGAAAGGCGGATAAGACCTCTGCGCTCGCAGAGGAGGGTCCATGCGTCGTCTGTTCGGTCTGGCTGTCGCGTTCGCGTTGGTAGGGGGGTGCGTCGAGCAGTCGCCCGACGCGCCGTCGGAGGACGACATCCGCGCGGCCAAGGAGCACATTCTCTCGACGGCTCCGACGCCGAAGTACGCCGTCAACGCCGACCTCGAGGACAAGCTCACCTACCTCGGCCTCGACGTCGACGTCGACACGGTCACCCCCGGCAAGGCCTTCACGCTGACGCACTACTGGAAGGTCAACAAGGCCGTCGGTGACGACTGGAAGATCTTCATCCACCTCGAGGTGCCGGACTCGAAGAAGAGCCACCTCAACGCCGACCACACGCCCGTCGGCGGCAAGTACCCGGTGTCGTACTGGAAGCCGGGCGAGATCATCCGCGACATCCACCGCGTCAGCGTCCCGCAGAACTGGCCGGCCCAGACCGTCGAGATCTACGTCGGCGCGTGGAAGGGGCCGCTGCGCCTCAAGGTCACGAAGGGGCCGAAGGACAGCGAGAACCGCGTCCTCGCGGTGAAGCTCCCGACGACGCCGCCGAAGGAGGTCGAGCGCAAGAAGATCGTCGCCAAGAAGGTGAAGAACGGCGCGATCAAGATCGACGGCAAGCTCGACGAGAAGGACTGGAAGGACGCGCCCTCGACGGGCGTCTTCGTGCGCACGATGGACGGGCTGCCGACGGACCAGAAGACCGAGGCCAAGCTCCTCTGGGACGACAAGAACCTCTACGTCGCCTTCGAGTGCGAGGACCGCGACGTGTGGTCGACGATGGACAAGCGCGACGACAAGCTGTGGCAGCAGGAGGCGGTCGAGATCTTCATCGACGCCGACGGCGACGGGAAGACCTACGTCGAGCTGCAGGCGAACCCGCGCGGCGCGATCTTCGACTCGTGGCTGCCGACCTACCGCGGCAACCAGAATGATTGGAACTCCAACGTGAAGGTCGGCGTGAAGGTCGACGGCACGCTCGACAAGCGCGACGACACCGACAAGGGCTGGGTGGTCGAGTTCGCCATCCCGCTCGAGGACGTGAAGGGGCGCGAGAAGGAGATGAAGAACGTGCCGCCCAAGGTCGGGACGGAGTGGCGCGTGAACTTCTTCCGCCTCGATCAGCCGTCGGGCAAGACCCAGGTGGGCACCGCCTGGTCGCCGCCGCTCGTCGGGGACTTCCACGCGCTCGACAAGTTCGGCGTGCTGGTCTTCGGCGACGACAAGGGCAACGCGCCCAACGTCGCCGTCGAGCAGCCGAAGGACAAGGCGGCGCCCGCCGCGCCCGCCGCGCCCGCGGGCGACAAGAAGGGCCCCGAGGTGAAGAAGGCCGCTCTCGAGGGCGACCCGACGCAGAAGATGGCGCCGAAGCAGCCCGACGTTCGCCTGAGCCCTGGGGCGCTCCCCGCGCAGTAGCCCGTCCCCGTGGACGAGATCCTCGAGGTCCTTCTCCACCCGGCGCAGTGGAGCCAGGTGGAGAGCCTCTCCTCGCATCAACGCGTCATCCTCTCGATCATCGTCCTCGCGCTCACCGCGGTGGTCGCGCTCATCGCGGGCGCGGCCGGCGCGCGCTGGGCGCGGCGGCGCGCGGCGTCGGCGACCACCGAGGCCGCGGCCGTCGACGGGCGCCGCTTCGACGAGCGGGCGCGGCGCCTCGGCCGCAGCTTCGTGTGGCTGGTGCTCTCCGTCGGCGCCTACCTGGCGATCGACGCGGCGCCGCTGCACGACCGGCTGCAGGCGGTGCTCGGCAGCTTCGCCTTCATCATCGGGGCGCTCTCGCTGGCCGGGCTGACCATCCACGTCACCACGCTGCTCGTCAGCCTGTGGATGACGCGCGTCCCCGGCGAGGAGCGCCGCCACATCGAGCGCGACTACGTCCCGCTCCTCCAGAAGCTCCTGGTGCTGGCGGTGGGGATGATCCTCGTCGTCGCCGTCGCCAAGCACTTCGGCAAGGACGTCTCGTCGCTGATCGCCGCGCTCGGCGTCGGCTCGCTGGCCATCGGCCTCGCGGCCCAGCAGACGCTGGGGAACATGATCGCCGGCTTCGTGCTGCTGGTCGATCGCCCCTTCCGGCCCGGCGACAAGATCAAGCTGGCGACGGGGGAGGTCGGCGAGGTGCTCGACGTCGGCGTGCGCTCGACGCGGATTATTTTGCTCGACAAGAATCTGCTCATCGTGCCGAACACCGAGCTCGCCAACTCGCGCGTGGTGAACCTCTCGGCGCCGTCGGCGGCCGGCGAGGTGAAGGTGCTGCTCGCGCACGACGCCGACGTCGAGCGGGCGCTGGCGCTGGCGCTGGAGGCGGTGCGCGGCGACGACAAGGTGCTCTCCGAGCCGGCGCCGGGCGCGCGCGTGGGCGCGATGAGCGACGCGGGCATCGAGGTGATCGTGTCGTTCTGCGTGGCGTCGGTGGGGGAGCTGCAGGCGGCGGACGATCGGGTGCGGCGTCGGCTGCTGGCGGCGCTGCGCGGCGCGGGCGTCGCGCTCGCCCGCCGGATTGCCGTCTAGCAGGAACTACAGGTCGTCGCAGGGCGTGCCGAGCTTCTCGCCGGTGTAGACGCCGAGCTCGTTGTAGATGACCTGCACGTTGTCGTCGATGGGCAGGAAGATCAGCTTCACCTGCTTCTTGCCCTGCATCCAGACGGTCTCGCTCTTGCCGAGGACCAGGCGGAGCTCGCCCTTCTTGGTCGCGAAGATGTCGCCGCCCGAGTCGGAGACGACGTTGGTCATCTGCTGCAGCTTCATGCCGCCCTTCGGCCCGGCGAAGAGGCGGAAGTTCTTGTTCTCCTCGGGCTCGCGCTGCTTGTCGACGTAGTAGTAGTTGCCGATGTTGTCGCGCGCGAGGGCGTAGGCGCGGCGGTTCCAGCGCGCCTTCATGAATTTCGCGCTAGACAGAATCGACTTCTCCTCGTCGGCGGCGACCGGCTTGAACTCGGTCTTCCGCGGGCCGCAGGTCTGGTGGTACTTGCCGTTGCGGAACTCGAAGTCGGCCTCGGCGCGGCTCTTCACGCGCGGCTCCCAGAGGATGCGGTCGAAGGACTCGGTGCCCGCCGAGCCGCCGCCGGTCACGCGCTGCGCCCACATCGTCTTGCCGTCGCCGTAGTAGAGGTGCTCGAAGGCGCTCGAGCCGAACGGGATCAGCGCCACGTAGTGACCCTTGCCGTCGGAGAGGACCTTCAGCTTGTCCTTCACGTCGGCGGGGACCTCGAGGGGCTGACCGGCGGGGGGCGCGGACGCGGGGGTCTCCGCGCGCGCGGCGGAGAGCGGGAGCACGGCGACGAGGGCGAGCAGGCCGATTCGCATGCGCCGCAGTATAGTACTCAGGGATGAGCCAACCAAACGGGGCCGAGATCGGGGTCGGCGCGGTCATCGCCGACACCTACGAGGTGACGCACCTCCTCGGGCAGGGCGGGATGGGAGCGGTCTGGGCGGCGGCGCACCGACGGCTCCCGGGGAAGCGCGTCGCGGTGAAGGTGCTGCTCAACGCGTCGACGGAGGGCGACGCGCTGGCGCGCTTCCGGCGCGAGGCGGAGATCGCGTCGCGGCTCGGGCACCCGAACATCGTCGAGGTGATCGACTTTCACACGACGCCGGGCGGGACGCCCTACATGGTGCTCGAGCTCCTCGAGGGGGAGAGCCTGTCGAAGCGCCTCAAGCGCGGGCCGATGACGCTCGACGAGGCGATGGACGTCGTGCGGCAGGTGGGGTCGGCGCTCCAGGCGGCGCACCGCGAGGGGGTGGTGCACCGCGATTTGAAGCCAGACAATATTTTCCTCTGCCCGACGGACGCGGGCGGCGTGGTGACGACGCGCGTGAAGGTGCTCGACTTCGGCATCTCGAAGATCCGCGGGTCGCAGACGGTGCAGACGCAGGAGTCGGCGCTGCTCGGGACGCCGCAGTACATGTCGCCGGAGCAGGCGTTCGGGAAGAACAAGACGATCGATCAGCGGACCGACATCTTCGCGCTCGGCGCGATCGTGTACGAGATGCTGACGGGGACGGCGGCGTTTCAGGGCGAGACGCTGGCGCAGGTGATCCTGGCCATCGTCCACGAGGAGCCGCCGTCGCTGAAGGGGCGCGCGGGGATCCCCGAGCACGTCGCGCGCGCGGTCGATCGCGCGCTGTCGAAGGAGCCGGCGGGGCGGCCGGAGGATGTGGCGACGTTCGTGGCGGAGCTGACGGGGCGGCCGATGCAGACGCTCGATCGGCGGCCGATCCCGAGCGGGGTGCAGCGCGCGTGGGCGGAGACGCAGGCGGCGGGGGGAGCGGGCGTCGACGTGAACGCGGCGACGGTGGCGCCGGGGGCTGCGGGTGGTGGTGGTGCGGTGGGGCCGGGGTCGCTGGCGACGCTGCCGCGCGGAGAGGCGGCGGTGGCGCCGACGGAGGCGGTGGGGGCGCCGGTGGCGGGGGGCGGCGGTGGCGGGAAGATGGGGATCATCGCCGGGGTCGTCGGTGCGGTGCTCGCGCTCGGGGGCGTGGGGGTGTTCTTCGTGATGCGCGGGGAGAAGCGGGGGCAGGAGACGCCGCCGGTGGTGGCGGTGATTGACAAGAAATCGGCGGCGGTGGCGGTGGAGAAGCCGGTCGAGAAGCCGGTCGAGAAGCCGGTGGTGCCGGCGACGACGGAGGCGGCGCCGACGGTGGCTTCGGGCACGGGAGCGGGAGCGGACTCGGAGGCGGTGAAGCCGAAGGAGGCGCCGAAGGGGGATGCGCCGAAGGGGGAGGCGCCGAAGAAGGTGGCGCATGAGACGCTGCCGCCGTCGGTGGCGGCGGATCTCGCGGCGGCGGAGGAGGCGCTCAAGCGCGGCGACGCCGACGGCGCGATCCACCTCGCGCGCAAGTCGCTCACCGAGCACAAGACCGCGCAGGCCTCGGCGCTCATCGCCCGCGCCTACTGCCGCCAGGGGGACATCGGCAACGCCAACGCCAACCTGCGCGCCGTCGGGCGCGGCGCGCTCCGCGACGCAGTCGTGAAGGACTGCAAGAAGTACGACGTCCACATTCAGTGATCCGCGCGCTCGCCGCCTCGCTGGTCGTCGTCTCCGCCGTCGCGAACGCCGCGCCGGCGCCGCGCTACAACGCGCCGCTGCCGTCGACCACGCCGCGCCATCCGCTGGCCGCGCGCGTCGAGGCGCTCGTCGCGCAGGTGGCCCGCGAGGAGCGCCGCGAGCCGCCCCGCCCCGACCCGCGCCTCTCGGAGGCGGCGCTGACCATCCTCGAGCACCTCCCCGGCGATGGGCGCCCCTCGAACGAGCTGGTCGCCTCGGCGCTGTGGCTGCACGGCCTCGTCGAGCCGCCGCCCCACCTCATCGTCGCCACCATCCCCGACTTCGCGCCGTCGACGCCGACGCGCGCCTTCGCCGCCGAGGAGGAGGCGCTGGTGCGCGAGCTGCGCGCCCAGCTCCCGACCGCGCTGCGCGACGGGCGCTACCGCCGCGTCGGCGTCGCCCTCGGCCCGCGCGGCAACGACGCCTGGGTGATTATCGCTTTACAGGAAAGCGGCGTCGAGCTCGAGCCGATCCCGCGCGCGCTGCCGAACGGCGGCCCGACTCCGCTCGTCGGGCGCCTGGTGCCGCCGTTCGAGCGCCCCGAGGGCTTCGTCACCGCCCCCGACGGCAAGGTGAGCCGCCTCTCGCTGGGGAGCGACGCGCGCCGCATCGCCGGCACCTTCCACTGCGGCCCCGCGCGCGGCCGCTACCAGGTGGAGCTCACCGGCGACGATCGCTTCGGCCCGTCGGTGCTCGCCAACTTCCCCATCTACTGCGGCCGCGAGGCGCCCACCACCGTCGAGGCCGCGCCCACCCGCGCCGAGGATCGCCCGCCGACGTCGGTCGCCGCTGCCGAGGCGGAGATCGCGCGGCTGGTGAACGCCGACCGCGCGCGCGCCGGGCTGCCGCCGCTCACCGTCGACGCCAACCTCGCCGCGGTGGCGCGCGCGCACGCCGAGGACATGCGCGACCACCACTTCGTCGGGCACGTCTCGCCGACGACGGGGAGCGCGGCCGATCGCCTCCGCAAGGTGGGCATCGTCGCGCAGCTCACGCTCGAGAACGTCGCCCGCGCCTTCTCGGCGGGCGAGGCCGAGCGCGGCCTCATGGAGAGCCCCGGCCATCGCGGCAACATCCTCCACAAGGACGCGGCGCGCCTCGGCGTCGGGGTCGCGCTGGCGGACGCCGTCGGTGGCGGCAAGGAGCTGTTCGTGACGCAGCTCTTCACGCGGCCGATGGACCGGGTCGACGCCGCCAGCGACGCCGAGGTGCGACGGCGCATCGACGGGGCGCGCGCCGGCAAGCGCCTCGGGCCGCTCGCGCGCGACGCGACGCTGGAGGCGATCGCGCGGGCGGCGGCGGAGGCGCTGTCGCGCGGCGCCGGACAGCGCGACGTCGAGGCGCTCATCGGGCGCGAGCTCGGGCGCACGGGCGCGACGCGCGGGCAGGCGGTCTCGAGCGTGGTCGCCAGCGCGACGTCGATCGCGCAGCTCGCCTCGGCGGTCTCCCAGCCGGCGACGCAGCCGCGCGTCGCGCGCGCCGGGCTGGCGCTGGCCCAGGGCATCCGCACCGACGGGGCGCCCGCGCTCTACCTGGTCTGCCTGTTCGGCTCGCCGCCGTAGGGTGTGACGCGCGCCACAGCGACGGGAAGAAAGTGGCGCCGTCGATCGTAAGTTGCTGATGCGGGGCCGTGTCCCGTTATGCGAAACTCGACTCGAGAGGAGTCCTGTACATGCCTGGTCAGGGTCAGTTCGTCGTCACCCGCAACGGCCGCGATTCCTTCATGTCCGAGGAGGAGCTCAAGAAGCTCGCCTCGCGCGGGCAGCTCGCCCCCGGCGACCTCGTCTATCACCCGGTGCTCGGGCGCTGGCTCTACGCGCGCGAGGTCGAGGAGGTGAAGGCCGAGCTCGCCAAGGCGGCGACGCTCGGGATGGCGACGGAGCTGCCGCAGGCGATGGAGGTCAACGGCGAGGCCATCGCCGGCTTCGTCCTCGGCATCCTCGGGCACCTGCCGCTCGTCGGGCTCATCTGCTGCGTGCTCGGCATCTTCTACTCGTCGCGCGGGATGAAGCGCGCGGCGGTGCTCGGCAACCGCGGCCACGGCCTCGCCGTCGCTGGGATGGTGCTGTCGATCGTCTTCCTGGTGCCCGCGGCCGCCTGCAGCGCCGCGATGGTCGCCGGCATGCTCAGCTGACCGAGCCCTGCTGCTGCGTCCGCGCAGCACTGCTACGTCCGCGCAGCACCGCCCACGCTCGCCGTCGCACCGCAATCGCCACGTTTGTTGGTGCGATGCGTGCATCGCCGAGCCCCCGATGCCGTCGGGGCTCGTTCGCCAGCTCATCCCCATCCCTCTCGTCGCGCTGGTCGGGTGCGCAGCCTCCCCGACGGCGTGGAGCGTCTCGTTGGGCGAGCTCGACGGGAGCGCGCGCACCGTCGCGCTCGACGCGGAGCGCGAGGTGACGCTCGAGCTGCGCGATCAACGCGACTTCGGCGACGAGCCGGCGCTCTCGCATCGGGCGCGGTTCGTCGACGCGGACGCGCGCGGCGAGCGTGCCGTCGGCGTCGCGGCGTCCACCGTCGACGCGCAGACCTCAGTCAGTGCCAAACAGGGCCGCTCACCGCTCCGGCGAGCCAGCCGGACGGGCGCGCCCTCTTCGGTGACGCGGGTCGAGCTCGTCCCGCTGCTGCCGCTCCCCTCGATGCGCGTCGAGATCGCCAACGCCGGCAGCGAGCCGCTCCGGCTCGACGAGCTCCGCGTCACCGCCCTGCTGTCGGATCACGCGTTCCCGTCGCTGCCGAGAGAGGTCGCGATCGATCGTGCGCTCCGGCGGGCGCTCGAGCGCTTCCCGCAGCTCAGCCGCGTCGAGAACCGCGACAGCCTCGACGCCCTCCGCGCCGCGCTGGCGACGGTCCCTTACGCCGGCGCGCCGATCGTCGTCCCGCCGCGGACGCGGTGGGAAGGGTTCGTCTCGTTCGCGTGGGAGGCTCAGGCCGCCAGCGACGGCCAGGAGCTCACCCGCGCCGAGGCGCTGCGGATCGAGGTGGCGTACCGCGACCAGCGCCGCGTCGTCTCGTTCCCGATCGATCGGCAGCGTCGGTGGGTGCGCTGCCGTGACGGGTCGACGCGGCTCGCGGGCGACTGCCGTCCGGCCTATACGCAGGTCGAGCCGGAGCCGGCGGGCCCCTGCATCCAGGAGACGCGCATCGACGGGCGCATCTTCCTGCGCCAGAGCTGGCTCGGGCTCCAACCGGTGGCCAACAGCGACATCGACGACGCGCTCCTGCGCGACCCCGCGACGCACGCGCTCGCGCGACGGGCGGTGGCGCTTCGCTGGGTCGGCGCGCTCCTCATCGCCGGAGGGATCGGCGGGGCGGTCGCGGCGTCGGTCGCCATCAGCCGCGCCGTCGATCAGGACACCGCGCCGGCGGGGCTGGCGCTGCTCGGGATCTCGTTCGCCGGGCTGGGCGTGGCGCTCGGCTCGACGCGCGTCCACACCCGCGCCGTCGAGCTCTACAACCGGCGCGCGGCCGCCACCGGCGGCTGCGGCGGGTGGTGAGGCGCGAAGATTACGCGATAGACAACAATTGTCGCTCGGCCGCGAGATCGGCGGCGGGGGCCCGCCCGGCGACGAGCACGACCGGCCCGTTCTCGGTCAGGACGATCGGCTCGCCGTCGGCGAGCGCGCCGTGCGGGGCGCCCGCGTCGTGCAGCGTGGCCAGCCCCGCGACGACGATGGCGCGCAGCCGCGGCTCCAGCGCTCCGAGCGCGCGCGGCGCGCCGGCGATCGCCTCGTAGACCACGCGCTCGGTGCCGTCCTCGAGGCGCAGCCAGCCGAGCACGCGCTGCAGGTGCGGCCCGCCGTGGCGCGCGATCGCCCGCAGCCAGCGACGGTGCGCCTGGCCCGCCTCGGTGGCGAAGAAGCCCGGCGGGAAGTCCTCGAGCAGCACCTCGCGCCCGAGCGTGAGGTCGGTGGCGGCGCGCACGATCGAGCGCGGCGTCTCGGCGACGACCCCGGCGATGGCGTAGCGCTGCGCCGGGCCGCTCACCGTCGCTGGCGCGCTCTCCGACGCCGGCTGCTGCGCCGCGGCCGCGCGCGCCTCGGTGAGCTCGAGCGGGACCGCGAGGAGCTCGTTGCGCAGCGCCTCCAGCGTCGGGTGGCGCGCCGCCGGATCCTTCTCCAGCATGCGCAGGAGGACGCCGTCCCACGCGCGGTCGAGCCCCGGCCGCAGCGACGACGGACGCGGCGGCGTCTCGCCGAGGTGCTGGGCGACGAAGTCGGGCCCGGTGAAGGGCAGCCGCCCGACGAGCGCTTGGAACGCCGTCACGCCGAGCGCGTAGAGGTCCGCCTGAAAGCCGATCGGCGCGCCGGTGATCTGCTCGGGCGCCATGTAGGCCAGCGTCCCGATGAACCCGGCCGTCTGCGTCGCGCCGAGATCTTGTAAATGGGCGACGCCGAAGTCGCCCAGCTTGGCCTCGCCCGACGACGAGAAGAAGACGTTGCCCGGCTTGATGTCGCGGTGGACGACGCCGTGCCCGTGCGCCGCCTCGAGCCCGGCGAGGATCTGGAGGAGGAGCTGGCGCACCTGCCCCGGCGTGAGCGGCCCCGGCAGCCGCTCGGCGAGCGTGCCGCCCGCCATGAGCTCCATCGCCAGGAGGCCCTGCTCTTCGTGGAAGGCGACCGTCCCGACGATGTTCGGGTGCTGCAGCGCCGAGACCACGCGCGCCTCGCGCAGGAAGCGCTGGTACCCGACGGCGAGCCGCGCGTCGGCGGGCGCCGAGACGACCTTCACGGCGACGTCGCGCCCGGTCAGCGCGTCGCGCGCGAGGTAGACGCGCCCCATCCCGCCCGAGCCGAGCAGGCGCACGACGGCGTAGCGCCCGCCGAGGCGCCCGCCCGACTGCGCGGCGGTGGCGCGGCGCTCGGCGTCGAGGAAGGCGTCGAGCGGCGGCAGCGACGGGTGGCGGGCGCGGAGCGCGTCGAGCACGCTGGAGGCGCCGTCGCGGAAGCCGAGGAGCGCCAGCTCGACGACGAGCAGGCGGCGGGCGCCGTCGGCGACCTCGAGCAGCGCCTCGCGGGCGGCGCGGCGGGCGGCGCTGGCCTCGGCCTCGGCTTCGGCCTCCTTGGCAGCGACGGCGGCGGCGGCGGCGGGCGAGGCCCCGGCGGCGGCGGCGCGGGCGCGGGCGAGCGCGCTGCGCAGCGCCGAGCTGCGCGCCTCCTCGGGCTTGGTCGGGGCGCGCCCGTCGGTGGGCCTGGCCGGCGGCGCCAGCTGCGCCGCGGCGGTGCGGATGGCGCGCTGGAGGTGGCGCGCCGCCTCCTCGTGCTTGCCGAAGCCGGCCAGGAGCCGCCCGAGCTCGAGGTGCGCGCGCGGCGCCTCGGGGGCGTCGGGCTCCTCGCCGAGGAAGCGCTCGAGCGTCGCCCCCGCCTCGCGCAGCCGCCCGAGCGTCTCCTCGACGCGCGCCGCCTCGAGCGGGAGCTGGGCTTTCTTGTATAGCGTCAATGCCTCGGTGAGCTGCCCGAGCCCCTCGCGCACCGTCGCCGCCTCGCCCCACATGCGGTGGCGCTCGTAGACGTCGGCCGCGCGCGTCAGCTCCGTCGGGGTGCCAGGCGGCCCACCGACGCCGGCGAGCAGCGCCTGTCCGACGCGCGCCGCCGCCACCGGGTCCTTGGCCTCGAGGAGGAAGCGGAGCAGCGCCGGGCGATCGCCGCGCTCCTGCGCCACCTCCGCCGCCTTCGGCCAGTCCCAGAGGCGCTCGTAGAGCTGCTGCGCCTGCTCGAGCTGCCCGAGCCTCCGGAGCTCGGCGGCCGCCTCGGCGTAGTTCCCCTGCTGCAGTAGCTCGTGGACGTCGGCCATGGCGTCGCGGTCCTCGTTGCGCCTCCCTAGCGTAGCGTGTTACTCCGACGGGCGCATCGAGCGAGCGCGCGCCGGAGCGAAGCGAAGGCGTGGCCAAGCGAAGCGGAGCAAACATGAGCGACAGGGTCATCGGCGTCATCGGCGGCAGCGGCCTCTATGAGATGGAGGGGCTGACCAACCTCGAGCGCGTGCGCCTCGACACACCCTTCGGCGCGCCGTCGGACGAGTACATCACCGGCCACCTCGGCGACGCCAAGCTGGTGTTCCTCCCGCGCCACGGCCGCGGCCACCGCATCCTGCCGCACGAGATCAACTTCCGCGCGAACATCCACGGGATGAAGCAGCTCGGCGTCGAGTGGATCCTCTCCGTCTCGGCCGTCGGGTCGATGAAGGAGGAGATCCGCCCCGGCGACATCGTCGTCGTCGATCAGTTCATCGATCGCACGAAGGCGCGCGCCGCCTCGTTCTACGGCGAGGGGGTCGCCGGCCACGTCGCCTTCGCCGACCCCATCTGCCACGCGCTCATGGAGCACGTGCACCTCGCCGCCGTCGGTGCGGGGGCGCGCGTGCACAAGGGCGGGACCTACATCGTCATCGACGGGCCGATGTTCTCGACGCGCGCGGAGTCGAACCTCTACCGCAGCTGGGGCGTCGACGTGATCGGGATGACCAACATCCCCGAGGCCAAGCTCGCCCGCGAGGCGGAGATCTGCTACTCGACCATCGCGCTGGCGACGGACTACGACTGCTGGCACGACAGCCACGAGGACGTCAGCGTCGAGGCGGTGGTCGCGCTCATCAAGCAGAACGTCGCCCTCGCCAAGCGCATCGTGAAGGGCGCCGTCGAGCGCATCCCGGCGGCGCGCGGCTGCGGCTGCGTCGAGGCGTCGAAGCACGCGGTGATGACCGCCCCCGACGCCATCCCCGCCGAGGCGCGCGCGCGGCTCCACGCCATCCTCGGCAAGTACTGGAATCAGCAGTAGACAACAAAGATCAGGCTCAGGCTCAGGAGAACAGATGACCGCTGGCTCGCTCGTCGTGGTTGGCTCGGTCGCCTTCGATACCGTCGAGGCGAGCGGCCAGAAGAGGGACATGCTGCTGGGAGGCTCGGGGTCGTTCTTCGCGACCGCCGCCTCCTACTTCGCGCCCACCAAGCTCGTCGCCGTCGTCGGTGAGGACTTCCCACAGGCGCACCTCGACTTCTTCGGGTCGCGCGGCATCGACACGAGCGGCATCGAGCGCCGCGCCGGCAAGACCTTCCACTGGAGCGGGCGCTACTCGAGCGACCTCACCAGCCGCACCACGCTCGACACGCAGCTCAACGTCTTCGCCGACTTCAAGCCGGTGCTGCCCGAGGCGTGGCGCGGGGCGGAGCTGCTCTTCCTCGGGAACATCCACCCGACGCTGCAGCTCGACGTCCTCGAGCAGGTGAAGAAGCCGCTGCTCGTGGCGATGGACACGATGAACTTCTGGATCTCGGGCGAGCTGGCCGCGCTCAAGCGCGTGCTCGAGCGCATCGATCTCCTGATCATCAACGACGAGGAGGCGCGCCAGCTCTCGGGGGCGCACAACCTTCCGCAGGCGGCGCGGGCCATCCGGGCGATGGGCCCCAAGACGATTATTGTCAAGCGCGGGGACGCCGGGGCGCTCCTGTTCCACGAGGGGGGCGTCTTCGCGGCGCCGGCCTATCCGCTGGAGGCGGTCATCGATCCGACGGGCGCGGGCGACTCGTTCGCCGGCGGCTTCATCGGCTACCTGGCCAAGGCGCGCGACTTCTCGCCCTTCTCGATCCGCCGCGGCATGTACTACGGCAGCGTGATGGCCTCGTTCTGCGTCGAGGACTTTTCGCTGGACAGGATGCGGGCGCTCACCGAGGCGCAGATCGAGGATCGCTACCGCGCGTTCCGCGATCTCACGCACTTCGAAGAGATCCGCATCGCCTAGCGGTCGCGGCCCGTCATGCTGCCGGCGCCCGACGAGGCGGCCTTCCTGCGCGCGCCGGTGGGGCGCTGGATCGTGGTGGGCACCAGCCTGGTCTGGTGCCACTCGCCGACGCTGTGCGGGTCGATCGGGTGGGGCGAGCCGACCGAGGAGGACACGCGCCGGCTGGTGCGCCTCCTCGACGCCTATCGCCTGCTCGCGCCGCAGTTCGACGTGCTCCTCGACGGGAGCGCCATCGAGCGGGTGGGCGGGCCGTCGCTCATGCGGCTGCTCGAGTGGACGCGGGACCACTTCGCCGAGCTGACGCGGCGGATCCGGCGGCGCGTCGGCGTGATCAGCGACGGGATGGCGGCGGTGACGATGGCGGGCATCCAGCCGATCCTCGGCGGGCCGGGCGACGTGACGCTGGTGCGGCAGGCGCGCGAGGGGTTCCGGCTGCTGCTGCCCGACGGGGGCGACGCCCTGTGCGACGAGCTGACGCGGCTGGTGGTGGAGGCGCGCGGGCTGAGCCCGGTGGTGGTCGCGCTGCGGCCGCTGCTCAAGCACCACGGCGGGCGGCTGTCGCTGCGCGAGGCGGCGAAGGCGCTGCGGCTGTCGGTGCGCACGCTGCAGCGGCAGCTCCGCGAGGCGGGGCGCTCCTATCGCGACGAGCAGATCGAGGCGCGCTTCCAGCTCGCGCTCGAGCTGCTCGGCGGCGACGAGAAGATCGTCGCGGTGGCGGGGCGGGTGGGGCTGTCGGAGGCGGGGCTGCTGCGCCTCGTGCGGGCGCGGACCGGGCTCACGCCGACGGAGCTGCGGCGCAGGCTGAGCGCGGCGGTCGATTAGCGTCTAGCGTCAATTCGCGCGGAGGGCGTGCGGGACGCGGAAGAGCGGCTGGCCGCTGGCGGTGGTCCCGGCGCTCTCGACGAGCTCGAGGTCGAGGAGGGTCGGGAGGTCGTCGGTGTCGCGCAGCGCCGGGAGCCGCTCGTGGAGCGCCCCGAGGGTCAGCGCGCCCGCGGCGGTGGCGTCGGCGAGCGCGCGGAAGGTGGCGGCGCGGCTGTCGCCGAGGTGCGCGAGCAGCGCGTCGCGCACCGCGAGGTGCGGGGGCTGGCCCTGTTGGCGACGGGCAGCGACGGCGTCGCGCAGCGCGGGCGCGGAGATCGTCGTCGTGACGATGGCGCCCTCGGCGATGACGAGCGCGAGCGGGTGGCCGTCGAGGAGCGGGGTGAGCGCGGCGAGCGCCTCGACGTGGTCGTCGGCGTCGCCGTCGGCGCGCGTGTCGGCGCGCGGGAGGAGGATCTCGGCGGCCGCCTCGGCGTCGAGCGGACCGACGGGGAGCTCGGGGACGCCGTCGAGGCCGAGCGGGGCGCGCGAGGTGACGACGACGAACGCGAGGCGCGGGCCGGGGTGGGCGGCGATCAGGCGATCGACCTGCGCGCCGTCGCGGGCGTCGTCGAGGATGACGAGGAGGCGGCGCTCGGTCAACGCGGCGGCGAGGCGCGAGCGCAGCTCGTCGTCGGTGAGCCCGGCGGCGGCGCGGCCGAGGACGGCACGGGCGAGCTCGAGGTGCGCGAGCTCGTCGCTGGGCGGCGTGGTGGTGGAGGCGCCGAGCTCGAACCAGACGCGGCCCACGAAGTCGTCGGCGTCGGGCGCCTCGCCCTCGTCGGGGAGCGCGACGTGGGCGTAGTCGAGCGCGAGCGCGGTCTTGCCGATCCCCGGCGGCCCGACGAGGGCGGCGGCGCGCGCGCGCGGACCGGCCGGCTCGGGCGCGGGCATGGAGGCGAGCTCGTCGATGCGATCGCTCAGCTCGCGGCGCCCGACGAGGAAGGGCGGCTCGGGCGGGGCGGCGCCGTCGGCGGGAGGCCGGGGGATGTCGGGCACGGGGGCCGGCGCGGGCGGAGCGAGCCGCGCGGCCCTTCGCTGCAGGAGGAAGTGGGCGACGATCGCGAGCACCGCGACGCCGAGGGCGATGAGGAGCGCCATGGTCTAGTGTCCCGAGTCCAGTTCAGAGGAACCGTTCACAGTACGCGCACGGTCGTCGCGGTAGCGTAACTCGACGCGCTTCCTCAACACGGAGGGGGGAGTGCGGAGATCGGACGGAGCTCTTCTGGATGACAAAAAAACTCCGTCTGAGCTCCGCACTTCGTGAGGCGCTGCGCTCCGTTGCCGGCACTCGTGAACGGTGACCACTACGAGGATACGTGCGTCGCCGGCGCACCTTGCGCGCGGCGATCGACGGCGACGAGGCCGGTGGCGACGACGAGCGCCGCGGCGGTGAAGGCGCGGGCGAGCTCGACCGCGAGCATGGCGGCGAGGTGGAGGAGCTCGGCGCCGTCGGTGAGGTGGCCGAGGCCGAGGTCGAGCGCGCCGAAGAGCAGCGTGGCGATCGTCGAGATCGCGGCGATCCCGAGGGCGGCGAGCGGGCGGCGCCGGAACGTGAGGCCGAGGCCGCCGAGGAGGGCGCGGGCGAGGCGCGGCGGGCCGGCGCCCGGCTCGGGCGGGCGGGTGAGCGCGAGGGCGCGCGCGCCGTCGAGGGCGACGGTGAGGAGCGCCCACAGGAGCCCGATCCCGACGGTGAGCGCGACGGCGGCGGCGACCGAGGCGTCGAAGCCGCCCAGCGGATCGGCGAAGATGGCGACGCCGAGGCCGACGGCGGCGACGAGCGGGACGAGGCGGAACGCCAGGCCGGCGATGCCGATGGCGATCGAGCGGCGCGCGGCGCGGGCCATCGCGGCGACGACGCCGGCGGCGCCCGCGGCTTCGCGCTCGTCGTCGCGGCCGACGAAGAGGATCACCAGCGCGCCGGCGAAGAGCCAGGCGAGGAGGCCGGAGAGCGCGAGCGCGACCTGCGCGCCGGCGGCGCCCGCGACGGCGAGCGTGCGCTGATCGCCGAGCAGCTCGCCGAGGAGGCCGTCGTCGCCGGCGAGGAGGCGCGCGGCGCCGGGGCGGTCGTCGAGCAGCACCGCTGCTGCTGCGGCGGCGGGGCGGATGGCGATCCAGGCGAAGAGGAGCTGGGCGATGGCCATCGCGGCGACGAGGCCGCGGCGCGACGAGACGCGGCGGGCGGCTTCGCGGAGCGCCTGCCCGAGGCTCACAGGCCCACCGCCCCGAGGAGCGCGAGGAGCAGCGACTCCAGCCGCCGCGACAGGCGCTGGCGCGGCTCGGGATCGCGGCGCGCGAGGAGGCCGTCGTTCCAGCGATTCGTGTCTAGCGTAATTTTGCCGTCGGGGTCGAGCTCGGCGCGCGCCACCGCGGTCGGCCCCTCGAAGGTGAAGCGGCGCCAGGCGGGCGTGGCCTCGGCGGGCCAGGGCTCGCGGCGCTCGCTCCCGTCGGTGAAGACGACGCGCAGCTCGGTCGGCAGGTGGATCGCGCCGCGCCGCTCGACGAGCACGTCGGAGATCCAGGTGGTCTTCTCGCCGGGGGCGCGGTGGGTCGCGGCGGCCTCGCGCAGGCCGCCGTCGGGCGCGTCGAAGAGCCCCTCGGGCGGGCGCTTCTCGCGCACCTCGATGCTCCGCACGGCGTCGTCGACGACGCCGACGCCGTCGAGGATCGGCCCCCAGTACCACGACAGATCCTCGCCGGCGCCCTCGCTGAAGGCGGCGACGAAGTCGGCGCGGCGCGGGTGGGTGAAGCGCGCGCGCTCGACGTAGCGGCGCATCCCCGCCTCGACGCGCGCCGCTCCGATGAGCCCCTCGAGCGTGGTGAAGGCGAGGAGCGTCTTGCCGTAGGTGATCGCCCCGTAGTCGCGGTTGGTCGCGTAGCGATAGGCGTGGAGATCGAGCGGGTCGAGCGTGGCGACCGAGCGATAGGAGAGGCGGTGCCCCTCGGCGTAGGTGATGCGGTGGCCGAGGAGGTCGTAGACCAGCGCGCGCGGCTGGTTGCCCTGGAGCGCGCGCAGCGCCCAGTCGGTCGAGGCCTCGGTGAAGCCCTCGTCGAGCCACGCCTCCTCGACCTCGTCCGAGGCGACGATGCCGTAGAACCACTGGTGGGCGAGCTCGTGGGCGGTGACGATCTCGGGCGCCCAGACGCGCGCCGGGGCCGGGGAGTCGAACGTGAAGAAGAGCGTCGGGTACTCCATGCCGCCCGCGCCCTCGGCTCCCGTCGGGACGTCGACGATCGAGAGGCGCGCGTAGGGGTAGGGCGTGAGGCGGCGTCCGAGCTCGACGAGGGTGGCGCGCGCGGCGGCGAGGTGGCGGCCGCGGTTGGCGGCGTGGCCGGGGACCGAGTAGAGGACGACGTCGATGTCGCCGACTCCGTCGGTGACGCGATCGGTGACGATGGCGAAGTCGGGGGCCAGCGCGAGCGCGAAGTCGTGCACGTCCTCGGCGTGGAAGCGGTGGGCGCGGAGGCCCCCGGGGAGCTCCTCGGTGCCGACGGGGACGCCGGTGGCGGCGACGGTGTAGCGGCTGGGCGCGCGGAAGGTGACGTCGTAGACGCCGAAGTCGGAGAAGAACTCGCTGTTGAGGTGGTGCTGGTGGGCGCGCCAGCGGCAGTCGGCGCCGTCGGGCGCGCAGGCGAAGACGGCGAGCTTGGGGAACCACTGGGCGACGGCGAAGAAGTCGCCGTACCAGCCGGTGCGGGCGAAGACGCGCGGCAGGCGCGCGCGGAAGCGGACGTCGAGGGTGACGGTCTCGCCGGGGGCGAGCGGGCGCGGGAGGGCGACGGTGGCGAGGGTCTCGTCGACGCGGAGCGCGGCCGTGAGGTCGGTGCCGTCGACGACGAGGCGGGTGACCTCGATGGCGCCCCAGCCGTCGTGACGGTTGGCGCGCGCCGAGCGGTGCTGGCCCTTCGACTCGCGGTAGAAGGTGGTCTGGTCGTTTTTGAATGCGTTCAAATAAAGGTGGAGGACCAGCTCGCGCGCCGGGCCGGCGGCGACGTTGCGGAAGGTGACGCGCTCCTCGCCGTCGACGGTGTGGGCGGCGGGGTCGAGGGTGGCGGTGAGCGTGTAGTTGGCGTTGCGCGGCGAGAGCGGGCCGGGGACGCGCAGGGCCGGCGGGGCGGCGGCGTGCGTCGCGGTGGTGGCGAGGAGGAGGGTGAGCGCGAGCGCGGTCGGGGATCGCGGCATCGCGCGCATCGTGTCACAACCCGGGGCGGGGCGAACCTGTGTAGGATGTCGCCGCGTGCAGGAGCCGATCGCGTGACCCGGGAAGCCACCGTCGATAGCGCGTCCGTCGAGGAGACGGCGGCGATCGGCGAGCGCCTGGGCGCGCTCCTCGACGCCGGGGACGTCGTGTTGCTCGACGGGCCGCTCGGCGCGGGGAAGACGGCGCTCACGCAGGGGATCGCGCGCGGGGTGGGCGTGCCGCCGGAGCGGCGGGTGGCGAGCCCGACGTTCACGCTGGTCAACGAGCACCCGGGGCGGGTGCCGCTGTTCCACCTGGATCTGTATCGCATCGAGGATCCGGGGGAGCTGGTGGAGGTCGGCGTCGACGACGCGCTCGGGCCGCGCGGGGTGGCGGTCGTCGAGTGGGCGGAGCGGCTGGGGGCGGAGTTTTTGCCGCGCGAGCGGCTCGAGATCCAGATCGCCATCACCGGGCCGGAGGCGCGGCGCCTTCGCCTGGTGGCGGTGGGCGCGCGCGCGGAGGCGGTGCTCGGCGCGTTTATCGGTCAAGCGGAAAAGGGAGACGGGGAATGAAGATCCTGTATGGCGTCGTCGGCGAGGGGATGGGACACGCGACGCGCAGCGCGGTGGTGCTGCGCCACCTCGCGGCCAAGCACGAGATCGAGATCGTCGTCTCGGGGCGCGCGCACGGCTACCTGACGCGGACCTTCCCGTCGCTGAAGGTGCACGAGATCGCCGGGCTCAACATGGTCTACGAGGACAACGTCGTCCGGAAGAAGAAGACCTTCTGGGACTTCGTGAAGAAGCTGCCGGCCTTCGCCGAGAACTTCGAGCACTTCACGCGCATCGCCGAGAACTACCGCCCCGATCTGGTGGTGAGCGACTTCGAGTCGTTCGCCTACTACTTCGCGAAGCGGTACGACCTGCCGGTGATCAGCATCGACAACATGCAGATCATCAACCGCTGCGATCACGGCGAGCTCGACATCCCGGACGATCTGTCGTCGAGCTTCAAGCTGTCGAAGACGATCGTGAAGACGAAGCTGCCGCACTGCGATCACTACCTCATCACGACGTTCTTCTTCCCGCCGATCCGGAAGAAGCGGACGAGCCTGCACCCGCCGATCCTGCGCGACGCGATCCTCGACGCGCAGCCGACGTGGGGCGACCACGTGCTGGTGTATCAGACGTCGGACTCGTTCCGGGCGCTCCTGCCGACGCTGCAGCGGCTGCCGGGGCGATTTATTGTCTACGGCCTCAAGCGCGACGAGGAGCTGGGGAACGTCACGCTGAAGGGCTTCTCGGAGGACGGGTTCGTGCGCGACCTGGCGTCGTCGCGGGCGGTGCTGGCGGGCGGCGGCTTCTCGCTGATGGGCGAGGCGGTGTACCTCGGCAAGCCGCTGCTCTCGGTGCCGATCGAGGGGCAGTTCGAGCAGACGCTGAACGCGCTGTATCTCGCGAAGATGGGGTACGGCGAATATCACCGCGAGCTGTCGGAGGACGCGATCGCCAGCTTCCTCTACAAGGCGCCGCGGTACGCCGAGCGGCTGGCGTCGTGGCCCTATCGCGGCGATCGGAACCGACAGCTCCTCGGGAAGGTCGATTCATTGATTGACGAGATTCAGGCCAAGGGGCGGCTGGTGTCGCGCGGGGCGGAGCCGCTCGACTAGAACTCATCTCATAACCGCTGCCGCATAAGCATGCGAAATCAGATCGGTTCGGGATCGTCGTCGACGGAAATTAGCTCGGCGATCGCGATCGTGATCTACAGTTGCCATGACGCTCTCCGACGAGCAGTGGCAGCGAATCGTTCCGCACCTTCCGCCCGAGCAGCTGCAGCACGGCGGTCGACCCGGCCGGCCTTGGAGAGACGCGCGCCAAGTCTTCGAGGGC